>Ga0075425_100006256_pt1 | contig 12462 bp, 12 predicted proteins | sample SoiMethybrSBSTD4_FD_75300 | JGI IMG/M metagenome (GOLD analysis project Ga0075425, IMG submission 75300) | Bulk soil microbial communities from a Populus tree surrounding site in Tennessee, USA - Soil MetaG P. TD hybrid SBSTD4 | ecosystem: Environmental > Terrestrial > Soil > Tree plantation...
ACACAGATCGCAATCAGGCCGCCGGCGATTGCCGTCGCGACAAACGCGCGCAGCGTCGCTGCGGGGCCCAGCAAGGTGCCGAGCGCGGCCAGCAGCTTCACGTCGCCGCCCCCCGTGGCACCAATCAGAAATCCAGGCAACAGCAGTGCGAAGCCGATGAGGCATCCCGCCGCCGACGCCGCAAGGCCGACGCCGCTCACGCCGCCCATTGCCAGGCCGAGCCCGATGAGGGCAATGGACAGCGTCAGCACGTTCGGTACGCGACGCGTACGCAGATCAATGACCGCCGCGGTTGTGGCCGCGGCAATCACGACGGCTTGAACAATGGTGATGGGCATGTTCACTACGCACCCGCGGCTTGTGCCGCGTTCGTCATCATGTTCGCGATACTCGTGTACAGGCTGTTGACGTTTTGCCCCGACGTCTGCACCGCGCCGTACACCACGATGGCAATCAGCGCGACCAGGAGTGCATATTCGAGCAGGTCCTGTCCGGCGTCATTGCGCATACAGGCACGCAGGCGCGTCATTAAAGTTTTCACGGTTCCCTCCGCGATCGCGGTGACTGAAGCTATCGACATGTGAGAACAAAATGGACGACGCGCGACCGATACCGCCGCGCGTCGCCTAGCGAACGCATGTCCCGCGAACCGAAGACGGCCTAGCCGTTGGCAGCGTTGGTCAGCTTGCCCGCGATGTTGTTGAAAATCGCGTTGACCTGCTGGCCAGACGTCTGCACCGCGCCGTACGCCACGAGCGCGATCAATGCTACGAGCAGCGCGTATTCGAGCAGGTCCTGGCCGGAGTCATCGCGCATCAGCGAGCGCATACGCGTAATCAGGTTCTTCACGGTTACCTCCCAGCGCGTTCCACGCCGAACGCGCGATCATCGAGTGTGCGAAATCGGATCACGAAAGCCACGCAACCGCGTGAGCGTCCCCTGATTGCGCAACGCCTATGCCACGGACGGGCGGAGCGGCGCGCGCGACCCGTAAGGTATTGACCACACACGCGATGAAGCGGCTGCTCGGCACTCGTCGAACGTTGCGATGAACGGCACGGGGGCGGGGGCCGCGCCGCGGGATTCGTAATCGAAAGGTCCGGAAGTGTTCATGCGCCTTCGTGTAACGGCGCGAGCCAGGGGCTCGCGGTCCTTGACGACGCGCAACGCCGCAACGCCGCATTCGTAATTGCAGACGCGAGTTTGTGTGGTGCGTGAAGGCTGCGGATCGTGCGGCGACGTGCCGCAACGCGATTCCGCGGCTTTGACCGCGCGATGCCGGCTCTACCTAGAGAGGAATGAGTATTGCCACCAGTGCACGGTCGATGGCTTTCAGAGTGAGCTGGCACGCGCGGATCCGTGAAGGGGCGATTTCGTTTCTCGCCCTCGCGGCGCTCTGCTCGATTCTGTTCGCCTTCGATTTCCGCGTGCGCGAGCAGGCAACGCGCGTCGTCGCGGCCGCGGCGCCTTCGCACGTGGTGCACTCAGGCGGAGAGCTATCCGCTGGTACAGCCAAGATGTTCAGCGGGATGCGCGATCAAGCCATGCAGCATCTGCCGCTGACGGTGTTCCTGACGACAGCCGGCGTGCTCCTGCTGTTCATGTTGAGGACGTAAGGAAAAGGCCATGATCGTTGCGATCGAACCGGATCGCCGCCGAGCGGCACAGTTGACAGGTATGGCGCGCGCGCATCTGCGCGACGAGCTTCTTGTCGCAACCAGCGCCGCCCAGGCGGTCGATGCACTTAATGGCCGCGTGCCTGATGTCCTGCTAACAGCACCACTGCTGCCCTCCCAGGAAGAAACTGCGATTGCTGAGTATCTACGTCAGCTCGGGTCCGCGGCAGCGCACGTACAGACGCTCACTATTCCTCTATTGGCTTCATCGTCGGCAGAACGCGATCGCCCCGTCCTCTCCGCGTTCCGACGCGGCCGCGCGCAGCATGTCGAGGCCGAAGGATGTGATCCGGCGGTGTTCGCCGAACAGATAACGGAGTACCTACGCGAGGCTCGCGAGCGAAAGGTTGTCGTGCCGCCCCCCTCGCCTTCGCCCGCGGTTGACGTCGTCGAGTCGGCAACGGAGGCAGATTCGACAGAACCCGATCTGGCATCCTTCGCGGTCGAGGATGCTCCGCCGACCTTCACCGGTCGCAGTTTCAAAGAGCTGCTCGCCCGATTGGACGTCTCCGAAGTTGACGAGCCGATTGTCGCTGTACCAGTCATCGACGAATCATCATTCGGTAAAGACCTGCCTTCCGCCAACGTCATGCCGATGACGGTCATCGCTGAGCCTACTATTCCGTCTCTGATTGACGATGCCGCTCCGGTGACGACAGCCGTCGTTGTGCCGGACCCGCCACGACCCGTAACGCGCGGGCGTAAGTCACAGCGTCGTGAGGATTGGGCTTTGTTCGACCCGAAGCAGTACGGCTTCCCCGCACTGATTGCGAAGCTCGATGAAATCGCTGCGCGCGACAGCGACGGCTAGCTCGCTCGCGCTGCTCGTTATTGTCGGCGCGTACCTGTTCCTCATCATCCGGCTTCAGCGGGCCGCGGCAACGAGCGCCTGGATCACGGGCGACTGGCTGATCAACTATTCCGATGGTTTTGTACGGCGAGGCGCAATCGGAGAGATATGCCGTCGCCTCTACCTGATGGCATCGATCGACCCGGTGACGGCGATCGTCGCTCTCAAGGCCTTCTGTTATGCCTCGCTCTGTGCAGCGCTCCTGATTCTTGTTATCAGGCGGACGATCGGCGCCGTCGAGCTCGCACTCTTCATATCCCCGGCCGCGCTGCCGTTCGAAATCTATGACCCACTCGGGTCTGGCCGGAAAGAGATCATCCTGCTGGCGGTCTTCGCGAGCTACGTCCTGGCGGATCTCCTCGCTCCCGACATGGACCGGCCATATTGGAAACGCTGGCGATTCTGGTTCCTGCTCTTCGCGCTTCCGATTCTGACACTGGTCCACGAAGGACTCTTTTTCTTTTTCCCATTCTTCCTCGCATACGAGGCTCTGCAACGGGGCGTGCGGCGCGAGGAGATGCTGATGTTCGGCGTTCCTCTGTCAGCCGCGGCGATCGTCTTCCTGGCGTCAGCCATTTATCGCGGCGACAGCGGCATCTCGGCCGCGATGTGCTCCAGTCTGAGATCCATGTCGCTCGATCCGCAGCTGTGCGGCGGCGCGATCGCGGCGCTCGAGCATTACGACGTGTCCGTCGATGGGTGGGATCTGCTGAGATTTCTCATGCTCGGAGGCCTCACCTTCGGTCCGTTGCTCTGGTACGCAACCCAGGTGCTCGATTCGCCGCGTCACGCGGGAACGCCGCTGGCGATCGTGCTCGCGATGGGATCCACTCTCCCACTCTACGTTCTATCTGAAGACTGGGGCCGCTGGATGCACATCGCCACGATGCTGATTCTGGTGATCATCATCGCGTGCAAGGACGCCTCAATCCATTTACCACGGAAACATCCAGTGTTCGCCGTCGCGACATTTGTGGCCGCCTGCGTGTACGTCATTGCGTGGCAGCTTCCGCACTGGATCCATTCACCGCTGCCGCTGCTGAGAGCCGCGCTGTGATGCGCTTTCTCGCCACGAAGCCGGCGCTGCGCGTCGCGTTGTGGTCGATCTTGCTGGCCGGGGCCGCGCATACGACCACCGACCCGGATCTCTGGGGCCACGTGCGCTTTGGCCTCGATATGCTGCGCGATGGCAGCATCCCACGCGTAGATGTCTACTCGTTTACGAGCGATCGCGCGTGGGTCAATCACGAATGGCTCGCCGAGATCGTCATGGCGGGCGCCTATCGGCTCGGCGGCGATGTCGGTCTTATTGTCCTGAAGCTTGCCGCGATCGGCGGCATGCTGCTCATTGTGAACTCCGCGTTTCGACGCGCAGCCGTCGATGCCCCGATCGTGCGCGACGCGGCTGCCGCCATTGCGCTAGTGCTGACGTTGGATCAAATGCAGCACGTCAGGCCACAACTGTTTTCAGTTGTCGCATTCGCAGCGTTGCTGTGGTGTGTGGCCGCGGCGCGTGACGGCTCGAGGCGATTTCTCCTGCTGATCCCGCCGTTGTTCAGTGCCTGGGCAAACCTGCACGGCGGCTGGATGGTCGGTGGTGCCGTTCTGGCATTGTGGACGATCGGAACCGCAGTCGCAGGGAGGCCGAAGGATGCGGCGTGCCTCGCTGTCGCGGGCGCCGCCGCATTGGCGGGAACGCTGGTCACGCCGTACGGCATTGAGTTGTGGAAATTCCTGCATGACACGGTCGGGTTCAGCCGCGGCGACATCACCGAATGGCAGCCGATCTATGCGTTCGGCTGGCAGGGATGGGTGCGATGGACGGTGACCGTTACATGTGCCGGCGCTGCACTCATCGTCGGCGGCCGCAACGCGCGCACGCCAGAACGGATCGCGTGCCTGTTCGGCCTCGCGGTGGCAGCGTTCCTGGTGATGCGACTGCAAGCCTTTCTCGCCGTCGGCACCGTGATGCTTGCCGGGCCCGCCCTCGGCCACGCCTACCAGCGCGCCCGTGAGAACAAATCTCTGCGTGTCACGAATCGAGCGGCTCGCGGCACTACCGCCGTCGCGTGGTGCGTCACGGCAGCCGCGTTGGCCGCGGCCGCTGTCAACATCACGCATCTGCAAGTCAATCGTCGCCTGATGCCCGCGCCCGGCGCTGTGGCGTTTCTCAACACACAGCCTGCCGGCCGCGTGCTCGTATGGTTCGACTGGGGCGAGTACGCCATCTGGCATCTCGCGCCAGGCATGCGCGTGTCGATCGACGGCCGCCGAGAGACGACGTATTCGGCGAAGCTGCAGGATGAACATCTGCGCTTCTATTTCGATGCTGACGGCGGCGCCTCCCTCCCGGCGACACTCTCCGCGGATTACGTATGGATTCCGCCCCACCTTCCCGCAGCGAGCCGACTCGATGCGGAAGGGTGGCGCCGCGTCTACGAAGATGGCGATGCGGTCGTGTTCGCCCGACGCCAGTCACCGTCGCGTGAACGGGCCGTCATGCTGGTGGCTGCGACACCCCCAGGATCAGCGACGTTCCCGGGTCCATGAAACACCTGCGAACTGAGCGCCTGCTTCGCATCGCTGTCTGGTGCGCATTTCTCGTCGTCATCAGTTTCACGAGTGCCGACCCGGATTTGTGGGGCCATGTACGTTTCGGCCTGGACATGCTGCGCGATGGCCATATCCGAGCGGCCGACACGTATTCGTTCACGAGCGATCGCGTCTGGGTCAACCATGAATGGGCTGCTGAAGTAGTTGCCGCAATCGCCTACAAACTCGGCGCCGATGCAGGGCTCGTGCTGCTGAAGCTGATGGTCGTCGGTTCTGTCCTGTTGCTGCTCGATATCTCGCTGCGGCGGGAAGGAATCGAATCTGCGTTCGCTCGCGACGTAACGGCCGGCGCGACCATCTTCATGACCGTATCGCAGGCACATCATGTCCGCCCGCAGCTCTTCTCGTTGCTGTTCTTCTCCGTACTGCTGACGTGTCTGCTTGCCGCGCGACGCGGCTCACTGCGATCGCTGCTGATTCTGCCGCCGCTCTTTGCGCTGTGGGCGAATTTCCATGGCGGCTGGATCGTCGGTGGCGCAGTGATGATCGTGTGGACAACCGGCCTCCTTGCAAGCAAACAGCCCCGGCTCGCCGCCGCGACTGTTTTAACGGGAGCACTGTCGCTCCTCGCAACGCTCGCCACACCCTACGGACTGACGCTGTGGCGCTTCCTTTATGAGACCGTCGGCTTGTCACGTCCGGAGATCATCGAATGGCAGCCGCTGTACGTCGTCGGCCCGTTATTCATCGGGTTGTGGGCGACGGCTCTGGCGGTGGTCGTCATGTCAGTGATCGCCGGCGGCCGCGAGCATGTCCGCGTCGAACGGATCCTGGTCGCCATCGTGCTGGCTGCGGTGTCGATGAAAGTCTCGCGGCTGATTGCCTTCTTCGGTCTCGCTTCGGCGTTCCTATTCGCTCCTGCGATTTGCCACGCATACCAGCGGCGGCGTCGCCAGGCGCGACTCGACAGCGCAGCGGGACTGCGGTTCGGCTTCGTCGCCCTGGCGTGCGGGGTCGCCATCACCGCTCTATTGCTCGTGCGCGATAATTTCTGGCAGCTCCGCCTCGACACCGCCTCGATGCCGGGCCCCGAAGCGGTTCGGTTCCTCGAGAACGAGTCGGCCGGCAACCGTGTGCTCGTCTGGTTCAGCTGGGGCGAGTACGCCATTTGGCATCTTTCACCGCGAATGCAGGTTTCAATCGACGGTCGACGCGAAACGGTCTACTCGGACTCGATGCAGACGCGTCACTTCGATTTCTTCTTCGATCGCGGAGCGGGCGCCACGCTTCCTGACGATCTCGCCGCCGATTACGTCTGGATTCCGCGCGTCCTTCCCGCTGTCCACAGGTTGGAAACGGATCGCAGATGGATCCAGGCGTACAAAGATGACCAGTCAGTCATCTTCGTTCGCGCCGGGCTGCCAACCACCGGACGCCCTCCCGTGGTCGCGACCACAGGCACGAACGATCGGCTGTTTCCCGGCCCGTAGCCCCGCGTCTGCGATGCGTTTAGAATTGAACCCTCGTGTATCCGATTATTCTGACGGGGGCCCTTGCCGGCGTTTTCCATGTACTCTCCGGACCTGACCATCTAGCCGCTGTCGCTCCGCTCGCTCTCCAGAATGGACGGCGCGCGTGGTTTGCGGGATGGACGTGGGGGTTCGGCCACGCATCGGGCGTCGTCGTCGTGGCGCTGCTGGCGATCGCGCTCCGCGACCTGCTTCCACCGACTGACATCCTGTCGGCCTGGGGAGAACGCGTCGTTGGCGTCGCGCTGATTGCAATCGGGCTGTGGGCGCTTCGGCGCGGCTTGAATATCGCGCCTGGCGAGCACCACCATGGTGCGGTCGCGCACGATCACATCCATGTTCACTCAGGACCCGCCTGGACCCGCCGTCTCGGCCACGCCCACGCGTCCTTCTGCATGGGAATCCTGCATGGGGTTGCCGGCAGCTCCCATTTCTTCGGTGTGCTCCCCGCTCTCGCGCTGCCAACACCCGGCGCCGCCGTCGAATACATCGCCGCGTTCGGTGTCGGGACCGTCGTTGCGATGACGGCGTTCGCGGCGCTGATGGGATCCGCAGGTACCCGCGTGCATCACCGTGCGTCCCTGCACCGCGGCATGATGCTTACCGCCGCAACGCTCGCTATTGCCGTCGGCGGATTCTGGTTGGTCTTCTAGCGGACGGCGAGATACGACGCGACCGTCCGCCGCAAACCTTCATCGAAGCTGGTCGTCGCCTTGAAGCCGAAGCGTTCTGCAGCGCGTGAGGTGTCGAGCTTGCGTCTGGGCTGACCGTTTGGCTTTGACCTATCCCATGTGATGCGCCCGTCGAAGCCGACAACATCAGCAATCTTGTGGACCAAATCCTTAATCGAGATCTCTTCGCCTGATCCGACGTTCACCGGATCGCTGCTGTTGTACCGCTCGGACGCGAGCAGAATAGCGTCCGCCGCATCCTCGACGTAGAGGAACTCTCGCGTCGCCGAGCCATCACCCCAGACAACGATTTCCTGCGCACCGCTCTCGAGCGCGTTCATGCACTTGAGAATCAATGCGGGAATCACATGTGAAGACCTCATGTCGAAGTTGTCGCCAGGGCCATAGAGATTGACAGGAAGAAGAAAGATCGAGTTGTAGTCGTATTGATCGCGGTATGCCTGCGACTGTACCAGCAGCATCTTCTTGGCAAGGCCGTAGGGCGCGTTCGTCTCCTCAGGGTAACCGTCCCAGAGATGCTCTTCCTTGAACGGCACCGGCGTGAACTTCGGATACGCGCAGATGGTGCCGATCGCCACGAACTTCGGGATGCCGGCGCGCCACGCTTCGTGAAAGAGGTGCGCGCCCATCATCAGGTTGTCGTAAAAGAACTCGGCGGGGCGCTCGCGATTGGCACCGATGCCGCCGACAACGGCGGCCAGGTGGATGACAAGGGTCGGTTTCGTCTGGCGGTAGACGCGAATCACCTGCTCCTGATCGCGCAGGTCGTACTCGCTGTGCGGCGGCGCGAACACGGCCGCGCATTGCTGCTCCTGCAGCTTGCGAACGACATGCGTACCGAGAAAACCAGTGCCGCCGGTCACCAGGACACGTTGGCTGCTCCAGAAACTCATAGATGAGGGCGTGTCGCGATTCTATACTGCTAAACAGATGCAGCCGAACGATCAGACGATCGCGACTATTACTCAACGATTGCGCGAATCGGCATCCGTGACCGAAGCGATGGGCGATCGAGCGGCCGACATCGCGCGCGCCGCATCGCTCATTGCGCAGTCCGTTCAGCGCGGGGGCAAGCTGCTGCTGTGCGGAAATGGCGGCAGCGCCGCGGATTGCCAGCACGTCGCGGCGGAGTTTGTCGGCAGGCTCACGCAAGAGAACACGCGTCCGGCGATGCCAGCACTCGCGCTGACGACCGACACCTCGTTTCTCACGGCGTATGCCAACGACCTGGGCTTCGAGGGTGTGTTCGCGCGTCAGATCGAGGCGCTTGGCACGGCTGGGGACGTCCTCCTGGCCATCAGCACCAGCGGTTCGTCGCCGAACGTGATGGCCGGCGTGGCCGCAGCCCGGCGGAAGGGCGTCGCGGTGATCGCGCTCCTCGGAGAGGCCGGCCCGCTCGCCGAGAGCGCCGATGTCGCCATTCGCGTTCCGTCGCGCGACACACAGCTCGTTCAGCAGGTGCATCTGGCGGTGGAGCACCTGATTTGTCATCTGGTAGAACAGGCGTTGTACTCATGACGCTCACCATCGCATTCGCGCAGGTGAATCCGACCGTCGGCGATGTCGCCGGCAACGCCACACTGGTGCGACGGATGCGTGATGAAGCGGCCGCACAAGGTGCCGACCTCGTGGTGTTTTCTGAGCTCGTGCTCGTCGGCTATCCGCCGGAAGACCTCGTGTTGCGACCCGCGCTTGTGGAAGCGGCGGCCGCGGCGCTGAAGGATCTCGAGCGTGAAAGCAACGCACCAGGCGCGCCCGGTCTCGTGGTCACGCTGCCGTGGAAGGACAACGGGCACATTCGCAATGCTGTCGCGCTCGTGGCCGGAGGTTGCTGCGAGCTGCGGTTCAAGCACGAGCTACCCAACTACGGCGTGTTCGATGAGAAGCGTGTCTTCGATCCGGGTCCGCTGCCCGAGCCGGTGACCTTCAGGGACGCACGCGTGGGCCTTCCGATCTGCGAGGACATCTGGCTCGATCACGTTGCGCGCCACCTCGAGCATCGCGGCGTTCAGTTGATGCTCGTGCCGAACGGATCGCCGTTCGAGGTGGACAAGTTCGCGCATCGGCTCGAGCTGGCACGCGCACGCGTGCGGGACACGTCTACGCCGATCGCCTACATCAATCAGGTTGGCGGTCAGGACGAGCTCGTCTTCGATGGCGGCTCGTTTGTCATGAACGCGGACGGTTCGCTCGCCTGCGTCATGCCGTTCTGGCGCGAAGCGCTCACGTTGACGCGCTGGACGCTCGATGGAAAAGCCTTCCGCTGTGATTCGAACGCAGAGTGGGTGCCGCAGCCACGGCTCGAGGCGATCTACAACGCCATGGTCCTCGGTCTGCGCGACTACGCACGAAAGAATCGGTTTCCCGGCGTCGTGCTCGGCATGTCCGGTGGCATTGACTCAGCGTTGACGGCCGCTGTCGCAGTGGACGCGCTCGGCGCCTCGCACGTCCGTGGCGTGCGTCTGCCTTCGCGGTTCACGAGCAAGGCGAGTCTCGACGATGCCGAAGAGTCGGCGCGGCTGCTGGGCATGCGTCTCGATACAGTGACAATCGAGGAGACCGTCGCCGCGGCGGAGCGCACGCTAGGGCCGATCTTTGAAGCGCGCCCGCGCGATGTGACGGAGGAAAATCTGCAGGCCCGCGTCCGCGGTCTGTTGCTGATGGGACTGTCGAACAAGTTCGGCGACCTCCTGGTGACGACGGGCAACAAATCGGAGATGTCGGTCGGCTACGCGACGCTGTATGGCGACATGTGCGGCGGCTACTCGGTGCTGAAAGATATCTACAAGACAGAGGTCTACGCCCTGGCCCGCTGGCGCAACGAGCATGTCGTCGAGGGTGGCTGCGGGCCGCGCGGTCGCGTCATTCCAGAGTCGTCAATCACCAAAGCGCCGACCGCGGAGCTGAAGCCGAACCAGACGGATCAGGACTCGTTGCCGCCGTACGAGGAGCTCGACGCGGTTCTGCATGGTCTCGTCGAGGAAGAACTGAGCGTGGCCGAGATCGTGGCGCGCGGGTTCAAGCGCGAGACGGTCACGCGAGTGCAGCGGCTGCTGTACGCCGCCGAATACAAACGACGGCAGGCGCCTCCAGGTGTGAAAATTACGCGCAAGAGTTTTGGTCGCGATCGACGATATCCGCTGACCAACGCGTTCCGCGAATAGGTCGTGTGATCTGTGGGTGGTGATTTGTGATTGGTGATCAAATCGCTAATCGCTAATCACCAATCGCGAATGGTCAGCGGGCGTATTCGGTTGGCGCGGCGTCACCACGTAGATAGCGCTCGCGATCGCCCGGACGATAGATTCGCACCTGGCCGGCGATTTCGGCGGCCGGCGGCCAGTCAAGCTTCGCCATCGTCGAGGCCGAGAACCGCTGCCGGAAGATCGGCTCTTCCCATCCTTCAAAAAGCAGATACGGCTCATAGCCGCGCATCCGCAGATAGGCGACGGCGCGATCGAGCCAGGCGGCATCAAGAGCGTCCCAGACGAGCGTCTTGCGATGGCCATAAAAGCGGACGCTGCCGCTTTCCCAACTAGTAATCACGATCGCGTTCGGCGGCAGTTGCGCCGCGACGTACATTCCGGCGCGCTCGTATCGTCGCTCCAGCCGCTGAAGATCGAGGACGTTGCGCGCCCGCACCTCCCGTATGAACAGCAGGCAGATCGCGATCGTCGCAGCAGTGGTGACGGCCACGCGAATCCGTTTCGTCCGCACAATGGCATCGATAGATGCGACCGTCAGGACGATCAGCATCGCGATTCCCGGCAGAAGAAATCGCAGGTACCACCAGTCATTGAACACGACGTACGGCAGGTAGCAGACGACATTAGCGATGATGAGGGCGAAGAGCAGCGCGGTCAGCCGGCTCGGAATCAGAAATGGCGCGCCGAGCGCGAGGAGCCAGACCGGTGTATGCGACTGCCACAGCCAGGCGGCGTAGCGCATCGCGTTGGGCACGATATGCTCGGTCGCGAAGAGGCCCGACAGCGCGCCGTAGCCCGAACTGAAGGGTGACCCGTAGAACGTCTGCTGAATGAGCGCGACTGCTACGCAGCCGACAGCGGATGCGCCGGCAAAAACTGCTATCGGGGTCAGACCCCCTTCACGCCCCGACTCAACCCCTTGAGTCGACCCATCACCCGAGTCAGAGTCGTGAGTGGACCCATCACCCGAGTCAGAGTCGAGTACGAACCACCACCCGAGTACGACTCCAAGGGGCAGGAGGTTCGGGCGGACGAGAATAGCCGCTGACGTGGCGAGCCCGGCGATCAGCGGAGCGCGTCGGCTGCGGCTCGTCGCGCACGCGACCGCGAGCACCCACAGCGCCGCGGCGGGCACGTCGCTCATCGGCTGCACCAACTGGAAGAGAAACGCGGGGCTGCACGCGACAAGGACGGCAGATGCGACGCCGACGCCTGGCGAGAAGCGGGACCCGAGGACATACGTCGCGCAGACGAGCAGCGCGCCGAACAGCGGCACGACGAGAAAGACCGCGCTCGACCATCCGACCGCGGTGCCGGCGCGCAGCATGGGCGCCATGAAGATCGACAGACCGGCCGGGCAGATCGGCACGTGCGCACCGCGCACGGTCGGCGATGGGATGTGGCCTGCCGGCGCGAACGTTCGCGGCGCGTCCGGCCACGGCGCCTCGAGCGCGAGCGGCTCCGCCACCTGCAGGGTCCCGCTCGCCCACCCTTCCGCCTGATGAACGTAGCAGTACGAATCCGATCCCCCGACCGCGAACGTCCCCCAGTGAATGCCCGCCGCGAAGACGCCCGCCGCAAGGAGCGCGATCGCGACACGACGCATCACCGCCGGAACCGCTCCTTCACGAGCACCTCAATCGCGCGTACACCGTCGCGCCATCCGATCTTCTTTCCCTGGGCGCGCGACCGCGGATCGAACTTCACCGGCAGCTCGTGGATGCGATGCCGCGCCCGCAACAGGCGCGCCGTGATCTGCGGCTCGATGTCGAAGCGGTTTGCATCCAGGTTAAGCGCCCGCGCCACGTCGATGCGCATGATTTTGTAGCAGGTCTCCATATCGGTAATCGACGATCCGAATAGCAGATTGGTGGTCGCGGTCAGCGCACGGTTCGCGGCAATGGTTATCCACGGCGCCGCAGGACGCCCGGCAAGGAAGCGCGAGCCGTAGACGAC
>Ga0075425_100006258_pt1 | contig 12460 bp, 10 predicted proteins | sample SoiMethybrSBSTD4_FD_75300 | JGI IMG/M metagenome (GOLD analysis project Ga0075425, IMG submission 75300) | Bulk soil microbial communities from a Populus tree surrounding site in Tennessee, USA - Soil MetaG P. TD hybrid SBSTD4 | ecosystem: Environmental > Terrestrial > Soil > Tree plantation...
TCTGTTTCCGGCTCTTTTCTGTTTGGTCCGATCATAAGCGCGCGCGTTGAGTGGCAGGCGCGGGTCTGAAAATCACCGCGGACTGACTGACCGGGCAGTCAGGAGGCCAGGATGCAATCGAGCGCGCGGAGGCAATGTAGGAGTTGGTTGCCGGCTACGGTCCGCAATGAATCTATGAGACGAGAGCACGTGCTTACCATCGCCGTTCGCGTTCAGGAAAGGTAAAGCGGCCCTCGCGTCACCTTCGCTGAAAACGCCCCATTGAGCCGGCACGCCAAAACCGGCATGGAGTGTCTGACCGGGCCAGACGAGCTGGCGGACCAGATGAGTGTCGGCAATCTCAAAAGTGGGGCGACAGAAGAAACCTGAACCGAAATCGTCCTACTCCGGGACGACTGGCCCAATCTATGAAATCACACGCAATTATTGATTTGGGGATCGCCGCATAGTTTTTTAGCTGCACTTCGTATGTTCTGGCCGGGCCTTGCGCGCTTTGGATGTCGGTTGAAGTTGTTTCGGTCACATCGATGCGCAGGCCCCGCATAACCTGATTTGACACCGCAATCCTTGACCGCGTGCCTAATAAAGTCGACTGAATCGTCGAAAACGAGGAATGGACGACTGACCGATAGGCAGAACCTTTGATAACATGCCAGGCAGTAATTTGGAGACTGCATCGGAATGAGCACAGATTCTTCGGCTATTGCGGATACCGCGGCTGCACCTATCCGGCATGACTGGCGGCGGGAAGAGGTGGCGGAGATTTACGGGACGGCGCTGCCTTCGCTGGTGTTTCGCGCGCAGACGGTGCACCGGCAATTTCATCCGGAGGACCGGGTGCAGACGTGCCAGCTGCTTTCGATCAAGACGGGCGGGTGCCCGGAGGACTGCGCGTACTGTCCGCAGAGCGCGCATTACGATGCGGGCGTGGCTCGGGAGGGACTGCTCGATACCGAGCATGTGGTGAGCGTGGCGCGCGAGGCGGCGGGCCGCGGCGTGACGCGGTTCTGCATGGGAGCGGCGTGGCGGCAGGCGCCGGAGGGCAGGGAATTCGAAAAAGTCTTGCAGATGGTGCGCGGCGTGTCGTCGTTGGGGCTGGAGGTGTGCTGCACGCTGGGAATGTTGACGGAACGGCAGGCGGAGCAGCTGAAGGAAGCGGGTCTTTCGGCGTACAACCACAACCTGGACACTTCGCCGGAGTTTTATGGCGCGATCATTACGACGCGCGTGTATGACGAACGGTTGAGGACGCTGGCGGCGGTGCGCAAGGCGGGGATTACGGTATGCTGCGGCGGAATTTTGGGCATGGGCGAGCGGGAAGAAGACCGCATCGGGCTGCTGCAGCAACTGGCGAGCCTGAAGCCGCATCCGGAGAGCGTGCCGATCAACATGCTGGTGCGCGTGGAGGGGACGCCGCTGGCGAAGATGCCACCGCTCGATCCGCTGGAGATGGTGCGCGCGATTGCGACGGCACGGATTCTGATGCCGGCTTCGCGCGTGCGATTGGCGGCCGGGCGCAAGCAGCTTTCTCAGGAAGCGGTGACGCTGTGTTTTCTGGCGGGCGCGAATTCGATTTTTGTGGGCGAAAAGTTGTTGACGACGCCAAATCCAGGGCGGGATGAGGATGAAGAGTTGTTGGCGACGCTGGGCATGAAGCCGTTGGAGCCGCATGCCGTCTGAGGAAGAAAAGAAACTGTTGGGAGAGTTGGAACGCGACTTGGCGGAGTTGCGTGCGCGGGATCAACTGCGCAGCTTCGCGCAAGTGGCGGGGGTGAATCTCTGTTCGAATGACTATTTGGGATTGGCGGAGGATTCGCGGCTGAAAGAGGCGACGCTGGAGGCAGTGGCGGCGTCGACGCGGATGGGCGGAACGGGTTCGCGGCTGCTTTCGGGGCACGAGCCGGTATGGAACGAGTTGGAGGAAGAGTTTGCAGCGTTTGCGGGGACGGAAGCGGCGCTGTACTTTGCGAACGGGTATGCGGCTAACCTTGGATTGCTGTCGGCGGTGGTCGGCAAGCATGATCTGGTTTTTTCGGATGAACTGAATCACGCCAGCTTGATTGACGGGATACGGCTGAGCGGCGCGCGGAAGGTGATTTATCCGCACCGGGATTTGAACGCGCTGGAGCGGGGACTAGGTGAGCATGCGAGCGAATCGTGCCGGAAGCTGATGGTGACGGAGTCGGTTTTCAGCATGGATGGCGACATCGCGGACGTTCGGGCGATGCAGAAGTTAGCGGAGCGCTACGGTGCGCATCTGGTGGCGGATGAGGCCCACGCTACCGCGGTGCAGGGGCCGGGCGGAGCGGGGATTGTGGCTGAGGCGCGGTTGACACGAGAAGTGTTTGCAACGGTGCATACGTGCGGCAAGGCGCTGGCAAGTGCCGGGGCGTTTGTTTGCGGTTCAGGCGCGTTGCGCGAATTCTTGATCAATCACGCGCGAACGCTGATCTTCAGCACGGCGATGCCGCCGTACATGGCGGGGCAGATTCGGGCAGCGACGCGGCTGGCGCGCGGGATGGACGCAGAACGAAGAACGCTGTTCTCAAACGCTACCGAGTTGAGCGATTCACTCCGTCGCGAAGGGTGGGATGTAAGCGGATCGGCATCGCAAATCGTTCCCGTGATCATTGGCTCCAATGAAGATGCGCTCGCGGCGGCTGCATTTTTGCAGGAACGGGGATTTGCCGTGCGTGCGATTCGTCCGCCGACGGTCCCTGTGGGGACGGCGCGGCTGAGATTGTCGCTTACGGCGCGGATTACAAGGGAACACGTGACGGGCATACTGGCGGCCTTGCAAAATTGGAGGAGGTCGCAGAGTTCGCTGGCTGCGGCGGAAGTTGCGGGCCGCGCGTGAGGCATCATTTTTTTGTTACGGGCACGGATACCGGCGTGGGCAAGACTACGCTGTCGGCACTGTTGTGCGCGGCGCTAGACGCCGTGTACTGGAAGCCGATTCAAACCGGGACGCTGGAAGGCACCGACCGGGCGACGGTGATGCGGCTGGCAGGAATCGGCACGGACCGAACGCTGGACGAGGTTTATAAATTTGTGCCGCCGGTTTCGCCGGACTTGGCCGCTCGCTGGGCGGGGGTAGAAATCGATCTGGCGAAGGTCAATTTGCCGAACCATCTGGCGAACGACTGGCTGGTGGTGGAAGGCGCGGGCGGCGTACTGGTACCGATCAACCAAAAGCAATTTATTCTGGACATGATGGTGAAATTGAAGCTGCCGGTGATTCTGGCGGCGCGCAGCACGCTGGGGACGATCAATCACACGCTGCTGACGCTGGCGGCGCTGCACGCGGCGGAGTTGCCGGTGCATGGAGTGGTGCTGATCGGCGATCAGAACCGCGAGAATCGCGAGACTGTAGAGCGCTTCGGGCATGTTCGCGTGATTGGCGAGATTCCACGGCTGCCGAATCTGCACCGGACGGCGCTGATGCAGGTTTTCATGAATCATTTTGACCGGTCGGCGTTTTCGCAGTGATTGCGCTATAGAAGTTTACGGTGCAGCAGAGAGTTTTCTCGGCTGCGCAGGCCGGCCTCTCGAGTTCACTGAGGGCAAGCGTTTGCTTCGCGAATGAAAAGAAAAACCGGTCAACCTGCACAGCTCGGAATGACAAAGCGAAAATGACGAGTCCCCTAAGAATCTGGCATCCGTTTACAAATAGTGCGTTGGATCCGGCGCCGATTGAAATTGAACGCGCGGAAGGCGTGTGGCTATACGCGCGGGACGGGCGAAAGATTGTTGATGCGGTGTCTTCGTGGTGGGTGAATCTTCACGGACACGCGAATCCGCGGATTGCTGTGGCGATTGCGGAGCAGGCGCGGAAGATGGAGCACGTCATTCTCGCGGGATTTACGCATGAGCCCGCCGAGGAGCTGGCGGCGAGACTGCGCAAGTGGGTGACGCCGGAGCTGACGCATCTGTTTTTTTCGGATGACGGCTCGACGGCGGTGGAAGTTGCGCTGAAGCTGGCGGTGCAACACTTCAGCAACAGCGGGCGCGCGGAGAAATGTGAAATCGTTGCGCTGGAGCATGGGTATCACGGCGACACGGCGGGAGCAATGTCGGTGAGCGATGAATCGCCGTTCACGGACCCGTTTCGAGCGATGCGGTATTCGGTGCATCGCGTGCATTCGGCGTACTGCTATCGGTGCCCGGTGGGATTGAAGCGCGAGTCATGCCACATCGAGTGTGTGCAGAAATTCGAGACGCTATTGGAGGAGCGCGGCGACCGGATTGCGGCCGTAATTGTTGAGCCGTTGCTGCAGGGAGCGGGCGGGATGATTGTGCATCCGGTGGAGTTCTTGGAAAGGGTGCGGGCGCTTTGCTCGAAGCATGATGTGCTGCTGATTGCGGATGAGGTGCTGACAGGCTTCGGGCGTACCGGAAAAATGTTTGCTTGCGACCTGGCGGGAATTGCGCCCGACCTGATGAGCTTGTCGAAGGGAATCACCGGCGGATTTTTGCCGATGGGCGTGACGCTGTGCAGCGATCGGGTGCAGGGCGCGTTTCACAGCGAAAATCGGGTGCACACGTTTTATCACGGGCATTCTTATACGGGGAATGCGCTGGCGTGTGCGGCTGCGAACGCGAGTTTGCAGATTTTTGACGATGAGCCGGTGTTCGAACGCATTGCGAACATTGCTAAAATTCATGCAGAGCGGCTGGAGCAACTGCGGAATTTTGCGGTTGTCGGCGATACGCGGCAGATCGGGACCATCGGCGCGATCGAACTGCGGACGGAGGATGCAGGGTATTTGTCGGCGATGCGTCCCAAGCTTTACCGATTCTTTTTGGAGCGTGGAGTATTGCTGCGGCCGCTGGGGAACGTGGTGTATGTCTTGCCGCCTTACGTGATTTCGCCGGACGAGTTGCATCGCGTGTGGGATGTAATTGCCGAAGCGGTGGAGACAGTTTTTTAGCGACGGCTGATAGGTTTTGCCGAGATGGGGCGCAGCATGCTGCGCCCCTACGAAATTCGCGGAGGGGTTTTGCACGGAAAGCTGAGTGTTTGGAAGCAGAAGATTGTGGCGTTCGCGGGAACGCTGGGCGCGCCGGGGCTGTTTTTGATTTCATTTTTGGATTCGTCGGTGCTGACATTTCCGGTGATCAACGATCTGCTGCTGATTGAGCTTTCGATCCAGCATCCGGCGCGGATGACTTTGTACGCGCTGATGGCGGCCTCAGGGTCGGTGTTGGGGTGCGTGCTGTTGTACTTCATTGCTCGAAAGGGCGGGGAAGCATTTTTTCACAAGAAAGCCGGCGATCGGGCGCTCGCGATTCGGCGGTGGGTAGAGGAAAACGGCTTTGGGGGGATGCTAGTCGCTGCGCTGTTGCCGCCGCCCACGCCGTTCAAGGTATTTGTATTCGCGGCAGGAGTGTTCGAAGTGCCGCTGCGGAGCTTTACCTCCGCCATCGCCCTGGCGCGGCTGATCCGCTATTTCGGCGTTGGATACCTCGCGGTGAAGTACGGAAAGGATGCGATCCCGATTTTGGAGCGGAACAAACTAACGGCGGCCGTGGGACTGGCGGCGTTTGTTGTGCTGAGTTATCTGGCTTCGCGATGGATTCTGCGGCACCGGCATCGTCCTGAAGCCGGGAATTAGTGAGAGCTGCTCGCGTCCTTCTGCCACTGCAACTCGGACGAAACTACTCTGAAATTCTTGTCGAGATTGATGTCGGCGAAAATCGCACGTGATTTTTCTTCGGCTGCCTGATCCTTCAAATCCTGAATTTCTACCGAATAGCCTTCTGTTTCCGTTTGCACAGTTGCTTTGGGAAAGCGCGCAAACTTCAGAAGCTCGACCCCAGAATGCGAAGTTTGCGCCGCGCTGAGCATTGGCGATGGCTCCGGCTTATGCAGGGTTGTGACGCCAGAAGCATAACTGACTTCGCCGCCCATACTGCGCATGAGGACGAGGTTCAGCGCGGATTCTGTTTCCACGATGCTGTGCCAGTGGAATGGCGACGTCGAATCAGGAAACGCGGCGGCGCGATGCGGTGTTTCGCCGGCTATTGTACGGGCCTCCAGCGCGGCAACCGTGTTGGCGTGCAAGAGGGCGCGCAGTCCGATGTATAGGGCCGCAAGAGTCAGGCCGACGAAAGCCCCATTGCGTCCACGTGGGCGCTTGCTGCGCGCGCCAATTTCGTCGCTGACCAGCCGGAACAGTTCGGGGAAGACAATTGCGGCGATCAGGATGGTGAGGAGCCACGGTTCAATCGTTGGCAGCAAATCCAGTGCGAAGCGGCGCGAAGTGAAGGGCCACAGCAGCGCGACGCCGTCGGACTGGCAGAGGTCCATCATTAGGTGAAGCAGCGCGCTGGCGAGCGTCGCGAGTAGCAGAGCACAAGCCAAGATCTTCATTTCCTGGCGCACGGTGGACTGGAGATCTTCGCCAGGTTGAGTATCGGCTCCACCGCCGTGAGGAATTACGCTGCCACCCCAGCCAGCCAAACCGAATGTGATCAACAGTAGAAACGGCAACGCTGCGGCGATCAGGGAAACGATTACGGCGCCGGCCAGCGAATGCGTGGCGCTACCGTGCCAGGCGAGGTAGGTGGAGGGGCCGAAAAGATAACTGAACCAGTCGATGTCGGCGAGGAGTCCCGCAAATATGATCGCGAGAACGGTCAAGAGCTTCGCCTTCGGAAAAAAGGCGCGTTGCAGGGCGAAAGATGCTACTCCGTGCGTGAAGGGATCCACGTCGAGTCAGTCCGTAGCTTCGGGAGGCTTTTCGGGACCAGGGACAAGAAGCCGCAGAGCGTGCGGCACAATGCGGAATTCGACGGGCAGGCGGGCCAGGGGTTCTCCGTCCACCTGGGCATAGGTGGGCGGGTCGGATTCGATTGGTTCGCAAACCAAGCGATCGGACTTCCAGAAATAGACGCCTTCTTCCTTGCGCAGATCTCCGAACCACAGGGTTGGCAAATAGCTGAGGTACCTCAGGCCGCTTTGGGTGGTTAGGCCGACGAATTCGAATTGATCTTCATAGAGATCGGCCTGTGTGGTGATTTTAAACGGGCCGCCGTAGTGCTTGGTGCGGCCGACGATGACGAGAGAAACTTCTCGTTGCTGGCCTTCGCCGGTGACTCGGAAATGTTGAAACTTGTAGTTGAAAACTTCGCGTGCGCCTTGCCACCAGTAGGCGAGGATGCCCATACGGGCTTTGAGCTCGAGGTCGACGGCGTAAGTGATGCGGCCGTCTGGTCCGGCGCCGGCGACACTGAGGAAGTAGCGGGCCTTCTGAGGTTCTGCAAGGGGCGTGGCGAGGCCAAGCGCGATGTCGCGTACCTCGCCGCGGGCGATCTGGTCGGCGGCGGTCGGAATTTCCCAGGATAATTCGAGCTCTTTCGCGAGGACGTTAGCGGTGCCGGCTGGAAGTAAGGCCATCGGGACACGATGACCGTTTTCGGAGCCGGCGAGGCCGTTGACGACTTCATTTACAGTGCCGTCGCCACCACATGCAATCACCAGCTGGCGGCCCTCGGCGCCGGCGCGACGGGCGATTTCCGTGGCTTCGCCGGGACCGGTGGTTTCGGCGAGGTCGGCCTGGATGCCGCGAGTGCCTAGTATTCTGCGCGCCTCGTTTAATTGGGCGCGGCGGGCCGCGCCGCCGCCACCAGCGTTGGGGTTGTGAATCAACAATGCGTTGCGAAGATCTTGCATAATCCTCGTAAGACCGTCGGCTGGCGAGAAACTCGGCTGAAGCCAGCCAATCTGCCGCCGGCATGTACCTGCCACCGCGCCTTCCAGCGAGTCGTGCGAAGCTACCTATTCTATATAATACGGAATGCGATTGTGTGAATGTCGCGCGGAGCGAACATGGCGAAGGCCGCCACGGCGTCGGTAAAAAAGGAAGCTGAAGAGCTACGGCAGAAACTCCGCTACCACGAATACCGGTATCACGTGCTGGACGATCCGGAAATTTCGGATGCCGCGTACGACAAGCTGCTTGCGAAGCTGAAAAGGTTGGAAGCCGCGCACGCGGAGCTGGTGACAGCTGATTCACCGACGGCGCGGGTTGGCGCTGCGCCTCGGGCAGGATTCCAGACCGTTCGGCACAGCCGCCCGATGCTGAGCCTGGACAACGCATTTTCGTTTGATGCTTTGCGCGACTTTGACCGGCGAGTGAGGGAAGGAAGCGGGCTCAAAGAAGTCGGGTACATCGCCGAGCATAAGTTCGACGGGCTGAGCATTTCGCTGGTTTATGAACATGGAGTGCTCGTGCGCGGCGTGACCCGCGGTGATGGGACGACCGGCGAAGAGGTAACGCCGAATGTGCGAACGGTCCGGTCCATTCCGTTGCGAATTGACGAAGACCTGCTAAAGAAAGTCAAAGTGCCGGGTGACTTTGAGGTGCGCGGCGAAATCATCATGACGCGCAAAGCGTTTGAAGCGATGAACCGCCAGCAAGAACAAAGCGGCGGCAAGATTTTCGCAAATGCGCGTAATGCGGCGGCCGGAGCGGTGCGGACGCTGGATTCGAACGTCACGGCACAGCGCAGATTGGATTTTTTTGCGTACTACCTGTTGCGTGATGGGAAAGCGGCGTACGCCAAGCACTCTGAATCGCTGCAGGCATTGAAGCAGTTGCGTTTTCGCGCTTCGGAAGACTGGAAATTGTGCGACGGCATTGAAGAAGTCATCAAATATTGCGAATCCTGGGATGGGAAGCGCGAAAAGCTGCCGTACGAAATCGACGGCGTAGTGATCAAGGTCAATTCCGTGGGGATTCAGAACGAACTGGGATTCACATCGAAGTCGCCGCGCTGGGCAATCGCATATAAGTACCCGGCCCGGCAGGAAACGACCGTGGTGAACGATATTCAGGTGAACGTCGGCAGGACAGGCGTGTTGACACCGTGGACGCTTCTGCAGCCGGTACAGATCGGCGGGGTGACGGTGAGCCGCTCTACGCTGCACAACATGGATGAGATTGAGCGGCTGGGTGTGCAGATTGGCGACACCGTGCTGGTCGAGCGCGCGGGCGAAGTGATTCCGCACGTGTTGAAAGTGGTGAAGGAAGGGAAGGACCGGCGGCCGTTCCGCATGCCGAAGAACTGCCCGGAATGTGGCAGCAAGATTCACCGCGTCGAAGGCGAAGTGGCGTACCGCTGCCTGAACTCGGCGTGCCCGGCGAAACGGCGCGAATCGCTGCTGCACTATGCCAGCCGGCACGCGATGAATATCGATGGCCTCGGCGAAAAAATTGTGGACCAGTTGGTTGAAAAGAACATGGTCAAGGATGTTGCTGATCTTTATTCATTGAAGCTGGATGAGGTCGCGGAGCTCGAGCGGATGGCGGAAAAGTCCGCGCAGAACCTGCTGGATGAGATTGAAGCGAGCAAGAAGAATTCGTTGTCGCGGCTGTTTTATGCTCTGGGAATTCTTTTTGTGGGCGAGCGCACGGGTCAACTGCTGGCGGAACATTTCTCCTCACTCGACGAATTGGCCGAGGCGACGCAGGAGCAACTGGAAGAAGTGCCGGAGGTAGGCCCGAAGGTTGCTAACAGCATCGTGCAGTTTTTCTCAGAACCGGCGAACCGGCAGCTCATTAAAAAGCTGGAGAAAGCGGGTGTGCGGCCGACCGCCGAGAAACGCGAAGTAAAGAGCAACAAGTTCGCAGGAAAGTCGTTCGTATTTACCGGCGGGCTGGCGAACCGTTCACGCGAGGAAGCGGGCGAGATTGTGAAGCAGCATGGCGGCAATGTTTCGGGATCGGTGAGCAAGAAAACCGGCTATGTGGTGGTAGGCGCAGATCCAGGTTCGAAGTACGACAAGGCGAAAGAACTGGGAGTCGCGATTCTGGATGAAGCCGGCTTCGAAAAACTTATCGGGTTGAAGTGAGCTGATCGAAGTGGCAATTCGCCCCACAACAAAGTTCGACCACGATGTAATTTGGGAAATTCTGGAACCCATGATCCGGCGAGGCGATAGCTATACGCTTCCGCGCGATATGAACAAAGAGCAGGCGCTCGAGTTTTGGTTCGCGCCCGGGAAAGAGACATTCGTATGGGAGGGGGACGGCGTCGTCCTGGGAACTTACTTTTTATGTGCGAATCGGCAAGGTGGTGGTGCACACGTCGCGAATTGTGGGTATGTGACTGCGTTCGCAGCACAGGGGCGCGGGATTGCGCGCGCCATGTGCCAACACTCTCTGCAATACGCGAAAGAGCGTGGTTTTCGCGCGATGCAATTCAATTTTGTTGTCAGCACCAACGAACGGGCAGTCAAGCTTTGGGTGGATCTGGGGTTCGAGATTGTCGGCCGGCTGCCAAGCGCGTTTGACCATCCAGAGCACGGCTTTGTCGATGTCTTTGTCATGTATAAGCGTCTCTAAATGGTTAGTGCAGCAATGCTCCTCCCTGGGTGCGCTCGGGATTCAGGGCTTGCTGATTTTTGTTCCTCCACGAAATACCAGAAGCCAAAAAGCAGCGCGGCGAGAGACCCTAGACCCGTACCCTTCAACCGACGGGACGTCAAAGAAATTGAGGCAAGTAAGCCGCGATGCGGCTCGAATTAATGGCGACTAACACCGCCAGGGAAGCGATAGCCAAACAGCTACCCAATTATTTGAGGTCGTCGAAGGAGGGCGCTTTTTCGGGCCGTCTTTGCCGTGTTCCCACAAAACCAATAGATAGTGAGCGCTCTTACGAAGTTCACGAATAGCCTGGTCGCAGTGCCGGGCGAGTTCAGGGGTCTGTTTTTTGATTCGCCTATGTGCATTGTGAAGCAGCTGGGAAGTTTTAGCCTCATATTCGTCAGCATCGTATTCAGCGTCGAATTTCAGTGTTAAGAGCGATAGGGTCCTCACGACTGTTATCGCGCTCGGTGAAATACGTCATCCTTTTCGAATTCTGAAAATCGGATGTTCTCCAAGGAAGCTTGTTTAACCGTTCCAGGTTACGAGAAAGTCTTTGGTTTCGCGAACGTTCATGGTGGCGATTCTATGTGGCCAGCCCAAGAACAACAAAGTCGCGTGGCATGGCGCGTTGTATAATGAGATTAGCGGGTGAGCTGGACGATCGCTGGTCCCGATTCATCGGGACGGGAGGAAAGTCCGGACACCGGTCTGCGTCAGCAGATGAGTAGGCTTGTGGAACGAAAGGGGCAACCCTTCGGCCCGCGGGCCTCAGGGTAAACGCGCCTGGTAACGCCAGGGGAGCAGCGTCACGCTGTTCACGGAAAGTGCCACAGAAAACAGACCGCCGCAAAAGAAAGCTTCTGTGACGGGCGGCAGGGAAACCTGCTCATCGTCCGAGAAAAGCGCTTTTGTTGGTAAGGGTGAAAAGGTGGAGTAAGAGCCCACCGCTCGTCTGGTAACAGGCGAGGCATGGAAAACCCCGCGTGGTGCAAGGCCAAATAGGAGGGGAGAGCCGGCCCGGCTCGCCGAGCGAAACAAGCGAAAGCTTGTGATGCTTCCTCGAACGTGGCGCAAGAGGTAAAACGCTTGTTGTTGCGGACGAGAGCAACCCTCGGGTAGGCTGCTGGAGTTCCGGAGCGATCCGGGACCTAGAGGAATGATCGTCGGGCTCCGCGCAATCGGAGTCAACAGAATCCGGCTTATATGGCTCGCCCGCTATTTTTTTAACGAGTTTTGGGCTGACTTTTTCGGTCAGGTGTGCGTCGGATCCCCGCGAAATGGCGATTCTGAGCTTGAGTTCCAATCCTCTGTATTATCTCGCCGGCATCGGGAAGGGGCGTGACTTCGGTTACAAGAGGCACTTCGACTTTGCCCATCGTCGCGGGGCTACAACGCCTGTGATGCCGTCGACAGAGACCAGGCATGACCATTTGACAATTGCGAACAATAATTTGACAATTGGTCTGAACTATTTGACAATCAGCTGTGGCAAAACGACGGGATAAGAGAGCGGAACAGGCTCGTGAATTGATTCTCTCACTGGTTAACGAGCATCCACACGACTTGCTCCGTTTGGTTTCACAAGCACTCGGGGTCACCAAACAAAACGCATCCTATCACGTTCAAAAATTGATCGCGGAAAAACAGCTTACTCAATCAGGGAAGACCCGACGAGCCCGGTTCTTTTTGGTCCCAACACTAAGATGGCAAAAGCACTATTCCCGTCAGCAGAGTGAGTCTGACGTTTGGGATGCTGATGTGCTGCCGCAAATCTCAGATTTACCTGACAACGCGTTGGACATCTGGCGCTACGGTTTCACGGAAATGTTTAACAACGCCGTAGAGCATTCTGGTGGGACGCGCATCAAGGTCCAACTGAAGCGCACCGCCGTCAACGCAGAGATCGCCATCATCGACAATGGCGTCGGCATCTTCAAAAAGATTCAGCACGCCATGAAGTTTTCTGACGCCAGAGACGCCGCTCTGGAACTAGCGAAAGGAAAGTTCACCACGGACCCCGCACGACACACGGGCGAAGGTATCTTCTTCACGTCCAAGATGCTCGACGCCTTTGACATCTCGTCAGG
>Ga0075425_100006259_pt1 | contig 12460 bp, 11 predicted proteins | sample SoiMethybrSBSTD4_FD_75300 | JGI IMG/M metagenome (GOLD analysis project Ga0075425, IMG submission 75300) | Bulk soil microbial communities from a Populus tree surrounding site in Tennessee, USA - Soil MetaG P. TD hybrid SBSTD4 | ecosystem: Environmental > Terrestrial > Soil > Tree plantation...
CGCGACGCGGTCGGTCCACATCGATCCCGCCCAGACGTCGCCGTTCTTATCCGGCACCACGTGATACGGCGCGCTCCATGGCGTCGCGAGCTTCCACTCCTGGATCTTTTCCGTCTTGGGGTCGAGCATGCCGATACCGTTGGCGCCGTATTCGGCGAACCACAGGCGGCCCTGCTCGTCGAAGCGGCCGCGCCGCGGGCGCGAGCCGGCGGTCACGGTCGAATAGACCTTGAACTCCTTGGTCTTCGCGTCGATGCGGCCGATGTTGTTCGCGCCGAATTCCAAGAGGTAGAGATTGTTTTGCGCGTCGGCTGGGATGCCGTACGCGTTGATCGTCCGGTTCGCGCCGGGGATCGGGAACTCGCCCAGGTTTTCGAACTGGCCCGTGGCGATGTCCAAGCGATAAATGGCGTGCGTGTCCTGGTTGTTGGTCCACACCTTACCGTCGACGTGCGAGCTCGACGAGCTCACCATCGACTGCTGCGTATGATCGCCCTGCCATTCCTTTGGAATCGGATAGACCTGGAACTTCTCCGCTTTGCGGTCGAACTTGGCGATGCCGCCCTGGTACATGAGCGAGACCCACAGGTTCTCGTCCTTATCGAGCTGAAGATCGAGCGTGCCGAGCGGGAAACCCTTCTTCAGCACCGGAATGGGGAATTCCGTGACGTTGCCGGTTTTCGGATCGAGCCTGCCGATAAACTGATCGCCGAAATCCGAGTACCAGGCCGTGCCCGTCGAATCCACGACCACGTCGTGCGGCATCGCGATCGGCCGCGGCAGGTCGTATTCCGTGACGATGACTTTCGTGGCGCTGCCTTTCGGCCGCGGCAAGGTCTTGTAGGCGATCTTCTTCTGGTTGTAGGCGACGTTCACGCTCGCGAGCCAGTCGGCGATGACTTTCGGATCGAAGCCGCGCGTGCGGTCGCGCTGCACCGCGCCGACCGTCATCTGGGGACGCACCGGCTGGCTGCCGGGCGCGTACAGAGACATTCTACGGAAGACCTGCACCCACTCATCCGAGCTGTGATTCGCCTTAACGACGCGCTCGATCGTGTGACAGCCGTTGCAGCCGAGGAGGAAGTTCTTCTGCTCCTCGGTGCCGGGAATGCTGAGCAGCCACTCCGCGTCCGTCAATTGGATCGAGATATCCTTCGCGGGCCGGAGCCTGAGGTTCGCCGTCGCCGGCTTGCCGGCCGAGATCTCGATCGACTTAGGCGCGTCGATCTCGTATCCGGCGGCGCGGACCTTTATCGCATAGCGGCCCGGAGACAGTTTGGAAGTCGGAAAGCTGAACCGTCCCTTCTCGTCGCTCGTGACGTTGACGGTGATCGTCGAGCCTTCCTTTTTGGCGCCGACGACCACGCCCTCCATCGCCCCCTCCTTCGCCGACGTCACCTGGCCCGACAGCGCTGCCGGCGTGTCGTTCGCCCGAACGACGACGGGCGATGCGGATAACACCACGAGCGCGAGCGCGGAAACGGTCGCGCGCAAACTCAGCCTCGGCATAAGCCCTCCTCCCGGTAAATTCGGACCCGAATCACAGAAGCTGCCGTCGTATTACACCCCACCCTATGTATCCGTCAAGGCATACCTTTTTAAGGTGCTCACTGTATTGCAATGCCGCCGCATATCCGAAAGTATCCCGTCATGAAACGCATCGCGAAATTCCTCTCCTGTACGCTGCTTCTCTTCGTTGCAACGGCCTGCGGCAAAGTGCGGCCTGTGACGGAAGTGCCGGACATCCACGTCGGCGAGCCTACTTTTTTTCCGACGATCGTCGCGCATGCCGACGCCCCGATTATCGGCGGCAACCGCATCGACATTCTGCTGAACGGCGATGAGGTGTTTCCGGCCATGCTGCGCGATATCAAAAGCGCGCGGCAGACGATCACGTTCGCGCAGTATTTGTATCAAGACGGCAAGCTCGCCCGCGAGTTCGCCGACGCGCTGGCGGAGCGCTGCCGCGCCGGCGTCAAGGGACATATCCTGCTGGACAGCCAGGGCGCGCGCGATGTGAAGCTCACGTACCGCGCGAGCCGCAGAAACTACGGCAAGATGCTCCAGGGCGGCATCGAGATTTACGAATACCATCCCGCGCTCATGCACGCGAAAACGATGATCGTCGACGGCGTCTGGGCGACCGTCGGGAGCACCAACATGGATAACCGCTCGTTCGCGCTGAACGAAGAGCTGAATCTCGCGGTTTACGACCGCGCTTTCGCGCGCAGGCTCGAAGATATTTTCCGTGACGACCTAAGATACTCGAGGAAAATAACGTTCGTCGAGTGGGCGGCCCGTCCGTGGCGCGAGCGCTTCTTCGAGCTCTTCGCCTTCCCGTTTCAGGAGCAGCTATGACGCGGAGCGGACACGGCGCGACTCGGAGCGGTGGAGACGCCTGGCGATCCAGCCCGTCGCGAGCGGAATCAATACGAGCACCAGGACGACGACGATCACGGTGCCGACGGCCGGATTGCGCAGCGCGTTCTCTATCTGAACGCCGGCGACGGTCATGAGAATCATGCCGGGGATTCTGCCGAGGATGCTCCCGGCGATGAAGTCGCGAAAGCGAATGCCCGAAGCGCCCATGAACAGATTTCCGACTGTATACGGCGCCAGCGGCAGAACGCGTAGGGTGAGCACGGTGAGAAAACCGTGCCGTCCGGCGCGATGAATGAGAAGATCGAGCCGCGGTCCAACGAGCTTGCGCAGCGTGTCATGGCCCATCGCCCGGCCTACGGCGTAGCCCATCGATCCGCTCAACAGCCACCCTGCGAGCGCATACACGTTGCCCCAGAGCGGTCCGAAAGTCAGGATCGTCGCGACGTTGAGAATCGACATCGGAAACAGCACGACGGCCGCGACTAAATAAACCCCCATGAGGAAAAAAAAGACGCCGGGATAATGCTTGGCGGTCTCTTGCCAGTAGACTATCGTCTCGAAATTCAGCCAGCGGTTGAGCGGCGTCCAGACCCATATCGTGGGCAGGACGGCGATGAGCAGGACGACGAGCAGTATCTTCACCGCCTGCCGTTTGTCGATCGGAAGAGCCATGCTCCATCAGCGTAAACGCAGGACCAACTTTAAGCAACACAGCTATGCTGCGCGGCAAATGCGGTGGAGCCGTAAAGCCAGCGAGGCTCAAAGCAATATCCGCAACTCATAAGTTTTTGCTTTCCTTATACGCGCCTATCCTATACACTCGAAAAGTTACGCGCCGGTTAAAAAGATCCTGCCCGTAGCAGTAAGGAGAATTTCCCCCGATGCACTTACGGCGAGGTTTTTTCGCACTCGCTTTCGTCTGCGTTTTCTTTGCCTCCCTCGGAGTCGCCCCTGTTCAGCAGCCGATAAGCTACAGCGAGCTCATGCCGCTCGCCCACTGGCGAAAAGAGTTTCAGATCATCGAAGGCAAAGATCGCGGACGCGTTGTTCCCTTCGTCTTGCAGCGCGACGCGGCCGACGAAAAGAGCTGGAGCCTCACGTTCGGCGATTATGCGCGGGCGCGGCTGAGACGCGGCGTCGACGGCGGCATGATCATGGACCGGCTCGATCTCATCACGGCTAAAAACTACATCGTCTATGATCCGCCGCTTCCTCTGTTTCCCGGCGAGCACCCGGCAGGCGGATCGGGTTTGCGCCGCACCAACTATAAGATGTTCAGCGCCGAGACCGGCAAGCTGAAGCGCGCCGGCCTCGCAACGCACGAGATCAAGCGCGTTTTGCCGTGGAAGTTCACGACGCCCGCCGGCATTATGGACGGTTATTACGTCGAGATCGAGCACGGCATGGAGATGGAATACCACAGCCACCTGCAGATGACCCTCGGCCTCGGCTGCCGTTTGGACGAAGGGCCGATCTACGGCTCGAGCCATTACAAGTTAAACAAGCTGGGCCTGTTCACCGAGACGAAGACCGCGGTCGCGGCCCTCGCGAAGCCGTCATAAAAAAGGCGGAGCCTCAAAAGGCTCCGCCTTTTTTTCATCGTCCGCACTGGGTTTAGCGCGGGCTGATCTCCTCGGCGCGCAGTTTCCCATCCTTCTCGGAATACTTGATGGTGACCTTGGCGCCCTCTTTCGCGTTGTCCAGACCTTTGGTCTTGGTGCCGACCTGCAGCGTCTTCTCCGCGTCCTTCGTTTTCACTTTGATCTCTTTGTCGCTCTTGCTTACGACAGTGGCCTTCATTTCCTCGTCGGCCAGCGCCAAAGTGGCGGGCGCCAAAGAAACCGCCAGCAGAACGGCTGCTATTTTGCGTTTCAGCGTCATTTTCTCACCTCCTTTCAGTGAAAAATGGCATCTGTTAGTTTGACGAAAGCGTGAAGGTTTTATTCACCCATGTCAATATAGTGGAATCTCGTTATTTTTTGGCAGAGTCATGCCTAATAATAATGGGGCTGCTACAATGCCCGTGGAGGCGTTTTCATGACCGACAAAAGCCATCTCATCCTGACCGCGGTCGGGCCCGACCAGGTCGGGCTCGTAGAAAAGATTTCCGAATTCATCTCCCGGCGCAATTGCAACATCGAAGACAGCAAGATGGCGGTGTTTTACGGCGAGTTCGCCGTGATCGTGCTCATCACGGGCGCGTCCGGCGACCTCGCCAAAATCACCGCCGCCGTTCACGATTTGGAGAGCGAAACCGGCCTCAAGTTTTCCGTCAAAAGACCGGCCGAGCGCCGCGCGGCGGAATCGCTGCGGCCGTACAAGCTCGTCGCCTCGTGCATGGACCATCCGGGTATCGTCTATAGCCTCAGCCGGGAGCTCAGCCGCCTGGGCATCAACATCGAATCAATGGAGACCAAGACCTATGCCGCGCCGGTGAGCGGCACGCCAATGTTCCGGCTCGAGGCGGCGATCTCTGTGCCGGCGAAGACCAACGTCAACGAACTGCGCGACCGGTTCAGCGAAATCCAGCGCGAAGAAAACATCGACATCGAGTTTTCTCCGTCGCGACCGTAGGAAAAATCCGTCGAACTCTTTAATCGCTCGAAGAAGCGTCCGACGCAGGCCTTCCAAGGCTTGCAAATTTTCTCCTCATTGCGAATAATCGCCACTGGTGTTTTAGTGAGCAGCGAGGAGGGGTCGTATGCTGTCGCACGAAGACAACGAGCTTTTAACGCGCGTGGGCCCCGGCACTCCCGCGGGCGAGCTCCTGCGCCGCTACTGGCATCCGATCGCCGCGGCGACAGAGCTCACGGCGGAAAAGCCGACGCAGTTCGTTCGCGTCCTGGGCGAGGACTTGGTGCTTTTCCGCACGAAAAGCGGGCGCCTCGGGCTGCTTGCCGACCGCTGCGCGCACCGCGGCGCTTCGCTTTCATACGGCCGCGTCGAAGAGCGCGGCATCGCCTGCGCGTATCACGGCTGGCTTTACGATATCGCAGGCAACTGCCTCGAGTGCCCGGCGGAGCCCGCCGGCAGCAACTTCCACCGCACCGTCAAGCAGGCCGCTTACCCGGTTCAGGAGCATCTTAACCTCGTTTGGGCTTACCTCGGACCGCATCCCGCGCCCGCGTTGACGCGCTATGACACGCTTTTCCGCCGCGACGGCCATCGCAAGATCGTCGTCCATCCGCGCCTCGACTGTAATTGGTTCCAGGCGATGGAGAATTCCGTCGACCCCGCGCATTTACAAATCCTGCATCAGGAATTTTACGGCCGCGGCGCGCGCAAGCCCGCCAACACCACGCGCGGCTTCACCGACGACGTTGCGAGCGTCGAATTTCATCTGACCGAGCACGGCATCATGAAGCAGCGCACCTATTCCAACGGCGTCACCGACGAGCATCCGCTGCTGTTCCCGACGATCCTGCGTCAGGGACCGAGCACGCAGATACGCACGCCGGTGGACGACGAGCACACGCTTCACATTCACGTGCTTTTTTTCCCCACCGATGACGGCAGCGAGCCGGCGGACAGCTTCGATCCTCCGATCATCTATCAGGAGCCGTACAAGGAGCCGCCCGACAAGCTTCACCCCGAAGCGCGCTTTACGCTGAAGCACATCATCCCGCAAGACCACATGGCGTGGGAAACCCAGGGACCGGTCGCCGACCGAACGCGCGAGCGCCTGGCGACATCCGACCGCGGAGTGACGATGCTGCGCGAGCTGACCATACGCGAGATCGCCAAAGTCGCACGCGGCGAGGACCCGATCGCCGTCTACCGCGACGCCGCGCATCCGATCATCGACACCAACGTCGATGAGGGCGTGCGTCAGATGAAAGACGACGCGCGCGCCAGCGGGCAGGCCGCGCGCGACGATCTCGCGGTGCTTTACCAAGGCCACGGACGCGAGCAGCGGCAGAGCTGAGACACGCTCGGTTTTTCCGGCGGATTATCCTCGATCTTCAGCGGCATCGATCTTTTCTGCCACAAACGATACTGATCGCATGGACGCGCGGCTCCGGCGCATGCTATAAAAGGCGGAGCAATCGCGCTGGAGCACTCCCTGCCCTCGACAGACAACGAAACAAACGCAAACGCTTCTCCTCTGACGGAAAACGCGTCCGCACGGCCGCGGTTTGGCTTTCTCACGCGCATCCGCGCGTTCGAGGCGTTCGCGCACCGAGAATTCCGCATGCTCTGGTTCGGCCAGGCGTCGACATCCATGTCAACCTGGATGGACCAGGTTACGCGCGGCTGGCTCATCTACGAATTGACCGACTCCCCGCTGCAGCTGGGCCTCGTGCGCGGCATTCAAGCGATCCCGCTGCTGCTGCTTTTGCCGGTCGCCGGCACGGTGGCCGACCGCTATTCGCGTAAGGTCCAGGTTTGGATCTCGCAGGCGATCGACGGCCTCATGTACGCGCTGCTCTCCCTGCTGATCCTCACCGATGCCGTCGAGCCGTGGCACGTCTATGCGACCGGCGTCGTCATGGCCGTCGACCAGACATTTTTGCAGCCTGCACGCGCCGCGATGGTGGCCGATTCGGTGCCGAGGCGCTCTCTCACCAACGCGATAGGACTCAACTCGCTCGTCTTCAACGTCGCGCGCAGCACCGGGCCTGCGCTGGCAGGCGTGCTGATCGCGAGCTACGGCACCGGCGGCGCCTATGCGGTCCAGGCGTTTTTCTGTCTGCTGGCGACCGTCTGGACCGTTCGGCTGCGCCCGCGCTATACCCCGGCACATTCTCACCACGCGGCGCTCGGCAGCAGTATCGTCGAGGGCTGGAAATACAACTGGCGCAACGAAGCGGTCCGCAGCGGACTGCTCGTCAACATGTTCGCGGCGTTCTTCATCGTCCCGTTCATGACGCTGCTGCCGATCTTCGCGCGCGATCTGCTCGGCATCGGCGCGAGCGGACAGGGCTTCCTGCTTACGGCGATGGGCATCGGCGCCCTCGCGAGCGCGTTCGCCATTGCTTCGCTCGGTGATCGGCTCTCGCGCGGGCCGCTGATGCTCGGCGGCGTCGCGCTCTACGGCCTCAGCGTCGCGGCATTCGCCGTCTCCCCGTGGTTCCACCTCTCGTTCGGACTCATGATCTTCGTGGGCGCCGCGCACGTGAGCTCGCACGCCCTCGTGCAGACGGTGATCCAGACCTATTCAAGCGCCGAGTTCCGCGGGCGCACGATGGCGGCGTTCAGTATGAACCAGGTCGTATTCACGCTGGGGAGTCTCGCGATCGGTACGCTGGCGTCGTTCTGGGGCGCTCGCTGGGCGATGGCGGGCATGAGCGCCGCGGGCGTCATGGCGATGGTCGCGGTCTTCTTCGCGCAGCCGCGCGCCCGGCAAATCCGCTGAGCCGCGTTCGCTCCGCGCCGTCGCTCGGCGTGTTGACAGCGGCCCGCGCCGTGCTAGAAAGGGGTCGACCCGCAGGAGGCATGTCCATGACTCGAGGCATCGCTTCGCTCAAATCACTCGCCATCGTCATCGCGCTCGCGCTCATTACACCGGGCGCTGCAATCGCACAGACCAAGCCCCTCAAACACATTTACATCGGCGTGTCTTCCGTCAGCATGGCGAACATCATCATCTACGTGACGAAAGAGGCGAAGCTGTTCGAGAAATACGGCCTCTATGCCGATCCGGTCGCGATGCGCGGCTCGGGCGAGTCGTCGAAGGCGATGATCGGCGGCAGCATCCAGATGTCGCCCATCGCGACGCCGACCGTGATCAACGCCGGACTCTCCGGCGCCGACCTCGTTATCCTCGCGCACACGCTGCCGGGCGTCGTGCACGCGCTGATGGTAAAACCGGAGATCAAGCGAGTCGAGGACCTTAAAGGAAAAAAGATCGGCGTGACGACCTTCGGGTCGCTCACCGATTTTCTCGTGCGCTACATTTTAAGAAAGAAAGGGCTCAACCCGGACCGCGACGTCGCGTTGATCCAGATCGGCGGTGACCCGGAGCGCATCGCCGCGCTCAAGCAGGGCGCGATCGAGGGAGCGTCGCTGTCGTTTCCCGGTTACGGCATCGCGCAGAAGATGGGCTTTCCGATGCTCTGGGACTCGGCGAAAGAGATCAATTATCCGTGGATCGAGATCACGACGCGCCGTTCGATCGTGCAGAAGGACCGCGACATGGTGCTGAGCTACGTGAAGGCCCACCTGGAAGGGACGGCGCTTTTCAAGCGCGACAAGGAGTTCGGCAAAAAAGTCATCCGCAAGACGCTGCGCTTGACCGACGAGGAGCTGGTAAACGATTCCTACGATCTCTTCGCCGGCGCGTATCTGAGAACGCCGTATCCGAACGTGTCGGGAATGAAAGTCAGCTTCGAATATGTCGCGGCGACGCGGCCGGAGGTGTGGAATCACAAGCCGGAAGAGTTCGTCGACGCGAGCATCGTCGAGGAGCTCGACAAGAGCGGGTTTATCAAAAAGCTGTACGAGAAATAACTTACTTCTTCTCGGACGCGCCGAGCGTCTCTTCGACCAGCTTCATCACCGGCTTCATCGCGTCCCACTGGCTGTCGGTATCGAGGTACTTGACGCCGTCCATCCGGCGGTATTTCGGCAGCACGTCCTCTTTCGAAATGTCGGTCCTTAGCGAGTCGGGCCCGCCCTCCTCCGCCTGCGAGAGTGATTTTTGAAAATTCAGCTGCCCTTCACGGGAGAGAAACCAGTTGACGAAGACTTTCGCGGCGTTCGGATGCGGCGCCTGATTGATGAGCGTCAAAAATCCCTGCCCCGCGCTGAGCGCGGCGCCTTCCTTCATCACTCCGAAGGAATCGACCGGCAAACCCTGCTGTTTGCCGCGCTCGGCGCCCTCGCACCAGAAGCAGATGGCGAATTTTCCCGCGGCGAGCCAGTCGAGTCCCTGGCGGCGGTCGCGGAAAATCGTGAGCTCGGTCTCCGTCAGCAGCCGCCGCAAAAATTCCGGTCCGAGGTCCGGGCTGTAATAGAACAAACGGATCGCGCTGCCGCCGGTCCCCGGCGCGCGGATGTCGCGCATCTCGATCCGGCCTTTCCATTTCGGATTCAGAAAGTCCCGGAACGAAGAAAATTCCTTCGCGTTGACGAGCTGCGTGTTGTAGTAGACCTGCCCGAGCTGAGACGAGCCGACGTAGCGAAAAAGATAGCGCTTCTCCGGATCGGCGTAGCGGTGCGCCTTGCCCCACCATTTCGATTCGTCGACGACTTCCGGCAGCAACAGCGCGGGCTTGACCGGGTCGAGCAGCTTCGCCTGATAGAAATTGTAGCTCCTGAGCACGCCGACCATGAAGACGTCGGCGAGATATTTTCCCGCTCGCCGCTCGGCCATGAAGCGGCGCTCGAGGTCGAGCTCGACGCCGCTTACGGTAAGGAGTTTGATATCAGGAAACGCTTTCTGAAACGCGCCGGACTCGAGGGCCGGCGCGTACGTGCTGTGAACGTAGACCGTCACCTGCCCTTCTTTTTTCGCCGCCTGGACGGTTCGCTCCCATTCCGAAGATTTATCCGCGGCGGCCACGATGCCCGACGCGAGCAACGCGAGCGTTAGCAGCGCGGCAACCAAACATCGCATCGGCGTTTTTTCCTGTTACTAAAACGAGCCGGACGGCGGAAGCCGGCGCTTTCGCCTTATGACAGCATTTTTTTCAGCGCCTGGATGTCTTTTTTGACTTTGGCGAGGGCGTTTCTGTAGGCGGCGTCGGGCAGCGCGAGCCGAAGCTGCTTGCGCTCTTCTTTTTTGTTCTCTTTGAGCTTCTTGCGTGCGCCTTCGATTGTAAAGTTTTCGGAGTAAAGCAGCCGCTTGATCTCGAGCAGCAGCTCGACATCGCGCTTCTTGTAGAGGCGGTGGCGCGACGGCGCCTTCCCCGGCTTCAACAGCTCGAACTCCGTCTCCCAGAAACGGAGCACGTAAGGCTTGACGCCGAGAATTTTGCTCACCTCTCCGATCTTGAAGTAAAGCTTGTCGGGAATCCGGAGAGCCATGGGAAGCGACTCTATGACGAGGACGCGCCGGTGTTGAGGCTTTTCTTGAGGATCTGGCTCGGTTTGAAAGTGAGGACTTTGCGCCCGGCGATAATGATCTCGTCGCCGGTCTGCGGGTTGCGGCCCTTGCGCGGCCGCTTCGTGTTGACGACAAAGTTGCCGAACCCGGAGACTTTGACCTTCTCGCCTTTTTCGAGGCAGCCCTTGATGATCTCGAAGGTCGCCTCGACGACGTCGGTCGCGTCTTTTTTCGAGAAACCCACCTTCTCGTAGATGCGGGCGATGATTTCAGCTTTGGTCATCTTCCGATCTCTCCTTCAACCGCCGCGCGGTCGATTCGCATGATCAGCCTCTCAGCTGGGCGCCGAAAACCTCGCCGAGCCGCGTTACCAATTCCCCATGCAGCGCCTGGACCTCCGCATCGGTCAACGTCCGGTCCTCCGCCCGATAGGAGATCGAGTACGCCAGGCTTTTCTTGCCTTCTGGAATCGATGCGCCGCAGTATTGGTCGAACACCTCCACGTTCTCGATGAGGGCGTTCCGCAGATCTTTGATCCAGTCGATAATCCGCTGAGCCGGGAACGATTCGTCGACAACCATCGCCAGGTCCCGCTCGACGGATGGAAATCTCGGAAGGGAACGGACCGTTAACTTAGGCGAAAGATACTGAAGCAATTTTTCAAAGTCAAGTTCAAAGGTTAGACACCGTCCAATGGACAAATGCTCGGCAACATCGGGGTGGATCTCGCCCATATAGCCGAGGTCGACGTTCCCGGCGGAAAGCCGCGCGGCCCTGCCGGGATGGAGAAAAGCCGGCAGCTTGGCCCCGCTCCAGCTCCATTCGCCGCCGCGGCCGTCCAGGATACCCTCGACCAGCCCTTTGGCGTCGAGAAAGCCGAACGGCGCCTCCTCGGCGCGAAGCCCGCGCCGGAAACGGCGGCCGTAGAGCAATCCAGCGAGATGATGGCGCTCGGCCGGCTCGCCCTTGGCATCGAGATAAAAGACTTTATTCAGCGCGAACGCGGCGAACCCCTCTGCGCGCTGAGCGAGATTGACTTTCAAGTCTTCGATCAGGCCGGGAACCAGACTCAAGCGCATCTCCGCGCTCTCCTGCACGAGCGGATTCAGAATCGCGACCGGCTTCTCCACTGCTAACAGACCCGGAAAGCTGCGGTTCGTCTCCGCCGAGGTAAACGGCAAGTGGATCGCTTCGACGAGCCCCTCCCCGACGAGATAGGAGCGGGCGCCGCGCTCGGCGCGTAGCCGCGGGTCCGGCTTGCCCGCAACGCGCGCGCGCGGCAGGGTCGACGGGATTTTATCGTAGCCGTGCAGCCGCACGAGCTCCTCGATCAGGTCCGCCTCGCGGGTCAGATCGCCGCGATAGCTCGGCGGCGTGACTTTGAAAGCCGCTTTCGTGGTCTGCATCTTGCAGCCGAGCGCCTTCAAATTTTTTTCGATCTCCGTCGGCTTGATATCGACACCGACGAGCTCGGCTACACGCGCCGGACGCAGCCCGATCGTCGGCGGCGCCGCGGGACGCGGATACCGGTCGATAACGCCGCCGAGCGGACGCCCGCCGGCGATCTCCTGTAACAATGCGACAGCGCGCTCGAGCGCCGCGACGGTGCCTTCGGGGTCGATGCCGCGCTCGAAGCGATGGGATGCCTCGCTGTGGAGGCCGAGCCGCTTGGCGGTGCGGCGAATCGTCGCCGCATCGAAGCGCGCGCTTTCGAGCAGCACCGCAGTGGTACCCCGGTGAACTTCGGAGTCGCGCCCGCCCATCACGCCTGCGAGCGCGACCGGAACGTCGCCGTCACAGATGAGCAAGTCTTCCGGCGCGAGCCGCCGCTCGACGTCGTCGAGCGTGGCGAACGTCGCTATCTCTTTCGCCTGGCGCACGACGATGCGCTTGGCGGCGAGGCGGTCGAGGTCGAAGGCGTGCAGCGGCTGGCCGGTCTCGACCATCACATAGTTCGTGACGTCGACAACGTTGTTGATGGCGCGGATGCCCGCCGCCTCAAGGCGAAAGCGCAGCCAGTCAGGGGAAGGCCCGAGGCGGATCGCTTCGACCGCCTGCGCCGAATAACGCTGGCAGGCGCGCGGGCTTTGA
>Ga0075425_100006260_pt1 | contig 12459 bp, 7 predicted proteins | sample SoiMethybrSBSTD4_FD_75300 | JGI IMG/M metagenome (GOLD analysis project Ga0075425, IMG submission 75300) | Bulk soil microbial communities from a Populus tree surrounding site in Tennessee, USA - Soil MetaG P. TD hybrid SBSTD4 | ecosystem: Environmental > Terrestrial > Soil > Tree plantation...
TGGAACGGCGATGGATTCGAGCTCGGCGATCCTCAAGACCTCGGTCGTGAGCTCCTCGAAACCTGTGCCGGTCGTTTCGATCACCGCGTGAGCCTCTGCGTACGCAGAGGCGCGCGCTTCCAGAAGCTCGGTTAGCCTTGGCTCGGCCGGAGCCTCGCCGAGATTCGGCCGGGTGCGGTCCCCCGACATCCGACGAATGAGCTCCGCCGGCGTTGCCGAGAGGGTGACGACGGTGCCACGTTCGAGCGCCAAAAGGCGAAGGGTGCGCGTCAAGAGGCCACCCCCCCCAAGCGCGACCACTCGCGGAGTGGGGTCGGCGAGCTCTTGGGACACGGCTTCACGCTCCATCGCGCGAAAAGCCGCCTCGCCCTGATTTTCGAAGATCTGGCGAATGGTCACCCCCGCCTGGCGCTCGAGCTCGGCGTCCAAATCGACGAACGCAACCCCGGCGCGCTCGGCCACCGCTCGGCCGAGGGTCGATTTCCCCGTTCCCATCATTCCGTTCAGGAAAATCGGTCGCTTCAGAAGCACGGGGTGGAGTGTAGCCTAGCCCACAAGAGCTCGGTCTTGGCAGCGGGGGATCGCGATCATAGGATGAAGCGTGGCGCGAGTAACGTTTCAAAAATACGAGGGTCTTGGCAACGACTTCATTCTCCTCGAGCTCGGGCCCGAAAGCCTGGCGCCCGGGGTCGTGGAGCGACTGTGCGATCGCCATTTCGGAATCGGGGCTGACGGCGTGCTGCTGGTCAGGCCACCGTCGAGCGCCGGATCGGCCGCGACGATGACGGTCGTCAACGCGGATGGGTCGCAGCCCGAGATGTGTGGCAACGGTCTGCGCTGCGTGGCGCTTTTTCTGGCCAAAAGACAGGGGCGGGACAGCGCGATCTTTCACGTCGACACCGATGCGGGGACGCTCGGCTGCAAGGTCATCGGCGGCGAGGTCGAGGTGGACATGGGACGGCTTGCGCCCCTCGGGCCGGTCGACGTGACGCTCGACGGGCGCGTCCACAGGTTTTCGCGCATTTCGGCTGGAAACCCTCACGCCATCACGTTCGTCCCCTACGAGCCCCGCGAGATTGACGACATCGGACCCCGCGTATCGGTCGCGGCCGCGTTTGCCGGTGGAACCAACGTCGAATTCGCTCGGCTCGCCGCCGATGGATCGATCGATCTCGTCGTGTGGGAACGAGGTGTGGGACGAACGCTCGCCTGCGGAACGGGTGCCTGCGCTACCGTCGGGGCGGCCTGCCTCGAGGGCAAACGTTCGTTCGGCGAACCGACGATCGTGCGGCTACCCGGAGGGAGCCTCGAGGTCTCGGTGGAGCGAGATTCGCTGGCCGCGACGATGCGTGGCCCCGCGCGGTTCGTCTTTCAAGGAGAGGTGGCCGTCCCTTGAGGCCCCCACGGCTGACAGTCCTGGCGATCGTGGACGTTCCCTCGATCGTGCAGCTTTTTTCTCGCGTGTTCAACACGCCGGACGACCACCTGTTCATCGCGACGACGCTCGCAGACGGGTTGTCGCTGGCGGCGTCGCTCGCGCCCGATCTCGCGTTCGTCGACGTGTCTCTCGGTCACAACGCGGGGCTCGCGCTCGTGCACCACTTGAGGGCCGTCGCCCCGAATGCGACCGTGTACGCGCTCGCCAGCGAAACTTCGCTTCACATCGGCGCGCAGGCGGTCGCGCTCGGCGGCTCGGGACTCATCATGATGCCTCCGGCGGGCGACGAGCTGTTGTCCGCCGCCTCGGGCGTGCGAGCCCGACTCGCCGCGGCGACCGAAAAGCAGAAGCTCGAGCACCAGGCGGGTTTCGCGCGTCGCGCCGCCGAATCGGCAACGCGCATCGCGGCTCTCGCAGAATGCGCCGATCGGCGCGACGCTGCGAGAAAGCTCGCCTACGTTTTCACGGACATGTCGGGAGCCGAGGGGGCCGCCGTCTACGTGCCGGCGAGCGAGGGATCGTCCGAGCTCGTTCAATCGGGGCTGTCCGGCAAAGTCCCGGGGTCGCCGACGTTTGCCGACGAGATGGGGCTCGTCACCTTCGCGCGACAGAATGGGTGCGAGGTGATCCCGCTGACGGTGCGTCAGCTCGCCGAAGGGCACGTTCTTCTTCATGGCCTCACGTCCGAATGGGGAGCGGCCGAACGAACTTCGGCTGAGCTCATGGCAGGACAGGCCGCGACGACGCTCGCCCTCCTCGGCGAACGGGAACGATCGACGCGGGGCGCCATCAAGGATCAGACGACGAGCGCGTATACGTTTGCTTACTTCGTCGACATCGCCGGGCGCGAAATCGACAAGGCGCGTCGCTACGGTCGGAGGTTCGCCCTCGCAACCATCGCCCTCGACGAAAATGCGACCAGCGCGCCGACCGATCTCGCGGAGGTCATCCTGAGCGCCGTGCGCGACACCGACGTGCTCGCGCGTGTGGACGAGCACGAGTTCTACTTGCTCATGCCGGAAACGGGAGGAGTGGGAGCGCAGAGCTGCCGTCGCCGCGTTCTCGCGTCGGCGGCGACGAGGGCGGGCCGGCCGGGCACGAGCGGCGTACCGCCGGGGCTCACGATAGGCGTTTCGACGTATCCGCACGACGGAACCGATCTTTCGAAGTTGTTACGCGCCGCCAAGCGTCGCGCCGATACGTCGCGTCACTCGGTGGTGAGGTCGATGAAGCTCGAAGGCGTGTCTTTGTCGGGTCTCATCGACGAGCTCATGCGGCGCACCGCCTCCGCTGGGGCGGATCCCGATTTCGAGGGGGCGACGTCCATCGAACTTTCGCTTCGTCATGCCATCGATCTCGCACTTTCGGCGGTGGCCGAGGCGACCCGCGGCGGGCCGACGTTCGTCGCCGTGGCTCATCATCCCGAGCTCGGCCTCAGCTCGTCGGTGAGGGCGCACCTCGGGCACGAGCGTGAGGGGGTCTCCCTTCACATTCTCGATCTGCGCGCCGCCGCGGGGTGCGAGGATCTGCAAGTCCTGACGGTCATTGCCGAGCACGGCGCCTATTTGCTCGTCGGGCGATCGGACGGCGCTGGCATGCGAGGCGTGCACGGGTCGGACCCCATTTTGGTAGACTTGATCACACTTCGTTCCGGCCAGACGGCGGGCGTCCGGCTCTTGGACTGAAGGGGGGCTTTTTGGCGCGCAGAGTTCTCCTCGTCGACCCGGATCTCGATGCTCTCGGCGAGCTCTCGGCCATGTTGCGCGTCAACGGCTTCACCGTGCTCATGGCCGACAATATCGAGGGTGCGATCGAACGGGCCAAGCAAGCCGCGCCCGACATCATCCTCGCGTCGATTTCCGTTTGCCATCCGGGCGAGCTCACCGATCGACTGAAGGCCGATACCGAGCTCGCCAACGTCCCTTCGATTGTCCTCGTGAGGGACGCGCAGACCGACGTGCTGCCCCCGGGCTATGCGGCGCGCGAGGCGCTCGACGAGCTCATGGGGAAGATCGTGTCGGCGCCGCCGCGTTCGGTGCCCGTCGAAGCGTCGCAGGGCGAAGTGCGTGGAGACCTGTCGCAGGTGCCGCTCATCGATCTGCTGCAAGTCCTCTCGATGAACCGCCGCACCGGCGTGCTTTCGGTAGTGACCGCTGCGGGCGCGGGCGACGTCCGGATCTTCGAAGGCGAGATCCTCGACGCCGTCTACCGCCGCCTCGAGGGGGAGAAAGCGCTCTACCGGCTCCTCGGCGAGCGTGAGGGCAGCTTCGCTTTCATGCCGGGGGGCAACTCGTCGCTTCGCCGAGTGACGGTGGGTACTTCGATGCTCGTGATGGAGGCGATGCGCCAGTTCGACGAGGTGGCGCGTCTGCGCGAGGAGCTCGCGCCCGGCGGCGATGCGTTGGTCGCCAACGAGCCGCCCGCAAGCGACGCTTCGAAGCTCGAGCGAGAAGTCATTCAACTTCTGCAAGCGCCGCGCTCGGTGGACGAAGTCCTCGATGAAGTGCAGTTTCCCGATCTCGAGGTGCTGCACGTGATGCGAGCGCTGGCGCTTCGCGGTGGGCTCCGGCGGATCCCTCGCGCGGCGCTGGTCACGCGCTTGGCGAGCGACGACCGGCTGCAAATGCTGCGAGCGCTGGTGACGCGTCTCGGAAAGGAAGGATTCGGCGGCGCTCCGCGGATCGCGATTGCGGCTCTGCCGCACCGCCTCGCCTCGCTCGGGGGCGCCATCTTGCGAATCGAGGACGCGCTGCCGCCACTCGATGCTTCTCCGTCGGCGCCCGTCCCTCATCAGCTCGCCACGCTTCGATTCGGCGAGACGGTCGAGCTCAGCGTCATTGGCTTGCCGATGGTAGGGAGTTTCGCGCCGCTTTGGGCGCTCGCTCTACCGTCGACCGGCGCGGTCGTTCGGCTCGATTCGACGGATTGCCCCGAATTCGACGCCGCGTGCGCAGCGGCCGAAGTACCGGTTCTGCATGCCGCGGCGTTGCTCGGCGAGGTAGAAGAAGGAGATCCCGCGCAGGTGGCGGCGCTTCTGCGGGTCACGTTGGAAACGGCCGCGGGAAGCTAAGATTCCATGATCATCGGGGTGCCGAAGGAGATCAAAACGCGCGAGTACAGGGTCGGGATGACCCCGGCCGGCGTGCGACAACTCGCGAAGCGCGGCCACTCCGTGAACGTCGAAAAAGGTGCCGGCGAGGGGAGCGGCCTGCGCGACGAGCAGTACGTGCAGGCCGGCGCGACCATCGTCGACCCGGTGCAAGCTTGGACCGCGGACATGGTCGTCAAAGTCAAGGAACCCCAGCCGTCCGAGTACGGCTTCTTTCGCGACGGGCTCATTCTGTACACGTATCTGCACCTTGCCGCCGAGCCGGTGCTCACGCGCGCTCTCGTCGATAGCCGCGTCACGTCGATCGCTTACGAGACGATCGAGCTCGAGGACGGTTCGCTGCCGCTCCTCCGTCCGATGAGCGAGGTTGCGGGGCGCATGGCGGTTCAGGTCGGCGCGACATGCTTGGAGAAGGAGCGAGGCGGAAAGGGTGTGCTGCTCGGCGGCGTTCCCGGAACGCGCCGCGGCCGCGTGGTCATTCTCGGTGGCGGCGTCGTCGGACGCAACGCCGCGACGGTCGCGATCGGCATGGGCGCGCAGGTGACCGTGATCGACATCCGGGCCGAGACCATGAGCTACCTCGAGGACGTTTTCGGCGGCGCCGTCGAGACGCTGTACTCGAATCCCGACAACATCGAGGATTCGGTACGCCGCGCCGATCTGGTCGTGGGTGCCGTTCTCGTGACCGGCGCCGTGGCGCCGAAGCTCGTCACCGCCGAAATGATCGCCGACATGGAGCCCGGAAGCGTGGTCGTCGACGTTGCCGTCGATCAAGGAGGATGCATCGAGACGTGCCGGCCCACCGATCACGACAAGCCGACGTACGAAGTGCACGGCGTCGTCCACTATTGCGTTCCCAACATGCCGGGCGCCGTCGCCCAAACGAGCACCTGGGCGCTCACCAACACGACCATCAGCTACGCCGAACGAATCGCAAATAGCGGCCTTTTGCGCGCAATTTTGCACGACCGAGCCCTTGCGCTCGGCGTGAACACGTACGCCGGCCACGTGACATACGGGCCCGTCGCGCAGGCGCACGGCTTACCGCACGAGCCGATTGGGGCGCTCGTCAAGACTTAGAGGAGGAGCGGTGGCGAAGCCGTCGACCAAGAAGATCGCGATCCTTCCGGGTGACGGCATCGGCAAAGAGGTCATCGCCGAAGCGCGCGAGCTCCTCGAGCTCTACCGCGAGCGAGCCGGTCTGCCGCTCGAGCTATGGGATCTCGACCTCGGCGCCGATCGGTATCTTCGGGACGGCACCACGATGCCTGCCGACGTCATGTCGGAAATCCGCACGGGGTGCGCGGCCGTGCTGCTCGGTGCGCTCGGCGATCCACGGGTGCCGGGGAACGAGCACGCGCGGGACATCCTCTTCGGGATTCGCTTCGGATGCGATCTCTACGCCAACATTCGCCCGGTGCGGGCGCTCGCCGACGCGCTCGTGCCCCTCAAGAACCAGCATGCCAAGCAGATCGACTTCGTCGTGTTTCGGGAGAACACGGAAGGGGCGTATGCGAACGTGGGCGGCCAGTTGAGGCGCGGTACGGCCGATGAGATTGCCATCAACGAAGACGTCAATACTCGCAAAGGTGTCGAGCGCATCGTCGTGGCTGCCTTCGAGCACGCCAGGACGACCGGCAAGACCCGCGTGCACATGGCCGACAAATCGAATGTCATGCGGCACTCTCACGATCTCTGGCAACGCGTCTTCCGAGAAGTGAGCGGCCGGTATCCGGACATCGAAGGCGAGCACATGTACATCGACGCCCTTTGCCTGCGGATCGTGCAGGCCCCCGCCGATTTTCAGGTCATCGTGACCAACAACCTGTTCGGCGACATCGTCACCGACCTGGCGGCGGCGCTTCAAGGAGGCTTGGGGATGGCTGCCAGCGCCAACGTGCATGCGTCCGATCCGAACGCCGTCGCGATGTTCGAGCCGGTGCACGGCTCGGCGCCGCCGCTCGCCGGCAAGGACGTAGCCAATCCATTCGCGGCTATCTTGACGATTGGGATGATGCTGTCGCACCTCGGGTGGCCCGAGGAGGAACGTCGGATCGAGCAAGCGGTCGCCGACGCCGTCGCTCAGGGTCGCTGCACGCTCGACGTCGGCGGTACGCTCGGAACGAAGGCGGCGGGGGCTTGGGTTCGCGGCGAGATCGGGCGATCGCTCGACGTTTTCCGGTCTATGCTAAGCAGTTGAGCATGCCGGAGACGACTTCGGGCGACAAGGACGGGGCGGAAGCGGCGCGCGCTGCCCGCATCGAAAGCGCCCGCGCCGACTTCGTTTCGAGTCTCGGGCGCCGCACCGGCGAGCTCAAGACGATCCTCAACGGGCTCGACCAGGATCCCGGCTCGCCGCGATTGCGCGCCGATCTGCGGCGTCGCGTGCACGCGATCTCGGCCGGTGCACGACTCTTGCGGTTCTCGGGCATGGCGACGGCGCTAGCGGAAGCCGAGCGTACGCTCGAGCGAGCCGCTTCGGTCGGCGGGCTTACGCGGTCCGAGCTGCGTGACATCTCTCAGATCCTCGAGAACCTGCCGTCATTCGCGCAAAACGAGCCGACGCACGAGCAGCGGCCGACCGAGAGGCCGCCGGCGACGGCGCCCATCGGCGAAACGGCGGTCGTGCCACCGACGATCCTCGTCATCGGGCCCTCCGGTCTGGCCGACGCCATCACGAATGCGATCGAATCTGCCGCGGAGAACGACCTGGACTGTGAACGCAGCGATACCACCGCCGGAGGTCTCGAGCTCGCGCGCGCCCTCGCTCCGGACGTCGTGGTCATCGATGCCGACCTGCCTGGCGTGAAGGAACTCCTCGAGAAACTCGGCAAGGACGCGCTCACCGAACCGACGCCGCTCATCGTAGTAGGTACGTGGGCGACGCCCGAAGAAGGGGCGCGCTGGGTCGCGGCCGGCGCGACGCTCGCGCTGGCGAAACCCGTCTCGCCGCACGATCTTCGCAAAGCTTGCATGGACCTGACCGGAGGGACCGCCGAGCCGCTGCACCACGGACCCCTCGGGCAGACGACCGTCGAGCAGCTGACCTCGCTCATCATCGGCGAGATCAATCGCGGTCTGCCGGAGGCTCTGGTGCAAGGAAAAGCGACACCGATTCAGCTCGGTGACGGCAGCGACATCCTTGCGGCCGTGTGGGGCGCGGTGGCGCGCGTGCGTGATCTCGTGATGATCAAGAGCGGTGGCGCCGTGCGATTCTCGAACCAGGGTCCCGAGGGGGCTCTGCCCATCGCTCCTTGGTGGGGTGACAGCATGACGCCTGCGCCACGTGGTGGCGAAGGGGTGCGCGAGCCGCAACCTCGGTTGGAGGGGCGTCGGGTGGTCGTTGCGGACGACGATCCCGCGGTCACCTGGTTCATTGGAGGGCTACTGCGCGCGGCAGGAGCGTTGGTCCGCGAGGCTCACGACGGAGATCGCGCGCTCGAGCTCTGTTTTCGGCTGAGCCCCGATCTCGTCATCAGTGACGTGTTGATGCCCGGGCTCGACGGCTTCGCCCTGTGCAGGGCGCTCAAGCGAGACATCGCGCTCCGCGACGTTCCGGTGATCCTGCTCTCGTGGAAAGAGGACCTGCTGCAGCGCCTGCGTGATCTCGGCGCCGACGCCGATGGATACTTGCGAAAGGAGGCGAGCGCCGCCGCCATCCTGCAGCGCGTGCACGAGGTGCTGCGCACGCGCCACCGCATCGAGGCGCGGCTCAAGGGTGAAGGTGAGGTTCGCGGGCGGCTCGACGGAGTCACCCCGGCGACGCTTCTTCAAACGATCGAGCGGGTGCGACCGGATGCACGGCTGTGCATCCGCGACGCGTCATTTCTTTACGAGGTCGAGATGCGCAACGGCGCGCCGCGCAGCGCGACGCGAACGACGAGCGACGGGTCGTTTCAACGCGGGAAAGAAGTATTTGCCGCGTTGCTGGGGGTTCGGACGGGGCGATATGTCGTTTCGCGGGCGCAGGGTTCGGCGCGCGGCACACTCGATGGAACCCTAGCGGCGCAGATGGAATCTCCGCTCGCGCACGCGCGCGCCGCACTTCGCCTCCTCGGCGGAACGAGGCTCCTCGAAGTCCAGCGGGTCAACATTGCGCTCGATCGGGTGCTCGCCTACCTCGGCGCGACGCCCGAACCCGCGCGGTCGTTGCTTCAGCGGCTCGCCAAGGGGGCATCGCCTCGGGAGCTCATCTTGGCGGGCGAGGTGGCGCCCGCGCAACTCGAAGAGGTATTGTGCGATCTGGCTGCGCGCGGCGCCGTCGTTGGGGTGCAGGCTGCCGGTGGGCTGGATCTTCTCGGTCCCGCTCTCGAGCAGGAAATTGCCTCCATTCGGCGCGGTGAGGCCCCGTCGCACCCTCCGGGGTGGCAAGCTGCCCGGAAGATCGCGGATCCCGATACGCCCCCAACCGGCCCGGCCGCTCCCGCGATGCCCCCGCGGCCCGCAGATTCAGCTACAGGAGCGAAACCGGCCACCGCGGCGCAGGTCGACACGGTGCCTGCCGTCGCCGCCGTCAGCAAGATCCGCCCCGCGCGAGAGCTTGCGATTCGAGCCGGGTCGCCGACGGAGGACGCGCCACTGCCGGTCGATCGTCCGCCCGTCGACTCATCTCCGCAAATCGAGGCGGAGGAATTGTCGCGTGCCTGGCCGGAAGCAGGCGGGGACGAACGTACCCCGTCTTCGCTCGAAGCAGCGCTCATTCGAGAGATCTCCGATGGGACTCCGATTTCCGCAGTGAAGGCCCAAGCGGGGGCGAGCATCGTCGATGCGAGTGAGCTCAAGGCGCGCGCGCCGGGCGCGGCGCCGCGTCCCGTCGATTCACCAGGGCCTATCCCATCGCTCCCGCCCGATGCGATCGTTCCAGCTTACGCGTCCGAGGACAAGATCAGGAGCCCGGAGGGCGTGGCGAACGCCGTGGTCATTCCGGCAAGCCTGTCGGACGAAAGAATCCAGGTTTCGGAGCTGGCGACGACCGGCCAGGCTCTCATGCCGCTCGCCCCGGCCGAGAACCGCCCGCCGGATACCGCCGTCGCGCACGAGGCAGACGGCGCGCCGCCCCCTGCGTCGGGCGCGCCGGCCCCGCCGGTGCAGCGCGGCGGCCTGGTTATCGGCGGGATGGTCACGCTGGCGGCCATCGGCGGAATCATTCTTCTGTTTCGCAACGAACGGGCGCTGGAGGATTCTCCTTCCGGTGCGTCGATCGCGTCATCAACCTCCAAGTCTCCAACGCGTTCGACGACGGTCGATCTCATGCCGCCGGGAATGGCTGCGAGCGCGTGGGCCGCTTCTTCGGGCGCCGAAGTGGCGCCCGCACCGAGCGACAGGGGGCCCGGCGCGCCGAGCCCGTCGGCGAGTGCGACGCCGATGTCCGGCGAAGATCTCCCGCTTCCGACCGGAGCCGTCGTCGCGCCCGGCCAAGGTCTGCTTGACATCGAAACCGGAGCGCGCGAAGCCATCTTCGTCGACAGCGTCGAGCTTGGGCGCGGTCCGTTCCTGCGTTTGACCCTTACGCCCGGAGTTCACGAGGTACGCCTGCGCGCCCACGGAGAAGAACGCATCCGTTTCGTGCTGATTCGATCGGCGCGGCGAACGCGGTTGCCTCTATCGTCCGCCTGGGCTCGCTGAGACACCCATCACGCGGTCTCATGCGCAACGCCAAACGCTTCACCGTGCTCGTCGTTCTTGCAGGTTGGCCGATCCTGGCGTCGTGTCGCGGCAAATCGGAATCGAACGATGGCGACGCCAGGGCATCAGCGGCGCAGCCAGCGAAGAACGACGAAGAGACTACCACCCTGGAGTTGATAGACCGGCTGTCGCGGTGCGAAGTGGACCACGGAGGTGTCCTCATCGACTTGGGGTCGCCCGCCGTGCAGGGAATCACGGGCTCGTGGACTCTCGCACCCGAGGCAGCGCTCGTCGATTCGGAACGCGATGGCGAGACTTGGGCCAAGGTCGTCGCGCGGAGCTTCGCTCTTCGCTTCGTGCTCGAGGAGCAAGCGCCGGTGTTCGTCGGCATGCGGGCGCGGGGCGGGCTTTCGCGTGGCGTTTCGGTGTCGCTCGACGGAAAGCCCCTCGGCGTTCTGCCACTCATCCGCGGTCAGGGGCGAGTCGTGAGCACGCGCGCGACGACTTCGCCGGTGGCCGCCGGGGCGCACTCGATCGACATGAGATTCACCGGGTCGGCGCGCGGGCAAACGGACGCTCTCGCGGAAGTCGATTGGGTTCGCATCGGCACGTCGGAGGACGAGACGCAGACGTATGCTCCGCCGACGTTGAAGCAGGTCGTCGCCAACGCGTCGCTCTCTGCTGTTCCGCACCGGTCGGTCGCCCTACGCGCGCCGTCGACCGTGCGATGCTCGACGTTCGTTCAACCAGGCGCGCGGCTCAGGCTCGCGATGGGCTTCGAGGGCCAAGGCGAGGGGGACGCCGAGCTTCGCATCGCGCGCGACGGCGAGCCGGGGACACGACTTCGAGCCGACCACGTGAAGGGAGGCGATCGCGCCGAATGGATGCCCGTCGACCTCGGCCTCGACGCCTTCGCCGGCGCAGTGGTCACGCTCGAGCTGCGGTCGAACAGCGGCACCGCGGGAGGGCGGGTCTTGTTCGGCGATCCGACGCTTTACGTGGCGTCGCGAGAGGCTCCGCCGCCCGCCGCCAGGTTGGCCGTCATCGTGATCATGTCGGGTCTCGATCGCTCGAAGCTCGCGAACCGTCAGGCCTACCCGTCATTCGGAGAGCTCGATCGAGTTGCCACGACGTTCGACGCCCATCGGTCGCCGACCACGGTGGCGGCCGGGGTCGTTGCCTCGATTTTGACCGGGCTTTCTCCGCGCGCGCATGGGGTGGAGGACACGGGAGCCCGCCTGCCCGGCTCGGTGACGACGCTCGGCGTGGCGGCGCGGGATGGCAGTGTTCAGACGGCGATGTTTTCAGGATGCCCAACCACTTTCGAGCCCTTCGGGTTTTCGCGCGGATGGGACAAGTACGTGACTTACTCGCCCGTCGAGGGGGCACCCGCCGTCGCGCCGTTGACCGAGGCGGCACGCTGGACCATCGATCACATGAAGTCCCCCGACGCGCGGGCGCTGGTCGTCGTGCACGCGCGCGGAGGTCATCCGCCGTGGGACGTCACGCTCAACGAAACGGCGAAACTGCCCCCCTCCGAGTATACGGGCCCGATGGAGGCGCGGCGCGCCGGTGAGCTCCTCTCCCGGGCCCGCGCGAGACACTCGCGTTTTCGGCTGAGCGAAAACGATCGAACACGGATGTGGGCCATTTACGATGCCGCGCTCGCTGGCCAAGACCACGCGCTCGGACAATTCATCGACGCCCTGAAGAAAGCGGACCTCTGGGAAGCGGCGCTCTTCGTCGTGACCGGAGACGTGTCGACCGGCTCGGAAAGCCGGGCACCCTTCGGCGACGGCGAAGAGCTCGCGGAGCCGCTGCTGCGCGCTCCGCTTTGGGTTCATTTCCCCGGAAGCGCGCTCGCCGGCCAGAGAGTCAAAACGCCGACGGCGGTCATGGACATCTCGAGGTCGGTGCTCGGCGCGCTTCGCCTGCCGACACCCGACGGCTTCGAAGGGTCGGACCTTTTCGCGGTGGCGTCGGGCAAGATGTTGCCGGCCGGGCGTCCTCTCGCCGCAACGCTCGGGTCGCGGTACTCGCTTCGTCTCGGCGACTTGATGTTGTCGGGAGCGGCAGGAAAATCTCCCGCGCTCTGCGAGCTCACGTCCGACCCGACCTGCGAGGTCGACCGCGCCGAGCGCATGCCGCGCGCGGCTTCGCTGTTATTTCGATTCGTGTACGACGCCGAAGCGGCTGCGCAAAAACGGCGCCACCCGCGCGAGCCCGCCACGGTCGAGGCAGGCACGGCCGCAGCGCTTCAGGTTTGGGGCGAGTGACTACTTCCTCA
>Ga0075425_100006261_pt1 | contig 12459 bp, 7 predicted proteins | sample SoiMethybrSBSTD4_FD_75300 | JGI IMG/M metagenome (GOLD analysis project Ga0075425, IMG submission 75300) | Bulk soil microbial communities from a Populus tree surrounding site in Tennessee, USA - Soil MetaG P. TD hybrid SBSTD4 | ecosystem: Environmental > Terrestrial > Soil > Tree plantation...
GCCGGTCTCGCCGCGATCGCCCAGATCGATGCGGTCTGCCGCGACGAGCGGATCGATTGCGATTTCGCGTGGGTGCGCGGCTACCAGCACGCGCCGATCGGCGCCAGGCCGAGCGGCGAGCGCACGACGTTCGAGGAAGAAGCGAAGTGCGCCACCGAGCTTGGTTTCGACGCGGAGTTCGTCGACGACGTGCCGTTCCTCGGCGGCCCAGGCGTGATGTTCCCGGACCAGGCGCGGTTCCACCCGCGCAAGTACATCGCCGGCATCGCGCGCACGATCGCCGATCGCGGCGGTCTCATCTTCGAGCACACGACTGCCGACGAATTCTCCGACAAGCCACTGACGGTGAAAGCCAACGGCCACACGATCAGCTGCGCGTACGTCGTGCTCGCGACACACAACCCGCTCGTCGGGAACGCCGGCCTGGTCGGCGCGACGCTCTTTCAAACCAAGCTCGCGCTCTATACCAGCTATGTCATCGCCGGCCGCGTGGCGAAGGGCCACTTTCCCGACGCGCTGTTCTGGGACACCGCCGATCCCTATCACTACCTGCGGCTCGAACCGCACCGCGACTTCGACGTGGTCATCTTCGGCGGCGAGGATCACAAGACGGGGCAGGTGAGCGACACCAGCGTGTGCTTCGAGCGCCTCGAGCGGACGCTGCGATCGATCAACGGCGACATCGACATCACGCATCGCTGGTCGGGACAGGTGATCGAGACGCCGGACGGCTTGCCGTATATCGGCGAGACCGCCGATCGCCAGTTCGCCGGAACCGGATTCTCAGGCAACGGCCTGACGTTTGGAACGCTGACCGGCATGATGGCCGCCGATCAGGTGCTCGGCCGGAAGAATCCGTGGTCCGACCTGTTCGCGCCGTCGCGAAAGAAGATCGGGGCGGCCTGGGACTACATCCGCGAGAACAAGGATTACCCGTACTACATGATCCGCGACCGCTTTGCCGGCGTTGCCGCCCGTTCCACACGCGTCGTGCCGCGCGGATCGGGACGCATCGCGAACATCAACGGACAGCAAGCGGCCGTCTATCGCGATGAGACCGGCGCAACGGTCACGCGATCCGCCATCTGCACGCATATGGGCTGCACCGTCGACTGGAACGAAGCCGAGCGGACCTGGGATTGCCCCTGCCACGGTTCGCGGTTCAAGCCTGATGGATCGGTGATCGCCGGCCCTGCAGAGTCGCCGCTGCCGACAACGCCAATAGATCCTCAAATCCCCAAATCCTAAAATCCTCAGATTGCCGTTGGCAGACTTCCTGCTCTAGTCGGGCACGCCCCCAAAGAGGTGTCGTCGTACACGACGCCTTTGCACAGGTCTGCACGCGCCCTGTCAGGATTCTTGACGGCCACGTCACGGACCAGGTTCGTCGGATCTGAAATTGAGTCCGCAGGGAGGGTGCAGCAGTGAGTCGACGAATCGAGCGTCGTGAGTAAGCGACCCGGCGGCTCAGGCGGAATCGTTCTCAACGTCGACGACAACGACGAGCGATTGCACTACAGGACGGCTGTCCTCGAAGATGCGGGATTCGACGTCATCGAGGCACGTACTGGTTCACAAGCGCTGACGCTCGCCTCCAACGCGCAACCCTCTCTCATTCTCCTCGACGTCATGCTGCCCGACGTCGACGGTTTCGACGTCTGCCGCCGCCTGAAAGCGGATCCTGCGACGTGGGAGATTCCGGTCCTTCACGTCTCGGCGACGTGCCAGGACGAAGGGCACTGGGTCGAGGGACTGCGCGTGGGATCGGACGGCTATCTGCGCGAGCCGGTTGGTCCCGACGTGCTGTGCGAAGTCATTCGAACCGTGCTGCGCCGCGTCGAGTCGGAAGCGGCCGCGCGTCAGGCGCGGCACCAGGCAGAAGAAGCGCTCCGCGCATCGGAACGCCGCTATCGCGGCATCGTCGAGAACGCGCCGTACGGGATCTGTCACACGACGGTCGACGGGCGCTTTCTCGCGGTCAACGACGCGCTGGCGCGGATGCTCGGATACGAATCGGCCGCGGCGCTGATGAGCGCCGGCAGCGTCCTGCCGTTCTACTTCAACCCGGACGATCGGTCGAGGGTCACGGCGCGCATCCAGGGCGACCATCTGGTCGGACCGCACGAGATCGACTGGAAGCGGCGCGACCACGTCCGAATCCGTGTGCGCATCTCCGCCCGCCGGATCGAGGAAGGGTTCGAGGCGTTCATCGAGGACGCGACCGAGCGTCACCGCCTCGAAGATCAACTGCGCCAGGCGCACAAGCTCGAAGCGATTGGACGTCTCGCCGGCGGCGTCGCGCATGACTTCAACAACGCGCTGACGATCATCCTGGGTTTCGCCGACATGATCGCGATGCAGATCAGCCCCGACAAGCCGATGGGCCGTGACCTCGCCGAAATCCGCCGCGCCGCCGAGCACGCGGCGGGGCTGACCCATCAGCTGCTCGCGTTCTCGCGTCAGCAGCCGCTCGACTTGACGGTCCTCGATTTGAACCATCTCGTGCGCGACGCCTCGACCATGGTGCGCCGCTTGATCGGTGAAACGATCCGTGTGCGGGCGGTCCTGGCGAGGGACGTCTGTCCGCTGAAAGCCGATCAGGCACAACTCCAGCAGGTGGTCGTCAATCTCGCCGTCAACGCGCGCGACGCGATGCCCGACGGCGGAACGCTGGTGATCGAGACAGGAATGGTGACCGTCGCCGAACACTCGGTGACCGGACTGCAGCCGCTCGAGCCCGGCCGGTACGCCCGGCTGAGCGTCTGCGACACCGGCGTCGGCATGGACGATGCCACGACGCGGCAAATCTTCGAGCCGTTCTTCACGACCAAGGAAGTGGGGAAGGGTACTGGCCTCGGACTCGCCACGGTCTATGGCATCGTGAAGCAGTTGGGCGGATCGATCTTCGTCGAGAGCGTCGTCAACGGCGGCACGCGATTCGATCTCTATTTTCCCGAAGCGCCGGGCGCGCCGGATGCGCTGCCGGTGAACCGCACGGTTGAAGTGCCGTCCGCCGCAGCGACCGTGCTGGTCGTCGAGGACGAACCGGGCGTGCGCGGGCTGACGACGACCGCGCTCACACGACATGGGTATCGCGTGGTCGAGGCGGAAGGCTCGCGTGAAGCGCTGATGCTGCCCGACAACGTGATCGACTCGGTGGAACTGCTGCTGACCGACGTCGTGATGCCGTACATGTCGGGCCGCGCGCTCGCGAAGGCGCTTCGTCAGCGGCGGCCGGGCCTCCGCGTTCTGTACATGTCGGGATACGCGGGTGAGGGCGCGGTGCGCGACGGATCGATGCTGCGCAAGCCATTCGCGACGCCGGCGCTCCTCGCGGCGGTCGGCAAGTCCCTTGAAGGATCCCCGTAGACTGGCATCCGAAGTATGCTGCTCGGATGTGCGACCTCAATCACGGCCACGATCATCACTACGGATTTCTCGTCGATACGCCTGAGATTCGCGCGCTCATTGCCGAAACGCAGCGCCTGACTGCGTCGGTGAACGATGTGACGGCGCGCGTCGAGGCGCTGCGGCCGGCCTTCGCACGGCTGCTCGCCTCGGACGGCTGGTTGCCCGAGAGCTGCGCGAAAGCGGACGAGGCGAGCCGCATGGGCGGTGGCATCGGTCAGTACGCGCTCTATCGCGCCGAGGACGGATCGCTGTGTCTCTTCTCGCTGGTCGTGCCGGTCGGCGCATCGACGCCGGTGCACGATCATCTTGCGTGGGGCCTGGTCGGCATTTATCGCGGACGGCAGGACGAAACCGTCTACCGCCGGCTCGACGATGGCCGCGATCCCGCGCGCGCCGATCTCGAGGTCGCCAAGCGCCAGGAGCTGGGTCCGGGAGAGTTCTACGTGCTGCTGCCGCCGACCGATGACATCCACTACGTGCGGACGATTTCCGATGCGCCATCGATTTCCATTCATCTCCTCGCGAATGACACGGCGTGCGTCTGGCGTCACAAGTTCGATCCGGCGAGCGGCGTGGTGACGCCGTTCCGATCCGGCTACGCGAACGCGCCGTGCCCGCCGGACGCCGCGTGAACGGAGTCGTCTTTCTCCTCGACGTCGACAACACGCTGCTCGACAACGACAGGGTGACGGCCGATCTCAGGCGTCACCTCGTCGAGACCGCCGGGCCCGACTGCGAGCGTCGCTACTGGGAGATCTTCGAGCAGCTCCGCTCGGAGCTCGGCTACGCGGACTATCTGGGTGCGCTCCAGCGCTACCGGGTCGAGCGGCCGCGCGATCCCCACGCGATTCGGATCTCACTCTATCTGCTGCACTATCCGTTTGCCGATCGCGTATATCCCGGCGCGGTGGACGTGATCCGCCGTCTCGGCGATCGTGGACGGCCGGTCATTCTCTCGGACGGCGACGTCGTTTTTCAGCCGCGCAAGATCGAGCGGTCAGGGTTGTGGGAAGCCGTCGACGGCCACGTGCTCATCTACATTCACAAAGAACAGATGCTGGACGATGTCGAACGCCGCTACCCGTCGCCGCGCTACGTCATGGTGGATGACAAGATCCACATCCTCGCGGCGATGAAGGCGCAGTGGCGCGAGCGTCTCACGACGGTCTTCGTGCGGCAGGGACACTATGCGCACGACGCAGCGCTGGTCGCGGCGAGTCCGCCGGCCGACATCACGGTCGAGCGCATCGCCGACGTGATGGATGTCTCCCTCAGTTGAACCACGAAAGGCGGGAAACCACGAACCTCGAAACCACGAAACCACGAAGCGATGAAACAAAAGTTCATCAACGTTCTTTGTGGTTTCGTGGTTTCGTGTTTTCCTGTTTCGTGGTTTCGTGGTTTCGTGGTTCGCGGTTTCGTGTTTTCCTGTTTCGTGGTTTCGTGACTAGAATCGGCGTATGACAACGAAGACAGCGGTCGGCGTAACTCTGCAGGACTCCAAACTGTTCCGGCAGGCGTGCTACATCGACGGCGCGTGGGTCGAGGCGGGCGCGCAGGGCGCGATCGATGTCGACAACCCCGCGACCGGCGAGACCATCGGCACCGTGCCGCGGCTCGGACGCGCGGAAACGCGCCAGGCGATCGACGCGGCCGAGCGTGCCTTTCCCGCGTGGCGGAAGAAGACGGCGAAGGAGCGCGCCGTCATCATGCGCCGCTGGTTCGACCTGATGATGGCGAACCAGGAGGACCTCGCCGCACTGATGACGACCGAGCAAGGCAAACCGCTGACCGAGTCGAAAGGCGAAGTCGCGTACGCCGCGGCCTTCCTCGAGTGGTTCGGCGAAGAAGCCAAGCGCATCTACGGCGACACCATCCCGTCCCATCAACCCGACAAGCGGATCGTCGTCACCAAGGAGCCGATCGGCGTCGTCGCCTGCATCACGCCGTGGAATTTTCCGCTGGCGATGATCACCCGGAAGGCGGGTCCGGCGATCGCCGCGGGCTGCACGGTGGTGCTGAAGCCGGCGTCGCAGACACCGTTCTCCGCGCTGGCGCTGGCCGAGCTCGCCGAGCGCGCCGGCATGCCGAAGGGCGTCCTCAACATCGTCACCGGCGCGGCGACGGAGATCGGCGGCGAGCTGACGTCGAATCCGGTCGTGCGCAAGCTGTCGTTCACCGGATCGACCGAGATCGGGAAAGTGCTCATGGCGCAGTGCGCCGGCACGGTGAAGAAGCTGTCGCTCGAGCTCGGCGGCAACGCGCCGTTCATCGTGTTCGACGACGCCGATCTGGATGCGGCGGTCGAAGGCGCGATCATGTCGAAGTACCGCAACACCGGTCAGACGTGCGTGTGCGCGAATCGGCTGCTGGTGCAGGATGCGGTGTACGACACGTTCGCCGAAAAGCTGGCCGGCGCGGTGAAGAAGTTGAAGCCCGCGAACGGTCTCGAGGCGGGCGCGACCCAGGGTCCGCTCATCGACGATCGCGCCGTCGAAAAAGTCGAGAGCCACATCAGCGATGCGACGTCGAAAGGCGCGAAGGTCCTCGTCGGCGGCAAACGCCACGCACTCGGCGGCCGTTTCTTCGAACCGACGGTGCTGACCGACGTGACGCCGGCGATGGTGATCGCGCGCGAAGAAACGTTCGGTCCGGTCGCGCCGCTGTTCCACTTCAAGACCGAGGCTGACGCCATTCGGCTCGCCAACGACACCGAGTTCGGTCTCGCGGCGTACTTCTACGGCCGCGACATCGGCCGCATCTGGCGCGTCGCCGAAGGGCTCGAGTACGGCATCGTCGGCATCAACACCGGATTGATCTCGACGGAAGTCGCGCCGTTTGGCGGCGTCAAGGAATCGGGCATCGGCCGCGAAGGATCGAAGTACGGCATCGACGAGTTCCTGGAGATCAAATACCTATGCCTCGGCGGCATCTGACGCCTCTTTGTGCCCTTTGTGCCCTTTGTGTCCTTGGTGTCCTTGGTGTCTTCTGTGTCGCAGCCGAGCAGCAGAATCCGGCTACGTTTGCGAAAAAGGGCGGGAACCCCGAAGCCGCTAAGGTCAAGAATCCGGTCGCGGCGTCCCCCGCGTCACTCGCCGCCGGCAAACGTTCGTATACGCGTCTCTGCGAGAAGTGTCACGGTCCGGAAGGCCACGGCGACGGCACCGCGGTCACCGAGAAGCAGCCGCCCGATATCACCGATTCGACCTGGGAATTCGGATCGACCGACGGTGAGTTGTTCGTTGCGGTGCACGACGGCACCTCTCCCGACATGGAAGGCTATAAAGAAAGGATGACGGACACGGAGATCTGGAACGTCGTGAACTACGTCCGCAGCCTCGCGAAGTAAGTCTGAAGTCGGCGTCTGAAGTCTGAAGTGAAGCAAACGTCAGACTTTCCCTCGCCGACGCGCGCGTTTCACCCGCGCCGGCACAATCAATCCACCGATTGCGATGTTGGCGATCTCGTTGGCGACTTGTTCCTGCGTCAGACGTCCGTCCTGACGGAACCATCGCGGCAGCCACAGAATCATTCCGAGCACGCTGAACGCCGCGACGGTGAGATCGACCTGCCGGAGACGGCCTGCGCTCTTCAACTCGGCGAGCGTGTTGCGCACGAGGTCGAAGTAGACGCGCATCCGCTCTTCGAGCTGCTTGCGTGACGGCGGCGGGAGCGCACGGATCTCGTCGCCGAGATGCGCGACCGCGCCCTGTCCGCGCGTGGTGATGCGCGCGTGGCGGACGATGAGTTGGCGCAGCCGCTCTTCCGGATCGCGGATTCCCCGCACCAGCACGACCACCTCGTCACGCACACGGTCGAGCCCGAACGACATGATTTCGAAGAGCAGCGCCTCCTTGCTCTCGAAGTAGTGGTACAGGCCGGCCTTGGTCAGGCCGAGCGCGCGCGCGACGTCGCTGACCGAGGTCGCGTCGAATCCGCGATCCCGGAAGATTTGCGCCGCCGCGCGGCAGATTTCGGCCCGGCGGGCCTCGAGGCGCACGGGCGCTGGACGGCGTTGGACGGCCATGAAATCGGAGGTATTATGCGCCCGACCGACCGGTCGGTAGGTAAGACCCCGCGTCGCCGCGAGGTCGGCCATTACGTGATCAGAACGGGGCATACGAAAAATTGGAACGCTTCCGACAGATTTCTCCACAACCGCACGGAAAGGCATCGACAGAGCCGGGTACGACTACTGCACAATGGCGAGAACTCGAAAATCTGTCGCCGCGTTACTTGGAGGAGGATTGGGCATGCGAACGTTAGCTCGATTGTTCGTCGCCGCCGCGTGCAGCGCGCTGCTGCCGGTCGTCGCGTCAGCTCAAACCAGCACCATCGCTGGCACGGTGAAGGACGCCTCCGGCGCCGTTCTCCCAGGCGTCACCGTCGAAGCCTCCAGCCCCGCGTTGATCGAGAAAGTGCGATCGGTGGCGACGGACGGCGCGGGCCAGTACAAGATCGTTCAGCTGCGGCCCGGCACGTATACGGTCACGTTCACGCTGCCGGGCTTCCAGGTCGTCAAGCGTGAGAACATCGAGCTCACGTCGGACTTCACCGCGAGCATCAACGCCGACATGAAGGTCGGCGCGGTCGAAGAGACGATCACGGTGTCGGCTGAATCGCCGGTTGTCGACGTGCAGAGCATCACGACGCGCACCGTCATGACGCGGGACGTGCTCGACACGATTCCGACGGGCCGCAACATTCAGGCGGTCGGCATCATGATTCCCGGCACCAACGTGTCATTCGGCGGCGGCAACGCGCTGAACCGCGATGTCGGCGGCTCGGGCAACCTGCAGCAGTCGCCGCTGAATTACAAGGGCTCGCCCGATTCGGTCCAGACCGTCGAGGGGATGCGCTTGAACAACCTGTGCGCCAACGGCGCCTACAGCGGCGTCTACTGGAACGACGGGAGCTGGCAGGAGATCAGCTACGTCACCGGAGCCGACTCCGCCGAAATGGCCCAGGGCGGCATTCGCGTCAACATGATCCCGAAGGACGGCGGCAACACGTTCCGCGGCATGGTGTTCAGCAACTACACGACCGGGGAGTGGCAGGCCGACAATCTCCGAAGCAATCTCGCCGGCGACCTCACGTTCAATCCGAGTAACCGCCTCACGAACATCAGCGTCATCGACAAGATCTGGGACGTCAATCCGTCGGTGGGCGGTCCGATCCTCAAAGACAAATTGTGGTGGCAGGCGACCTTCCGTCACTGGGGCGTCAACAAGACCACCGCCGACAGCTTCTTCAATGCGTTGGGCCCCACCTCGCTCAGATATCAGGCGGACACGGGCCGCCCTGGCATCGACGATGGGCACATCGTGAGCCGGGCCGGCCGCGTGACGTGGCAGGTGAGCCAGAAGGACAAGATTTCCTATTACCACGACGACCAGAACAAGTACCGCAACCACTGGGGCATCAGCGCGACCATCTCGCCGGAAGCGGCCGCGATTCAGGTGACGCCCACCAGCTTCGTCTCCGTCTCGAAGTGGACGCGCACGCAGACGAGCAAGCTGCTCTTCGACGTCGGGTTCGCGATGTACGACCAGGAATACACGGAGCTGTATCAGCCGGCGGTGACCGGCCTGGCAGACAAGATCTGGGATCCGGCCTCGATTGCGGCGTCGAAGGTCTACTCGATCACCGAGCAGACCAACGGCAAAGTGTTCAACGCGTGGAACGCGCCGGCGGATCATTTTTCGATCCTCCGGACCTACATGGGGTCGGCGTCCTACGTCACCGGATCGCATGCGTTCAAGTTCGGCGGCTCGCTCAGTGAAGGTCCACGCCGCACCGTCGAACAATTCACGGGCGACTTGACGATGACCGTCAGCGCGCTGAATACGACCTGCGGCGCGCCGCCGTGTCCGCAGGCCGTCACGCTGCGGACCCGCCGCGATCAGCGCGAGGGCATCAAGGGCGATTTCGGGTTGTACGCGCAGGACCACTGGACGATCAGGCGCGCCACCATCAACGCCGGCGTCCGCTACGACTGGTATCGCGAACAGGTGCTCGACGAGGATCTGCCCGCCGGTCTGTGGAACCCAGCCGCGCATTTTTCGGGTTTCCAAACCAACAACTGGAAAGACATCAGCCCGCGCATCGGCGTGTCCTACGACCTGTTCGGCACCGGCAGGACGGCGGTGAAGGCGAGCGTCGCCCGATATGTGAACGGTGAGAACGTGGCCACCGCCGCCGCGCTCAATCCCGAGAACACGATCAGCCGCACCGACACGCGAACCTGGACCGATCTCAATCGCGACTTCACGATCTTCAATGCCGATGGGTCAGTCCAGCTCGCGGAGCTCGGGCCTTCGACGAACGCGAATTTCGGAAAGCTGATTCAGTCGACGACCTACGATCCGACGATCCTCAACGGCTGGGGCGTGCGGCCCTACAACATGGAGTACGCCGTCAGCGTGCAGCACGAGCTCGTCCCGCGCGTGTCGCTGAACGCCAGCTGGTATCGCCGCTCGTTCGCCAACCAGCTCGTCGTCGACAACCAGCTCACGAACAACAGCAGCTACGACGGCCCGTTCTGCATCAACGCGCCGTCGGATCCAAGCCTGCCGAACGGCGGCAACTATCAGGTGTGCGGACTGTACGACATCAAGCCGACGTCGCTCGGCCAGGTGCAGAACGTCTACAGGGCGGCCAGCGATTTCGGCGGGATCACCGACGTGTATAGCGGATTCGACGTGACGCTGCACGCGCGGCTGCGCGCCGGCACGTTCGTGCAGGGCGGCGTCAACGCGCAACAGCGCCACTACGACACCTGCAATGCCCCGCTGCAAGCGGCGGTCCCCGGGATCACCGCGCTCGCCTACACGGTTCTTCAGGTGGACAGCCCGGAGAGCGTGTTCTGCGATCAGAAGTATCCGTTCCGGCCGGACGTCAAGCTTCTCGCGGCGCATACGCTGCCGTGGGACGTGTCGATCAGCGGCACGTATCAGTTCAGCCGCGGCGTCCAGAACCCGTTTTATCCGAGCGTGCGGGCCGATTGGCCGGTGCCCAATGCCCTGGTCATGCCCGGACTCGGCCGCAACCTGGCCACAGGCGCGACCGGCACCAAGACGCTGAACATCATCGAGCCCGGGACCGTCTACGGCAGCGAAAACCTGAACCAGATCGATCTCCGCGCCTCGAAGCGATTCAAGTTCGCGCGCTACACGTTCCGCGTCGACGCGGATCTGTATAACGCGCTGAACAACAACTGGCCCTACACCGTGAACACGACATTCTCGACGGCGAACACCAGCGCATGGCTGCGGCCGACCAATGCGCTGCAGGGCCGGTTCTTCAAGCTCGGCGGACAGTTCAATTTCTGAATTGCGGATTGCGGATTGCGGATTGCGGATTGATTGACCGATTGGCGATCGGCGATTGCGGATTAATTGACTGATTGGCGATCGGCGATTGCGGATTGATTGGCTGATTGGCGATCGGCGATTGCGGATTGATTGGCTGATTGGCGATCGGCGATTGCGGATTGATTGACTGATTGGCGATCGGCGATTGCGGATTGATTTGGTGATTGGCGATTGCGGATTGATTGGGCATCGCTTGTGGACGTGGGGCAGGTTGTCGGATCGCGAGATCAATCCGCACTCCGCGCAAATCCGAGATCAATCCGCAATCAACGTGCGCCACTCAATCACCAATCCCCAATAAATCCGCAATCCGCAATCCTCAATCCGCAATGACACCTGTCTCTTTCCTGATCGCGATCACCATTCTCGATTTCTGTCTCCGCCCCCTTCCTCTTCGTCAAGGCATCGGCTCGGCGCACGACGCCGTGGCGACCTCATCGAAAGAGGCGCAGGCGTTTTACGATCAGGGGCTCGCGTATCTCCATTCCTACGTCTGGCTGGAAGCTGCACGATCGTTCAATCAGGCGCTGCGGCTCGATTCGACTCTCGCGATCGCGCATGCGCAGCTCGCCATCGCCTACGTCGAGCTGAATGCGCCGGAGGCGGCGCGCAACGCGCTCGCGCGCGCCCAGGCGCTGGCGCCGAAGGCCAGCGATCACGATCGCACGCACATCGACGCGCGCGCGTTGCAGATGAAGGCAGAATCCGACGCCTCGAGGCTGGGGGCGTATCGCGCAGCGCTCGACGCGGCGCTGACGAAATATCCGCAGGACGAAGAGCTCTGGCTGGCGCGCGGTCAGGCCGAATCGCCGGATCCGGCCGAGCGTGGCCAGGGAAGCGTCGCCGGCTCCATCCGCTTCTACGAACAGGCGCTCGCGCTGTCGCCTGCGCATTTCGCCGCCCATCACTACCTCACTCACGCCTATGAGAACAGCGGGCGGATCGAGGACGCGTTGAGCGAAGCCGCCGCCTACGCGCGGATGGCGCCGAGCGTGCCTCACGCTCGTCACATGCACGGACACGACCTGCGCAGAACCGGCCGGGTCGACGAGGCGATCGAGGAGTTTCGCGCCGCCGACGCGCTCGAGTCGTCGTACTTCAAGAGCGAGGCGATTCCGGCCGGACATGACTGGCACTACCAGCACAACCTCGATCTGCTGGCGACGACGTATCAGTACATCGGACAGATGAAGAAGGCGGAGCCGCTGCTGAAGACGTCGTTCGCGATGGCCTCACCGCTCGTCGTGCAGGAGTTCAACAAGCGCGCCTGGACCGTGTTTCTCCGCGCGCGCGGCCGCACCGACGAGGCGCTGGCGGCGGCACGAGTGATGGCGGCGCACCGATCGCCGATCGTCAGCGCGGCCGGACACGTCGAAGCAGGGCGTGCGCTGCTGCTGCTGGGCAAGTTCCAGGCGGCGAGCGAAGAAGCGAACGCCGCGCTGCGGCTGATGCGATTGGCGCCCAACGGCGCCGGCCTCGTCGCGACACCGTTGAAGGCGCTGCAAGGCGAGTTCTTCCTTCGCACCGGCGAGCGCGACAAGGGTCGCGCGATGCTCGAAGAGGTCACGCGCGCGGTCCGCGCCGCGCCCGGACCCGATGCGTGGACCCAGGCGACATTCGAGCTCGAGGCGATCGCGCGCGCGGCACGCGAGACCGATTCGTGGGAACTCGCCGA
>Ga0075425_100006262_pt1 | contig 12459 bp, 17 predicted proteins | sample SoiMethybrSBSTD4_FD_75300 | JGI IMG/M metagenome (GOLD analysis project Ga0075425, IMG submission 75300) | Bulk soil microbial communities from a Populus tree surrounding site in Tennessee, USA - Soil MetaG P. TD hybrid SBSTD4 | ecosystem: Environmental > Terrestrial > Soil > Tree plantation...
ATCAACATGCGACGCAGTGCCTGCGCCGAGCGTGGCGTGCCGACCTGGGCCGCGGCCGCGTTCGCTGCCATGTGCGGCCGACGCTAGAGACGCAGCCGCGCCCGCACATCACCCGGGCCGGGTGAAACCGTCGACGGCTGTCAGCCGGGGGTCAAGCCGAGCGCGGCCTTGACCTTCTCGATCGCCGCTTCCTCCGAGGCCGAGAGGCCGCCCTTCGCCTCCCCGACGCGCACGGCGATGTCCACGACGAGCCGCCGGTAGCTCTCGACCTCGTCCGGCGCCTTCGACTCGAGCGCCGCGAGCGCGGTGTTGAGCGACTCCAGCGTCTCCACCTCGACCTTCTGCGGCGAGGCCGTCAGGCCGAACCCGCTGCCGTGGACGCCCGCGAGCTCGCGGATCAGCTCGCTGTCGTTGCTCTGGTGCTGCTCGGCGAGGAACCGAGCGAGCGCGCCGGCCTCGCCGAACGTATCGGTGAAGTCGCGGTCGCTGACGGACACGAGCAGCCCGGTGCCCGTGACACCCTTCTCCATTGCCTTCCATTCGTCTTCGGTGAAATCGGCCTTGCTCGCCATCGCAGCCTCCTCACGTTGTCCTCACGCAGTCTGACACGGCGAATCAGGCGCGACGTGCGTCGAGCACCTCACGCGCCGCGACCTTCACGGCGCCTGCGATCGGGATCGCGAGCAGCGCGCCCACGACGCCGCCGATCTCCGCGCCCGCTGCGACGCTCAGCGCCGTCGCGAGCGGCGAGAGCTGAACGGTGCGGTGGTAGACGAGCGGGCTCAGGGTGTGGTTCTCGACCTGCTGGTACAGGATCATCCCGCCAACGACGATCGCCGTGGTGGGGACACCCTTCGTCAACGCCACCGCGGCGACCACCACCGTCCCGATCGTCGCGCCGACGAGCGGGATCAGATCGAAGACGGCGACCACGATCCCGAGCGGGACCGCGTAGGGCACGTGCGTCGCGAGGAGGAGCAGGGTCGTGACGGTTCCGGCGACGAGGCTGATCAGGAGGTTCCCGGTGACGTAGCCCCCGACGACCGTCGAGATCTCGCTCCCCGTGCGGCGCCAGCGTTCGCGGCTCGCCGCCGGCAGTACGTCGACCGCGCCGTTGAACCAGCGGCGGCCGTCGAGGCAGACGAACAGCGTCAGGAAGGCGACCGTGACTGCTGCCGTCGTTGTGCTCAGGAGGTCGCTTGCCGCTTGCACCGCCGGCTTTGCGACCATCGCGGGGCCGCCGGCGCCCAGCAGGGAGCGCGCGTGCTCGACGACGTGGTAGCGCCGCTCGAGGAAGCCGAGACTGCCTTGCCCACGCGTGAGCTGGCGCAGGATGTCGGGCGCGTGGCGTCCGAAGCTCGACACCTCGTCAACGAGCGGCGGGATGAGGAGATAGCCGACGCCGACGAGCGCGAGGACGGCGATCGCAAACGTGATCACGACCGCGCGCCCGCGGCTGACCTTGTGTCGCTCGAGCAGCTGCACGAAGGGCTCGAGCGCCATAGCGAGCACGACGGCGACGAAGAACTGCGCCAGGATCGCGCGCGTCGCGTAGGCGAGCGCCACGAGGGCCCCTGCGGCGAGAGCGACTCCGACGAACGTCACGAGGCTCCGTGGCGCGATCACCACGTGCGCTGTCGCAGCCGATCGGCGGTCGTCCGAGGCCGTGTGCCGCCGGAGGGTGCGCGGGGACGAGCCCACGGGACGATGCGTCTCGCTACGTCAGCGCGCCGAGCGCGCTGCTGTTCTCTTGCGGTGTCACGCGCCCGGCATCGGTCAGCACCTTCGCGACGAGAGCGCCGAAGACGAAGCCGCCGACGTGGGCGAAGAACGCGACCCCGCCGCCGTTCGCGCTCGAGCCGAAGAGGCCGAAGTTCGCTTCGAAGAGCTGGTACAGGAACCAGAAGCCGAGGAAGAACCAGGCCGACACGCGGACCGGCCAGATCCCGAGCAGGCCGAAGACCTTCGACTGCGGGTAGAGCACGAAGTACGCGCCGAGGACGGCTGCGATCGCGCCGCTCGCGCCGAGGTTGGGGATGCGGCTGTCGCCGGCAGAGCCGAACAACAGCGTCATGGCCGTCTGGGTGGCGGTCGCGACGAAGCCGCCGGCGAAGTAGAAGACGAGGTACCTGGCGTGCCCGAAGGCGTCCTCCACGTTCTTGCCGAAGACGACGAGGAAGATCATGTTGCCGAGGATGTGGCCCCAGCTTCCGTGCAGGAACATGGACGTGATCCAGCTGATCCACCAGGGCTCCGGCGCGTGACACGAGCCGTTCACGCTGCACGGGTAGAACGAGGCGTGGAGGATCGACGATTGCAGGTGCGGGAGCTCGTAGAAGAGCCACACCGCGAAGTTCGCGACGATCAGGGCGATGTTGACGAACGGGAAGCGCCGTGCGTTCAGTCCATCGGAGAGCGGGATCATGGGGGCACTGTCGACGAAGGGCCGAGGGCACGGCATCCGTGAGTTCACCGACCCGTTGCGCGACCTTCCGCGACACGGGCTCTGCCCCACGCGTTTTCCCGCAGCCGTTCCGAGCCCTCTCCGATTCCGGCGAGGCCTCCCGCGGACGACAGTTCAGTCGTCAATCGGACAACTGGAGGTACACAATGGAGTCCACGTTCGACCGGGCCATCAGCCTCGCGGGGACGCAACTGACGAAGATGAGATGGGCGCTCGGTTTGAACGGCGTCCTCTCCATCGCGTTCGCCGTCGCGATCATCGTCTGGCCTGGGATCAGCCTCGAGGCGCTCACGATCCTCTTCGGCGCCTACGCGTTCGCAACCGGCGTCGTCGGGCTTGGGAGCGCGTTCAGCGGGGCCGTCTCGGGTGAGCGGGGATGGCTCATTCTTTCCAGCCTGCTCGGCATCGCGGTCGGGGTGATCTGCTTCGTCTGGACCGACATGTCGGCGCTCGCGTTGCTGTACGTCATCGCCGTCTATGCGATCCTGCTCGGGCTCTTGACGATCGCAGGCGCGTTCTACTTGCCGTTCGACGGGGGTGACACCGCGCTGCTGATCCTGAGCGGTCTCGTTGCGATCGCGTTCGGCGTCGTGATGTTCGCCAAGCCCGGCGACGGCGCGCTCGTCCTCCTCGCCCTGATCGCAGCGTTCGCGCTCGTGACGGGCATCAGCGAGCTCATCGTCGCGATCGGCGGGAAGCGGCTGCTCGAGCGCAGCATCCGGCGCAGCTTCTCGACCGACCCGCAGCCCGCGAGGTGATCCGGGTCGCAGGCGGAGGGCCCCCGCCCTCCGCCTGCCGGTCGAAGGCGTCGAAGGAAGAACCCGGGAGGCGCCGAGCTCGGCGCCTCCCCGACAGCACGAAAGGAGACAACGCAATGTCGAACGAAGAGCTCGTCTCGAGCGTGACCGATGAGCTGCACTGGGACCCGAAGATCGACAACGACGCGATCGCGGTCTCGGCGCAGGATGGTGTCGTCACCCTCCGGGGGACGGTCGGCAGCCTGCGTCAGAAGCGGGAGGCCAAGAACGCGGCCTCCCGGGTCTACGGCGTCACGCGCGTGGACAACGAGCTGCAGGTGCGCCTGCTGGACTCCGATGCCCGCGCCGACGCGGACCTCCGCGGCGACGTGCTCCAGGCGCTGATGCTGGACACGCTCGTGCCGTCGACCGTCGACGCACGCGCCTCGGACGGCTTCGTCACGCTCACCGGGCATGCCGAATGGCAGTACCAGCGCGACGAGGCCGAGTCGGTGGCGGTGAACGTGGCGGGGGTCGTCGACATCGTCAACGACATCACCCTGACCGGGCCGAACGCGAGCGCGGACGACGTCGAGCACGCGATCGCCAAGGCGTTCAAGCGGAACGCGAAGCTCGACTCCGAGGCGTTGACGGTCGAGACGGAGGACGGAACCGTCACGCTCAAGGGAACGGTGCGCTCGTGGGCCGAGCACGACGAGGCTCTCGAGGCCGCGTGGGCCGCACCAGGCGTCCGGAAGGTCAAGGATCACATCCTCGTCGCGTATTAGCGACGACCTCGGGCGGCGGCGCAATCCCTCCGCCGCCGCCCGCACGTCTCCCTTGATTCAGCTGCCGATGAGCGACGCCAGGGTGCTCACGGCGACCGCCAGGATCACCGCGCCGAAGAGATACGACAGCAGCGCGTGGTGGATCGCGGCGCGGCGCAGCGGCCTCTTCGAGATGTCCGTGTCGGAGACCTGGTAGCACATGCCGATCGTCAACGCGACGTACGCGAAGTCGGCGTACTCCGGGGGATCATCGCCGCCGAAGCTCAGGCCGCCTTGCGGCGCCGTGAAGTACAGCCGCGCGTAGCGCAGCGTATACACGGTATGGACGCACGCCCAGGCGAGCCCGACGCTCGCGATCGCGAACAGCGACAACGCGACGCGGGCACCGTGATGCAGGGCGCTCGCCTCCCGCAGCGTGAACGCGACGGCGACGAGGCTCGCCGCCGCCGCGCCGAGGAGGACCGCCTCCGACACCGGGCGCGGGCCCTCCTCCCGCTGGGCGTGCTCAGACGTGGCAGCTGCATCCTTCGGGGCGATCGCCGGCCAGACGAGGGCGAGGTAGGCGACTGCTGCTGCATCCCACGCGACGAGCACGTCCACGGACCAGGAGGCGCCCGCCGCGATCGCGACGGCGAGCGCCACGGCGGCGACGACGGCGCCGACGGCGAACCGGCTTCCCGCCGGGCCGAGGGCTAGGCGCCGCCCGCCCGTGCTAGCGCCGCTCATTCGCGGGCGGCACCATCAGCACCGGACGACCCGCGTGCTCCGCGAGCTGGTGCGAGATGCTCCCTTCGAAGAGCTCGCGGGACGGGCTCAGCCCGCGTGTGCCGACGACGATGACGGCTGCGGCGATCTCGTCGGCGACGTCGACGATTCCCTCCCACGTCGGCGCCGCGAGCTCTGCGCGCGCCTCGGCGTCGAACCCTGCGCCACGGGCCGCTTCTGCGCCCGCGCGGGCGCGGTCGAGCGCGTCGGCGGTGTTCAGCTCCTCGAACGCATTGCCGGGAACGACGGACGACACGGCGGCGATGCTCTCCGACGTGGTCAGGGGCGCGCCGACGTCGAGCACGACGGCGCGGCGCGGCCCCAGCAGCTCCGCCGCTTCTGTGATCGCACGATGGGCGCCCTCGGAGCCGTCGAAGCAGATGAGAATGGGTGAGTCGTTCACGTGCGGCCTCCTCGCGTTGATGTCGACCCGATCGTGGCGCGACGCCGCTCCGAGGGCAACCGCCGAAAACCTGAGCGGCTGCGTACTACCCGAGGCTTTTGCCCGCCTCGCGCCGCACCGACTCGACGAGTATGGCGGCGACGGCGACGGGGAGCAGCCACCACGGATTCAGGCCGGAGCGGGTGGCCAGGTAGGTGACGCCGAGCGCTGCGGCGAGCCCCGCGGCGACGCGCCAGTCGTCGCCGACGACGAAGTTCCACCAGAAGCGCCCGAATGCGCGGAGCCGATTCACGCCCGCGCCTCCGCCGCCTGCAACCCCCGACGCCGCTTGCGCAGGCCGCGGCTGAGCGCGAACGACACGAGCGCCATGAACGCGATCACCCCGATGACCGCAAGGTCGTCGCCCGGCCAGCGGATGCCGGCGCCCTCCGCCGCCCAGAAGATGCCGAAGCTCGTCAGCAGCACGCCGACGCCGAACTTGAGGTTGTTCTCCGGAACGCGCTCGAGCGGGCCGCGGACGACGAGGCCCGCGACGACGACGAGCACGGCCGCGAGCGCAGCGGCGGCAGCGGCAAGGCCGAGGCGACCCTGGGTGCTGCCGAACGTCACGACGATAAACGTCACCTCCAGGCCCTCGAGGAGGACGCCCTTGAACGCGACGGTGAACGAGTACCAGTCGATGCCGCCGGCCGGGCGCGGAGACGCGCTCCCGGCCTCGCGCCGCTCGCGTGCGAACGACTCCGCCTCGTCGTGCAGCGGCTTGTAGCCGCTCGCGCGCAGGATCGCCTTGCGCAGCCACTGCAGGCCGAAAGCGAGCAGGAGGGCGCCGACCACGAACCGCAGCGTGTCGATCGGCAGGAGCCGCAACGCGGGCCCGAGCAGCGCGACGACGGCCGCGAGGACGACGGCGGCCGCGCCGACCCCGAGGAGAGTCGAGCGCCAGCCGCGGACGACACCGACGGCGAGCACGATCGTCAGCGCTTCGACGGCCTCGACCGCGCTGGCGGCGAACGTCGTCAGGAAGAGGAGGACCGAAGAGCTCACGCCGGCGCGTCGGGGTGGAGTGCCGACGCGAAGAGAATTGTCCGACTCATGCGCGCGATGCTCGCTCCTCGCGACACCGGCCGCATCGGAAGGCGCGCGCATCTCTTGCGGGAACCACGCGATGCGTCACCCTCGTGCGTCGGAACGAAGACGCGCAGGAGTATCGGCCACATCCCGCCGCTCGTGATCTCCGCCCTCGGCCGCAGCTCTGTGTCCGCCGGACGAGTCACCGGCACCTACACTCGGACTGCTCGGGCGTAAGCTCTCGCAGGAGATGGCCGGGCTTCGCGTCGCCGTGGCGGAGGACGATGTGCTCCTGCGCGAGGGAATCGCCAGCCTCCTCGACGGGCCGGCTTCGATGTCGTCGGCCAAGCCGGCGATGCTGCGGCGCTCGACGACGTCGTGCACGAGCACGTCCCGGACCTCGTGGTGGTCGACATCCGGATGCCGCCGACCCAGACATGGGAGGGTCTCGACGCGGCACGCGCGATCCGAGCCGAGTTTCGCGACATCGGCATCCTCCTGCTCTCTGCCCACGTCGAGATCGAGACCGCGATCGACCTGCTCGAGGGCGGCCGCCGGATCGGCTACCTGCTGAAGAGCAGAGTGCTGAAGGTCGACGACGTCGACGACGCGCTCCAGCGGATCTCGGACGGCGGCTCTGTGGTCGACCCGGCTCTCGTCCAGGAGCTCGTCGGCCGTCGTCATCGCAACGATCCGCTCGCCGATCTGACTCCGCGCGAACGGGAGGTGCTGGCGCTCATGGCCGAAGGCCACTCCAACAACGGCATCGCGACGCGCATCTTCGTCACCGAGGGCGCGGTCGAGAAGCACGTGCGCAGCATCCTCTCCAAGTTGCGCCTGCCGGCGACGCACGACACACACCGCCGCGTGCTCGCCGTCCTCATCTTTCTGGCGGCGCGATAGCGACAGCCGACCGCTAACGGGGTAGCAGCCGCCGGATGGCATCCACGCCGAGCGTCCGCTTCGGGAGGAAGCCCACCGCGGCGCTGTCGGAGACGAGCTCGCGCAGCTCGTCGCGCTCGTAGGCGGAGATCAGCACGACGCGCATCGAAGGCGCTCGAGCTTGCAGGGCCGCCGCCAGGGCGATGCCGTCCTCGTCCGCCAGCTCGACGTCCACGAGCGCGAGCTCCGGCTCGAGCGCTGCCGCCAACTGGAGTGCATCGTCGCTGTTCGTGGCGGCGCCGACGATCTGCGCCCCCTGCGACTCGAGCAGAAGGGTGGCGGACGCGAGGAACTCCGCACTGTCGTCGACGAGCAGGCAACGCAAGGTCACGCCTGTACGGTCGCCCAACGGCCGCGCAACCGCAATGCAGCTAGCGGTACTTCCGACTGGCCCGCCACCCGCCCGTTCAAGAGCTAGCTGACCGCAATGACAGGCGGCGCGACGAGGTGCATCGTCTTCCAAGAGCAAGGAGTTCGACAGGCGAACCGACCGAAGGAGGTTTCGTGTCCTCGTTGGCGCAGACGGTTGCAGCACCGGCCCGGATTGACGAGCGAGCCGCGCTCACGCTGCTGACACGCGACAGGCCGCACGACGTCGCAGCAGCCCGCTTCAGGCAAGAGGCGGTCGCGGCGCTCGCCACCGCGGACGATCTCAGCAGCGCGCTCGAACGCGTGGCAGCGCTGCTGCGCCGCTCTGCCGGCGCGGCGCGCGTGGAGTGGTGGGCCGCCGACGACCGCGGCGGCTCCCTCGAGCTCCTCGCCGCCGACGGCGACGGCTCCGGACGGCGGCACGAGGACCTGCTCGGGCCGGCAGGGCTTGTCGTGGTCCTCGGCGGCCGGCTCGGGCCGGCTCTCAGATCCGCGCTGGCGTCGCTCGGCCCGATCATTCGACGCCGTCGCGCGGAGGAGCAGATCGCACGGTCCGCGGCACAGCTCGCGCTTCGCAATCGAGTGCTCGAGGACTTCGCGGCGCTCGTCGCACACGAGCTCAAGACGCCGCTCCATGCCGCGCTGATCGCCGACGATCCGGCCACCTATCTCGTGCAGGCACTCGACCTCGTCGACGAGCTGCTCGACGCAGAGCGCGGCCGGCAGGGAGCGACCGGCGGCGGCCGCCGAGTGGCTCGACCGAGCTACCCGCGACCTGGGCGCTGCGGGGCTGGAGGTCACGGCCGACCTCCCCGAGACGCTTCCGCTCCAGCCGGAGTCGCTGCGCGTCATCCTTCGCAACCTGCTCGGGAACGCCGTCGCCGCGGGCGCGCGGCACGTGCATGTCGCGGCCGAGCGCACGTCTCATGCGTGGCGTCTGCACGTCGACGACGACGGCGTCGGCGTGGAAGCGCGGGACGGGTACGCGACCGGCAGCGGCCTCGGGCTCGCCCTCTGTCGCCGCCTGGCCGAACGCTTCGGCGGCAGCCTCGAGCTCACGCCGCGCCTCTTCGGCGGCACCCGCGCGACGCTCGTGCTCGGAGCATCGGCGCGATGATCTCGGTCCTGATCGTCGACGACCACGAACTGCTCCGCGCGGGGCTTCGGAGCCGCCTTGCGAGCGAGGACTCGATCGCCGTCGTCGGGGAAGCCGACACGGCGGAGCGTGCAATCGTCCTCGCCCGCGCGTTGCAGCCGGATGTGATCCTGCTCGATCTCCTGCTGCCGCGTCGGAGCGGGTACGACGCGATCCCGCAGCTCGCCGACGTTGCCCCGGCGCGAAGGTGCTCGTCATCTCGTCGCAGGCGGCGCCGAGCTCCGTGCGGAGGGCGCTCTCGGCGGGAGCTGTCGGTTACCTGCCGAAGCGCGTCTCGGACGTCGAGCTCGTGACGGCGATCAAGCGCGTGGCCGGCGGGTCGGGCTACGTCGAGCCGGACCTCGGGGCGAAGCTGGTGGTTTCGGACGGCTCGCCCGCGCTCGAACCGCTCTCGGAACGAGAGCGCGACATCGTGCACCTGCTCGCACTCGGCTACACAAACCAGGAAATCGGCAGGGCGCTCTTCATCTCCGTGCGCACGGTGGACACGCACCGCGCGCACATCATGCGCAAGCTTCGACTCGAGACGCGCGCCGAGCTCGTCATGTTCGCGCTCGCGAACGGCGTGATCGGCCCGAGCGCTGCCTGAATGGAACGTCGTTCTTTGCGCAGCAAGTACGCGAACACGCCGATGGCGTACGCAGCTCGGGTCACGACCATGAATCAACCCTGAGGGGAGGAGGAAGCATGACTTCGTCGACGGTCGCGCGGCATCCGATCTCGGAGCACGAGCTCGAGCAGATCGACCGCGCCAACGCCACCATGGCGACACCCGTCGTGTTCGTCCACCGGCTCTGGCTGCTGGACACCCCGGGCGCGACCGAGATCGTGAAGATGGAGGACCGCGGTCACGCGCTCACGATCGACCACGGCTGGCGCGACGTCGCCGAGACCGCGCTTGCATTCGTCAGGCGGTTCACATGAGGCGCCTTGCCTTGTCGGCGGCCCTGGCTGCCGTCGTCTCGGCCACGGCCGCGGCCGCCCGCGCGGCGGCGCCCCCCGTCGGCCCGCTCCCTCCAGGCCCTACGCCACCGTCGCCACGAGCGCGGGCGAGCTCGTCGCCGTCGCGCTGCCGCAGCGCTCGGGCGGACGGGTCTGGCGCATCGCACGTTCGCTCAACGCGTCCGTCCTGCACGAGCTCTCCGAGGCGAACGTCGGCGCGACGGTCGTCGTCGTCTTCAAGAGACGCATCGCGGGGACGCCACCATCTCGTTCGGGCTCACTCAGGGCGAGACGCGGACCGCATTGGAGTCGCGCACGTACAAGGTGCACGTGAGATGACGAACGAGCTGAGCGCCTGATGGACGCCGTCGAGTCGGTCGATGCGACGGGCACATCCGGACGCGTGAGCGACGACCGCCATGTCGTGACCCTTGTCGCCAAGGCGACAGCCGTGGCGCTGACGATCGGCGCGATCGGCTTCGGCCTGTGGCGCGTGCGCAGCATCATCGTCTTGCTGTTCCTCGCGCTCACGTTCGCGGCGGCGATTCGTCCGGGAGTGGAGTGGCTCAATCGCCACCGTGTTCCTCGGCCCGCTTCGATCTTCGCGTTCTTCTTCGCCGTCGGCGCCGTGATCGTCCTCTTCTTCTGGGCAGCGGTGCCGCCGGCCCTGCACCAGGTCGAGCAGGCGTTGCAGCAGCACGTGTCCGGCGGAGGGAGTGTGGGTGAGTCGTCGGGGATCCGCCACGACGTCCTCGCCTGGGTCGATAAATCCCTCCATCAACTGCCCGCGGGACGCGAGCTGCTGCATCCGGTCGCGTCCTACGGGCAGCAGGCGACGCACGTCATCGTTGCGATCTTCTTCACGCTCGCCGCGACCTGGTACTGGGTCTCCGAGCGCGATCGGATGATCGACCTCCTGACGGCGCTCGCGCCGGAGTCGAAGCGGGACAAGGCTCGGCAGACGTTCCTGACGATCGACGACCGCCTCGGCTCCTACACACGGCTCAAGTTCCTGATGATCTTCGCCGTCGGCGCCGCGCTGTCGGCCGGCTTCTACCTCGTCGGCCTGCACTACTGGCTGCTCGCCGGCGGCTTCGTCAGCCTCGTCGAGATCGTCCCTGTCGTCGGGCCGCTCGTGGGCGCCGTGTTCGTGGTCGCCGTCGGGTTGCCCCAATCGATCCACGTCGCCGTCCTCGCACTGCTCGTGCTCGTCGCCGTCCGCGAGTTCCAGAGCTACGTCGTGAACCCGCACGTCATGGGCCGCTCTGTCGGCCTGTCGCCGCTCGTGACGCTCGTGTCCGTCTCGGTCGTCAGCATCCTGTTCGGCGGCTTTGCGGTCGTCCTGGCCGTGCCGTTCACGTCGGCGGTCGCCACGATCATCGACGTGTTCGTCCTCGATCACGATCCGCCGGCCGAGTCGAAGAAGCGGGGCAGAGGTGTCTTCGGGAGCCGAACGGGGACGGGTGTTTCCGCAGCCGATCAGCAAGTCGGCTGATGCGGCCGCACAGGTCACGCGGGACGATGGCGCCATGGCGGTGAACGCAGTCGGAACGAACGCCAGATCCAGGCGTCTCGTCAACCCGGCGCTGATGGAGCACGCCGCGGAACGCCGCAAGAGCCTCGAGAACCGCGTCGCGGACCGCATCACGGCGTTCAGCGGCTCGATGCGGTTCGTCTACCTCCACATTCTCTGGTTCACGTCCTGGATCGTCTTCGGGGTCGAGGCATATCCCTACGGGCTGCTGACGATGATCGTCTCGCTCGAGGCGATCTTCCTCTCGACCTTCGTGATGATCAGCCAGAACCGCGCCGACGAGAAGCGCGAGGTGCTCGCGAACCATCAGTGGACGACCGTGCAGGAGGAGGATTCGCAGAACCGCGAGCTGCTCGATCTCTCGCAGCAGATCCTCGAGCTGACGAAGGCCGTCCATGCTGCGACGGCACGTTTCGGGACGGAGGACGATTCGCCCGCGCGCACGAAGTAGTGCTGGCTGTGCGCGTACGCGTTGCGCTGGTGTCTGACACCCATCCCTAGCTGCGAGACCGCTGCTCGCTCAGAAAAGGTGTCAGACACCTTTTCGGACTGCGGTTGCGGGACGTCTTGCTGCGTCGGTGTCTGACACCAGCCGTCGCGGCGACGTGGTCGCGCGCCGACGGTGTCTGACACCACGCCGGGTGGGGCTAGCTGGTGCTCGCGATCTACCTGCTAGCGGGACTCGAACTCGGCGGCTGCCCGCAGAGACGAAACGCGTCACCGTTGCGATCCTTCTCTTCGGAACACGAGACCGATCGAGAGGTAACGACATGACCGTCACACCGCTTCATATCCAATATCCGACGCGAGAGCTCGCCCGCCGCGAGAACGACGGTCTCGAGGTCACGCTTCTCTGGCAGCCGGCCGACGACGCGCTGACCGTGTGCGTCTGCGACCAGCGGCTCGGTGCGTACTTCGAGATCCACCCGGAGCCGAGTGTCGCGCTCGACGCCTTCTACCACCCGTACTCGTACGCGGCCAGCGCGGTCGTGCACTACGAGGACGAGCGGCTCGCCGCATAGCGCTCGAGGCGATGCGCGGCCGGCCACATCCACGCCTCGGCCGGGTCTTCGCCGCCCAAGCTGCGCTGCTGATCGTGTTGGCCGCGTGTGCGCCCGCGGCAGAGGCAGCGGGGCTCGTCGAGCGGACGCGCGCATCATCGCCCCCCGACACCACCACGTATTCGAGGTTGCTCCGCGACGTTCGGCATGGCGTCGTACGCAGCGCAATCGTCGACGAGCGCACACACACCGTGCTCGTCACCTATCGCGACCGTCGTCGCGCCCGGCTT
>Ga0075425_100006264_pt1 | contig 12458 bp, 11 predicted proteins | sample SoiMethybrSBSTD4_FD_75300 | JGI IMG/M metagenome (GOLD analysis project Ga0075425, IMG submission 75300) | Bulk soil microbial communities from a Populus tree surrounding site in Tennessee, USA - Soil MetaG P. TD hybrid SBSTD4 | ecosystem: Environmental > Terrestrial > Soil > Tree plantation...
GCTAGAGGTTTGATGTGGAACTGCGTGCCCGTGGGGATGGCTCAGACCAAGCAGGTCGCCCGGGGCGGGCGCAGGACATAGCAGTGCCTACGTTCAAGCCCGACCACGTCTTTGAACTACGCGGCGAGATGCGCCGTGTCTGAGCCACCAGCCACGGGTGCGCCCGTTTCATATCAAGCCTCTGGCCAGTTGCAGCGCGCGCAGACCGTCCTCTATGCCGCGCTGTTCGCAGTCCTCGCCGGAAGCGGACTGCTCTTCCTGTCGCAGTACGGGTCGAGCGTCCGCTTCTGGCTGGACTTCACGACCGCCTACCTGCTGCTCCTCGTCGGCTACACGATCTACCTCTTCGCGCTCCTCTTCGTGCACGACGTCAAGCCGCGCACCTATCCGCGGTACGCCGACGAGAAGATCGCCGTTGTCATCCCGTGCTTCAACGAGGACCCGGAGCTCGTCGAGGAGTCGATCCGCACGGTGCTCGACGGCGAAGGGCGAAAGCAGGTGATCGTGATCGACGACGGCTCGACGAACGGCGTGCAGTCGCGGCTGCGCGAGTTGGCCGCCGCGCTGCCCATCTCGCTCTACGAGTTCCCCGAGAACCGCGGCAAGCGGGAGGCGCTGCACCATGCCGTGACCGCCATGCTCGACGACGACGTCGACTTCGTCGTGACGATCGACAGCGACACCGTCCTCGAGCACGACGCGCTCGTGCGTGTGGTCGAGCCGCTGCTCGTCCCGGAGATCGGCGCATCGACCGGCAACGTGCTGCTCCTGAACGAGCGCCAGAACCTGCTCACCCGGATGGTCGGCACGTACTACTGGGTCGGCCTGAACATCTACAAGCAGGCGCACTCGGTGATCCGCAGCGTCGTCTGCTGCAGCGGCTGCCTCGCCGCCTATCGCGCGTCGCTCCTGCGCGACGCGATCGACGAGTTCGCCTCGCAGCGCTTCCTCGGCGAGGCGTGCACGCATTCCGAGGACCGACATCTGACGAACCTGGTCCTGAAGCGCGGCTACGACGTGGTCTACGTCGCCGACGCTGTGAGCTGGACGGAGACGCCCTCGACCCTGCGCGGCTTCCTGCGCCAGCAGCGGCGCTGGAAGCGCGGCTACATCCGCGAGTCGATCTACACGCTCACGTACGCGTGGCGGTGCAAGAAGCTCTTGTTCCTCCAGATCCTTCTCTGGGACTTGACGGCGCCGTTCCTCTCGTTCGGGCTGAGGATCGGCCTCGTCATGACGATCGTCGCGAGGCCGGAGCTGTTCTTGACCGGGATCCTGCCGAGCTGGATCGTCCTTCTCCTCGTCCGCTACATCCTCGTCCCGCTCCGCGCGCCGGACAAGCTCCTCGGCCTCTTCCTCTACATGCTCTTCTACGAAAGCTGCATGTACTGGCTGAACCTCTGGGCGCTCTTTACGGTCAAGAACCGGAGCTGGGTGACGCGCGCCGCGACCGCCCAGGCCTGAATCCGGAAGAAGGAGCGTTGGCCGCCCCGACGAAGCGGCTGAATCCGTACTATGACACCCCTTGTGGGCGCCGCTCGGCGCCGCGAGCACCGAGCATGACCGACCTCGCCGACACGCTCAAGGAGACGCTGCGGATGACGACGACCGAGCTGCCGGAGCATGTGGATCTCTCCCGGCACGGGATCGAGACATCCGCCTCGACGTACCGAAATCCGACGACCGCGCTGCTCTACACGCACGCGCTCCGGCGCGGCGACGGGAAGCTCGCCGAGGGCGGGCCACTCGCAGTCGACACCGGCGTCTTCACCGGCCGCTCGCCGAAGGACAAGTTCCTCGTCGAGGAGGACAGCTCTCGCGACCGCATCTGGTGGGGCGAGGTCAACCGGGCTCTGTCGCCCGACCATTTCAACGGGCTGCGCGACAAGGTCACGACACATCTCGAGGCGGCGGACGTCCTCTACGTGATCGACGCGTGGGCAGGAGCCGATCCCGCGCATCGCATCGGGGTGCGCGTGATCACCGCGCATCCGTACCACGCACTGTTCGCGAAGACGATGTTCATCGACCTCGCCCCGGGCGAGGCTGCCGCATTCGAGCCGGCGGCCCTCGTCCTGCACACGCCCGACCTGGAGGCCGACCCGGCCGAGGACGGGACTCGCAGCGGGACGTTCGTCGTCCTCCACCCGGGGCGCACGGAGCTCCTGATCGGGGGGACGTTCTACGCCGGGGAGATCAAGAAGTCGATCTTCACCGTCATGAACGACCGGCTGCCGCTCGAAGGCGTGTTCCCCATGCACTGCTCGGCGAACGTCGGCGAGGACGGCAGCGTCGCGATCTTCTTCGGGCTCTCGGGCACGGGCAAGACGACGCTCTCGGCCGATCCCGAGCGCAAGCTGATCGGCGACGACGAGCACGGCTGGGGCGACAGCGGCGTCTTCAACATCGAGGGCGGCTGCTACGCGAAGGTGATCCGCCTGTCGCCGGTCGCCGAGCCCGAGATCTTCAAGACGACGCGCACGTTCGGGACGATCCTCGAGAACGTCGTCCTCGACGAGCAGGGCATCGTCGACCTGGACGACGACTCGAAGACCGAGAACACGCGCGCCGCCTACAAGCTCGAGCAGATCGCGAACGAGCTCCCGTCGAAGATGGCCGGCCACCCGAATGCCGTCATCTTCCTCACCGCGGACGCCTTCGGGATCCTGCCGCCGATCGCGAGGCTCTCGAACGAGCAGGCGCTGTACTTCTTCCTCTCCGGGTTCACGGCAAAGCTCGCCGGCACCGAGATCGGCGTCACGGAGCCGCAGCCGACGTTCTCGACCTGCTTCGGCCAACCGTTCCTGCCACAGCACCCGAAGGTCTACGCGGGGATGCTCAGGCAGAAGCTCGAGCGGCACGGCTCGACCGTGTGGCTCCTGAACACGGGCTGGACCGGCGGCGCCTTCGGCGAGGGCGAGCGCATGCCGATCCAGGCGACGCGCACGATGCTGGCCGCCGCCCTCTCGGGCGCGATCGACGACGTCGAGCTCCGCACGGACGACGTCTTCGGCTTCCAAGTGCCGACGACCGTGCCCGGCGTCGACGCGAAGCTGCTCGAGCCGCGCTCGACGTGGCGCGATCCGGCGGCGTACGACCGCAAGGCGCGCGAGCTCGCCGAGATGTTCGCCGAGAACTTCGATCGCCGCTTCGCCGATGTCGACGAGGCGATCCGCGCGGCCGGGCCGCGCGTCTAGTCCTCCCTCACGCCGTCGCCGCCATCCGCAACGGGCTCGTCGGCCTTGAAGTGCGACGTCGCCGTGGGCGCGCATCGTCGAGGCGCCGCGCCAAGTAGTCCCACGCCCTCGGCCCACGTGGCGAGCCCGTGTCAGGCCGTTGTGCCGACCCGCAGCCGAGTGTCGAGGCGTGGATAGACGCGGCGCGCGTTGAGCTCGAAGACCTTCCGCCGCTCGTCCTCCGACAGGTCGAGCGCATCGACGTATCGCTTCGTGTCGTCCCAGTGGAAGCCGGTCTCCGGATCGATCCCGCGCACGGCGCCGAGCAGCTCGGACGCGAACAGGATGTTGTCGACGTCGATCACGTCGCAGAGGAGCGCCACGCCCGGGTGGTGGTAGACGCACGTGTCGAAGAAGACGTTGCGCATCACGTGTCCGTCGAGCGCCGGCCGCCCGAGGCGGTCGGCGAGGCCGCGGTAGCGGCCCCAGTGGTAGGGCACCGCACCCCCGCCGTGGGGGATGACGAGCCGCAGCCTCGGGAAGTCGGCGAAGAGGTCGCCCTCGACGAGCTGCATGAACGCACTCGTATCGGCGTTCAGGTAGTGGGCGCCGAGCGCATGGAAGTTCGGGTTGCACGACGCCGACACGTGGATCATCGCAGGGACGTCGAGCTCGACCAGCACGTCGTAGAGCGGGTACCAGAAGTCGTCCGTCAACGGGCGGGACGTCCAGTGCCCGCCGGAAGGGTCGGGGTTGAGGTTGCAGCCGACGAAGCCGAGCTCCTCGACGCACCGGCGCAGCTCCTCGATCGAGTCCTCGAGCCCGCCGCCCGGCGTCTGCGGCAGCTGGCAGGCGCCGGCGAAGTTCTCCGGGAAGAGCTCGACAACCCGGTGCACGAGGTCGTTGCACGCCCGCGCCCAGGCACGCGCGGTGGCGGGATCCGCCACGTGATGCTCCATCGCGGAGGCCTGCGGCGAGAGGATCGTCAGGTCGCCGCCGCGCTCGCGCATGAGCCGCAGCTGGTTGTCCTCGATGCTCGCCCTGATCTCGTCGTCGGTGATCTCCGCGGGCGCCGGCTCGGGCAGCCTCGGATCGGCGAGCCGTGCGAGCTGAGCGTCGCGAAAGGTGCGGTGGGCCGCGGGCACCGTCGTGTAGTGCCCGTGGCAGTCGATGATCACGAGCCGTCCGCGTCGACGTACCTGAGGCCGGCGCGCTCGAGGCGCCCGCGCATGTCCTGCACGTCGAGGCTCAGCTCGCCCGTCGCATAGCGGCGCCTCGAGGTGGTCTCCTTCTCCTCGCGGGCGCGGCAGGCTTCGAGCAGACGGGGCGCGTTGAGGCGCGGGACGACGACGACTCCGTCGTCGTCGGCGACCACGACGTCCCCGGGCTCGACGTGCTGGCCGGCGCAGACGACGCCGACGTTCACGTCCCCGAGCGTCTCCTTCACCGTGCCGAAGGGCGAGACGCACTTCGACCAGACGGGGAAGCCCATCCGCCGCAGCTCCGCGACGTCGCGGCAGCCGGCGTCGATCACCAGCCCGCGGACGCCGCGCGTCTGCAGCGCCGTCGCGAGCAGCTCGCCGAAGTAGCCGGCATCGGAGGGCGCCGTCGGCGCGACCACGAGGACATCGCCCTCGCGGCACTGCTCGACCGCGACGTGGATCATCCAGTTGTCGGCCGGCGGGACGCTGACGGTGACCGCGCTGCCCGCGACGTGGCCGCCCGGGAACACCGGGCTGATGTAGGAGGCGAGGGCGCCGGTGCGTCCCTGTGCCTCGTGCACGGTGGCGACGCCGAACTCCGCGAAGCGATCGACGACGTTCCTGTCAGCCCTCGCGACGTTGCGGACGACTAGTCCCGCCACGGGAGGAGAGAGGCGTCGGGGATCCGCGGCAGCTCGAACTGCCAGCGCTCCGTGGTGCTCGGGGCGGTCCTCACGGCTGCGAGCACCTGATCGCTCATCGCGGCCAGCGTAAACGAAGGTCTGAAGGACGAGCCAACCCTCTATGGTCTCGGACACGCGCCTGAAGACCGTCACCCGCACGCAGGGCAACAATGTCGCGCTCAAGGACGGCACGGTGACGCCGGACGGGTTCACGCTCGACTTCGAGGAGGTCGACCCCCTCATCCATGCGTTCCGCCGCATGGTGCGCGGGCTCGAGTACGACGTGTGCGAGCTGGCGATCACGACGTATCTCTGTGCGAAGGAGCACGGGAAGCCGTTCACGGCGCTGCCGGTGTTCCTCGTCCGCGGGTTTCACCACGGCGCCACGGTTGCGCCTCCCGGCGTTGCTCCGAAGGACCTCGAAGGTCGCCGCGTGGGGGTCAACCGCGGCTACACCGTCACGACGGGCGTCTGGGCGCGCGGAATCCTCGCGCGGGAGCACGGCGTCGATCTCGACGAGGTGACGTGGGTCCTGTCCGGCGACGAGCACGTGGCGGAGTATGTCCCTCCGCCGAACGTCGTCTCGCTCGACGGCGACGGCGACCTCGCCGAGCTCGCCGTTGCGGGTGAGCTCGCGGCGGCGATCGGCGTCGAGCGGCAGGGGCTCGTCCCGCTCGTGCCGGACGCCGAGGCGGCGGGGTATGCCGCCCTGCGGGAGCGCGGGCACTATCCGATCAACCACCTCGTCGTCGTAAGGGACGAGCTGCTCGCCGAGCACCCTGAGCTCGCAGCGGCGTTGTTCGCCGCGTTCGAGCAGGCGAAGGACCGGTATGTCGAGCGGCTGCGCGCGGACGCGATCGAGCAGCCGACGGTGGTCGATCGCATGCACCGGCGCGTCATGGAGATCACGGGCGGCGATCCGCTCCCGTACGGCGTCGAGCCGAACCGCCGCGTCCTGGAGGAGCTGATCGACCAAGCGCTCGCGCAGAGGATCCTGCGCGAGCGCCCCAACCTCGACGCGCTGTTCGCGGGCGTCTGACACCGTCTGGGCGCGGCCATCGCGGCCCGGCGGTTTCCCGGCTGAGCGCTCGCAACGGCCGGCTGCCTGTTCGGCGTCTCGAACGCCGCGACGGCGCTCCTCGAGCTGTCGTACACCCGGCGACCGGCTGACCCGTTTCGGTAGCGTCCTCGGCGTGGAATCGACGCACGACGTCCTGGTCGTCGGCGCCGGCTGCGCCGGCATGCGCGCCGCGATCGAGGCGCACGATGCCGGTGCGAACGTCGGGGTCATCTCCAAGCTGCACCCGACTCGGAGCCACTCCGGCGCCGCCGAGGGGGGCATCAACGCCGCGCTCGGGAACGTCAAGGAGGACTCGCCCGAGATCCACACCTTCGACACGGTGAAGGGCTCCGACTACCTCGGCGACCAGGACGCGATCGAGATCTTCTGTCGCGAGGCGCCGGCCGACATCTACCAGCTCGAGAACTGGGGGGCGTTCTTCTCGCGGCTCGACGACGGTCGGCTCGCCCAGCGGCCGTTCGGCGCCGCGGGCTCGCCGCGCACGGTCTACGCCGCCGACATCACCGGCCACGTGCTGATCCAGGTGCTCTACGAGCAGCTCGTGAAGCGCGACATCGCGGTGTACGAGGAGTACTTCGCCTGGAAGCTCGTCGAGAACGACGACCGCTGTCAGGGCGTCATCTGCTGGGATCTCCTGAACGGCGGCGTGAAGACGCTCGGCGGCAAGACCGTCGTCCTTGCCACGGGCGGGCAGGGCCGCATCTACCGCACCACGACGAACGCGTATGCCTGCACCGGCGACGGGACGGCGATGGCGCTCCACCTCGGACTCCCTCTCAAGGACATGGAGTTCATGCAGTTCCACCCGACGACGCTCTACCCGACCGGCATCCTGCTGACGGAGGGTTGCCGCGGCGAGGGCGCCTATCTGATCAACAGCGAGGGTGAGCGCTTCATGAAGCGGTACGCGCCGAACGCGATGGAGCTCGCCTCGCGCGACGTCGTCTCCCGCTCGGAGCAGACCGAGATCGACGAGGGCCGCGGCATCAACGGCTCGGTCCTCCTCGATATGCGGCACCTCGGCGCCGAGCGGATCATCGAGCGTCTCCCGGGCTCGCGCGAGCTCTCGATGACGTTCGCCGGGATCGACCCGATCTACGACCCGGTGCCGGTGCGGCCGGGCGCGCACTACCACATGGGCGGTGTGGAGACGGGCAACGACGGCGAGACGGAGCTGACCGGCCTCTACGCCGCCGGTGAGGTCGCCTGCGTGTCGGTGCACGGTGCGAACCGGCTGGGCGGCAACTCGCTGATGGAGACGATCACGTTCGGACGGCGCTCGGGCAGGGCGGCCGCCGAGTGGGCGCTGTCGCACACCACGATCGACGTCCCGCGCAGCGTCGAGGCCGACGCCGAGCGCGAGCTCCGCTCGCTGCTCGACAACGCCGAGGGCGAGCGCCCGTGGCAGATCCGCAACGACCTCGGGACGTCGATGCTCGAGAACTTCGGCGTCTTCCGCCGCGAGGAGCAGATGGCGCGGCAGATCGAGATCATCGAGGAGCTCCGCGAGCGCTACGAGCGCGGGGTCGTGATCGAGGACAAGGGCGACATCTTCAACAGCGACCTCGTCCAGGCGATCGAGCTCGGGAACATGCTCGACCTCGCCGCGTGCATGCTGCAGGCCGGGATCGCCCGCAAGGAGAGCCGCGGCGCGCACGCGCGGCCGTACGACTACCCCGAGCGCGACGACGTGAACTTCATGAAGCACTCGATCTCGCGCTGGGTGAACGGCGGGCCGGAGCTCTCGTACAGCCCCGTGCGCTACACGAAGTACGACCCGATGGAGCGGACCTACTGATGGCGATGCAGGTCGGCCTCAAGGTCTGGCGCTACAACTCGCGGAGCGGCGAGCGCGAGCTGCAGGAGTACGAGATCAGCGCTCCCGAGGAGGCGACGCTCCTCGACTGCCTCGACATCGTCAAAGACCAGCACGACGGGACGCTCGCGTACCGCAAGAGCTGCCGCATGATGATCTGCGGCTCGTGCGGCATGCGCATGGACGGAGCCGCGGTGCTCGCCTGCAAGACGCGGATGTACGACGTCGCGCAGGCCGGCCACGTGCCGGTGATCTCGGCGATGGGCAACCTGCCGATCGTCAAGGACCTGGTCGTCGACATGGAACCGTTCTGGGAGAAGTTCCGCAGCGTCGACCCGTTCCTGCAGCCCGGCTACGACGAACCGCCGGACGGCAAGGAGTACCGCATCTCACAGCAGCGCATGAACGTGATCCACAAGGAGGCGCTCTGCATCAACTGCGGCTGCTGCGTCTCGGAGTGCAATGCGATGGAGGCCGATCCGCTGTTCACGGGCCCGCAGGCGCTCGCCAAGGCGATGCGCTTCGTCGGCGACCCGCGCGACGGCAACAAGATCGCGCGCCTCGAGAAGCTGAACGGCGAGCACGGCATCTGGGAGTGCACGCGCTGCTATTTCTGCAACGAGCGGTGCCCGAAGGGCGTCGACCCGCGCGACGCGATCGCAAAGCTCGGCGCAGAGTCGATGCACGAGGGGATCGACCGCGACATGGGCGCGAAGCACGCGAGGTGGTTCGTCGTCTCGGCGAAGACGACCGGCTGGCTGCGCGAGACGGAGCTCGTGCCGAAGACGCAGGGCATCGTCTCCGCGATCAAGCAGACGCGCTTCGCGCTCGACCTCGCGCGCAAGGGCAAGGTGCCGCCGCCGTTCCCGCCGCACGTGGCGAAGGACGTCAAGGAGTCGCGCCGACTCCACGACCTGACTCAGCACGGGCCGCAGGGATTCATGGGGATCGTGCAGGGCGAGCGCGCCCTCGCGCGGCTCGCCCACGGGCACACGGGCGAGGAGACGCTCGAGGAGATCTACGACCGGCCCGGCGCGTTCCACCGGCCGTATCTGCCCGACGAGGTTCCCGCGGGCTCCGAGGGCGGCCAGGGCTCGCTCACTCAAGCCGACGTCACGCCGGGCGAGAAGCCGACGAAGAAGCCGGGGGGCGGAGCATGAGGCGCGTCGCGTACTACAAGGGCTGCCTCGCCTCGCTGTCGGCGAAAGAGCTCGACACGTCCACGCGGGCGCTCGCGCCGAAGGTGGGTCTCGAGCTGATCGAGCTCGAGGCCGTCACGTGCTGCGGTGCCGGCGACATCCACGAGGCAGAGCCCGACTACTACCTGCACCTGAACGCGCGCATCCTCGCCTATGCGGCCGCCGAGGACGTCGACGTCCTGTTGACCGTGTGCAACGTCTGCACGCTCAACCTGCGGCAGGCGAACTTCATGCTCACGGGCGATGCCGCGCTGCGCGAGCGCGTGAACGAGAACCTGGTCTCGGTCGGCGTGCCCGCGTACGTCCGCGACGTCGAGGTGCGGCACCTGCTGTGGGAGATCGCCGAGGGCGACGGCTACGAGCTGCTGAAGCAGTCGGCGCACCGCGGGCTGAAGGGGATCAAGATCGCCCCGTTCTACGGCTGCCAGATCCTGCGGCCGTCGAAGATCCAGGGCTTCGAGGATCCCGACCGGCCGTGGTCGCTGGAGCGCATCATCGAGGCGTGCGGGGGCGAGGCGATCGACTACCCGGCGAAGATCAAGTGCTGCGGGTTCCCGATCATCCAGGCGCGCGAGGAGACGGCGCTCGGCGAGCTCATCCAGCCGATCGAGCAGGCCTACGAGGCCGGAGCCGACGCCATGGTCACGCCATGCCCGCTCTGCCACCTCTCCCTCGACGCGTGGCAGTCGAAGCTGAAGAAGGCAACCGGCCGGGACTTCAAGATGCCGATCCTGCACCTCTCGCAGCTCGTCGGCGTCGCGGCGGGCCTCCAGGAGTCGGAGCTGAAGTTCAAGCGGCACGTCGTCTCCGTCGAGCCGGTCGTCGAGAAGCTCCAGCTCTGACCGTCGACGCAGCGCGGTCGAGCGGCGGCCACGCGGGCGGTCGGTTCGTGGTCACGAGGATGACGAGCGGAATCCACGTCTTCGTCAGGCGCGGGACAATAACGTCGGGCGAGATCTGACCGGACTCATCACTTTCGTCGTCGTAGCCGCCGCCGTCGTGGCCGTCTACGCGTGGTTGGAGGCGGGGTGGGTGCGGCTGCGCGTGCTCGAGCTGCGCGTGCCCGGCCTGCCGCCCGAGCTCGACGGGCTCCGCATCGCCCACCTCTCGGACTTCCATCTCGGGATGCCCTCGCGCGGGCGGCGCGCGGTCGCGCGGGCGGTCGAATGGGTGAACGAGCGGCGGCCCGATCTCGTGACGGTGACGGGCGATCTGATCTCCAGGCCGCGGGGGAAGGCGGAGCTGCTCGCCGTGCTCGCGCGGCTCCCGGATCCGTACATCGTGCTCGGCAACCACGACCTCGCGATCTCGCGGGATCCCTTCTCCCGGCCGGTCGACCTCAGCGACCTCGAGCACGGTCGGCTCCTCAGCGACGAGGCCGACGTGGTCGAGCGGCGGGGAAAGCGCCTCGAGCTGGCGGGCGTCGACCCGCGGACGTGGATGCGGCGCAGGCGTAGTGGATTCCCGGATTCCGGCGCCGACCTGCGGATCTTGCTCTGCCACTTCCCGCGCGCACTCGAGACGGTCCAGCCGGGCCGCTGGCACCTCATCCTCGCGGGGCACCTGCATGCGGGCCAGATCGTGCTGCCGTACGGGTTCGGCAAGCTCCTGCTCGCGCATCCGCGCGCCCGGTACCCGAACGGCGTCTACCGCCGGGGAGAGACGGTCATGCACGTCTCGCCCGGGCTCGGCACGACTTTCGTGCCGTTTCGTTTCTTCGCCCGCCCCGAGGCGACCGAGCTCGTCCTACGATGTGGCTGATGGAGGGCCACAGCGTCATCTCGCCCGAGGTGCTCGCGCGCTACGCCGCGGACGCGGCCGCCGACGTCCCGGGGGTGCACACGAAGCAGCGGCGCGGCGCGCGGGTCACGGGCAGCGAGGTCGAAGTGCACGTCGTCATCGACTACGGGGCGAATATCCCGGACGTGGCGGCGGAGATCCAGCAGCGCGTGAGCGACTACCTCGCCCAGATGGCGGACATGCGACCATCGTCAGTCAACGTCGTCGTCGACGACGTCATGCGATAGCCGTGCCGCCGCGCGTCACAGGCCTGACGAAGCTGACGCTGCTGACGGCGCCGACGGTCTGTCACGAGTGCATCTGGTGGCAGTCCCGTGGGCGCCGAGCAGTCGACAAGGACCGCTGGATGGAGAAAGTCGAGCTCGAGTTCGGGGCGTGGGGGACCGTCTACTACGACTCCGACAACCATGTGCTCGGCTCGATGCAATACGGGCCGGCGGAGGCGTTTCCACGCGCGTACGAGCTGCCCGGCGGCCCGCCGTCCGACGACGCGATCCTCGTCACCTGCGCGTACATCGTCGATCCGTCGAGCCCGTGGGTGCTGCAGTCGCTCTTCCTCGCGGCGATCGGCGAGGCGCGCGATCGCGGCGCGCGCGGCCTGGAGGCGTTCTCGTTCCGCTACCCGGAGGGCGAGTCGGCGTACGAGCGCTTCCGGGTGCACAAGACGGTGTTCCCGCAGGACTTCCTCGCCGACTTCGGCTTCCAGATCGTGCGCTCGGCCGGCCGCGTCGGCCTCTCGCGCCTCGAGCTCGGCGGTCTGCAGCCGGTGGCGGAGGGCACCCGCGAGAAGGTGCTCCGGGTCGTCAAGGACGCGTTCGGCGTCCCCGAGCCCGTCCCCGCGCCCCGGCCTTAGCGCGCACTCGGACGGTGCCAGGCACCGTCAGAAGTGCAACCAGTCATCCACGAGATGCACACTCGGGACTTGTCCCGAACTGAGAATTTCGGACTGTCGCGCGGCACATCAGGATTCGTCAAGCGGAGCCCGACTCCTGACGAGCGAAAGCGGACTGCAGCGATCCTCCGTGAGATCCGCGACGAGATCAGAAGCCTCCGCCTCCAGCTCGAGCGCCGTCAGGCATAGGACGCTGAGTCCGCGTCACACGTCGCCGGCCGCGGCAGCTGCGGCGCGCAGTCGCGCGAGCGAGTCGCGGAGCGCCTCGTCGGTGTCGAGGCCGGGGCCGCCCGAGACCGGCATCCCGCCCACCTCGAGGACGATCGGCACGTCTTCGATTCCGCGCAGTACCGAGAAGTCGACGTTGCCGCGGCCGAGCGGCAGGTGATGGTTCGTCTCGGGCAGCGGCGTGTCCGACGCATGCACGAGCGTGAAGCGCTCGCGGAGCCCGAGGAAGCGCGCCACGTCCTCGGCCCGCGTGTGGTTGACATCCCAGACGAAGCCGAGCCCGGGTACTGCGTCGAGGAGCGCTTCGATCTCGGCGAGCTCGACGAGCAGCCTGTGGCCCGGCGCGTTGTGCTCGCAGCCGAAGATCAGGCCGGCTTCCTC
>Ga0075425_100006265_pt1 | contig 12458 bp, 7 predicted proteins | sample SoiMethybrSBSTD4_FD_75300 | JGI IMG/M metagenome (GOLD analysis project Ga0075425, IMG submission 75300) | Bulk soil microbial communities from a Populus tree surrounding site in Tennessee, USA - Soil MetaG P. TD hybrid SBSTD4 | ecosystem: Environmental > Terrestrial > Soil > Tree plantation...
CGTCGACCCGACATGTGACCTTCTTGCCCTCGGTCGAGATCGGCAAAGCAGGGGTTGTCGTTTTGGGACGGTTCTGATCGCTGCCCCGTTTGCAAACACCGAAGGGCGACCGCTACCGACGTGGCCCGTCCGACTTGGCTCAGGTTGTGCCACCTCCGTCTCAAAAAGACGTGAGAATGCACTATTTCGCCGAGATATTTCTTCGGCACGACCGTTGCTGTACGATTGAGTGTTGGGGTCCCCATGAAAAGCCTTTGCCTGCCAGTGGGTCGATTCTTGATTGCCGTTTGCGTCTTGGCATGGGCTGGGTGCGGCGGCCGGAGCGATCTGGACGAGAAGAACCGAACGGGCGTTGGCTCGGGCTCCGGAGGAAGCGCGGGTTCGATGGGTGGGGCGATCGGCGTCGGCGGCGAGGTCGGCGTCGGAGGGAGCGTCGGCGTCGGGGGGAGCGTTGGCGGCGATGTCGGCGTGGGAGGGAGCCGGATGCCCTTCTGCGGCGACGGGATCTGCGATTCGGGCGAGAGTTACGCGACTTGCCCGAAAGACTGCCCTCAGCCCCCGACGTGCGGCAACGGAGTGTGCGAGCCCGGCGAGACGCAGGCAAGCTGCCCGCTCGATTGCGGGCGCTGCGGCAACGGCGTGTGCGAGCCGGGTGAAGACAGGTCGAACTGTCCGCGCGATTGCATGACGGGCTCCTGCGGCAACCAGGTGTGCGAGCCGCAATACGGCGAGGCCTATGTCAACTGTCCGACCGATTGCAAGCCGTACTGCGGAGACGGCTTCTGCGAGAGAGAAATCGGCGAATCATCGGCGAACTGTCCCAGGGATTGCGGCAGCGGTTTCTGCGGAAACGGCACATGTGAACCGCCCGAGACCCTCTTCAGCTGCCCGCAAGACTGCGGCTTTTGCGGCGACGCGATCTGCGCCCCCAACGAGAATTCCCTATCGTGTCCGCGGGACTGCCTGCCGGGCGTCGTGTGCGGCAACCGCATCTGCGAGCCGGGCGAGATCATGACCTGCCCCCAGGATTGCGGCGGCTTTTGCGGTGACGGCGTGTGCGAATCGTTCGAAACGCCGCTCACCTGTCCACGCGACTGCAGGTTCCCCTTCTGCGGCAATATGGTGTGCGATCCGGGTGAGGTGCTGTCCTGTCCGAGCGACTGCGGCATCTTCTGCGGCGACGGGTTATGCGGGCCGGGCGAAACCCAAACGTGCCCGAAAGACTGCGCCATTTTCTGCGGCAATCGCATCTGCGAGCCACAGGCAGGCGAAGATTGCGGCAATTGCCAGAGCGACTGCGGCATCTGCCCCACCTGCGGCGACGGCTTCTGCGCATTCTATGAAAGTCACTTGAGCTGCCCGAAGGACTGTCCTGCCACCGACGGCGGGCCCGGCGGTGGGATCAATGGCGCGGGCGGTTAGCGTCGGGAGGCAGGGAAAGCGCCTCAGGCGGACGTCTTGGAGCCCCCGAGGCAAGGGGGCGAGGGGGCTACTCGTTCGCTCTTCTGCCACTCGTCCGGCGTTCGCGACGTGATCGTGAGGGCGTGCACACCTCCCCGCATTTCTTCGGCGAGAACGTCGTAGACGAGTCGATGCCGCTCGAGAAGCGGCTTTTTATCGAACGCATCGCTCACCACCACCACCTTGAAGTGGGTCTCGGACCCTGCCGGAACGCTGTGCATCGAGCTCTCGTTTATGACTTCGAGCAGGATCGGGACGAGCCGCTCGCGAAGCTTCTCCTCGATGCGTTTCTGGACTTTCACGATGGATCTCTAACGAACGAAGGCACAGTTGTCCACCGTGGGCCCTTTTTTGCCGTCGGCACCCTGGCCCCGGTCGCGCTAGGCTAACGCCATGCAACACGCCATCGAAGCCCCGAGTGCCCACGCCGACAGCGCCTCCACCACGCCCCGTGCCGCGCTCGACCGCGCGGTCGCCGAGGTCCGCGAGCAGCGAACGAGATTTGCCCGGATGCCCATCGGGGGGCGCGTGTCGCTGCTTCGCGAAATCCTGCCGCTTTTGACGCGGACGAGCGAGGCGTGGGTCGCAGCGGCCTGCAAGGCCAAGGGGATTGCCCCGAGCTCGACGATTGCCGGCGAGGAGTGGTTCGCGGGGCCGCTCGTGACGGCGCGAAACGTGCGGCTTCTCGCGAAAAGCCTCGATCAGATCGCCTCGAGCGGACGCCCCGCGCTCGGTCGCTCGATGGTGACGAGACCGGACGGCAGGGTGGAAATCGACGTCTTTCCGGCGGGAGGATTCGATGGCGCGCTCTACCGCGGCCTCTCGTGCGTTGCGTTGCTCGAAGCGGGCATGGACGAGCAAAAAGCGCGCGCGCGGCAGGCGAGCTTCTATCAGAAGAAGGACCCGCAAGGGGCCGTTTCGCTCGTCCTCGGGGCGGGAAACGTGTCGTCGATCCCGGCGACCGACGTCCTCTACAAGATGTTCGTCGACGGCAACGTCTGCATCCTCAAGATGAACCCGGTCAACGAATGGGCGGGGCCATTTCTCGAGCAGGCTTTCGCCCCCTTGGTGTCACGGCAGTTCTTACGTATCGTGTACGGGGGGGGCGACGTCGGAGAGTACCTCACCGGGCATGTGGGCATCGACGACATCCACATCACCGGCTCGAACCACACGCACGACCGCATCGTCTGGGGGCCGCCCGGACCCGAACAAGAGAGGCGCCGGCGCGCGAACGACCCAGTCCTGAAGAAAACCATCACGTCCGAGCTCGGCAACGTCAGTCCGGTCGTCGTCGTGCCAGGGAAGTATTCCGACGAGGAGCTCGCGTTTCAGGCGAAGAACGTCGCGACGATGGTCGTCAACAATGCGTCCTTCAATTGCAATGCGGCGAAGATGCTCGTCGTCTCGCGCGGATGGCCCCAGCGAGGCAAGTTTCTCGAGCTCATCGCCGAGTCGCTCGCCAAGGTGCCGCCCCGCAAGGCTTACTACCCCGGGGCGCGCGAACGGTACGCCGAGCTCGTGGGGGCGCGAAAGAGCGTCCAGCGATTCGGCCAGGAGGGGGACGACACGCTTCCGTGGGCGCTCATCACCGATGTCGATTCGGCGACACCGAGTGAGCCGCTTTTCCGGATCGAGCCCTTTTGCGGCATTCTGAGCCAGACGGACCTCGGCGACGGCGACCCGGCCGCGTTCCTCGATGCGGCGACGAAGTTCTGCAACGAAAAGCTCTGGGGGACGCTCAACGCGACGTTGATCATCGACCCGCGCACCGAATCCGAGCCGCCGGTCGCGAGCGCGCTCGGTCGCGCGATCACGGATCTTCGCTATGGCACCGTCGCCATCAACCACTGGCCGGGACTCGTCTTCGGCTCGGTTTCCGCGGCGTGGGGCGGGCACCCGAGCGCGACCTTGGCCGACGTTCAGAGCGGCATCGGGTGGGTGCACAACACTTTCATGCTCGAAGGGATCGAAAAGTCTGTCTTCCGTGGGCCGATCGTCATGTCGCCCAAGCCGGCGTGGTTTTACGACAACTCGATGATGCGGGTGATCGGTTCGAAGCTGTCCGATTTCGAGGCGTCACCGAGCCCTCTCAAATTGCCTGGGCTCGCGCTCGCTTCGCTGCGCGGGTGACAGGCGATCAAAGGTCTGCCGCGTCCCGGCGACACCCTAGAACGAGGAGCGTGACCGCGCGACCCGACGGCCGCGCTACGAGCAGCTTGTTCGCGTTACTGGCGATGGGCTCGCCCGAACCGATGCCGGGTTCGGCATTGAACGGCGCTTCGATCTCGCCGAGAGGACCGAGCGGAGCAAGGCGTGTCACGTCCGCGGCGTCGAGCACCGCGATCCACCCCGGGAGCACGTTCGGCACGCCGGCCCCGACCTCGTCCCTCGTTAGCACCGACGGCGCGTCGATGGCCGCGGGGTGCACGAGGACCCGCATGACCTCGCCTCCCGCCGCGCCCGTCGGCGTGTCGTCGTTGCGATAAACGACGAGCGCGCCGCCGTCCGGCGCCGGCGCCAGATCGAACACCATCACGTGGCCGTCCTTCGGAGTTGCAGCCCGCGCCACGCCGATCGGCGAGCCGTTCGCGTCGAGAGCGACCACTTCGACCCAGCGAAAACCGATCTCTTCGGCGACGAAGCTTGCGTCGACGGAGAAGGGCTCGGCGCTGCGGGCGACGTACGCGAGCCAGTATCCGCCCCCCGCGCGCGTGGTGAGCCGGGGCGACTCGGCGTCGGCCGTCGGCCGGGAGATGACACGAGGAGGTGTCGCGTTTGTGAGCGTCGCCGTGTCGAACGTCGAAACCTGAATGATGCTCGAAGATGGACCGTCCTCGTCCCAGACGGCGATCCCCTTCTTTTCCCCAAGGGCAATGTCGAATGCTTGCGATTCGTCCCCTTGCTCGTGCAGGGTCGCTCCCCAGGTCACCGCGGCGTTCGAGATCTTGGCGAGGCGCAGCGACCGGCCGTTCGCGTCGGGTTCGAGGACGCCGGCCGCGAGCGTGGCCCCCTCCGCGAACAGGCGCGGCGGCTCGACGTCACCGTGGGCGATCCCGAGCGGGATGATCTTCGCGTTGTGTCCGTCGGCGTCGAGCGTGACGACCGATATTGCGAGCGAGGTATTGCTCTCGTGGATCGCGCCGACGGCGAACCCACCTTGCCACGCGACGCCGTCGCCGACTTCGGCAGCGAACGGCACGATGTCGTCGCGCCCCGGCTCGCCCGAGTCGAATTTCGCGCTTGCCCCGCGCCCGGTGTCCGTCGGACCGAGCACGAATGGGGGGTCGGGCGACGCCGGCGCGCATCTCCGTGGCGCGCTCGCCTTCGGCGCCGCGGTCGGCTGCACCACCGCTTCGGGCGTTGGTGGCGGCGGCGATTTCTTGCACGCGACGAGCAAAAACGCGAGCATGAGCGGCAGCGCGGCGCGAGGCATCGAGGCAGTTTCGTAGCCGCGCGTTTGGTTCGTTGCAAAGTCTTTCGGCGGATGGCATGAGTGCGCTCTTTGCGACGCGCCGGCCCGGACCACCAGGGGGTGGCGGCAAAAATGCCCAAGGCCTGCGCGTGGGTTCGCCGCGTCCAAGACGTCCATTGAGTGCATACTTTCGATCGGCATTGCGAAAGTGCCGGACGTTCGGCCCGTCGGCACGACAAGACCCGAAGCTAAGTCGTCGAGATATATGAGAAAGAAGTCATCGCTGCCCAGCCGAGCACCAGACGTCGTGCGGGGAGGTGCGAACGCATTTGCGCCCATGCGGGCGACAAAGAGCGGAGAACCGGCAAACGCTGGCCGTGCGGGCGGCGACAGGCTAGGAATGCGCGCTCCATGACCGCTCGCATCGCCATCACCGGAATGGGCCTCGTCAGCCCCTTGGGTAGCGACGTCCGGACGTATTGGCGGGGGCTGCTCGAGGGGAAGTCGGGCGTGACGTTCATCACCGAATTTCCCACCGACAAACTTCGAAGCGACGTGGCCGCGAGGGTGCCGGACTTCGACGCTTCTCGGTGGCTCGACAAGAAGGAGCAAGGCATTTACGGCCGGGTCGAGCACCTGTCGGTGGCGGCCGCGGACGAAGCGGTCAAGGAGGCGCGGCTCGACGGCATCGACAAGACGCGCGTCGGCGTGCTCTTGTCGACCGGGCAAGGAGCGGTCGAGATCTTCGAAGAGCAGATCCAGCGCTCGAACGAACGCGGTCCCCGCGCGGTGTCCCCCTACTTCATCCCGGGGGTCATGCTGAACGCGGTCTCGGCGCTCGTCTCGGTCAAGCATCGGTTCATGGGCCCGAGTTTCAACGTGGCGAGCGCGTGCGCCACGGCGAACCATTCCATCGCGCTGTCCGCGCTGATGATTCTCGCCGGCGAGGCCGACGTGATGCTCGCAGGTGGCGCCGAGGCGGCGACCCGTCTCAACACCGTCGCCGGCTTCGGCAACGCCCGGGCGCTGGCACGTTCGTTCCAGGGGGATCCCAAGCGAGCCTCGCGCCCCTACGACGCGGATCGAAACGGCTTCGTCATGGGTGAGGGGGCAGGGGCTCTCGTCCTCGAGACCGAGGAACATGCTCGAAAACGGGGCGCGACGCCTCTCGCCTATCTGGTCGGGTGGGGGATGTCGAGCGACGCAGAGCACGTGACGAGGCCCCATCCCGACGGCCTCGGGCTCAGACTCGCCATCGAGGCCGCCCTGCGCCGCGCCGGCATCGAGCCGGCGGACATCGGGTACATCAACCCCCACGCGACCTCGACACCGCAGGGCGATGTCGCAGAATACCTTTCGATGAAGCAGGTTTTCGGCGCCGCGCTCCCCAAGATTCCGATTTCGGCCACCAAATCGATGATCGGGCACTTGCTCGGTGGCGCGGGCGCGGCGGAAGCCATCGCCGTCGTCTGCTCGCTCGAGGATCAGCTGGTTCATCCGTCCATCAACGTCGACCGACTCGATCCCGTGTTCGAGATCGATCTGGTCCGCGAGGCGCGCAGGTGCGACGTCCGTTATGCCATCTCGAACAGCGCCGGTTTCGGGGGACACAACTGCGTGCTCACGTTCGAACGCGCCGAAGGGGCTCCGCGAGCCACATGACCCCCACCAAGACCGAAGAAATTCTCCGTGACACGCTCGAGCGGCGCATCGTCCTGCTCGATGGCGCGTACGGCACGATGCTTCAGCGCCACAGGCTCGGCGAGAAAGACTTTCGAGGGGAGCGATTCAAGGACCACCCGCACGATCTTCAGGGCGACAACGACATCCTCATCCTGACGCGCCCCGATCTCGTGCGGGGCGTTCACGACGCCTACCTTGCGGCCGGCAGCGACATCGTCGAGACCAACACCTTCAATTCGACCGCGATCTCGCAGGCCGACTACCACCTCGAGCCGGTCATCTACGAGCTCAACCTCGAGGGTGCTCGCATCGCGAAGGCAGCAGCGGAGGAGTGGACGAAACGAACGCCCGCTCAGCCTCGCTTCGTCGCCGGTGCGATTGGCCCCATGAACCGCACTCTGTCGCTGTCGCCGAGTGTGAACGATCCGTCGTTTCGCGCGGTGACTTTCGACCAGGTGAGGACGGCGTATGCGGAGCAGGTGCGCGGGCTCGTAGACGGCGGCGTCGACCTACTCATCGTCGAGACGATCTTCGACACGCTGAACGCGAAGGCGGCCATCGTGGCGATCGACGAGGTGTTCGCTGAAAAGGGCGTCCGTTTGCCGATCATGATTTCGGTCACCATCACCGACAAAAGCGGGCGCACGCTGTCGGGACAGACGGTCGAAGCTTTCTGGATGTCGATCGCGCACGCCAAGCCGTTCTCCGTCGGCATCAACTGTTCGCTCGGCGCGCGCGAAATGCGCCCGTTCCTATCCGAGCTTTCCGACGTGGCGTCGGTCTACGTGAGCTGTTACCCGAACGCCGGCCTTCCGAATCCGCTCGCGCCCGATGGCTACGACGAGCCGCCGGCGACGACGGCGTCTCTCCTCACGGAGTTCGTCGAGAGCGGGCTCGCCGACATCGTCGGCGGATGCTGCGGTACCACCCCCGATCACATTCGCGCGATCGGCGAGGGGGTGAGGGGCGTCGGACGCAGACGAAAGCCGCACTCCCCCTCGCCCTACTCGCAATTCAGCGGGCTCGAGCCGCTCGTGATCAGGCCCGACACGAACTTCGTCATGATCGGCGAGCGCACCAACGTGACGGGCTCGAGGCGCTTCGCCGAGCTCATCAAGAAGGGTGACCACGTGGCCGCGCTCGAAGTCGCGCTCGACCAGGTGCGCGGCGGCGCCAACATTCTCGACGTCAACATGGACGAGGGGATGCTCGACTCCGAGCAGGCGATGACCACGTTCTTGAACCTCGTCGCGACAGAGCCCGAAATCGCGAGAATCCCCATCATGATCGACAGCTCGAAATGGTCGGTCATCGAGGCAGGTCTCAAGTGCGTGCAGGGTAAGGCCATCGTCAACTCGATCAGCTTGAAGGAGGGCGAGGCGGACTTCGTGAAGAAGGCCGAAACCGTCAAGCGCTACGGAGCCGGAGTCGTGGTGATGGCGTTCGACGAGGTCGGGCAGGCCGACACGACCGCCCGCAAGGTCGAGATCTGCCAGCGCGCCTACAAGATTCTCACCGAGAGGATCGGCATCGATCCGCTCGACGTCATTTTCGATCCCAACATACTCGCCATCGCAACCGGTATGGCCGAGCACAACGAGTACGCGATGAACTTCATCGAGGCGGCTCGGCTCATCAAGGAGAAATGCCCTGGCGTTCACATCAGCGGCGGGGTCTCCAACCTTTCATTTTCTTTCCGTGGCAACAACGTCGTGCGCGAGGCGATGAATGCGGCGTTTCTCTACCACGCGATCCGCGCCGGCATGGACATGGGCATCGTCAACGCCGGGCAGCTCGCCGTCTACGAGGAGATCCCGAAAGATCTGCTCGATCGCGTCGAGGACGTGCTCTTCAACCGCCGACCCGACGCGACCGAACGCTTGGTCGAGTTCGCCGAGACGGTGAAGCGCCAGGGAAGGAAGCCGGAGGCAGAGCTCGCGTGGCGCTCGGGACCGGTCGAGGAGCGCCTCTCGCACGCGCTCGTCAAAGGGCTCGTCGATTTCATCGAGGCGGACGTCGAAGAAGCGCGGCAAAAATACACGAGGCCCCTGTCCATCATCGAGGGACCGCTCATGGATGGCATGAAGGTCGTCGGCGATCTCTTCGGCGCCGGAAAGATGTTCTTGCCTCAGGTCGTCAAGAGCGCTCGCGTCATGAAGCGCGCCGTCGCTTATTTGCTGCCTTTCATGGAGGAAGAGAAGCAGAAGGTCGGTGGCAACCACTCGCAGGGCAAGGTCGTGATGGCGACGGTCAAGGGGGACGTCCACGACATCGGCAAGAACATCGTCGGTGTCGTGCTCGGGTGCAACAACTACGAGGTCGTCGATTTGGGCGTAATGGTCCCCTGCGACAAGATCCTAGAGACGGCCAAAAAAGAGGGCGCCGATCTGATTGGCCTCTCCGGGCTCATCACCCCTTCGCTCGACGAGATGGTTCACGTCGCCAAGGAGATGCAGCGCCAAAAGCTCGAGCTCCCTCTGCTCATCGGCGGGGCGACGACGAGCCGGCAGCACACGGCGGTGAAAATCGCGCCGGAATACGAAAAGAGCACCGTGCACGTGCTCGACGCGTCGCGCGCCGTCGGCGTCGTGGCGAGTCTGCTCGACGCCAACCAGAAGCAGGAATTCGATCGGAAAAACCGGGAAGATCAAAAGAGGCTCCGAGACCTCTACGCGAACAAGCAGAACAAGCCCATTTTGCCGATCGATACCGCCCGCGCGAATCGTCTCGTCCTGTCATTCGGGCCACGAGAGGTTTCTCGGCCGGCGTTCATCGGAAGACGTGTCGTCGACGACGTGTCCCTCGAGCAGATCGCGCGCTACATCGACTGGACGTTCTTTTTCACGGCGTGGGAGCTGCGCGGCAAATTCCCTGCCATCTTGCAGCATCCCGAGCACGGTCATGCGGCGCGCGAGCTCTTCGACAACGGCAAGAAATTGCTCGAGCGCATCATGAAGGACCGCTCGATCCAGGCGCGCGGCGTGTACGGATTCTGGGCGGCGGCGAGCGCGGGCGACGACATCGTCGTGTTTCGAGACGAGACGCGCAAGGGTGAGCTCTTGCGCTTCGCGATGCTGCGGCAGCAGGAGGTGAAGACGGACGACAAACCCTACCTCTCGCTCGCGGACTTCGTCGCTCCCATCGACTCGGATGCCAAAGACTACGTCGGCGCGTTCGCCGTGACAGCGGGGCTCGGCGCCGACGAGCTCGCCAAACGCTTCGAGAAAGAGCTCGATGATTACAACTCCATCATGGTGAAGGCGCTCGCCGACCGACTGGCCGAAGCCTTCGCCGAGCTTTTGCACGAACGGGCGCGGCGCGACTGGGGCTACGGCAGCGAAAACCTCACCGTCGACGATCTGATCCTGGAAAAATACCGCGGCATCCGGCCCGCGTTCGGATATCCCGCGTGTCCGGACCACACGGAGAAAGACAAGCTTTTCGCCCTCCTCGACGCACCGGCCGTCGGCATCGAGCTGACGGAGCACTTTGCCATGACGCCTCCCGCGAGCGTGAGCGGCATTTACCTGGGGCATCCAGAGGCTCGCTATTTTTCAGTCGGAAGGATCGACCGCGCGCAAGTCGAGAACTACGCAGCGAGAAAAGGCATGACGGTCACCGAGGTCGAGCGCTGGCTCGCGCCGAACCTCGCTTACGATCCCGCAAAATAGTAAGGTCGGGGAGTGACGCCGCCCGAGGCTCCCACGTTGGCGGTGCCGAAGACACGCCGGTGTCCGGTGTGCGGCGCCAAGTATCCGCCTGATTTTTTGGTCTGCCCGAAAGACGCGACGTCGCTCGAGGGGGCGGAGACCGGCGAGGATCCGCTCACCGGCGAAGTGCTGGCGGGAACGTTTCGTGTGACGCAGCTCCTCGGTTCGGGCGGCATGGGGCGCGTATACGAGGCCGAGCACGTGCGGCTGCCGCGCCGCTTCGCCGTGAAAGTCATGCACGAGACGTTGAGCCGCAACGCCGAGGCTATGGCTCGGTTCGAGCGCGAGGCTCAGGCTGCGGCGCGCATCGCGAGTGAGCACGTCGTCGAAGTGGTGGACGTGGTGCGAACGCGCGATGGGCTGCCCTGCCTGGTGGCGGAGCTCCTCGAGGGAGAGGATCTGAGCAGTCTTTGCGACCGAATGAAGAAGCTGCCGGTCGGTATTTCGATCACGATTTGCCGACAGATCTGCCGGGGGCTCGCGGCGGCTCATGCCGTCGGCGTCGTGCACCGCGATCTCAAGCCGTCGAACGTTTTCCTGGTGCGGCGTCCCGACGAGCGCATTCAGATCAAGGTTCTGGATTTCGGGGTCGCGAAGATCGCAGATGAGCATGGGCTCACGCGAACCGGAGTCGTCGTAGGTACGCCGTCATACATGGCCCCCGAGCAAGCGCGTGGCTCGTCGGGCGTCGACGCGCGCGCGGACGTCTACGCCGTCGGTGCGGTTCTGTACCGACTCCTCACCGGTCGTCCGCCGTTCCCCGACGAAGATCCGCACATTACGATCAACCGGCTCCTCACTGAAGACCCGAAACGCCCGCGGGAGCTCGACCGCAACATTCCGGAGGGGCTCGAGCTCATCATCCAGCGGGCGATGGCCCGCTCGCCGAAGGACCGACCGAAGAACGCGCTCGAGCTCGATCGCGAGCTTGCCCCGTTCGACGCGCGGGCCGTTGCGGAACCGCCGACGCTCGCCGTGCATGCGCGCAGCGGCTCGGGCTTCGTCGAGCATCTCAACCTGGTGGGCGTGGTTCCCCGTGGACAAGCGGCCTCGGTCGAGGCCATCAACCGCGCGAAAGGGGCGAGACCTGCCGCCTTCGGCCTCGCATTCACGGTGGGCGTCGTCGCGGGTGCCGCCGTGTTCGTCATCGCGTCCTCGGTCGTCCTACTTCTAGCCGGAAGGCCGGAACTGACGGACATGGAGAAAATCCTGGTAGGCGTGATGGCGGGTTTCTCGGTCGTCTTTGCGACGGTCGGCTCGCTCCGCGCGCTTGCGTCGAGGTGGCGAAATGCCTGGGCTGTCGACCGGCTGACGCGCGGCCTGCGCCTTGCGCTCGTCGCCGTCCTCGAGACGACCGGCGCTCTGGCCATCGGCTGGCGCGCCTACCGATTCGTCGCCCATCCGCCGCCGCCGGGCTGGCTCCCCGTGATTGACATTGCCCTGATTGCAATTCCCACTTTTCTGGGAGCTTGGGTCTTCGTCCGCACCCTGCGAAAAGCCCAAAGCCACGGCTAGGCCACGGCGCGCCGCCGCCCTATCGGCTTGCTCAGAGCGCGCGTAAGCGGCGGGGCTCTTTATTCTCCGCCTCGGCGGCCTGGTGGGCCCTGCTGGCCCGGAGCATTTCGTGGCGGCTGACGCCGAGGTACTTGAGGATTGGAAAGTAGACTTTTTGCAGGAAGACGGCTCGGTCGATACCGGCGGAGCGCATCACCTCGACTCGGCTGTCGTAATTCGGAACGAGCGTGACGCCCGGCATCGCGAAATTCGCGAAGACATGCGCGAAGTCGGCGACCGTTCCCTCGCGGTCCTCCTCGAGCAACACTTTGACGACGGTCTCGTAGAAGCGACAATGCGCGATCTCGTCGCGCGCGATGAGATCGTAGATCTTGTGGAGCGCTTCGCAATTCTCTAGGGCGGCTCGGTCACGCTGCTTCAAGTAGATGACGAACGTCGCCATCTCCTGAATGACCCCGTAGAGCGTCATCTGCCGGGGCGTGTCGAACGGGCGCTGCCAGACCTTGTCGAAGATCTTGTTCTGGAAGTCCACCATCTGTTCGTCGGTACGCTTGCCACTGCGCAAGAGGTATTCGGTGAGGGCGAGGGCATGCTTCGATTCTTCGTACGCCCAATTGGCTTGGAACCAAGCCTGGCCGAACGACTTTCGAACGACGTTGATGCCCCCGGCGACG
>Ga0075425_100006266_pt1 | contig 12458 bp, 14 predicted proteins | sample SoiMethybrSBSTD4_FD_75300 | JGI IMG/M metagenome (GOLD analysis project Ga0075425, IMG submission 75300) | Bulk soil microbial communities from a Populus tree surrounding site in Tennessee, USA - Soil MetaG P. TD hybrid SBSTD4 | ecosystem: Environmental > Terrestrial > Soil > Tree plantation...
CGGCGCGACGTCGACGAGGGTCACGTCGTAGCCCGCCACCGCGGCGACCTGGGCGATGCCCGAGCCCATCTGGCCGGCGCCGACGACGCAGACCGTCTCGCTCACGCGGGGAAGACCTCGAGCACCGTCGCGTCGCCCTGGGCGGCGCCCGAGCAGATCGCCGCGACGCCGATCCCGCCGCCGCGCCGGCGCAGCTCGTAAATCAGGGTGCCCAGGAGGCGTGCGCCCGAGGCCCCGATCGGGTGGCCGAGCGCGACCGCCCCACCGTTCACGTTCACTCGCTCCTCGTCGATCCCGAGCAGCCGGATCGTGTTGAGCGCGACCGAGCAGAACGCCTCGTTCACCTCCAGCAGGTCGATGTCCGAGACCGCCATCCCGGCCCGCTCCAGCGCCACCCGGGTGGCCGCCGCCGGCGTCCGCACGAGGTAGGCGTAGTCGTCGGCCACGTAGCCGTGGCCGCGGATCGCGGCGAGCGGCGCCATCCCGCGCTCCTTCGCCCACGCCTCCGAGGCCAGGACAAGCGCCGCGGCGCCGTCGTTCACGCCCGGAGCGTTTCCGGCGGTCGTCGAGCCGTCGGCGACGAAGACGGGCTTCAGGGCGGACAGCTTCTCGAGCGAGGTGTCGCGGCGCGGCCCCTCGTCGGTGTCGACGACCGTCTCGCCCTTGCGCCCCTTCACCGTCACCGGCACGATCTCGTCGGCGAACCGGCCCTCGTCGATGGCGGCCACGGCGCGCTGGTGGGAGCGGAGCGCCCAGGCATCCTGGTCCTCGCGCGAGATCCCGACCTCGGCCGCCACCATCGAGTTCTGCTCGGCCATGATGAGGCCGTCGAAGGTGCAGGTGAGCCCGTCGTAGGTCATCGAGTCGAGCACGGCGCCGTCGCCCATCCCGTAGCCGAAGCGGCCCTTGGGCAGGAGGTACGGCGCGTTCGACATCGACTCCATGCCCCCGGCCACGATCACGTCGTGCTCGCCGGCCCGGATCATCACGTCGCCCAGCGTCGCGGCCCGCATGCCGGACGCGCACACCTTGTTGATCGTCTCCGAGCCCACCGTGGGGCCGAGGCCGATCCCGACCGACACCTGGCGCGACGGGATCTGCCCGGCGCCGGCCTGCAGCACCTCGCCCATGACGACGTAGCCGACGTCGCCCGGCGCGACCCCTGAGCGCTCGAGCGCGGCACCGGCTGCACGGGTCCCGAGCTCAGGCCCGGAGAGGCTCGCGAGGCCGCCGCCGAGCTTGCCAAATGGCGTTCGCGCGGCGCTCAGAATGACGGTTCGTGCTTGACTCATGACCGGCGATGCAGCATAGTCAAGCCCGTGCAGACGACCTTCGGACAGTGGTGGTGGCGACGCGAGCGAGGTGCGGCCCGCTAGCTCCGCCACGGCATCCGCGCTTCGCTCGAGCCTCTCCGCCCCCAGGGCGAGGGGCTTTTTTCATGGCATGACGACCCATCGACACACCTACGAGCTCCCGGCCGACCTGATCACCCCGGTCGGCGCCTACCTGCGCCTGCGCGAGGCGCTGGGCGGGCCTGCCTTCCTGCTCGAGTCGGTCGAGCGCGGCGAGCAGGTCGGCCGCTACTCGTTCCTCGCGGCCGGGCTTCCGGCCGTAGCGACGCTCGAGGAGGCGGCCGCGTTCGCCGCGTCGCAGCCCGGCCCTGGTGCGGGCGCGCCGCCGTTCGCCGGCGGTGCGGTCGGGTTCCTGAGCTACGACTGGGTGTCGGAGCTCGAGCCGGTGCCGCTCCCAGCGGCGAACGGGGCGGACGCGGGCCTGCCGACCATGCGGTTCCTCCTCGCCGAGACGGTTGTCGCCTTCGACCACGTCCGCCGCACGATGACGGTGACTGGCGAGCCGGCGCAGGTCGACCGCGTCATCGACGCGCTCGGCGGGCCGCTGGGCGTGCCGGTCGCCGAGCCGCTGGCGTCCGGGAGCGCCGAGGCCGAGATGACCGAGGCGGGCTATGTCGCCGCCGTCGAGCGGGTGAAGGAGCACATCGCCGCCGGCGACGCCTACCAGGTCGTCCCCTCCCAGCGCGTCCGCCGCCAGACCGATGCCTCGCCGACCGCGATCTACCGGGCGCTCCGGGCCGTCAACCCGTCGCCGTACATGTTCCTGCTCGACCTCGACGGCTACCAGCTCATCGGCTCGTCCCCCGAGACGCACGTGCGGCTGGGGCTCGACGGCACCTGCGAGCTGCGCCCGATCGCCGGCACGCGCCCGCGCGGCGCGACCCCGGCCGAGGACGACGCGCTGGCCGCGGAGCTCCTCGAGAGCGAGAAGGACCGGGCCGAGCACACCATGCTCGTCGACCTGGCCCGAAACGACCTGGGCCGCGTCTGCCGTCCGGGCTCCGTGCGCGTCGAGCAGTTCATGGACGTCGAGCGCTACTCGCACGTCATGCACCTGGTCTCGCGGGTCCTGGGTGACATTGCCGACGGCCACGACGCGCCGGCGCTCTTGCGGGCAACCTTCCCGGCCGGGACCGTCTCGGGCGCCCCCAAGGTGCGCGCGATGCAGATCATCTCCGAGCTCGAGGGCCGCCGCCGGGGCGCCTATGCCGGCGCGGTCGGCTGGCTCGGGTTCGGCGGCGACATGGACACGTGCATCGCAATCCGCACGGTGGTCCTGCGCGACGGGATGGCCTACCTCCAGTCGGGCTGCGGGATCGTGTCGGACTCCGACCCGGGCGACGAGTACCGCGAGGCGATGAACAAGGTGGCCGCGCTCGGCGCCGCCATCGACCGGGCGGAGTCAGGGGTGTACGGGCGATGAGCGAGCGCGTGCTCGTGATCGACAACTACGACTCGTTCACCTACAACCTGGTCGACTACATCGCGACCGCGGGCGCGGAGGTGCGGGTGGAGCGAAACGACGCCGTGTCCGCCGAAGAGGCCGAGGCGTGGGCGCCGACCCATGTCGTCGTCTCGCCCGGGCCGGGGACGCCGCGCGAGGCGGGTGTGTCCGAGGAGGTCGTGCGCCGCATGGCCGGGCGGGTGCCGATCCTGGGGGTCTGCCTGGGCCACCAGGTGATCTGCGAGCTCTACGGCGGCCGGGTCGACCGGGCGGGCCGGATCGTCCACGGAAAGCCCGACGACGTGACCCACGACGGCTCCGAGCTCTTCGCCGGCCTGCCGAGCCCATTCGAGGCCGGCCGCTACCACTCGCTGGCGGCGCTCCAGCCGATCCCCGACGAGCTGGTGGTGACGGCCCACACGCCGGACGGCGAGGTGATGGGCGTCCGCCACCGGACGGAGCCCACGCACGGCGTACAGTTTCACCCGGAGTCGGTGCTCACCCCACACGGGCGGCGCCTGATCGAGAACTTCCTCGCCATGGAGGCCGGCAGGTGATCACGAACGCGATCAAGCAGCTGGTCGAGGGGCGCGACCTCTCGAGCGAGGAGACGCATGTCGCCATGATGCAGGTGATGTCCGGCGACGCCTCGCCGGCCCAGATCTCGGCGTTCCTGGTGGCGCTCAGGATGAAGGGCGAGACGCCGGACGAGATCGCCGGGTGCGCGCGGGCCATGCGGGCCCACGTGACGCCCGCCAAGCCCTCCCGCTCCGACCTCGTCGACACGTGCGGCACCGGCGGGGACGGCTCCGACACCTTCAACATCTCGACGTCGGCGGCGCTCGTCGCGGCGGCGGCCGGGGCCGTCATCGCCAAGCACGGGAACCGGGCGGTGTCGTCGCGGTGCGGCTCGGCCGACGTGCTCGAGGCGCTGGGCGTGCGGATCGACCTCTCGCCCGAGGACGTCGCGGCCTGCATCGACGACGTCGGGTTCGGCTTCCTCTTCGCCCAGGCGCACCACCCCGCCATGCGCCACGCCGCCCCGATCCGGCGCGAGCTCGGCATCCGCAGCGTCTTCAACCTGCTCGGCCCGCTCACGAACCCGGCGGGCGCGCGGCGGCAGGTGATCGGCGTCTACTCCGAGTCGCTGGTCGAGCCGATCGCGCAGGTGCTCTCGAAGCTGGGGACGGAGCACTCGATCGTCGTGCACGGCGCGGGCGGGCTCGATGAGCTCACGCCGACCGGCGAGAACCTGATGGCGGAGGTGCGCGACGGGACGGTGCGCACGACGACGCTCGACCCCGCCCCGCTCTCCACCGGCCCCGTCCCGGGGTCGCCGGACGACCTGCGCTGCGGCGGCGACCCGGCCCAGAACGCCGCGGTCATCCTCACGGTCTTCGACGGCGAGCGCGGGCCGCGCCGCGACGCGGTCATCCTGAACGCGGCGGCGGCGCTCCTGGTCGGCGGCGTGGTCGCCGACTGGGAGGCGGGGATCGACCTGGCCGTCGACACGATCGATTCGGGCGCCGCGCAGGCGAAGCTCGACGAGCTCGTCGCCTTCACGCGGGCCCGGGGGCAGGCGGCGTGAGGGGCTACCTCAGCCGGTTGTCGGGCGACCTGCGCCGCGATGCGCCCGAGCCGGCGCGCGGGTTCGGGGACGCGCTCCGGGCCGGGCCGGGCGTGGCCGTCATCGCCGAGGTCAAGCGGTCGTCGCCGTCCGAGGGCGGGATCGCGCTCGGGGCGGACGTCGGCGAGACGGCCCGTGGCTACGCCGCGGGCGGCGCGGCGGCGATGTCGGTGCTGGTGGCCGAGCGCGACTTCGGCGGGAGCCTGGCCGACCTGCGCGCGGCCCGGGCGGCCGCCGGCCTGCCGGCGCTCGCGAAGGAGTTCACCGTCTTTCCGGAGCAGGTGGCCGCCCAGCGCGTGGCCGGCGCCGACGCCATCCTCGTCCTGCTCGCGCTCGTCTCCGACGCCGAGGCGGCTCGGCTCATCCAGACCGCCGAGCTGCTCGGGATGGACGCCCTGGTCGAGGCCCACACAGCTCGCGAGGTGGAGCGGGCGCTCGGGCTCGAGGCGGCGATCGTGGGGGTGAACGCGCGCGACCTGGAGTCACTCGAGATCGACCGCGACCGCCAGCTCGAGCTCCTGGCGACGCTGCCGAGGACGGTCACCCGGGTCGCAGAGTCGGGCATCGCCTCGCGCACGGACGTCGAGGCCGCCCACGCCGCGGGCGCCGACGCCGTCCTGGTCGGCACATCGCTCATGCGCCGCCCGGAGCTCCTGGCCGAGCTGGTGGGGGTGCCCCGGTGACGCTCGTCAAGATCTGCGGCCTCATGCGCCCCGAGGATGTGGACGCGGCCGTCGACGCCGGCGCCGACCTGGTCGGCTTCATCCTCGTCGAGGGCACGCCGCGCTACCTGGAGCCCGACCGCGCGCGCGCCCTCGCGGCCCGCGTCCCCGACCGCGTGCGCACCGTCGCGGTCGTCCAGGCATTGCCAGGTAATACCCCCCTCGAGGGGTTCGATTTGACGCAGACCTACGACACATCGGCACACATCCGTGACGGGTCGGGGTCAGACCCCACCCCCCGGATTGGTGCAAACGGGTCGGAGGTGGATCGCGGCCGGGACACGGACGTCGCGGAGCCGGGGCTCATCGTCGCAAGCCGCGGGGAGGTTCCGCGAGATGTGCCGGACGGCGTGCCGGTTCTGCTCGACTTGGCGTTCGGTTCGCGGCCGGGGCCTGAGGAGCTCAACGCGCACTGGGCCCGGGCCGCGGAGGCGCGCCAGCCGGTGATCCTGGCCGGGAGCCTCGACCCCGAGAACGTCGCCGACGCCGTGCGGGCTGCCAAGCCATGGGCCGTCGACACCGCCCGCGGTGTCGAGACCGCGCCCGGCGTGAAGGACCCCGACCTCATCCGCGCCTTCGTCCGCAACGCCACGGGGGCCACATGAGCTCGATGCCCGACCCCCGCGGGCGGTTCGGCGACTTCGGCGGCCGCTTCGTGCCCGAGACGGTGATGGGCGCGCTCGACGAGCTGGCCGCCGGCTACGAGGCGGCCCGCGCCGACCCCGCCTTCGCCGCCGACCTCGAGCGGCTCGGCCGCGACTACGTCGGCCGTCCGTCGCCCCTCTACCTCGCCGAACGCCTGGGCGAGGAGTCCGGCGCGCGGATCTGGCTGAAGCGCGAGGACCTGAACCACACCGGCGCGCACAAGATCAACAACGCTGTCGGCCAGGCGCTCCTCGCCGTCCGGCTCGGCAAGCGCCGCATCGTCGCCGAGACCGGCGCCGGCCAGCACGGCGTCGCCACCGCCACCGTCTGCGCGCGCTTCGGCCTCGAGTGCCACGTCTACATGGGTGAGGAGGACATCCGCCGCCAGCACCCCAACGTCGTTCGCATGCGCATGCTGGGCGCCGAACTGATCCCGGTGACGTCTGGCTCGGCGACGCTCAAGGACGCGATGAACGAGGCCATCCGCGACTGGATCACCAACGTCGAGACCACCCACTACCTGATCGGCTCGGCCGCCGGCCCGCATCCCTACCCGATGCTCGTCCGCGACCTCCAGGCCGTGATCGGGCGCGAGGCCCGCGAGCAGATCCTGGAGCGCGAGGGGCGGCTGCCCGATGCCCTGTGCGCCTGCGTCGGCGGCGGCTCGAACGCGATCGGCCTCTTCCACCCCTTCCTCGACGACGCTGAGGTCGCCCTGTGGGGCGCCGAGGCCGGCGGCGACGAGCACGGCGACGCGGCGACGCTCTCGCACGGGCGCGTGTCGGTCCTCCACGGCTCGCGCTCGTACGTCCTCGCCGACGCCGACGGCCAGGTGCTCGAGTCGCACTCGATCTCGGCCGGCCTCGACTACCCGGGCGTCGGCCCCGAGCACTCCTATCTGAAGGACGCCGGCCGGGCCCGCTACGAGCCGGTAACCGACGCCGAGGCCCTGGCCGCCTTCCACCTGACCTGCGTCAAGGAGGGGATCATCCCCGCGCTCGAGTCGGCCCACGCCGTCGCCCTGGCCCTCCGGCACGCGCGCCCCGGCGAGGTGTGGCTGGTCGGCCTCTCCGGCCGCGGCGACAAGGACGTCGACACCGTCGAGGCGCTCGAGCGGTGAAGCTCGCGACGCCGGTCGTCTCGATCTACCTGATGGCCGACGCCGACCTGGTCGAGCTGGCCGAGGCGGCCGTGCGGGGCGGGGCCGGCCTGCTCGAGATCGGCATCCCCTTCTCCGACCCGCTCGCCGACGGGCCGACCGTCCAGCGGGCCGGCCAGCGCGCGCTCCGAAACGGGATGACGACCCCGCGCGCGCTCGAGCTCGTTGCGGAGGTGCGGGCGCGCGTCCCCGTCCCGCTCGTGCCGATGACCTACGCCAGCCCCGTCATGGCCTACGGCGAGGAGCGCTTCTGCGCCGACGCCGCGAACGCGGGAGCAAACGGGCTGATCGTCCCCGACGTCCCCGCCGACGAGGCCGGAGTGCTCGCCGACGCCTGCGCCGAGCACGGGCTCGACCTCGTGCCGCTGCTCGCGCCCACCTCGGCCGACGAGCGGATCGAGATCGCCTGCGCGCGGGCCGGCGGGTTCGTCTACCTCGTCTCCGTCGCGGGAACGACCGGCGCCCGCGAGCAGGCCTCCGACCGCGTTGCCGGCCTGATCGCCCGCGTCCGCCCCCGCACCGCGCTCCCGCTCCTCGTCGGGTTCGGCATCTCGACCCCCGCACACGTGCGGGCCGTGCTCGACGCGGGCGGGGACGGCGTCGTCATCGGCTCACGCGCCCTCGAGGTGGCCGAGGAAGCTGGCGCGCCCGCGCTCGAGGCCTTCGTCGCCGACGTCGCAAGCGCGCTCCCGGTCTCGAACTGACCGCCAATCGGGACTCGCTACGCTCCGCACATGCACATTCTGGTTGTCGAGGATGACGCGCCGCTCGCGAAGATCGTGAAGAAGTCGCTCGAGTCGGGCGGCCACACCGTGGACGTCGCGGTCGACGGCCAGGAGGGCCTCGACCTGGGCCGCCAGCGGAGCCACGACGCTGTCGTGCTCGACATCCAGCTTCCCAAGGTGAACGGCATGGACGTGTGCCGGAAGCTGCGCGAGGACGGGAACGCCGTCCCGATCATCATGCTCACCGCCCGCGGCGCGGTCGCCGACCGCATCGACGGGCTCGACGCCGGCGCCGACGACTACCTGCCGAAGCCCTTCTCGCTCGCCGAGCTCCAGGCCCGCCTGCGCGCGCTCTCCCGCCGCGGCCGCCCGAACGGCACCGAGGTGCTCGAGGCCGGCCCGCTGACGCTCGACCCGGCCGCCCGTGAGCTGCGCGTGAACGGCGCGGCCGTCGAGATGACCGGCACGGAGCTGGCGCTCCTCGAGCACCTGATGCAGAACGCCGGGGTCGTGCTCTCGCGCGACCAGCTCCGCGAGCACGTGTGGGGCGACGGCCCCGAGCCGACCTCGAACGTGGTGGACATCTACGTGCACTACGTGCGCCGGAAGCTGCGCGCGGCCGGCGTCACCGACGATCCCATTCGCACCGTCCGCGGCCTCGGCTACGCCTTCCGACGCCAGGAGTAGATCCCGATCTTCAGCAAGGCACGGTTCCGCCTGACCGCGTGGTACGCCGGCGTGCTGGCGGCCTTCCTCGTGGTGCTCGGCACCGCGGTCTACCTGGTCGAGAAGCATCAGCTGCTCTCGAACGTGAACCACGGCCTGCACGTGCAGGCCGGGAGGATCGAGGCCGGCTTCATCGCAGGCGGGCTCGACCGCATCATCGCCGTGTCCGACACCGCGCCGTCGGCCTACACCGTCTCGGTGACCGACGCCACCGGCGAGACCTCGAGGAACACCGCTATCAACCAGAGCTCGGCCCGCGCCGCGCTCATCGAGGGAACCGACATGCGCACGGTGTCGGCGCCCGGCGGCCCGCTGCGCGTGCTCTCCGAGCGGATCAGCCCCACGCTCGTCCTCCAGGTGGCGAGGTCGCTGGAGCCCGAGGAGGAGGCGCTCGACCATCTGCTCTACGTGCTGCTCCTCGGCGGCGGCGCCGCGATCGTCATCGCCGCCATCGGCGGCTGGTTCCTGGCGGGGAAGGCGCTGGCGCCGGTGCAGCAGGCCTTCGAGCGCCAGAACGTCTTCGTCGCCGATGCGAGCCACGAGCTGCGGACGCCGCTCGCCGTGATCCGCGCCAACGCCGAGTTCCTCCAGGACCGAGAGCCCGCCAGCGAGGAGGCGTCCGAGATCGTGTCGGAGACCGACCGGCTGTCGTCGCTCGTCGACTCGCTGCTCGCTGTCGCGCGCGGCGACCAGAACGGTGCGGTCACCTACGATGAGCTCGACCTCGGAGCCGTGGTCGAGGGCTCGGCCGTGTCGATGCGCTCGCTGGCCGCCGAGCGCGGTATCGCGCTCGACATCTCGGCCACACCGGAGCTGCGCGTGCGCGGGAGCCGCGAGCAGCTGCGCCAGCTGGTCGTCATCCTGATCGACAACGCGCTTCGCTACACCGGCAAGGGCGGACGCGTGGAGGTCGACGTTGCCGGCCGCGACGGCTCGGCCGTGATGGCGGTGACCGACACCGGGATCGGCATCCCTCGGGAGGCGCTCGGCCATGTGTTCGAGCGCTTCTACCGCGCCGACGAGGCGCGCAACCGCGACTCCGGCGGCGCCGGCCTGGGGCTTGCGATCGCGGAGAAGCTGGTCGAGGAGCACGGCGGCCGGATCGCCGCCGAGAGCACGCCCGGCGAGGGCTCGACCTTCACGGTGACGCTGCCGCTGGTGCGCTGAGCGGCGGGCGCCGCACCGACGGCGTGAGCGTGGCGATAACCGCGATCGCGAACATAACGGCCGCGAGCGCCCACACCGCCTCCTCCGAGCCGAGCGCCGAGGCCGCCTGGCCGATCCAGAGGAGCTGGAAGTCGCGGTTGCGCCACAGCGACGCCGGCTCAGGCACCCGCCGTGCTCGCCTCCTCGGCCCGGCGCAGGTCGATGTCGCCGCTCATCGAGCTGGCGCGCAGCTCGATGTCGGTGCGCCCCCCGGCCGGCGCGCTGTCGGACACGGGCAGGTCGGACGAGACCTCGCCCGACATGGAGCTGGCGTCGATCCAGAGCGTGGCGCCGGTCCGGACGCTGGCGACGATGTCGCCCGACATGGTGCGCAGCTCCACCGCGCCCGCCGCCAGCCGCTCGACCCGCACGTCGCCCGACATGGTGTGGGCCGATACGGCCCCGGCGGCCTCGTCGAGCACGACGTCGCCGGACATGGTGTTGACGTTGACGCGCCCTGTGGCGCGGCCAACCGAGACGTCGCCGGAGGCGGTCTTCACGTCGACGTCGGCGGCCGCCTCGACGACCACGTCGCCCGACGCCGTCTTGGTCGTGAACGCGCCCGCGCGCCCGCGCAGCTCCACGTCGGCGGATGCCGTCTTGGCGTCCACCGCGGCGCCGTGCGGGCAGCGGATCCGCACGAGCATCTCCGGCTCGTTCCAGCCGAAGAGGCGCGGCCGGCGCGCGATCTCGATCACGAGCCGGTGGCCGTCGCCCGACGGGCGCAGCTCGTGGCGGGCGCTCTCGACGGCCGCCCGGGCGGCGTCGCCGCCGTCCAGCGGCTCGAGCTCGACGGTCGTCTCGTCGGTCTCGGTGGTCTCGATCTCGACCCGGCCGGCCTGGACGCGGATGTCGAGGTCGAGCGGCCCGGGCGTGTGGTGGGTGGTGGTCGGCATCGTGGGCTCCTTGGGTGGTGTCTATGCGCGGGCGTACCCGACGACGGTGCGGACGGCGCGGCGCACACGGCGCCGGACCGGTGCCGGCGGCTCGACGCGCGGCTCCACGTGGTGGGCGCGCGGCGGGCGGGCCGGCTCGAGCTTCGAGAGCTCGGTTGCGGGCAGGCGTAGGTCTGTGCTGGTCATCTCGATCCCCCTTTTCATCCGGAGTAGCCGCGGAGGCGGTTTCCGACCGTGCGCCGGCCGAGGCCGGCCGAGATCGTGCGCACGAGCCAGGTGTTGAGCGAGACGCCCTCGCGCCCCGCTGCGGACTCGGCCTGGGACTTCAGCCGCTCCGAGAGCCGCAGCGTCACCCGGGCCGACGTGTCGTCGTCGGCGGGCTGCGAGGCCGGGTCGTCGCCGACGTATGCCAGCTGGACGTCGCCGCCGCTCAGGCGCACGTCGATCCGGCCGCTGGGGAGCTGCGCGGTGAGCTCCATCGCCGCCTCTTGAAGCGCGTCGAGGAGGTGCACCCGCACCGAGGACTCGACGGCGCGCGCGAGCCGGTCCGCCGCCTCGACGATCGCCTGATCGCCCAGCGCGGCGGCCGCGGCGAGGTCGGCCCGCAGTCCATCGACAAATCGTGAAGTCTCCATGACGTCATTGTGACATCACTTCTGCTGTCTGTCAAATGTCATCCGCACATCTGGGTACCCTTGAGCCCGTGCCCCGCATCGCGAGTCATCTCGACCCCGCCTCGGATGACTTCCTCCGAAACCGCGAGCGGATGGCCGAGCTGGTGGCCGACCTCGAGGCCGAGCTCGAGCGAGCCCGGGCCGGCGGCGGCAAGACGGCGATCAACCGCCACAAGAAGCGCGGGAAGCTCTTGGCGCGCGAGCGGATCGAGCGGCTGGTCGACCCCGGCGGGGCCTTCCTCGAGCTCTCCCCGCTCGCCGCGCACGGCCTCTACGACGGCGAGGCGCCGGCCGCCGGGATCGTGACCGGCGTCGGCCCGGTGGCCGGCCGGCCGTGCGTCATCGTCGCCAACGACGCGACCGTGAAGGGCGGAAGCTACTTCCCGCTCACGGTCAAGAAGCACCTGCGCGCGCAGGAGGTGGCCGAGCAGAACCGGCTCCCGTGCATCTACCTGGCCGACTCCGGCGGCGCCTACCTCCCGCTCCAGGCCGACGTCTTCCCCGACCGCGAGCACTTCGGCCGCATCTTCTTCAACCAGGCCCGCATGTCGGCCCTCGGCATCCCCCAGATCGCGCTCGTGATGGGCTCGTGCACGGCCGGCGGCGCCTACGTCCCGGCGATGTCCGACGAGGCGGTGATCGTGCGCGGCACCGGCACGATCTTCCTGGGCGGGCCGCCGCTCGTGAAGGCGGCGACGGGCGAGGAGGTGACCGCCGAGGAGCTGGGCGGGGCCGACGTCCACAGCCGCCTCTCGGGCGTCACCGACCACCTGGCCGCCGACGACGAGCACGCCATCGCGATCTGCCGCGAGATCGTCCGCCACCTGGGCGACCCGCCCCCCGAGCCGTGGGAGCGGCTCGAGCCGGAGGCGCCGGCGCTCGACCCGGCTGACCTGCACGGCGTCGTCCCGGCCGACATCCGCCACCCGTTCGAGGTCCGCGAGGTGATCGGCCGCATCGTCGACGGGTCGCGCTTCCACGAGTTCAAGGCGACCTACGGCGACACGCTCGTGTGCGGGTTCGCCCACCTGATGGGGTATCCGGTCGCCATCCTCGCGAACAACGGCATCCTCTTCTCGGAGTCGGCGCTCAAGGGCGCGCACTTCGTCGAGCTGGCCTGCCGCCGCGGCGTCCCGCTCGTCTTCCTCCAGAACATCACCGGCTTCATGGTCGGTCGCGAGTACGAGGCGGGCGGGATCGCCAAGGACGGCGCCAAGCTGGTGACGGCGGTGGCGTGCGCCGAGGTGCCGAAGTTCACGGTCGTGATCGGCGGCTCGTTCGG
>Ga0075425_100006267_pt1 | contig 12457 bp, 10 predicted proteins | sample SoiMethybrSBSTD4_FD_75300 | JGI IMG/M metagenome (GOLD analysis project Ga0075425, IMG submission 75300) | Bulk soil microbial communities from a Populus tree surrounding site in Tennessee, USA - Soil MetaG P. TD hybrid SBSTD4 | ecosystem: Environmental > Terrestrial > Soil > Tree plantation...
GCTGGTGAACCGGCTACCGGGTATCGGCGTCGGCGAGTGTCGATCGACGGTGTCACCGAGGCCGAGCCCGCCGTAGGCGTTCATCCCCCACGCCCAAAGGGTTCCGGAGCTGTCGAGGGCGAAGCTCCGGCAGTTGCTGTTCGAGATGGCGATGATGTTCTTCAGGCCCGGCACCGGTTGCGGTGTCGTCGTCCAGGTCGTCGAGGCGGTGCCGTTGCCGAGCTCGCCAAAAGCGTTGAAGCCCCAAGCCACGACGGTACCGTCCCTGCGAAGGGCGAGGGTGTGCATCGAGCTGAACCCGGCGGCAATGGCGACGATGTCATGGACGTTCAAGCCTTGGACGAGGGTCGGAGTCACCCGTCCTTGCGAGGGGGTGAGACCGCCGTTCACGCCTGTGCCAAGTCGACCGTCGGCGTCCATGCCCCAGCCGAGAACATTGCCGTTGTCCAGGGCGAAGCTGTGCATGGAGCTGGCGGCGATCGCGCTCGTGGCCGCGCTCGCTGCCCGCGCGCCGGCAAGATGCTCGATGACCGTAACCAACAAGGTGAGCTGAAAAACCCGGGCGATTTTCATTGCGGGTTCTTCTACCGCATCAGAAGCCGCGATGTTGCGCACACCACTTAACAGTCACGACCACTCTCGCCAAGTCGTACGACGTAACGCTACCTGGAGTTGCCCCCTTCAACCGGACAGCGGCAAGACGCCGATGTCGAGCTCCTCAGCTGGTCGGTAGCTGACGGACCGCTTTCGCGGCATTGGCGAGCGTCGCTTGGACGTCGCCAAAAAACGCCTCGCCGGGCGGCTCGTGGTAGCCGAGCAGCGTGCGCCCTCTCCAACCGAGGATCCGACGCCAACACTCCGCCACCTGGTCGCGATCGGCCACCTTGCGCGCCTTGTCCTGAATGTAGACCGTATCCGCCTTCATCATCATCCGGATCATGAGCGGGAAGGTCTTCAGCGTTTTTTCCGACAGGATCCAGCCGAGGTTCTCTCCGCCGATGATCGTGCCGCTCTCCGCGTGGCGGAGCCACAGCTCGTCGATCGGATCGTCGACCGACATCATCATTTTCATCATCCGAAAGAACGTGGCTTGCGGCCCCCCCTCGTAGGGCGTCGGATGATCGCGCAAGCCGAACAGTCCTCGAAACAGCACCGCGTCGAGTTGCCCGGCAAACTGCGGGAGTGGATCGGCCGGGTTCATCACCGAGATGCGAGCGCCATCCATCAGCTTCTTGGCGCTCGGGGTGCGCGGTACACGCTCAGGCCCGACGAGCACGGTGGCTTTGGTGAACTCGTCGCGCCACGCGGGCAGCATCAAGTGATGACCCCCTCCGACGGAGATGATGTAGCGCACGTCGAGACCGGTCTCGCGCTCGAGCCGGCGTACCTCGGGGATGGCCACTGGGTCGACGCCGTTCGCGACGACCAAGACCGGCCGCCCGATCTCGTCGTCCCGCAGGCGGAAGATCAGGCATCGGTTGTTGATGTCGGGGTTCATCTTGGAAAATCCGGGTCGATGGTGGGTGGCCACGATCCAGAAGCCGTCGGCAACCTCGACGGCGCGGTTCCAAGTCTCACGATCCAGCTGAATTTCTTTTTCCATGGTCGAGCGATCTCCTCGTACAAGGAGTACCGAACGCCCCTCGGCCGCGCATGGGGTAGATTCCCTACTCCGACAACAGGTCGTGCTGCATGGCAAAAAGGGATGCGGCGGCGCGGGTCGTGACGCCGATCTTGCCGTAGATGTTCTCGAGGTGATGGCCGGCCGTCTTGACCGAGATCTCGAGCGCGCCGGCAACCTCCTTGTTCGTGAGACCTCGAGCGACGAGGCGCAAGACTTCGATCTCGCGATCGCTCAATCCGCCCGCGCGCTGGGGCTGCGAGCGAGCTTTGTGCCCCGCCGCCGCGAGCACGGCTTCGACGGCGTCGCCATCGAGGCGCCCCGCGCGCGCTTCCTTGCGAAGCTCGTCCGCGGCTTGGTCGGGCGGCATGCCCGGTCGATGAGGCCTGCGCTCGGTCATCGCGTGGTAGACGTCGGCCGCCGCGAGGACCCGTGCGCCGGCGCCGAGCGCCGCCGCCGGCACGCGTCGGTGATAACCGCTGCCGTCGAGCCGCTCGTGATCGGCGGCCGCGACGGCCGCTGCGGTCGCGAGGGACGGCGCGCGCGCGAGGATCCGATCGGTGTGATACGCGTGTAGGCGCACGCGCTCCCACTCGCCGTCGGTGAGAGGGCCCTCTTTGTCCCAGACCGTGGCGAGCACCCCCATGCGACCGAGATCGTGAAGGTGCCCCGCCCATGCGACGGCTCTCGCGTCGGATGCGGGCAAACGAAGGTTTTTCGCGGCGGCTTCGGCCAATCTCGAGACGCCCGCCGAATGCCCGTGTGTGTAGCGTGATTTGAGATCCGCGTAGTGACCCATCGCGCGAACGGCCACATCGACCTGCTCGCCGGCGATGCACGTGGGCTTGCCGGGCTCAGCGGCGAGCGTGGCTTCCCAGATCGACGTCGATCCCGTCGCTTCGAAGATGCCCGTCGCCTCGCGGCCGAACGCCTCGACGACCTTGGGGTCGTACCCCTTGCCCGATCGCTCCCGGACCATCGCGATCGTCCCCTCCGCGCCCCAAAGAACGCGCCCCACTTCCACATCGAATGCGACGTGGGCCAATCGCACGGGCAGGTCGATTGCTTCGCCCTTCAAACGATTGGGTACGCCGGCCCCGTCCCAACGCTCGTACACCTGCGTCAACGCCTGGCTCACGCGTCCTCCGAGCCCGAGCCGCTCGGCCAGCGCGCGCCCGACTTCGCAGTGCGTCGTCAGCACGTTTTTGAGGGCGGGCAACCCCGTGAGCGCGCTCGCCACGCGTCCCACCCGCTTGGGCAACGCCAACTCCTTGCCGGTGTTTTGCACGACCCCCCACAGGAACGCGAGCGGCGATCCGTTGGGCAGATGCGCCCCCCACGTCCCGACGTCTTCGCCCAGCAGGCGAGCTGCGATGTCGTCGTCCCCCACGCAGCCGATGAACCTGAGCAGCGTCAGGTAGTACGTGTCCTTGACGTCCCTCTCCCCGAGCCCCATCGCCTCCCCGAGCCGCACGGCCCCGATCGCCGCCCGTTGCGCAAACTCGTACGGCTTTCCCGTTCCAATGTCAGCCGCGAGCGAGAGCGTGGCCACGAGCTCCGCGAGACGAACCTCACCGCGTGTCTGGGGTACGCCGGCCGTCACCCTTTCCTTCTAACATCCACGCGCCCGCTGCCCCAAGCGTCTGTTCGTTGTGCAATTGGGTGCACACGAGTCTGCACAACCGGCGCACCACGATCGCGAAAATGCCCGTCCACGCGCTGTCCGGGTCCGCCCTTTGCCGTCATCCGAGAATGGCACGGTTGCTGCTGTGATGCGCGTCATGATCAGGGATCAGCATTCACCTCGACTCGCTATTCTGAGCTGCGCATTCGTCGCAGGGTTTCTCGCAGCGCCAGCGTACGCAGAGAGCGACGCGTTCCCTTCAGAGGGACAGCCGTCCGCGTCGACCGGCGAGGGTAGAGCGCCGCCGTTCGTTTGGATGGCCCGCCTCCAAGCGGGGGCCGGCACGGTACAGCCGAGCCCACAGCAAGATTTGATGGATTTGGATGGTTATGAGTGCACGCCTCGATGGATCGCCGCGAGCGACGTCGCGAGGTACTTGACTCCCGCATTCGGCGTGGGCGCCTGGGGGCAGTTTTCTTATCGCTCGAACAAGCCCGACAACGGCGGGCCCACCCTGAAGGAGCCGGTGTACGCGGGCGGCGCCGAGGTGTCGCTTCTTCCCGTCGGAACCGATTCGCCGGCGCTCCTCGTCGTGCCGCGATTGGGCTACGGCTGGTCGCTCATGTCGATCGGCGGGCGCGCCGAGGCGGTCGGCGGCGTCATGTACGGGGGTGAGATCGGTCTCCTCTTTCCAAAAAGCCACTTCAGCTCGGCGATCGGCTGGCTCAGCGGGCCGACGCGGTCTTCGGGGAACCTCGGTCGCGATTACAATTTCGGAGGTTTCACGTTTCTCATCGGCGGAGTCATCAATGGTTGATACATCGCGCATCTACCAAGCGTTCGCAGTCGTGCTCGTCGCCGCCACGTTCGGCGTGCACGTATCCTGCGGTCCAAACGATCCTGACCGGCCCATCCTGGGCGAGTCACGCGCGCTCGACGAAGGGTGCAAGAACGGCGGGTGCAAGTTGGAAGGGGCGGCCAGCATCACGTCGGGCCTTACGGCCGACACGACGGGCATCGTCATGGGACCGGGCGAAAGCTCGGCGACGATCACCTTCCCAAGAGGAGCACCCAGGTTCGGCTACGATTGGCACATCGAGATTCTCGCTTCTGGGACTGGCCTCTTCACGGTATCCGAACCCCTTTGCAACGATGGCAGGTCCGGCAATGGCAAATCCCCCGCCCCGACCGAGCTCGATCCCGCGGCTGATTATCAGTGGCTCGTCTTACAACAAGACTGCCCTGCGGGAACTTTGGGCGACACGGCAACGTTCACGATCAGGGGGACACAAGGATCGGTTCTTCACATAGCCGACGTTCGAATCGTCAATACGTTCATCTCCTCCGGCGGCTGCTACTAGCGGGGCGAAGAATGCGGCTCGCCGCCGTTCGGGTGGAGCGATGCGCCGTGGCTCCGAATCACGTCGGCGTACCAGCTTGCCGAGTCCTTCATGATCCGCTTTTGAGTCCGGTAGTCACAGTAAACGAGACCGAAACGCTCTTTATACCCCTCCGACCATTCGAAATTGTCGATGAACGACCAGTGAAAGTACCCGCTCACGGGGACGCCGTCGTCGATCGCGCGTTCGATCTGCAAGAGGTACCTTCGAATGAAGTCAATCCTCTGTGGATCGTGAACCTTGCCGTCGAGCGAGACCCAATCCCGGCACGAGAGCCCATTTTCGGTGATGAGGATCGGCTTTCCGTAGCGCTCGTAAAAGAAGCGCGAGCCGAAATACATCGCCTCTGGGGTCACCGGCCAGTTCGTGGCGGTGATGTCGTAGCCGGCGGGTAAGGGGACCCGCTCGGGCCGGCCGCCTTCGCCAGCCCGGACGTACTCGCCGTGGTAGATGTTGGCTCCGAAGAAGTCGAGCGGCTGTCGAATGATGTCGAGATCGCGGCCGTTCGGCGCGGGGAAGCTCGCGCCGAACGCGCGCAAACCGTCCTCTGGGTATTCTCCGAAAAAGATTGGGTCCATCCACCACGCGTTGTTCCAGAGCGTGGGAGGAACGGCGAACGTCGCGAGGCGAGCCGCCTCGAGGTCCGCGGGTGAGCTCGTCGCGGGCATTTTGGCGATGCCTACCAGCGCAGCGCCGACGCGCGATCGGGGGGCAGCGGCTCGGATGGCGCAGACCGCTTGGCCGTGGGCCAAAAGAGTGTGGTGGCTGGCCCGTAGCACTTCGTCGAGCCGGAGCTTGTCGCCCGGCGCGTGGCGCCCCTGCTGAAGACCGGACTCGATGAAAACTTGCGGCTCGTTGAGCGTGATCCAGTTTCGAACACGGTCCCCGAGCCGCTCGGCGAGGACCATCGCGTAATCGGCGAACCAATCTGCGCTATCGCGATTCAGCCATCCTCCGCGATGGTAGAGCTGAAGCGGCATGTCCCAGTGGAACAGCGTGACGTAGGGCTCGATCCCGGCCGCGAGAAGGGCGTCGATCAAACGATCGTAAAACGACAGCCCCTCCGAATTCGGCGCTCCGACCCCTTCGGGCAGCACGCGCGACCAGGAAATGCTGAGCCGATATGCATTGAGCCCCATCGATCGCATGATCGCCACGTCGTCCAGGTAGCGATGGTAGTGGTCGCATGCGACGTCGCCCGTGTGCCCGTCGAACACGGCTCCCGGCTTGCGACAGAACATGTCCCAGACGCTGGGTCCCCGGCCGTGCGCCTGTGCGCCCCCCTCGACTTGGTAGGCCGCCGTGGCGGCGCCCCATAGAAAATTCGGCGGAAACCCCATCGCATTTCCATAGTCGCGACCAGGAGCTCGCCACGGCTCATCGTCCTAACTTGGGAGCGACCCGAAGCGACGGGTCATTTCTTTTTGAGCCGTCGCGTCGATCTCTCGTCGACTATTCGATCGAGGTTGGTGCGAGCGCCCGCTCGATCGCGGCGCGGGGCAGCATCCATCCGAAGATCTCATGGAGGCCCTCCCGTGATCGAATCTCTCGGCAAAATGAGTTGGACGCTCGCAATCGTTCTCGTCCTTTCTGCCTGCGGGGGCGACGATACGCAAACCACCGGACGACCGAGCCTCGGAGCAGGAGGAGCGCCGGTGACATCGGGAACGACGGCCTCGGGCGCGACGGTGGGCTCGAGCGGCGTCGGCACGACGGTGGGTTCGAGCGGCGTCGGCACGACCGTGGGGACGAGCGGCGTCGGCACGAGCGGAGTGGGCACGACCGGCGTTAGCACGACCGGCGTGGGTACGAGCGGCGCCGGCACGGGCGGCGCGGGAGGGGGCGTGGGAACTGGGGGCGGTGGTGGTCTCGATGTGGTGGGGGGCTACGTGAACTCCGGCAGTTGGCACGGGTACGCCTGGACTGCCTCGGCAGGCGTGGGCTCGATCATCATGCCGGCGGATTTCTCTCGTGCCATCACCGGTCAGCCCCTTTGCGTCTCGGGGAGCGTCGCGCCGCTCGCCGACTTCAGCGGTGTGGCCTTGCTCGGCGTCAACCTCAATCAAGCGATGCAAGGCATGCCCGCGCCGCTGACCGTCGTCCCGACGAGCGACGGGATCACGCTGACCGTGACGAAGACGATGGACCCCCCAATGCGAATTCAGATCCAGGGTCCCGACGGCGCCACCGACCCGAACCAGCGCTGGTGCGCGCCGCTGACCGGCTCCGGAGGATTCATACGCTGGAACACGTTCAATACGAAGTGCTGGGATGGTAGCGGCACCTTCTATGCGAACGGGCCCATCGTGTCTGCGTCCGTGCTCGTTCCCGGCGGCAGCATGACCGCCGTTCCGTTCGGCTTCTGCCTGACGAGCATCAAAGAGGGGGCTTGATGACGGCGTTTCGCGGCCTCGCGCTTTTGCTCGTAGCTTTGACGGCGTGCAGCCCCGCAGGGGACACGAGGCGCGCCGCGCCTCAGGGTGCCGGAGGAGGGCCGGGAGGAATCAATCCCGGGGGGAGCACCGGTTCGGGAGGCTCGAGCGTGATCGTCGGTGGTGGCGTTTCGACACCAGGCGGCGAAGTCGCCGTTCCCCGATGCAAGGCGAACTGCCTGGACTTTCCTGCCGATCCGATCATCGAGCCGGGCGTTCCGCCGAATGCGCCGGCTCTCTTCGGCGATGCCGATCGATTCACGCCCGGTTCCGTCTGTCTGCTCGAGCCTCAGGTCTCCACTTCTCAGGCCCCCGGCGCGCTCTTTCCGGCCAACTGGCTGCGGCCGCGGTTTCGCTTTACTGCGCCCGGCGATCTGTTCGAAATCAGAATCACGTCGACGGTTCAGGCGCGCCCTCTCGTTGCCTACACGACGGCCACCTCGTGGACGATCCCCAAGGACATCTGGTCGATCGCAGCGTTGAACAACGCCGGCCAACCCATGACCATCACGGTCCGAGCCGTCCAATCGCAATCGCCTGGTACGCCGGTCGGCGTTCGCGGCGACATCCAGGTGGCGCCGGTCAATGCCGGCGGAGGCATGGTGTTCTGGGCCGTGGTGTCGTCGTCGGTCGGCCCCGACTCGAGCCGGCTTTACGGATTCAAGGTGGGCGAAGAAGGCATCATCCAGGTGCTTGCCCCGAAAACGGTCGCGTTCACCGGCATCATCCACGAAAACGGGCGCGATCTGCGAGGTGAGTACGGAGGGGGCAAGCCCGGCTTTTTGCCGGGCGAAGTGCAGTGCATCGGCTGTCACACGTCCACCCCCGATGGTCAAGCGGTTCTCTTCACGGACGACTGGCCGTGGGACAAACCGATTGCGTCGGTCACGCCCGACGCCGGCGGAGCGATTCCAAGTTACGTCTCACCGGGCGCAAGGGCCCTTTTGAAGATGCCTTGGCTCGGGGTTCAATCGACGAGCAAGGCGCACTGGTCGACCGGCGATCGCATCGTCCTCGGAAGTTATGGATCGCGCACGAAGCCGTTCGATCCCGCAAACGGACAGCGGGATCGCTTGATGTGGCTCGATCTCGAAACCAATGCCCAGATCAGCGACCAGGTCCCGCCGACGAGCAGCAACATGCGAGACGCCGTCGCGGCCGCGCGAAACCAGGCCATCGTGGCCGCGCAAGGGACGGCGTGGGGCGTGCTCGCGATGGACGGAGAGTCGGCGAGCGCCGTCGTGCCGGGCTTCAGTCACGCCGGCGATCGAATCGTCTACGTCTCGACCGACAAGTCTCCCGACGGACACCCCGACTACACGGCCACCTTTGCCGACCTCTTGACCGTCCCGTTCAACGCCCGAATGGGCGGAAGCGTGTCCCCCCTCGCTGGAGCGGCCGATCCCAACTTCTACGAGAACTACCCCTCGTTTTCGGCCGACGACAAGCTCATCGTCTTCAGTCGATCGCCCAAGAGAGGATCGTGCGCGGCGTGCGCCGACGGCCCGTACTACAACCGCTTCTCGGAAATCTACGTCATCCCGAGCGCGGGAGGGGCGCCGGCCCGGCTGTCCGCAAACGACCCGGTCGCTTGCGCGGGCGACGACATCGGGAGGGGCCTTCTCAATAGCTGGCCCAAGTGGTCTCCCAACGCGGTGTCCGTCGGCGGAAAGACATACTACTTCGTGATCTTCTCGACGGCCCGCAACGCTCCGGGCAACTTCGACATCCCACGAGGACCGTATACGCCTGCCACGCTCGATACCCGCTCGTCGCAGCTTTTCATGGCCGGTCTCGTCGTCGACGAAGCGACCGGCGCGCTGACCTCGTACCCCGGCGTCTACCTGTGGAACCAGCACCGGCTTCTCAACGGCGGCGCGTTCACCGACGTGCAAACGAGCAACCTCACACCGGCGTGGGACGAATTCCAAATCCCGCCCGCCGACATCCCCCGCTGACGTTCGGCGCGTGCGTGGCTCAAAAACCGGTCCAGACGCCGAGTGTGACGAATAGAATGGGCCGACCCGAGTAGCGCGCCACGCCGTCGGCGAGGTCGACGAACGCCTGGCGCTGCGTGAAAAGAGCGTGAAGGTCGACGGCGATGGCAGAGTGTGCGCCCGTTCGTAGCGCGCCGCCGACCCCCGCGTCGAGGACCGCCGACCAGAGCTGTGGCGAGCCTCCGACGTGCGGCGCGAGCGCCGAGCCCTGGACGCTGAGATGGTACACTCCGGCGCCGCCCGAGCCCCGGAGCGCCGCGTGGCGACCGAGACGAAGAGCGTACGCGATCTCGAGCAAACCGAACTCCTGCCGCGTGGACGCGGATCCGGTTGTCGTTTGAATCTCGCGCGCGAGTGTGGGGCCGCTCAGCGTGGCACGCGCGAAGACGTCGGGCCGAACGGCATACGCGAATCGCAAGACCGGGCTAAGCGATGGTCCGAGCCCTCCGAAACCGTCCAATGCGCCGACTCCCGCCTCGAAGCTTGCGGTGCCGGGCCACGAGCGATCGGAGATGAAAGCTCCACTCCGGGTCTCCACGAAGCGATTGACGTCGGCAGGGACGGGGGTCCGAGTCGAGTCGACCGGACCGGACGGTGGAACGACGGCTTCGAGAAGGCTCGCGCGCAGAAGCTCGACGGCGCGAATCGCGAGCACCTTGGCCCCGGCGCCCGTCGCGGTTCCCCCCTCGAGCCGCCTTATGCTCGTTTTGGCGGTGATGCGATCGGCTAGCCACACGTCGATGGCGGCTTGTCCGCCGCCGACGCTCACGATGGCAAATGTCGCGACGACACCCGGTTCGGTTTTCGACAACGTCGCCGGAGTCGGAAAATCGACGTCGGTGGGAGCCGGCGCGATCACCACGTCGAAGCCGGACGCGGTCAGCTCTCCCTGGATTCGGTTCGTCACCTCGGCGACGACCCCTTCGGGCTCGGCGGGCCGCATCAGCACGACGCGCGAACGCTCGGCGCCGGCCGTCGTCGAGAGAAGAACGAACGCAAAACCGAGCCGTGCGCATCGGCTGCCAACGAAGGGCACAACGGCGAGCATAACCCAAAACCTACCTTCGCCCTCACTTTCCAGCTCCCCGCGCGGGAGGCATCGCGCGACAAAGGTGAGCCGTCGCGAGCAGCGGCGGTCGACAAATAGATGTGCGGGTGTCGTACTCGACTATCTTGTTGTGCGGTTCTTGGAGCCTCGCATGCGCGGCGGGTAGCGACATGGATCCCGCTGCGTTCGATCCGCCCAAAGTCGGGACGACCGTGACCACCGGAGTCGGAGGCGGAGGCGGAGCGCGCGCGGCAACAGGTTCGGGCTCTTCGGCGACAGGTTCGCTCCCTGACGCTGGATCTCCATCGTCGAATGGGGGAGGCGGCGGGTCGGGCGAGGCGGGCGGTCGAGCCGACGCTTTCGTCGGCGATGCGATCGATGCGCCGTCGGCCGCCGTCGACGCCAGCCGAGACGTGGTGTCGTGTCCCGATTGCCCGCTGCGCGTTCAATATCGCTGTGGCGACACGAACGCGACCGACAACCAGTTCAAGCCGCAACTCAACGTCGTCAACGCGGGGCTCGGCTCCGTCCAGCTGTCGGAGCTTACCGTTCGGTATTGGTTCTCCGAGGGGACGACCGCTGAGATGTTCATTTGCGACTACGCCATGATCGGACAGACGAACGTGACGGGCCGATTCGAGGCCTTGGCGACGCCACGAGCGCTCGCCGATCACTTCCTCGAAATCGGCTTTCTCGCTTCGGCCGGCTCGTTGGCCGGTTCTAGTGCAACGGGTGAAATCCAGGGTCGCTGTCAGAAATCCGACTACTCGCCTTACAATGAAGCCGACGACTATTCGTTCGACCCCTCGGCGGCGGCTTATGCCGACGCCCCGCGGGTCACGCTCTACCGGCAGGGGGTGCTTGTATGGGGGACGGAGCCCTGACCAAAAAAACGGGGCGGGGGCCAAAAAATGAGCTTTCATTGCCAAGACCTGTCGACCATTCAAGATGAGGCAATACCGTTGGCCCAAGCGTCGCACCCGCTGCTGTTCGTGGTCGGCTCCTCTCGGGGAGCTGTTACCGATACGCAGCTCGTCAGCAGGACCATCGAGGGGGACAGCGACGCCGCCACCGCCATCTGGGATCGCTACATCGTTCTCGTGCGCACCGTGCTGCGGCGCGCGCTCGGCGCGCAAGACGTCGACGACATTTCGCAGGAGGTCTTTCTTGGCGTGTACCGAAGCCTTTCGTCGCTGCGCGAGGGGAGCTCGCTGCGCAGTTTCATCATCGGCGTCGCGCTGCACTACGCAGGAACCGAGCTTCGCCGCCGGCGAGCGCGCTCCTGGCTCAGGTTGACGCCGACCGGTTCGCTCTCCGACGTCGACATGGCGGCGTACGACGATCCGGAGGGGCGGAGCGCTCTGCGACGACTTTACGCCATTCTGGATCGTCTCGACACGCGAGCGCGTCTTTCGTTCGTGCTTCGCTACATGGAGGGGATGGAATTGAACGACATTTCGGAGGCCCTCGGCATCTCGCTCGCCACCACCAAGCGACAACTGGCGCGCGCCTCGAGCCGCGTCTTCGCCTGCGTCGAGCGCGACGCCGCGTTGTCCGAGTACGTCCGGGGATTGGATCCGGCAAAACGAAAGGACCCCTCGTCGTGACGACCGAAGGGCGCGGCAACTCTGGAGCGGTGCTCGAGCGACTGGGGCAGCTCGCAAGTCGCCACTTCGACGGGAGCAGTCCGGCACGTGAGCACGCCGAAGCGCGCAAGAGAATTCGATCCGCATTCGAAGAGGCGAGAGGGGGCCGCTGGCTCACGCGATCGCGGCAGCGTTGGATGTGGGGGACGTCGTTCGCATGCGTCGCGGCAGTCGCCCTTCTGTTCGTGGGTTTCTACGGGCCGTGGCGGCGGCTCACGTACACCGTTGATCCCGGAGCCTCGAACGAGGGGGGGGACGTGGGAGTGCCGGATACCGGCGCGACGGCGGCGGTCCATTTCTCGGACGGGAGCGAAGTTCGCATTGCCCCGGGTGGGAAACTTCGCGTAGGAGAGCTTCATCGTGACGGAGCTCGCGTCATGCTTCAGGACGGAACGGCGAGCTTGCGCGTGGTGCATCGAGGCAAAACGCGCTGGGCGGTCGACGCCGGCCCGTTCGTCGTGGAGGTGACGGGAACCTCTTTCGACGTGCGATGGTCGGGGCGAGACGAGGTCTTCGATCTGACGCTGCGAACGGGATCGGTCATCGTGCGAGGACCTTTGACCGGCGAGGGTCTGCGGCTCGAATCGGGACAACGTTTGAGGGTGAGCCTTCTCGACGGTCAGCTCAAGGTCGAGCCAATGGTGCCCGGGGCTGGCGCGGCTGACGAACGGATTCCCAGCTCGACCTCA
>Ga0075425_100006269_pt1 | contig 12456 bp, 11 predicted proteins | sample SoiMethybrSBSTD4_FD_75300 | JGI IMG/M metagenome (GOLD analysis project Ga0075425, IMG submission 75300) | Bulk soil microbial communities from a Populus tree surrounding site in Tennessee, USA - Soil MetaG P. TD hybrid SBSTD4 | ecosystem: Environmental > Terrestrial > Soil > Tree plantation...
CGCGTCGCCGTCGGCTTCCGCTTCCGCGGACAGATCCGCCGCGGTCAGCGATGCGAGCACGCCGACAGCGGCGCCGTACGACGCCGCCGACGTCTCGAGCGCCTGCACGAACCCGAGGTCGACGTGCCGGCCGGGCGGCGCGGTGATCTTCATCGCGCCGGGCGACAACGCGATCATGCGGGGCGTCGCCGTGCCGGTGATTTCCCTCTCCCGATCCGGATCGTAGCCGCGCACCGTCACCTGCGACACCTGGTTCGCCGACGACAGCCGCGGGTGAAACCGCGTGAGCAGCGCCTGCGCCGTGCATCCGAGCGTCGCCGCGGGGCGCGCGGGCGGACGGCGGAAGAGGAGCGTTTGATCATCGACGAGCACTTCGAAGCCGATGCGCGCGGCCCGCTCGTGCAGGAACTCGAGGTCGGTCTGGTTGTCCTGGACGATCCGGTCGTACTGTACGGCGCTCTCGGGCGACGCGGATCCCGGGACGAGTCCGGCTTCGCGCGCGATCAGCGACACGACGTCCGCGTCGGACCGCTGCTCGAACGTCCGGCTCTTGCGGCCGCGCGTCAGTCGATGCAGCCGGTTGAATGCGCGGACGATGACGCGGCTGTTGCCGGCGCCTTCGTACGCCGGCTCGACGCCGACGACTTCGCCTGTGAAGATGCTGCCGAACCCGCCGAGCACGTCGACCGGAGCGCCGCTCGCCGGCGGAGCCGCCCGCTCGAGATCGATCGTCATCGTCGCCGCGTCGACGTCGAGAGTGCCGCCGTCCACGACGATCGACGCCACTCGCGCCGGGGGCAGCGGGATCCCGTCGACCACGGCGCGGAGTTGCGGATCTTCGGCGCGGACCGTTACGGCTGCCGGGAGACCGAGAACACCCGCCAGAACGCCTGCGATGAAGAATCTCTGCATGCGCGGATGATACCGCCGTCGATTCCGGCAGGACAGATGCACTTCTGACGGTGCAAATGAAGCGCCAGGCACCATCGCGCGATTGGCGGGCGTTCACGCGGTCGCATCGATTCGGAATTGACGATGTTCCGTCGGAACGTCGACCGATCGTCGTAAACCCGCCGGAATTCGCCTGGTATTTCACTTGCGTTCCACCATCAGCGGGTACTACTCGCGAAAGGAATCCGCCATGGCAACCGCAATCCTCGAAACTCCGAAGAAGGAATCACCGGTCGCAAGAGACTTCGCGAAGGACGCGATGGCGTCGGTGCGAAAAGGCATCGACGAGCTCGAGCACTTCCCCGATGAGACTGCGCATCGCGTGCAGGAGCATCCGCTGAGGGCCGTCGGCCTCGCTGCCGCGTCCGGCCTCGTGCTCGGCGCCGGTATCGGCTGGCTGAGCGCGCGCTACATTCGCCGCTAAGGGTCATGGCGAAACGACTTGCGGTATTCGCAATCGCGTTGCTGACCCTCGGCGCCGGCCGTCCGGCTCAAAGCCCGCAGCTCGGCAACGTGATGCACCAGAAGCTCGAACGCGCTCAGAAGATCCTCGAAGCCGTGGTCACCAGCGACTGGGTCGCGCTCGAAACGCAAAGCCGCGAGCTCGAAGGGCTGACGCGCGATCCCCGATGGACGGTACTGCGATACCCGGAGTACGCGCGCTACAGCACGGATTTCGTCCGCGCCGTCCAGTCGCTTCGCGACGCGGCGGCGCGGCGCGAGCTCGAGGCGACGCCGAAAGCCTACATCGCCGTCACAATGGGCTGCGTCGACTGTCATCGCTATCTTGCCCGCGAGCGAATCGCGCTGGGCAGGATTGACGGATCGAGGTGAAGGTCGTCTGATCACCGCCGCAGGGAGTCGAGCACCTGCGGACCCAGCTCGCCGTATCGCTCCCGCAGGATGCCGCGCGCGTCGGCCTCGAGCAGCGCGTCGGCCGGCTGCTTCGCCCGCCAGTCTGCGATGTGACGGCGGTGCCGCCCGAGCAGCGCGAGGACGTCGTCGAGCGTGGCAACGCGGCGCAGTGCCGCGCCGGCGCCTGCGACGCTATCGATGAGCGACCGGTGACGGTCGAGCGCGCGCGGAATGCCTTCGCTCCACGAGACGAACTGCCGATGCAGCGTGGGCGGCCGCGCGAGCCCGAGCTCCGGAGCGCCACGGCTCGTCGTCAGGAACTGCCCGCCGTCCGATTCCGAGAAGAACAGCATTAGCATGCGGAATTGTCCCGGCGATCCTTTGACCGGCAGCGCGCCGAACCAGCCGCCGATCGTTCCGGTCGCGTCGACGAACCAGCGCGACGTGCCGTACGGCGATCCGTCGTCCTGCTCTTCGATCTGATCCCCGAGCACCGTGAGGCCGGCGCTCTGCATCTCGCGCGTATTCGCGTCGTAGATCGCGAGCTGCTCTCCCGACAGCGCGTCGGCCGGCCCGGGCCGCCGGCGGCGCGGGTCGCGCGTGCTCATGCGCCGCAGCGTTTCGATGCCCGTCGCGACCGACTGGATTTTCGACCGGCGCTTGCGGCGCCTTGCCGCCCCCGCGGCCACGACGAGGATAACGGCGACAACGACGACTGCGAGCGCGTTCGACACGTCAGCGGCCGCACCGTACCTGCGGATCGGCGACGAAGCGGGCCTCCGCTCGATTGTCGAACGGGACGCACGCGGGTACCCGGCCCGCAGGCGCCGGACCCAGATCGATGTCCTCGCACAGCATCGGACCGGAGGTCGCCAGCGTCCCTCGGAGCGACTGCATGCGCGCGCGCATCTCGCCCTCCTCCCGCTCGACCCAGCGCGCGTAGAAGAGCGCGGTCTCCTGCGGCAGCTCGACGACCACGCGCGGGGTCCTGCCGGAATCGGTGCGCGGCTGAATCACGGTCGTCACCGCCTCGCGCGGCATCGCGATGCGCGTCCAGCGATCCGCGGCTTCGTCGTACCGACACACGTCGCGGAGGACGAACTCGATCGGCTTCGGATGCCGGGCGAACCACGATTCTTCGACGTCGAGTGTGGCGAACCCCTTTCCAGTCGCGCGGCGAAGCACCACCGATTGGAGGTCCGGCGGCGGCGGCGGCGGCACGGCGCCGGGCGGCGCCGGCGGTTCGGGCGGCGGGGGAAGCGGCGCCAACGGTCCGCATCCTGTCAGCTGCGTCCATCGATAGGTGCGGAAACCTCTCGGGATCGGCAGAATCGCGTCTGGAAAGAATTCCAGCTTCGTGACGCTCGCGGCCTGCACGCGCGCGGCGCACGCGTCGACCAGCGTGACGGCGATCCGCGATGGCTCGACACTCCGCACGGCGACCTGGCGCGGACGCTCGTCGAGGATGTCCTGCGTCGAGAAGGCGCGCCTTCCGAGATCGAACTGCTGATTCAGCGGCATCCGCAGCACCCATTCCGACGCCAGGCCGGGATCGCCGCTGCGCGAAACGATGACCGCGCCTCGAGCCTGTTCCCCCGCGCACTCGCTCGGACAACGGGGCTCGTACACACCCTCGCGGACGTCGGGATCGGGCACTGGCGGCACCAGCGCGCGGACCTCCCACGAGTCGAGCGGCGCGCCGCTCGCATCGAACGTTTCGTATCGCAGCCGCGCGAGCGTGCCCGGCTGGCGCAGACGCGGCCCCGGCGTGAATCCTGCGGGCGGCTCTCCCTCGGCGGCGGCGTTCGCGAGAAGGACGCGCTCGCTCGCGGCGGTCTTCATGCCGGCCGCGCGATACGCGTCGGTCGTGTGGACCGACGGAGCGAAGATGGACCAGACGCCGAACACCGCCACGCCGGCGACGACCAGCAGCGCGGCACCCAGGGCCATCAGCGGCTTCATGCGATCAGTGGGACGCCTTGCGCGCGGCGGCGGACGCCGCCAGCGCTTCGGTCAACACGCGGCCGCGGACGCTCGGCAGCGTGACACCCGCGAGGAACGCCAGCGTCGGTGCGATGTCTGTCGGCGCCGTCGGCGCCAGGTACTCGCCCCGCACGATCCCCTTGCCCATGAGGATGAGCGGCACGTGCGCGTCGTACGCGTAGCTGGTGCCGTGCGTCGTGCCGGTTGTCTGAACGATCCAGTAGGGGCGCATGGCGACGATGAGGTCGCCGCTGCGCGGCGCGAAGAAGCTGTGCGCGAGGTTCCTTCCGATCGGATCGTCGTCGAACCGGTTGGCGGCGAGCTCGTCTCGCGTGTACACCTGCAGGATCCCGGGCAGCGCGCGGATCGCGGTCCGGACTCTCTCCAGGAGCGCCGGCTGCGCGACGAGCCGATCGTACGCGCCAGGGGCGAGATAGAAATCAGTGTGAATGAGCCGATCGATCCACTTACTTTGTTTTTCCGGGGGCCCCTTCCCCCCGGCCAGCCCGAGCGCATCGCTGAGGATCTGCTCCACCTGCGCCGTCAGCGCCGCCGGCGTCACGCGTCCGGCGTCCAGGCCTTCGGCGATCGATCGCTCCGGGAACGGCGCGACGCCGTGGTCCGCCGACAGCGCGACGGTGTAGTTCTCCACCCCAACGAGGCGATCGAGATCGGTGAAAAGGTCGCCGAGCGTCCGATCGAGGCGGACGAGCACGTCCTGCACCTCGTGGCTGTGCGGCCCGTAGTCGTGGCCCACCTTGTCGAGCCCCGAAAAGCTCAGAGCGATCATGTCGGTCGACGAGGTCTTTCCGATCTTGAGCCGCTCGGCGACGTCGATCGCCATCCGCTCCATGTAGTCGTCGATCAGCGGGCTGATCTGCCACTGATCGTAGAAGGTGCCGTCGGGCTGAGCGCCGCCGGCGCCCGCGAGCAGATGCGGAAACGACCGCGACATCCGTTTCGTCGGCTTCGAACCGATCGCCGGGTCCTCGAAGAGATACGCGTCCTTCGGCAGCGCGCGATCCCACGCGCGGCCGAAGTCGCGCTCGACCGGATTGCGCGAAACGAAATCGGCAACTTCCGGCACGGGGCCTTTCGAAAAGGCGGTCGACGTCACCCACGCGCCGAGGTCGTCGAACCACGCGACGGCGACTGGCCGCCGGCCGCTCAGCGTGATCACCGACCGCGCTTTGAGCGAAAAGCCGATGACGCGCCCGGACGGACTGAGCTGGGCGCGCAGCTCATCGGCGAGCGTCGTCGTCTTCAGCGTCGCGAGGCTTTCGCCGACCGTCGGCACCGCGCGGCCGTAGCTGACGATCGCGGCGCTCTCGTCGTCGACGCATTTGACTTCCTTGCGGGCGGCGCGATCCCACCAGCTGTTCAGAATCATGCCGTGCACCGCGGGAATCGTGCCGGTGCCGATCGTCGAGTGACCGGCGCAGGTGACGGTGCTCGCGTACGGGTAGAAGTTCTGCCTGAACCACGCGCCCTCGGTCAGCAACCGATGCAGACCGCGCGTCCATTGCTGCCGGAATCGATCGACGTAGTCGGCGCGCATCTGATCGACGGCGATGAGGACGATCAGCCTGGGAGCGCGATTCTCGGCGGGGGGTCGTTGGGCGTGCGCGGGTTGCGGGGAGGCGGCGAGCGTCCCGATCGCAGCGACAGAGGCGGCGAGCAGGCGGATCGCGACGCGGCGCATGCGGAGGGGATTTTACCTTGCGGCCCGCATCTTTCGCATCGCAGACATCTCGATCTGACGGATCCGCTCCCGGCTGAGGGCGAAGCGGCGGCTGATTTCGTCGAGCGTTTCGGGCCGGTCGCCGCCGATGCCGTACCGCAGCCGGATGATCTCCTGTTCGCGCGGCGAGAGCGGCGCCATCGCGCGGCGGACTTTGCGGCCGAGATCGCGGCGGATCGTCACTTCTTCGGGCGACGGCGCGTCGGTCTTCAGCACCTCGCCGAGCGACAGGTCTTCGGCGAGCGGCGTCTCGAGCGAGTACGGCGTCCTCCCGGAGCGCATCAGGAAGTCGACCTTGTCGGCCGGCATCTCGACGCGCAGCGCGATTTCGGGCACGGTCGGCTGGCGTCCCAGCTCCTCGCGCAGCTTCCGGCGCGCGCGCTCGATCTGGCCGAGCGCGTCGACCGCGTGGACGGGCATGCGAATCGTGCGGCCGAAGTCGGCGATCGCGCGCTGGATCGCCTGGCGGATCCACCACGTGGCGTAGGTCGAAAATTTGAAGCCGCGGCGGTAATCGAACTTGTCGACGGCCTTCATCAGCCCGAGGTTGCCCTCCTGAATCAGATCGAGCAGCGACAGGCCGCGATTGAGGTAGCGCTTCGCGATCGACACGACGAGCCGCAGATTCGACTGCATCAGGTCCTGCTTCGCGCGGCGCAGCTCGTCGTCGCGGGCGAGCGCGCGCGCCACTGCCCCGTCGCGCCCGGCGCGCCGGCGCAGATCGCCGACGATCGCGTCGATGACCGCGGGGCGAATCGGCTTCCCGAGCAGCAATCGCGCCACCTGCGATTCGGCCCGCGCGATCTCGCGCGTGTACTTCGCGCGAGTGGCCGCGGACAGCTTGCGGTCGTGGGCCCGCGCGCGCAGCGTGCACAGCACCTGTTCGAGCTTCGCGACGCGCGCAAACGCGCGCAGCGCGGACTGCGCTTCGGCACGGTCGACGTCGCCGCCGTCTCCCACCGCGACGAGATCGTCAACGGGAACTTCGCGCCGCCGGACGCGGTCGGCGAGCGTCGTCAGCGCCGCGAGCGCGGACGGAATCGACGCGAGCGCCGTTGTGAGCTCGCGGTGCCCGTCCTCCATACGCCGCCCGATATCCGATTCCTGCTCGCGCGTCAGCAGGCGATGTTTCCCGATTTCGCTGAGGTACGAACGGACCGGATCGAACTCCGCGCGCGACAGCTCGTGCGCAAGATCGGACGGCTCTTCCGTGTCGGCTGACACCGCGGCCGCCGACCATTCCACCCACTCGTCAGCGGTTTCGCCGCGGAATTCGCCGAGCGCGCTCAGTGGCGTCTCGTCGACTTCGGACGGGGATGAATGCATATCCGCCTCTCACCAAAACGGCCGCAACGAACGTGCCCGAGGGGCCTCGTGGCCCTCTACTTATAGATGTTGCCGGATTTCGGCTGGCCTGTGCCGTTTCGATACAGAATCCGTGCTGTTCGGCGTGGAGCAGGCTGCCGTATCCTATTGATTTGATTACTGATGCAGCGCCGGTCTTCGAGTGGCTTGCTTCTTGATGACTCTATATGACACTATGGTGCATTACTTCAAAGCCAACGCTCGGTTCTCAGCTCAGTCGCTGCCTCCCCGGTGTCCGAAGTGCGGCAACCATCGGACTGAAATCGTCGGCCGTTCGGCGGATGAGAAGACAGTGATCATCCGCTGTGCGGCGTGCGGCGAGCGATCCGAAGTCCCTGGCGACGCGGAATCCTTCGTCTCGAGCCGATAGAACGAGGGCGTACACTAAGGGGTCCATGTCCGATCAGGGTCCGGTTACGAGAAATATCCGTCTGGCGCCGCCCGCGAACACACACGCCGACGCGGGCGACAAGCTCTCGATAGAGCTCGACGCCATCATCACCATCGGCCGGGCGCTGTCGCACATTCCCGACGTCGAGACGCGGGCGCGCGTCATGCGGTGGGCGATCGACCGCTTCGGCATCGACGTCACGACGCCGGAGGAGCCGGGCGCGGATCTCGCGCTGCCGGCCCACGTCGTTTCCGCCGCGGCGCCGGACCTCGACGCGGCCGAATCGTTGAACGTCGACGGCTTGAGCGAGATGTTTCCGGCCGAGGACGAGGCGCGCGAGTCGCGTCAGGTCGCGTTCACGTCGTCACGCACCCGCGAGCTCCGGCGGCCCAGGACGACACTCGGCGATCGCCTCCGCGCCGCGCTGCACTGGATGGGCATCTAGCCTGAACGTTTCCGGGATCACCGACGATTTCGACGTGGCGATCGTCGGCGGGGGCGCGGCCGGCCTGGCCACCGCGATCTTCGCGCGCCGCGCCGCCCCGCATCTGTCGGTGACGGTTCTCGACGGCGCGCGGACGATCGGCGCGAAGATCCTCGTCAGCGGCGGCTCGCGCTGCAACGTCACGAACCGCGTCGTCACCGATCGCGATTTCTGGGGCGGACGGGCGTCGATCGTGCGCCACGTGCTGCGCGCGTTTCCCGTCGACGCCACCGTCGCGTTCTTCCGCGAGATCGGCGTCGCGCTGCACGAAGAAGGCGACGGCAAGCTCTTTCCCGATTCCAATCGATCGCGCGACGTGCTGGCCGCGCTCGTCGCCGAAGCCGGGCGGCGCGGCGCGACGATCTCGGCAGGATGCCGCGTCGCGTCCATCGCGGCCGACGCCGGCCGCTTCTCGCTGACCACCTCGCGCGGCCCGGTTCGCGCCCGCGTCGTCGTTCTGGCCACCGGCGGACAGTCGCTGCCGAAAACCGGCAGCGACGGCGCTGGCTACGCGATGGCCCGCGCGCTCGGGCATACGATTGTGCCGACGACGCCCGCGCTGGCTCCGCTGGTGCTCGAAGGGGACGGCCTGCATCGGGCGCTCAGCGGCGTGTCGCAGGACGTCGAGCTCGCCGTCTGGATCGACGAGCGCGTCGGCATCCGCCTCCCGGGCGCCCTTCTGTGGACCCATTTCGGCGTCAGCGGACCCGTCGCGCTCAACGCCTCGCGCCACTGGCTCCGCGCGCGCATCGAAGGCCGGGCCGTCCGCGTGACGGTGAACTTTCTGCCGGGCGCGACGCTGCCGGCGGTCGACGCCGAGTGGACGCGGCGCGGCGCCGCCCATCCGCGCACGACGGTGCTGTCGCTGCTCTCGCGGGACGTGCCGACGTCGATGGCGCGCGCGATGCTCGATCGGCTCGCGATCGCGCCGGACACCACCGCCGCGCATTTCCCGCGGGCTGACCGCCGCCGCCTCGCGCAGGCGCTCGTCGAATATCCGCTTCCCGTCGCGGACAGCCGCGGTTACACCTACGCGGAAGCGACGGCCGGCGGCGTCGCGCTGACCGAGATCGATCCCGCGTCGATGGCGTCCCGCGTCTGCGACGGCCTCCACCTCGTCGGCGAAATCCTCGACGTCGACGGCCGCATCGGCGGCTTCAACTTTCAGTGGGCGTGGTCGTCGGGCTTCGTCGCGGGGCGGGCGCTCGCGAAGGGTGCGGGGACGTTGGGCGGGGGGCCGCTTCACGGTTCAAGGTTCAAGGTTCAATAGTTCAAAAGTTCCTGGGCCCGCGAAACCGTGAAGTTTGAAACCTTGAACCCTGAACCCTGAACCTTGAACCCTGCTTACTCTTGACGCCCACATTGACACGCGGTGTCCGCGTTCCGCATCATACCTAAACCGCTTATGGGAGACTTCCTGCCCGGCACGCTCGACATGCTGATCCTGAAAACGTTGAGCCGCGGTCCCCTGCACGGCTATGCGATCGTGCAGTTCATCCACGACGCCTCGCGCGACGTGCTCGCGGTGGAGGAAGGCGCGCTGTATCCCGCGCTCCACCGCCTGGAGGTCCGAGGGCTGCTGCGATCCCGGTGGGCCGCCTCGGACAACAACCGCCGGGCGAAGTTCTACGCGCTGACCGCGTCCGGCCGCCGCGCGTTGAGCCAGGAATCCGATTACTGGCGGCGCGTCTCGGCCGCCGTCACCCGCGTCATGCAGACGGCATGAGCCTCTTCGCGTCCGTGGTCCATCGGCTCGCCGCGATCGCGAGGCGCCGCCGCCTGGATCGCGATCTCGACGACGAGCTGGCGTTTCATCTCTCGATGCGCGAGGCGGACGGGCGTGCGGATGGACTGTCGGCCGCCGATGCCACGCGCGACGCGCGGCGCCGCTTCGGCAACGTCACGTATCTGAAGGAGCAGACCCGCGACATGTGGACCTTTCAACCCTTCGAACGCCTGATGCAGGACATCCGCTACGCGCTGCGCACGCTGGGCCGGTCGCCGGGCTTCACGATCGTCGCCGTCTTCGCGCTCGCCGTCGGCATCGGCGGCAATACGGCGATCTTCAGCCTGATGAGTGCGTCGCGCGAGGCGGCGCTTCCCTATCCCGACGCCGGCCGACTCGTCCAGCTGTGGGGCAACGTGATGCGGGCAAAAGTCGAGCGGCGGGGAGCGTCGTACCCCGATTACCAGGACTGGCGCGCGCAGGCGAAGAGCTTCGACGACATGTCGGCGTTCGATTCGCAATGGATCACGCTCGTCGGCGGGGACGAATCCGAACGCATCCTCAGCGAGGACGTCGACACGTCGTACTTCTCGCTCCTCGGCGTCGCCCCGGCGCTCGGCCGTACCTTCCGCGCCGACGAGAACGTCGCCTCCGCTCCTCCGGCAGTCGTCGTGCTGAGCGACGGCCTCTGGCGGCGCCGCTTCAACGCCGACCCGGCGATCCTCGGCCACAGCGTGACGCTCTGCTGTGCACCGCGCCCGTACACCGTCATCGGCATCATGCCGGCGGGATTCAAAGGGCTGAGCGACACGGCCGAATTGTGGCTGCCGTTCACCGCCTGGGCGTCCGCGGACGTGCTGGCGGCCCGCGGCGCGCGCGGGTTCACCGTCCTCGCGCGGCTCAAACGCGGCATCAGCATGTCCACCGCGCAGGCGGACCTCGACATGATTTCGCGGCGGCTCGAACAGGCCTACCCGCAGACAAACGAAAAGCGCGCGGTCGAAGTGAGCCCGCTCGACGTCGAGCTCTTCGGCAGCCTGCGTCCCGCGCTGCGTACGCTGATGGCCGCGGTCTCGTTCGTGCTGCTCATCGCGTGCGCGAACGTTTCCAATCTGCTGATCGCGCGCTCCGAAGCGCGGCAGCGCGAAATCGCCGTGCGCACGGCGCTCGGCGCCGGCTGGCGTCGGCTGCTCGCGCAGCTCGTCACCGAAGGGTGCGTGCTCGCTTCGATGGGCGCGCTCGCCGGCCTCGCCCTGGCGTACGCGGCGACGCGGGCGCTCCTCGCGACGAGCCCGGTCACGTTCCCGAGCTTCGTCACGCCGCACATCGACCTCCGCGTCGCGCTGTTCACGGTGGCCGTGTCGATGGCGTGCGGCATCGTCCTCGGCCTGGCGCCGGCGATGCATGCGCGCGTCTCGCGGCTGGCCGATGCGCTCAAGGATTCCGCGCGCGGGAGCGAAGGGCGGAGCTCGCAGCGCGTCCGCAGCGCGCTCGTCGTCGTCGAGGTATCGCTCGCAGTCGTGCTACTCGTCGGCGCGGGGCTGATGATCCGATCCGTGCGCAATCTCGCCGCGCTCGATCCCGGCTTCGATCCGCGCTCGCTGCTCACGCTGCACGCCAGCATCCCGCGGACGGCCGTCGGCACCGGACCGGCGCGTCCCGTCGTCGAGGGCCGCGCGCTGCTCGACCGCCTGCGCGCGATTCCCGGCGTCAGCGACGTCGCCCTCGGCAACGATTTGCCGCTCGACGGCGGAGCCGGCGCCTCGTTCTACGCCGCGGAGGGAATGCCTCCCGTGAACGCGCAGAACATGCCGCGCATCTACGTCCACCGCGTCACGCCGGGATTCTTCTCCGCGCTGCGGATGCCGCTGCGCGCCGGCCGCACGTTCACCGAAGCCGAAGTGTCGCCGACGTCGCCCGCGGTCATCGTCAGCGAAAACGTCGTCAAACGGTTCTGGCCGGGGCAGGATCCGATCGGCAAGCGCATCAAGTTCGGGTCGGAGACGTCGAACAATCCGTGGATGTCGATCGTCGGCGTCGTCGGCGAGGTGAAATACCGCGCGCTTCCGGAGAACCCGACGGCCGATCCCGACATGTATCTGCCGTTCGCCGATCGGAACGCGCTCGTCGGCATCGTCGTCCGCACCACGATTCCGCCGGCGTCGCTCGCGCCGGCGGTGCGCGCGGCGATCCGGTCCGCCGATCCGTCGATTCCGGTCTACAGCGTCGCGACGATGGACGACCTGACGGGGCAGCAGACGGCGCAGTCGCGTTTCACGATGTGGCTGATGGGGATCTTCGCTGCGTGCGCGCTGATGCTCGCCGTGGTCGGCATCTACGGCGTGATGTCGTACCTGGTGGCGCAGCGCACGCGCGAGATCGGCATCCGGCTCGCACTCGGGGCGGACCACGGCGACATCCTGCGGCTCGTCGTCGGCAACGGCGCGCGGCTGATTGGCGCCGGGATCGCGATCGGAATCGCCGCGTCGCTCGCGCTGTCGCGGCTCGTATCGACGCTGCTGTTCGGAGTGACGGCAGCGGATCCGGCGGCGGCTGCCGCCGTCGCCGTGCTGGCGGCTGTCGCCGTGGTGGCGTGCTACCTGCCGGCCGCGCGCGCGACGCGGATCAATCCGATCCGCGCGCTGCGGTACGATTGATTACCCCGGTGCCCGGCTAGGATTCCTTCTTCTTCTTCGCCGCCCGCTTGCGCACCGGCGCGCGGTTCGGCGCGGGCTCGTTCGTCGCTTGGAGGGACACGAGCCGCGTGGAGAACGTGCGCCGCCCGTGCTCATCGAAATCGATGACGGTGTGGTGTTCGTTGACTTCGACCAGCGTCCCCGGCCCGTACGTAGGCTGAACGACGCGGTCGCCCTTCGACCAATTCTTCATAGCTGGTTATTGGTAGATGACACTACCATCGCGGCTCGCGGCGCCCGCCGCCGCCGCCGCCGCGGTTGCCG
>Ga0075425_100006270_pt1 | contig 12455 bp, 14 predicted proteins | sample SoiMethybrSBSTD4_FD_75300 | JGI IMG/M metagenome (GOLD analysis project Ga0075425, IMG submission 75300) | Bulk soil microbial communities from a Populus tree surrounding site in Tennessee, USA - Soil MetaG P. TD hybrid SBSTD4 | ecosystem: Environmental > Terrestrial > Soil > Tree plantation...
GTCTATTGTGGGCTCGGAGATTCACTTGCTTACGAGGGCCGTTTCGACGAGGCGATTCCGTATTTCCGCAAAGCCGTCGAATTGAGTCCCCACGATCCCCTGCGCTGGGCCTTCTATTCGTACCGCGCATTAGCGCACATCTTTGCGCGGCAATTCGATCAGGCCTTTGAATGGTCCCAGAAGGCCACACGGGTGCCGAACGCGCACTACTGGGCTTTCGCACACCGCGTCGCCGCGCTCGGACACCTACAAAATCAGGACGATCTGCCTGCCGCGAAAGACGAACTGCTGCAGCGCAATCCGGATTTCAGCTGCACCTTCGCACGCCGGCGGCTTTTCTATGTCCGGGACAATGCCCAACTCGACCTCTACGTGCAGGGCCTGCGCCTCGCCGGCATAAAAGACTGAGCTTCATTAGCGCTTGGCAACTTCCGCGGAGTGTCCGCGATGCAGACGGTAGATGCCGGCGGCCCATTGCGCGGCTGGATGCTGCAACAGCATGGTTCGGTAGTCCTTCAGATACGGCGGCAGCTCCAGCTGGAGCGGATACTGAAGCTCGGGAGGTTGCAGGAGCGGCCCCATTAGCGCGGCGGCCGTGAGATCTGCGACGGAGAAAACGTCGCCGACCAGATGCGCACGGCCTTGCCGCTGATGCTCGATGCGATCGAGCGCTGCCACGACGGTGGCGCGATCTCTCCCCAGATTGCGCGCGCTGATCTTGTGACGGACCCGATAGAACCATGGAAAAACCCGAAGCACCCGCCGCAGTCCGGGATAGGCCTTGTTGCCCATGCCGGTCGTCAGCATGCGCAGTGCAAAGTCGGGATCGTGTTGGAACAGCGGTGTGACGACAGCCGCGCGCAATGCCGGCCCAAGCGTCTCGTCGAGGTCGTCCTCCAGCGCGAGCGCGCGCTGCCGCGCGGCGGATTCACGCGGATAAAGCGGCGGCTCGGGGTAATGCTCCTCGAGCGCGGCGATGATCCGTGTGGAATCCCCAATGGCACGCCCATCGAGCCACAGAACAGGCAGCTTGCCCTTACCGGTCGCGCGCCAGACCTTGATCAGGTAGCCGGAGCCGAGCACGCGGCGTCGGTGCGCGACGCGCTTGTAGTCAAGCGCCCAGCGCACCTTTTCGCTGTAGTGCGAGAACGGGATGTGCCACAGCGCCGGGGTGTCCATGGCGGCCTAGCTTGCATGTCAAAAGGCAAATTGGAAGCGGAGCCCCGGCCGATGGCTCCATTCGCAATGATCCCTAGACTTTATTGAGCGCCGCGGCTGGCCATTTTCTTCTCCAGCTCCTTGCTCGAGCACATGCCGGAAACTTGGGAAAGAATCGCAGATGGTCGGGAGAGCTAGGAGCGCGGCTTCGGTTTCGCCTTTTCTGGCGGTGGTGCCGCATCGCGCGCAAGGCGTGCTGCCCGAAGACTTGCCATGCGCCGCATGGCAGCATCGTGTTTTTCGCGATATTCGCGCATCGCCTTCGCTTTGTCGGCGTCGCTTTGCTTGTCAGCCATCGTGCTTCTTCCCGAACTGTTTTGCGTCCGTCTTAGTCCGCGCGGAGAAGCTGGTGCTCCTCGGCAATTCTCTCGAAAGATTCCGCAGTGCTCTTGATGCGATATGATAGCCGGCTGCTGTCTTCGATCGGCAGCTGACGAACGATCTTGTACAGTCCGCGTGCGGAGTTTTTTCCAAATTGCGGTTGGTAGTAGACGCTCTGCCCGGGCGAATACTTGTGTTGCGCCATGTGTCTCACTCGTCTCCTTTATGATGTGAACAGCTAGAGCGCAAAGAAGTTGGAAGAACGCCCGGCGGCAGCTGGGCGTTCGACACGGCCGATCATTTTTCCGAAATCAGGCAGGTTGCAGATTGGAGGCGGCCTGTTTTCCGCGCTCGGTCACCACATCGTAAGTGACGCGTTGGCCCTCATTGAGCGTGTTCATGCCGGACCGTTCAAGGGCGCTGATGTGCACAAACACATCGCGCGACCCGTCGCTTGGCGTGATGAAGCCAAACCCTTTTTGGGTGTTAAAAAACTTTACAGTACCTGTTGCCATGACATTTCCTCGCATTGCCGCTCATCGCAGCTGACATGCACACGGGCATCATCGCTCGTGCGGTCGAAGCCCCGAGTTTTTGGTGGCTTGATGGCGGCCAATTGGGCAGCAAAACAAGTCAGGACGAAACCTGGTTTCAACGAATTGCGCGTACACGATTTGTCCCAAAACGTCCACTCAATTCACCGACACATCGCGCCCCGCGAATATAGCTCGACTCGCATCGGAACATGCTTCAGCGTGACCGCTATGCGCGAAAAGCGTCTCAAGCTGACATTCAGGCAGCCTTTTTGGGTCAAAGGCGTCAGCCGAATGTTCCCCGCGGGAGACTATGAGCTCGTCCCCGACCAGGAATTGACGGCCGAGTATTACCTGCCGGCCTATCGCCCCGTTGTGGCGTTGATCCATATGCCCTCTCAGGCGCATCGGTGTTCATCATTCGCCAAAGCAAGCGTCGACCTCGCGGATATTCTGGCGTCGCATCAACTGGACCAACACCGGGCGGCAACGCTGGCGGAGCGCAGCTAGGCAGGCCGCGCCAGGAACGTCATGCGCCCCTGGTTGTGGCCGATATTGCGCTTTGCGCGTTCGGCCTTGAACCCGGCCCTGCCAAGACGTTCGCGCATCGCCGCTTCGGTATAATGTGACAGCCCGGCCGTCTTCCTCAGGCGCAGATAGTCCGACGCAAAAATCCGCACCAGGCCAAACGCCGCCGCCCAGAAGAAACCATTGGCGGCACCGAAGCGCAGCAGTGACAGCGCGGCGGTCGGCGCCGCGAAATGCGGCGGCACGACATCGCCGAGAATGAACAGCCCGTCCGGCTTGAGCAGGCCGCGGAAGATCGTGAGCAGGCGATCGAGCTCGGCCTGCGTCAGGTACTGCGCGACCGAATGCATCACGATGAGATCGAACGAGGCCTTCGGCAGCGCCGCGGCCTGCTCGGCGGCGATCACGGCGATCTTCGGATGGCCGGCATAACGCGCGGTGAGCGAGGCGCGTACATTCGGCGCGGCTTCCATCAGCACCAGCTGGGCGCAGGCGTCGGCGACGAGGTCGGCCGATGTCGCTTCGCCGCAGCCAAAGTCGAGCACATGTGCGGTGGGTGAGGGCACATAGGCCCGTATGTCCTCGGCAATGCTGCGATAGTGCACGTCGCGGTGACGCGCATTCACATAGATCACCGAGTGCTTGAAGTCGTAGAACTTGACCCAGTCGCTCATGCAAACTTTCTATCGTGCGAGTTCGCGCGGCGCCAGCAGTCAGCGCCGCCAAAGCTTTGCCAGGCCGCCGTCTTTGCCGAGCACCGGATCACTTTCCGGCACCGGCACTCTCGGAATCGTTAGCAGCGCCGTGTCGCGGTCAGCCGGGTTGTCGCTGCGGCAGAGGTTATACGTGCCCTCGGGCGGATAGGCGCCGATCACCAGAAGATCGGCGCTGCCCGACAGCCGCTGATGCCCGGTGCCGGCCGGCAGAACCGCCACATCGCCCGCCGTAAAGTCGAACGTCTCGCCGCCGGGTCCGCCGAGCTGCACTTGCGCCGTCCCGCGTGCGATGCCGAGCGCCTCATGGATCATCGAATGGTAGTGCACGAACGGATAGATGCCGTTGCGCCATTGGCCGTGGCCCCACCCGTTCTGCGCGAACAGGGTTTCGATCGCGCGCGCGGGGTCATGCCCGCCGAAACCGACCGCGCCCTTGTAGATGAGCGCCGGCAAGGCCGCATTGTTCGGCACCTTGCCGTCATCTTTGAACATAAAAGCAAGAGTTTTCGATACGGTCATGCCGATACAACTAATTTCGGCACACGGGGTTGCGACCCCTAAGCAATCTTGCGCTTTTTGGTGTCTTTGGCCTGCCGCATCATCTCGACGAAGCGCGTGAAGAGATAATGACTGTCGCGCGGGCCGGGCGAGGCTTCCGGGTGGTACTGCACCGAGAAGACCGGCTTGTCCTTGAGCGCGAGGCCGCAATTGGAGCCGTCGAACAGCGACACATGCGTCTGCTCGACATTCTTCGGCAGCGAGTCCTTGTCGACTGCGAAGCCGTGGTTCATCGAGGTGATCTCGACTTTGCCGGTGGTGAGGTCCTTCACCGGATGATTGGCGCCGTGGTGGCCCTGGTGCATCTTCATGGTCTTGCCGCCGACAGCAATGCCGAGCATCTGATGGCCGAGGCAGATGCCGAAGGTGGGCGTGCCGGAGTCGATCAGCTTCTTGATCACCGGCACAGCATATTCCCCGGTCGCTGCGGGATCGCCCGGGCCGTTCGAGAGGAAGACGCCGTCCGGCTTGAGCGCCATGATGTCTTCCGCCGAGGTCTTCGCCGGTACCACCGTCACCTTGCAGCCGGTGCCGGCGAGAAGGCGCAGGATGTTGCGCTTGATGCCGTAGTCGACCGCGACCACGTGGAATTCCGGATTGGTCTGCCGCGAGTAGCCTTTGTCCCAGGCCCACGGCGTCTCGTCCCAATTGAAGCGCTGAGCGCTCGTCACCATCGGCACAAGATCCATGCCGACCAATCCTGGCCAGTCCTTCGCTTCTTTCTTCAGCGCAGGCAGATCAAACTTGCCCGACGGCTCGTGCGCGATCACCGCGTTCGGCATGCCCTTGACGCGGATCAGCGAGGTGAGGGCGCGCGTGTCGATACCGGCGAGGCCGATGATGCCGCGCGCTTTCAGCCAGTCATCAAAGTGCTTGGTCGCCCGGTAGTTCGAGGGCTGCGTGATCGCGCTGCGTAAAATGACGCCGCAGGCTCCCGGCCGCGACGCCATGTTCAGGCTCTCGATGTCTTCTTCGTTGGTGCCGACATTACCGATATGCGGGAAAGTGAAAGTGATGATCTGCCCGGCATAGGACGGGTCGGTGAGGATTTCCTCGTAGCCCGTCATCGCGGTGTTGAAGCAGACCTCGCCGACCGCGCGTCCGGTCGCGCCCAGCCCGAAGCCTTCCAGGACGGTCCCATCGGCCAGCACCAAAAGCGCCGTGGGTTTGGGTTCGTCCCAAGCCCCCGTTTTGTCGGCTTTCGTTTGGGTCATGGCCTCTTACTTGCGTATTATAGTGTGAGAGGCAAGAGGCCGGGCGATTCCGCCCCCAGCCGCCTGATTGCACTTAAGTTAATGCAAAAAAAGGGGTTCCCGTGCTGCGCGACGACATCAACAAGGCCCTGACCGAAGCGATGAAGGCCAAGAACGAGCGGGCGGTTTCCACGCTCCGCATGATCAATTCCGCGCTCAAGAATGCCGATATCGAGGCACGCGGGGCGGGCAAGCCGCCGCTCGGCGATGCCGAGGTGCTCGGCCAGCTGCAGAAAATGATCAAGCAGCGCCAGGAATCGGTCGAGCTCTACCAGAAAGGCGGCCGCGCCGATCTCGTGAAGCAGGAGCAAGAAGAGATTGTGATCATCTCCGGTTACCTGCCGAAGCAGATGTCGGACGACGAGATGAAGGCGGCGATCGAGGCGGCGGTGAAAGAGACCGGTGCTGCCGGCATGAAGGACATGGGCAAGGTCATCGGTGTGCTGCGCGGCAAATATGCTGGGCAAATGGACATGGCCAAGGCAAGCGGGATGGTGAAGGCGCGCTTGTCGTAGGAGGAAATAATGGTTCGTGTTGCGACTCTGCTCGCCACGCTTGTTGCACTGATCGCGCCTGTTGCGGCGCAGGACTATCCCAGCAGGCCGATCCACGTGATCACGACCTCGAGCGCCGGCGGTATCAGCGACATCTTCATGCGCGTGCTCGGCGAAGAGATGCACAAGAGCCTCGGCCAGCCGATCATCATCGACAACCGCCCGGGCGGGGCCGGCAATATCGCCACGCGCGCCTGCACCGAGGCGGCGCCCGACGGCTACACCATCTGCATCATCAACGCCGATCCACTGATCTATAACCAGTTCCTGTTCAAGAACCTGCCGTTCGATCCCGAGAAGGTGACGCCGATCATCAACCTGTTTCACCTGATCCAGGTGCTGGTCATCAATTCCGATCTCAAGGCCAAGACCGTCGATCAGCTGATCGCGACCTCGCGCGAGAAGTCGGGCACGCTCTCGTATCTCACGGCGTCGATCCCCTGCGTCGTCTACATGGACAGCCTCAAGAAGGAAAAAGGCGCCGACTGGGTGCGCGTGCCGTTCAAGGGCGGTGGTGAGGCGACCAACGCGATCCTCGGCGGCTCGACGCCGATCGGGTTGATCGGGCTCGGCAATGTCATTTCCAACATCCAGGCCGGCAAGATGACGGCACTGGCACTGGTCAACAACATCCCCACGCCGCTTCTGCCCGAGACGCCGACGCTCGCCGATCTCGGCTACAAGGGCGCGCCGTCGCAGACCTGGTACGGGCTGTTTGCGCCCGTCGGCACGCCGCGGCCGATCATCGACAAGATCGCGGGCGAGGTGAAACGCGTGTTCGCCAACAAGGACTTTGTCGAGAAATACGTCATCAGCCGCGGCCAGGTGCCGGCGATCAACACGCCGGAGGAGTTCGCTGCCGAGATCAAGGCCGACCGCGCTGAAGCCGAACAGGTGGTGAAGGCGTCCGGCATGACGCCGCAATAGACCGCGGCATGTGCGATTTACTTCGCTCAGTCGAATTTTGCCGGCGACGAGAACGGCCGTGTCGCGTCGACCACGAACATGACGAGCTGATCGAGATCGGCTGTGCCGCTGCTGCTGACTTCCATCGGCATGTCTGCGCCGTGACCCGGCACAGACTGGCCGGCCTCGAGATGCATCATCCCGTGCGAAGTGCGCTGGCTCATGCGGCCGGTGAGCACGTAGAACGCCTCCGATCCTGGATGGCTGTGCGTGGGCGTCTTGGCACCGGGCTCACCACGGGCGCGGTTGATGCGCAACAGATATTCCGGTGCGGTGAGCGGCGGTATCGGTCCGATCTCGGCCACCTTGCTGCCGCCCGCCGAGCTTCCACCCTTCTGCCCGAGCGTGAACAGCCACACCTTGCCGGCGATCTCGGCGGCAAGCGCGGTCGGCCCCGCGACAGCCTTCGCCGCTGCAAGCGTGTCGAAATTTTCGATCCGCCAGTACAGCGGTCCCGGCGGCAATTGCTTGAGCTTCGTTTCGGTGACGGGTTCGATGACAAGTTTGCCGTCGGTCGCCGCTGATGGAACCACCGCAGGTCCGATTGCAAGCAGCGATAACGCCAAGGCGAGGGTGATCCGGGTTCCACGCGTCATGGGCTGTCTCTCCGAGCAGTTCGGTTCAGGCGCGACTTTTTCTGCGATCGGAGGCTGCGACTATTCGACTTCCGCCGTCGCTATCCAGAGATCGCAGGAAAAGTGGTAACCTCTGCGCTGGGGAAGACACGGCGAATGGTCGATGGAGAGACCTGACAGGCAAAGGCCCGACGCCGACCCGTTGACCGGAGATCGGAATCCGGCCGCATTGCCTGCCGACCTTGTCCGCGCGCTCGACTGGCTGCGGGGTCACCTTTCGGAGCCGGTTGATCTCGAACTGCTCGCCTCGGTCGCCGGTGTCCGCCCACGCACGCTCGAAAGTCACTTCAAGACATTCCTGGGCACAACTCCGCTCGGATGGCTACGCCAAACGCGCTTCGCCAACGCCCGGCGCGCGCTTGAGAGCGGTCGCGCCGATGCGACCGTGACGCGCATCGCGCTCGCAAACGGCTTTGGGCAGCTTGGCCGCTTTGCGGTTGAGTACCGTGCGATCTTCGGAGAAACGCCTTCTGCAACGTTGCGGCGGAGCCGTTCCCTGCCCGAAGGCAGCGATGAGCTCGTTGACGATGAGGCCTTGCGCCTCACATGGCAGGCCATTCCCCAGGCGTTTGCAATCGCGCCTCGCGAATGCTCCGAAGCGATCGAGACACTTGAAAGCGTGCGACGGCTGGCTTCCGACTATGGATTGCCGGTCGCTCTCCTGGCGTGGTGCCTGGGCCAGCGTGCCGCGCACGGATTCAGCCGTATGCCGGACGAGGATCGCAATGAGGCGTTGCAACTGGTTGCGCGCGCTCAGACGCTGGCGTCGAACGATGCGTTGGCGTTGACGCTGGCGAGCGGGGCGCTGACACTCGCGCACCGTCTCGCCGAAGCGGACCACTTGTTGGAGCGCGCGCTGGCTCTCGATCCATGGCTGCCCTACGTATGGGTTCGCCGCGGCTGGGCGTCGGCGTATGTCGGTGACCCGGAGGCAGCCTTCCGCGAGTTGCGTATCGCATTGAGGCTCGCGCCGGTTGGGCCGATGCGGCAGATTGCGTTTATCGGAATGGGTTGCGCGCATTTTGCACGCGGGCGCTACGACCGCGCGGCGCGTTGGGTGCAAAGCGGTACAGAGGGCTTTCCCGGTGCGGTGTGGGCGGACCGGATATCGATCGCCGCCGCGGTCCATGCCGGGGCGAAAGCCGAGGCGCGCCGCATTGCCCGGCGCCTCATGCGCAAGGACCCCGATCTGACTGTCGAGAGAGCAGGCAACGCCTGGCCTTTCCCGCCGGCCTTCATGGCGCGTCTCGCTGACGGCCTTGCAATTGCCGGTGTGCCGCGCAGCTAGCTCACACCGCACTGAAGCCGAGCAGGTGGTGAAGGCGTCCGGCATGACGCCGCAGTAGACCGCGTTGCCATTGTGACAAGTTCGTGACCCGACACATCCGCTTTGGATCATTGCGGTTTCGGGATGGAACCGCGCCGCCACATTCCCGTCGAACTCAAAGTGAAGTGTACATTCCGACGCGCAGTTGTTTCGTAACGCGCACAAATAGACGTGGCGTCTTGCCACGGTTTGTAAATAAGGGTCGCGCTAGTCCACTGGCCGGCTCTTTTTTATTGAACCTTCAGTTTGTGTGTATGCCACGCCAACCACACAAAAGGTGTTGGATGCGAAAAGATCAAGAACTTCCCCAGCAACGGATCATCGGCCGCCCGTTTTGCGAATTCTGTAAGTCACAGATGTGGCTCGCCTGTATTGAGCCGGACGAGGCGGATCACGACAAACGAACGTTTGAATGCCCGCGATGCCCAAACGTCACAACACGTATCGTGAAATATCGGTCGGAACCTAAACCAAGGTACATTGGCGTGGCCGTCTAGGTTCAGGAGGCAGGGCACATAAGCGCGTGGGCTGTATTGCCAGATCGATCTCAGCTGCGGCTGCCTTAGCCCTGAAGCGACCGCAACAACAAATACAGCAAGTACACAAGCAGCAGGATGCTGCCGTACTTGATGATGTTATAAGCAAGCAGACTTCTCGGCTTGATCTTTTCCTTCACAAAAGATCGGACTTTGTAGATCGGCTTGTAGGCTTGGGAGATCCAAGACAGTTTGCCCTGGTCATTGGCGCCAGTGAATTTGGCAACCAGCGCATTATTGACCGCGTCTGCAAGGCGTTTGACCGGTCCCCGAAGTTGCGTCTTTTCGACATCGCAAAATAGGATGACGCGGATGATGTCCGTCTTGTTGATGGCGCTGTGCAGGTAGGTCTGGTCGAACAGCAGCTCTTCGCCATCCCTCCAGGCGTATTGTTTTCCATCAAGCGTCAATGCGCATTGTTCGGAATTGGGCGTCAGCAGCCCCAGATGATAGCGAAGCGATGAAGCAACGGGATCATGGTGCCGGCCGAGCTTCGCTCCGGGCGGAAGCACGGTGAACATTGCGGATCGAACCGCCGGAATTGAATCCATGACGGCGCAGGTGTTCGGGCACGCCGCAACCGATTTAGGGCCGCATTCCTTGGTGTACCACTTGAGCGGATAAAGCCGCCAACCGCCCTTCTCGAACGTGTTGTAGCCCGGCTCGTCGATTGCGGGCGGGCGCTGGAATACCCCGGTGTCGAGCAGGATCTTGGCTTCGGCGCGAATGGCTTCGTAGTTCTGTTTGATCGTCTCGAGGCCGGGAACGGACCTTGGGTCGAAGACGGCGCCCTGCCGGCCACGCGTGAAATAAGTGAAAAGGAAATTCAGCGGCGCAAGCAGCAGGACGTGATTGGAAAAATATTTGTGCAAAGGAAGCCGGTCGCTGCACCGCTGGTACAGGTACGCAAAGGAACCGACATAAACCGCCGCTATGGCTGCGAATGGGTAGTTGACCATCGTCCCGCCCCGTTACTCACACAAGGCGGTATCATATCGGCTTACGCCTGGATACCGGAAGAGTGGCGACGTCCGTTTTGGCTCACAAGGCTGGCATGCGAATTGTCGGCCAAAAACCGGGCATTAGCTCACAGGTTCCGCGGTTCTCATCTTATGATGTGGTCGGCGGCGGCGACCACTTGCGGGGGAATGGTGAGGCCGATCGACTGCGCCGTCCTGAGGTTGGCGACGATCTCAAATTTGGTCGGCGTCTGCACCGGCATGTCGGCCGGCTTTTCGCCCTTGAGGATGCGATCGATGTAGGCTGCCGCGCGGTGGTACTGGTCGATCCTGTCGGGGGCGTAGGAGATCAGGCCTCCTTCGGTCACGAAGAACCGGTTGAAGTAGACCGCAGGCAATTTGTGCCGCGCCGCAAGCGCAACGATCTGGTCCCGCGCCAGCGCCGAGAACAGGTTCGGTGTCACGATCAGGCCGCCATCCGGGCTGCCTGCAAATTTGGCCAGGGAACGCCCCAGCTCCGCATTGTCGCGCGCATCGACAGGGCTCACCGCAATATTGAGTGACGGTGCTGCCTTCTCGATGTCAATCAGCACGTTTCTCCAGGTCGACCGCATGGGATCCTGAACGACCGCCACGCGCGTCACATTCGGTGCAATCTGTTTGAGCAATTCGAGCCACTTGGCGCCGATGTTCGATTCAAACTCGATATAGCCCGTGAAGTTGCCACCAGGCTTTTCCATGCTCGCGATCAGTCTGCGGGCGAGCGGATCGCTTGTCGCGATGAACACGACCGGCACCGTGCTGGTCGCCTCCTGCAATGCGCTCGCGCTTGACCCGCTGACCGCCAGAATGACGTCAGGATTGAGCCCGGCCAGTTCCTGCGCAAAGCGCTTGTAAAGGTTGTCGTTATTGGCCCAGCGATATTCGATCTGCAGGTTTTGACCAGGCTTCCAGCCCTGTTTTTCCATGCCCTGCTCGAAAGCCGCGGTCCACACGCCCGCCTCGGGGTCGTTCTCGGCAATGTTCATCAGCGCGCCAATGTGCCGGACCTGCGTCGACTGCTGTGCCTGCGCGGCGAGCGGCATGAAAGCCATTCCGCCGAGCAAGGTGATGAATTCGCGCCGTTTCATTTGACCCCCCATTTCAGCAAATGGCGAGATACGATTCGCTCAGGGTAGTGTCTTACCGGGGGCAATACGCGGCGGCTGTGCTGCGGATCACAAAAGTCACTATTGCAGGGCCGGTCATCCGCACGGTGTGATCATGGGGGCATTTTTTCTGATCGCGTACGTTGTCATCGGCATCGCCCAGATCTGGGCGGGCATTGAAAGCATGCAGCTCATCTTCGGGATCGGCGGGTTTCTTGCCGTTGTCCTGTTGGTCGTCGTGTATGCCCTTCCGATTGTCGGCACGGCCGCGGTGGCCTTCCTGACCTATTACGGTGCCCGCTACGGCTGGACGTGGGCGTGGTGGCAGGCGCTCATGCTTGCTGCGCCGGGTATCGTCCTCATGCTTGGCGTGGGTGGTCTGGCGATCTGGGCGCAACGCCTGGGCAGGCTCATTCCGTTACACCATCATCTCGCAATGCCAACGCCAAAAACGGGCAACACGGATTAATATAAAACCGCGTCGTCAAACCGGGCGGGCCGAATAAGTATTCTCCCGCGGGTATTGCGGATTCGGGCACATCAACGCGGCGTCCAGTCGCCGAAGTCATTGATGACCGAGACCAACGCGTCGGGACCGACCTTGACTGTGCCCGCGAACGGGTGGTCGATGGCGACGATCGTCAAAAGGCCGCCGAAGATCAGGATCGACAGGGCGGACGTCATGATCGTCTGCGCGCGCAGATTTGCGGTGCCGAAGAAAAACGTGAAGGCGACGGTGACAAAGGCGCCGGTGAACAAGACGGCCCAAACGATGCTTGGCACGAAGCCGGTCGCCGCCACCAGCCTTTCACGACGCTTCTCGCTGATCTGATCGACGTTGCGCAGGATGTCGGCCACGATCAGCGCCTCGTTGGCATTGAACTCGTGAAACTTGAGCACCGCTGCGTAAATCGCGCTGAGCGCCGCCGTAACTTCGGGGCTCGACGTCTCGCGCTCCATCGCGGGCCAGTCCTTCGCGATCGCCGCTTTCAGATACTCTGTCATTGCCTTGCGAATGGCGGCGCCGTGCTGGGCGTCCAGACCTTGCGTGAGGCGGAATACGGTTGCTGCGGCGCTCGCCTCGTTGGCGACACCGATATCGGCCTGGTTGAACCGCTCCCATACGACAAGAATCGCGAAGGCAAGCAGAACGGCAAAGATGACGCCAACCGTCGCAAACTTGAACCCCGCCACCTCGTTATT
>Ga0075425_100006272_pt1 | contig 12453 bp, 16 predicted proteins | sample SoiMethybrSBSTD4_FD_75300 | JGI IMG/M metagenome (GOLD analysis project Ga0075425, IMG submission 75300) | Bulk soil microbial communities from a Populus tree surrounding site in Tennessee, USA - Soil MetaG P. TD hybrid SBSTD4 | ecosystem: Environmental > Terrestrial > Soil > Tree plantation...
ACGATGTCGCCGATCTTGTATTCATTGGTCTCATCGTGGGCGTGATACTTCTTCGACCGCCGCACCGTCTTCTTCATCACGGGATGAGTGAAGCGGCGCTCGACCCGGACAACCACGGTCTTGTCCTGCTTGTCGCTCACCACGGTGCCCTGGAGCATCCGCTTCGGCATAGCACCCTCCCTCTACTTCGACTTGGCCGGCGCGCGCTTCTGCTGCGCGATCGTCTTCAGCCGCGCGATGTCGCGGCGCACCTGGCGCACCCGCGCCGTGTTCTCGAGCTGACCCGTCGCCCGCTGGAAGCGCAGGTTGAACTGCTCCTTCTTGAGCTTGAGCACCTCTTCGTCGATCCGCTCGACGTCCATGCCTCGGGCTTCTGCGGCTTTCATGACGTTTCCACCCACTCGCTGATGCGCTCCACGATCTACCTACTCGCTGATGCGCTCGATGAAGCGCGTCTTGATCGGCAGCTTGGCGGCGGCAAGATCGAGCGCCTCGCGCGCGACCTGCACCGACACGCCGTCGATCTCGAACAGGACGCGCCCCGGCTTGATGCGGCACACCCACAGTTCCGGCGTGCCCTTGCCCTTGCCCATGCGCACCTCGATGGGTTTCTTCGACACCGGCACGTCGGGGAAGATGCGGATCCACACGCGCCCGGCGCGTTTCATGTGGCGCGTCATGGCGCGCCGCGCCGCCTCGATCTGGCGGGCGGTGACGCGCTCCGGCTCCAGCGCCTTGAGCCCGAACTGCCCGAACGTGAGCGAGTTGCCGGACGTGGCGACGCCGTGGATGCGGCCCTTGTGAGCCTTGCGAAATTTGGTCCGGTTGGGTTGCAGCATCGGTCAGACTCTTGCTTGCGATCCTTTAAGGCCGATCAGGCGTCGCGGCGCGGCCGCGCGGCATCGCCTTCGGCCATGCGCTTGTCCTGCGCCATCGGGTCGTGCTCCATGATCTCGCCCTTGAAGATCCACACCTTCACGCCGCAGGTGCCGTAGGTGGTGAACGCGGTGGCGACGCCGTAGTCGACGTCGGCGCGCAGCGTGTGCAGCGGCACCCGGCCCTCGCGGTACCACTCCATGCGCGCGATCTCGGCGCCGCCGAGGCGGCCCGAGCAGTTGATGCGGATGCCCTCGGCACCGAGCCGCATCGCCGACTGGACGGCGCGCTTCATGGCGCGCCGGAAGGCGACGCGGCGTTCGAGTTGCTGCGCGATCGACTCGGCCACCAGCTGGGCGTCGAGCTCGGGTTTCCGGATCTCGACGATGTTGATCACGACGTCGGAGTCGGTGAGCTCGGCGACCTTGCGGCGCAGCTTCTCGATATCGGCGCCCTTCTTGCCGATGACCACGCCGGGCCGGGCCGAATGGATCGTGACCCGCGCCTTCTTGTGCGGGCGTTCGATCACGATCTTGGAGACCGCCGCCTGCTTGAGCTGCTTCATCAGCTCTTCGCGGATCTTCATGTCCTCGTGCAGGAGCTTGCCGTAGTCGTTCTTGCCGGCAAACCAGCGCGAATCCCAGGTCCGATTGATGCCCAGGCGCAGCCCGATCGGATTGACTTTCTGACCCATAATTCCTCCTAGGCCGCGGCCTCGACCTGACGCACGACGATGGTCAGGTGCGAGAACGGCTTTTGAATGCGTCCGGCGCGGCCGCGGGCGCGCGGCGAGAAGCGCTTCATGACGAGACCCTTGCCGACATGTGCCTCGGCGACGACGAGATCGTCGACGTCGAGGTCGTGGTTGTTCTCGGCGTTGGCGATCGCCGACTCCAGGCACTTGCGCACGTCCTTGGCGATGCGCTTGCGCGAGAACTGCAGGTCGGCAAGCGCCGTCGCCACCGCCTTTCCACGGATCAGGGTGGCGACCAGGTTGAGCTTCTGCGGGCTCACCCGGATGTTGCGCGCCACGGCCTTGGCCTCGTTGTCGGCGAGGATGCGTTCGCGCTTCTTCTTGCCCATCTGAAAAATCCCTCGCCTGCGAACGTTACGGAGTGGTGGCGCGCTTGGCCTTGCGGTCGGCCGAATGGCCGTAGAACGTGCGGGTCGGCGAGAACTCGCCGAACTTGTGGCCGACCATTTCCTCGGTCACCAGCACCGGAATGTGCTTCTGCCCGTTGTAGACGCCGAAGGTGAGCCCGACGAACTGCGGCAGGATGGTGGAGCGGCGGCTCCAGATCTTGATCACCTCGTGACGGCCCGACGCGCGCGAGGTCTCCGCCTTCTTGAGCAGATAGCCGTCAACGAACGGACCTTTCCAAACCGAACGCCCCATGGGTGCCTGTCCTTACTTCTTCTTCCGCGCATGGCGGCTGGAGACGATGAATTTCGTGGTCGACTTGTTCTTGCGGGTCTTCTTGCCCTTGGTCGGGAAACCCCAGGGCGTGACCGGATGGCGTCCGCCCGACGTGCGGCCTTCGCCGCCGCCGTGCGGATGATCGATCGGGTTCATCGACACGCCGCGATTGTGCGGACGCCAGCCGAGCCAGCGGGTGCGGCCGGCCTTGCCGATCGAGATGTTCATATGGTCGGGGTTCGACACCGCGCCCACCGTGGCCATGCAGCGGCCGTGCACGAGGCGCTGCTCGCCCGAATTGAGGCGCAGGATCACGTATTCCTGGTCGCGCCCGACGATCTGCGCATAGGTCCCGGCCGAGCGGGCAATCTGGCCGCCCTTGCCGATCTTGAGCTCGATGTTGTGGACGATGGTGCCGACCGGCATGTTGGCCATGGGCATGGCATTGCCCGGCTTGACGTCCACGTGCTCGCCGGCCACCACGGTATCGCCGGCCGCCATCCGCTGCGGCGCCAGGATGTAGGCGAGCTCGCCGTCATCGTACTTGAGCAGCGCGATGAAGGCGCTGCGGTTCGGGTCGTATTCGATGCGCTCGATCTTGGCCGGCATGTCGAACTTGCGCCGCTTGAAATCGATCCGGCGGTAGGCCTGCTTGTGGCCGCCGCCGCGGAAGCGCACCGTGATGCGGCCGTTGTTGTTGCGGCCGCCGCTCTCGTTCTTGCCCTCGGTCAGCTGCTTGACCGGCTTACCCTTGTACAGGGCGGAACGGTCGACCAGGACGAGCTGGCGCTGGCTGGGCGTGACCGGCTTGTAGGTTCTCAGTGCCATCTGTCGCTCAGCCCCTTATGAAAGTCCCGTGGTCACGTCGATGCGATGACCCTCTTCCAGGGTCACGATCGCCTTCTTGACGTTTTGCTGGCGGCCCAGCGACCCGCGGAAGGCTTTCAGCTTGCCCTTGCGGATCAGCGTGTTGACGCTCTTCACCTTGACGTCGAACAGCTTTTCCACCGCCTCCTTGATCTGCGGCTTGGTGGCGGTGCGCGCGACCTTGAAGATCACCTGGTTGCGGTCCGAGGCGATGGTCGCCTTCTCGGTGATGACCGGCCCGATGATGACGTCGTAATGGCGCGGATCGGGGCTCATTTGAAGCGCGCCTCCAGCGCATCGAGCGCGGCCTTGGTGAGCACCAGCGTGTGCCGCCGCAGAATGTCGTAGACGTTGATGCCCTGCACCGGCAGGACGTCGATGTTGGGGATGTTGCGCGCCGCAAGCCGGAAGTTGGCGTTGACCTCGGCGCCGTCGATGATCAGCGCGTTGCTCCAGCCGAGCTTCTCGAAGCGGTCGCGCAGGCCCCTGGTCTTGCCGGCGTCCACCGTCGTCTTGTCGAGGACGATGATGCCGCCATCCTTGGCCTTGGCCGAAAGCGCGTGGCGCAAGGCCAGCGCCCGCACCTTCTTCGGCAGGTCGATGGCGTGGCTGCGCACCAGCGGGCCGAAAGCGCGGCCGCCCCCACGAAAAATGTTGACGCGGGCGGAGCCGTGGCGAGCGCCGCCGGTGCCCTTCTGGCGGTACATCTTCTTGCCGGTGCGCCAGATCTCGGCGCGGTTCTTCACCTTGTGGGTGCCGCGCTGGCGCTTGGCGAGCTGCCAGTTGACGCAGCGCTGGATCAGGTCGGCGCGCGGGTCGAGGCCGAAAATGGCATCCGACAGCTCGACCGAGCCCGCCGCCTTGCCGTCGAGGGTGGTGACCTTCAGTTCCATGTCACGCTCCCTCCGCGGCCGGCGCCTGCGCCGCCGCCTCGCTCTCGGCTGTCGGCGTAGCGCCGGCGGCTTCCGCCTCACCCGGCAGGCGGAATTTTCCCGGCTTCGGCACGCCGTCGGGCAGGCGCTTCTTCACCGCGTCGCGCACCGTGATCCAGCCGCCCTTGGCGCCGGGCACAGCGCCCTCGACCAGGATGAGGCCGCGGGCGACGTCGGTCTGCACCACCTTGAGATTGAGCGTAGTCACCCGCTCGACGCCGAGGTGGCCGGCCATCTTCTTGCCCTTGAACGTCTTGCCCGGATCCTGGCGGCCGCCGGTCGAGCCGTGCGAGCGATGCGAGATCGACACGCCGTGCGAGGCGCGCAAGCCGCCGAAATTCCAGCGCTTCATCGGGCCGGCAAAGCCCTTGCCGATCGACGTGCCGGTCACGTCGACATATTGCCCGACCACGAAGTGGTCGGCCGTGATCTCGGCGCCGACCGGGATCAGCGCGTCGTCGCTGACGCGGAACTCGGCGACCTTGCGCTTGGGCTCGACCTTGGACACGGCAAAATGTCCGCGCTCCGCCTTCGTCACGTTCTTGACCTTGCGCGCGCCGGAGCCGAGCTGCAGCGCGACGTAGCCGTTCTTGTCCTTGGTGCGGTGCGCGACCACCTGGCACTGGCCCAGCCTGAGCACCGTGACCGGCACGTGTTCGCCGGTGTCGGTGAACAGGCGGGTCATCCCGACCTTCTGTGCAATCACCCCGGAACGCATGGATCTTCGGTCCTTCTCGTACCCAGGTGGGGTTAGAGCTTGATCTCGACGTCGACGCCGGCCGCCAGATCGAGCTTCATCAGCGCGTCTACGGTCTGCGGCGTCGGGTCGACGATGTCGAGCAACCGCTTGTGGGTGCGCATCTCGAACTGCTCGCGGCTCTTCTTGTCGATGTGCGGCGAGCGGTTGACGGTGAACTTCTCGATCTTGGTCGGCAGCGGAATAGGCCCGCGCACCTGAGCGCCGGTGCGCTTGGCCGTATTCACGATCTCGCGCGTCGACGCATCGAGGATGCGATGGTCGAACGCTTTGAGCCGGATGCGGATGTTCTGGCCGTTCATGGCATTTCGGATGACGGACGACAGATGACGCGTGACCGAAAGGTCGTCGTCAGATTGTTCTGTCGCCTTGCCTTATCCGTCCTCTGTTCTCTGTCGTCCGTCGGTTGTCACTCGATGATGCTGGCGACCACGCCGGCGCCGACCGTGCGTCCGCCCTCACGGATGGCGAAGCGCAGCTTCTCCTCCATGGCGATGGGCACGATCAGCTCCACCGTCATCGTCACGTTGTCGCCCGGCATGACCATCTCGGTCCCTTCCGGCAGGTGCACCACGCCGGTCACGTCGGTGGTGCGGAAGTAGAATTGCGGCCGGTAGTTGGTGAAGAACGGCGTGTGCCGCCCGCCCTCCTCCTTGGTCAGGATGTAGGCCTCGGCCTTGAACTTGGTGTGCGGCTTCACCGAGCCCGGCTTGCACAGGACCTGGCCGCGCTCCACTTCCTCGCGCTTGGTGCCGCGCAGCAGCGCGCCGATATTGTCGCCGGCCTCGCCCTGGTCGAGCAGCTTGCGGAACATCTCGACGCCGGTGACCACCGTCTTCTGGGTGGGACGGATGCCGACGATCTCCACTTCCTCGCCGACCTTGATCATCCCGCGCTCGACGCGGCCGGTGACCACGGTGCCGCGGCCGGAGATCGAGAACACGTCTTCCACCGGCATCAGGAACGGCTGATCCTTCGGGCGCTCGGGCTGCGGAATGTAGGAGTCCACCGCCTTCATCAGCTCCATGATCGAACTCTTGCCGATCTCGTCGGTCTTGCCCTCGAGCGCGGCCAGCGCCGAGCCTTTGACGATCGGAATGTCGTCGCCCGGGAACTCGTACTTGGACAGGAGCTCGCGCACCTCCAGCTCGACCAGCTCGAGCAGCTCGGGATCGTCGACCATGTCGACCTTGTTCATGTAGACCACCAGCGCCGGGACGCCGACCTGGCGCGCCAGCAGGATGTGCTCGCGCGTCTGCGGCATCGGGCCGTCGGCGGCCGACACCACCAGGATGGCGCCGTCCATCTGCGCCGCGCCGGTGATCATGTTCTTCACGTAGTCGGCGTGCCCGGGACAGTCGACGTGGGCGTAGTGGCGCTTGTCGGTCTCGTATTCCACGTGCGCGGTCGCGATGGTGATGCCGCGCGCTTTCTCCTCCGGCGCCTTGTCGATCTGATCATAGGCCGTGAACTGCGCCTTGCCCTCCGCGGCCAGGACCTTGGTGATCGCCGCCGTCAGCGTCGTTTTGCCGTGGTCGACGTGACCGATGGTGCCAACGTTGCAATGGGGCTTGGTGCGCTCGAATTTCGATTTGGCCATGGAACTCTCCCTGTCGGGTCCTTCTCTCGTTTGATCTCTGGACTCAGGCGTACTTCGCCTGGACTTCGTCGGCGACCGCTTTCGGCACTTCCGCGTAGTGGTCGAACTGCATGGTGAACGTGGCGCGGCCCTGGCTCATGGAGCGCAGGTTGTTGACGTAGCCGAACATGTTGGCGAGCGGCACCATCGCGTTGATGACGTTGGCGTTGCCGCGCATGTCCTGGCCCTGGATCTGGCCGCGCCGCGAATTGAGGTCGCCGATGACCGAGCCGGTGTAATCCTCCGGCGTCACCACCTCGACCTTCATGATCGGCTCGAGCAGCACCGAGCCGCCCTTCTGCAGCGCCTCGCGCAGCGCCGCCCGCGCCGCGATCTCGAACGCCAGCGCCGAGGAGTCGACGTCGTGATAGCGCCCGTCGACCAGCGACACCTTGAGATCCACCACCGGGAAGCCGGCCAGCACGCCGGCGCCGAGCACGGATTCCAGGCCCTTCTCGACACCCGGGATGTACTCCTTCGGCACCGCGCCGCCGACGATCTTGTTCTCGAACTCGAAGCCCGACGCCGGCGGAGCCGGCTCGGCAATGATCTTGACCTGAGCGAACTGGCCGGAGCCGCCGGTCTGCTTCTTGTGCGTATAATCGACCGTGGCGGCGCGCGTGATCTTCTCGCGGTAGGCCACCTGCGGCGCGCCGATATTGGCCTCGACCTTGTAGGTGCGCTTGAGGATGTCGACCTTGATGTCGAGGTGCAGCTCGCCCATGCCCTTGAGGATGGTCTGGCCGGATTCCTGGTCGGTCGACACGCGGAACGAAGGATCTTCCGCTGCGAGCTTGGCCAGCGCGACGCCGAGCTTCTCCTGGTCGGCCTTGGTCTTCGGCTCGATGGCGATCTCGATCACCGGATCCGGGAACTCCATCTTCTCCAGGATCACGGCCTTCTGCGCATCGCACAGCGTGTCGCCGGTGCGCACTTCCTTGAGGCCGGCCAGCGCCACGATGTCGCCGGCATAGGCTTCCTTGATGTCCTCGCGGTTGTTGGCGTGCATCAAGAGCATGCGGCCGATGCGCTCCTTGCGGTCCTTGGTCGAGTTGATGACGCCCATCCCGCTGTCCATCTTGCCGGAATAGATGCGGGTGAACGTGATCGTGCCGACGAACGGATCGTCCATGATCTTGAAGGCGATCGCGGAGAGCGGCTCGCTGTCGGACGGCTTGCGCTCGACCTCCTGGCCCTTGAGGTCGATGCCCTTGATGGCGCCGCGGTCGAGCGGGTTGGGCAGGAAATCAACCACCGCATCGAGCAGCGGCTGCACGCCCTTGTTCTTGAACGCGGAGCCGCACAGCACCGGCACGAACTTGCGGCCGACCACCGCCTTGCGGATGAGCGCCTTCAGCGTCGCCTCGCTGGGCTCCTTGCCCTCGAGGTAAGCCGTCATGGCGTCATCGTCGAGCTCGACCGCCGCCTCCACCATCTTGGTGCGATATTCGGCGGCCTTGTCCTTGAGGTCGGCGGGAATGTCCTCGTCGTGGTACTTGGCGCCCAGCGCCTCGTCGTCCCACACCACCGCCTTCATGCGCACGAGATCGACGATGCCCTTGAACGCGCTCTCGGCACCGATCGGCAGCTGGATGCAGACCGGATTGGCGGCCACGCGCGTGACGAGATCGTCGACGCATTTGTAGAAGTCGGCGCCGATCTTATCCATCTTGTTGACGAAGACGACGCGCGGCACGTTGTACTTGTCGGCCTGGCGCCACACCGTCTCGGTCTGCGGCTCGACGCCCTGGTTGCCGTCGAGCACACAGACGGCGCCGTCGAGCACGCGCAGCGAGCGCTCGACCTCGATGGTGAAGTCGACGTGGCCGGGCGTGTCGATGATGTTGAGGCGCTTGCCGTTCCAGAAGCAGGTGGTGGCGGCCGACGTGATGGTGATGCCGCGCTCCTGTTCCTGCTCCATCCAGTCCATCGTCGCGGCGCCTTCGTGCACCTCGCCGATCTTGTGGCTCTTGCCGGTGTAGTAGAGGACGCGCTCGGTGGTCGTGGTCTTGCCGGCATCGATATGCGCCATGATGCCGAAGTTGCGGTAGTCCTCGATCGGATGGCTGCGTGGCATGGGGGAGAAATCCTCGTGTTCTTGGCCGGCCGTCACCAGCGATAATGCGAAAATGCCCGATTGGCCTCGGCCATGCGGTGCGTGTCCTCGCGCTTCTTGACGGCGTTCCCCCGGTTGTTCGACGCGTCGAGCAATTCCGCCGACAGCCGCTCCACCATCGTCTTCTCGTTGCGCTCGCGCGCCGCCGCGATGATCCAGCGAATGCCGAGCGCCTGACGCCGCGACGTGCGCACCTCGACCGGCACCTGGTAGGTGGCGCCGCCGACACGGCGGGAGCGCACCTCGATCGACGGCATGACGTTGTCGAGCGCCTGCTCGAACACGCCGAGCGGGCTCTGCTTGGTCTTGCCCTCGATGACGTCGAAGGCGCCGTAGACGATATGCTCGGCCACCGACTTCTTGCCGGCGTGCATGATCGAGTTCATGAACTTCGTAACCACCACGTTCCCGAACTTGGGATCGGGAAGGATTTCGCGCTTCTCGGCGCTGTGACGGCGGGACATCGATCTTCTTCCTTCGTCATGCCCGGGCTTGACCCGGGCATCCATCCTTTCGTTCTAACCTCTCGAGATCCCCGGGTCGCGCTCCGCTTGCCCGGGGATACTCCGCAAAGAGGCCCATTATTTCGGCCTCTTTGCTCCGTATTTCGACCGGCGCTGCTTGCGGTTCTTGACGCCCTGCGTGTCGAGCACGCCGCGCAGGATGTGGTAGCGCACGCCGGGGAGATCCTTGACGCGGCCGCCGCGGATCATCACCACCGAGTGCTCCTGCAGGTTATGGCCCTCGCCCGGGATGTAGCCGATGACCTCGAAACCGTTGGTCAGCCGCACCTTGGCCACCTTGCGCAAGGCGGAGTTGGGCTTCTTCGGCGTCGTCGTATAGACGCGCGTGCACACCCCGCGCTTCTGCGGGCTCGCCTGCAGCGCCGGAACCTTGTTGCGCGCCTTCACCTGCACACGCGGCTTGCGGATCAACTGGTTGATCGTCGGCATCCTGGCCTTAACCCTTGACGTTGCGAGCCGCGGGCTCCGCGCCCGGACGGCTCCCAAGCAAAACGAAAGCGCGCCATGCGCTTGTCCGCGCAATGACGCCCTTGGACTCAGAGGACCGCGACGCGACCGACGTCGCGGTCATGCACCCGTTCAGCTGACGAGAGCTGTCACAAGCAGCGTTTGAGCTTCGTTGATCGAGGCGCGGAAAGCGCCATGCCGATGCGCAGAAAACTCACCGCCTGCTGCAAAAGTGGGGGGTTTTTACTGTGCGACCCTCCCCCCGTCAACCCCGAAGGCGCTGATTTTCGGCCGTTTCCTGCGCCCGCCGGAGGACGGCGGCGCAGTCCCGGAGCAGCGTGGCGGGAAGCTGTCATGATATGGGGGTCACGTAGCCGACCGGCAAGCCTCCCGCCGCCGCGGGCGTGGCCGAATGGCAAAAATTCCGCACCGCGGGATGCCGAACACGGCCGGAAGCCGGCCGCCGGGGCCGCCGACCCCGAGGAGGTGCCGCCAGCCGGGCAGTCGCGCTGGGAGGCGCGCGGCATGAACATAGTCACGGCCCCGGCCGTCCAAACCATGCCGGTTCCAGCATCGGCGCACAGGGTGCGCCCAGACCGGACGTAAATGCACCGTACTGCACCCCGGGAGAACAGACATGGCTGTCGCGACTGCATCGAACAGCGCCGACCCGCTCGGCCGAGAATGGCTTGGCGTGCCAATGGCAATGCATGTATCGTTCGCCAAACCAATCATTTCACGCGCATTTGGTAACGGGAGGTCCTGATGGCCACGTGGCAACCTGATCCGAGCTTCTATCCGTCTCCACGCCAGGCCGCCAAGGCCCCGCCGGAAAAGCTCGCCTACGTCGCGGCATTCGATCCGGCGCGCAAAGCCGGCGACGCCATTGCCACGGTCGATGTCGACCCGGCATCGCCGACCTATTCGCAAATCCTCGGCACGGTCCAGATGCCCAATGCCGGCGACGAGTTCCACCATTTCGGCTGGAATGCCTGCTCGTCCAGCCTGTGCCCGAACGCTCCCCACCCGCACATGGAGCGCCGCTACCTGGTGGTGCCGGGCCTGCGCTCCTCGCGCATCTATATCCTCGACACCAAGCCGGACCCGCGCAAGCCGACCCTCGTCAAGACCATCGAGCCGGAAGAGATCGCCGACAAGACCGGGTACTCGCGCCCGCACACCGTCCATTGCGGCCCCGGCGGCATTTATGTCGCGGCGCTGGGCAATGCCGAGGGCAAGGGACCGGGCGGCGTCTTCCTCATGGATCACGAAAGCTTTGAGCCGCTCGGGCGCTGGGAGGTCGACCGCGGGCCGCAGCAGCTCGCCTATGATGCCTGGTGGCACCTCGGCCACGACACCATGGTGACCAGCGAATGGGGGACGCCCGACACCTTCGAGAACGGCCTCGTGCCGGAGATCCTGCTCGGCAGCAAATATGGCCACCGGCTGCACTTCTGGGACCTGACCAAGCGCAAGCACGTGCAGGAGATCGATTTAGGCGAGGAGCACCAGCTGATCTTCGAGCTCAGGCCCGCGCACGACCCGACCAAGTCCCATGGCTTCGTGAACTGCGTGATCAGCCTGAAGGACCTGTCGTCCTCGATCTGGACCTGGTACCGCGACGGCGACCGCTGGGCGGCGAAGAAGATCATCTCGATCCCGGCCGAGCCGGCCAACGAGGCCGATCTGCCGCCCATGCTCAAGGGCTTTAAGGCGGTGCCGCCGCTGGTCACCGACATCGACCTGTCGATGGACGACCGCTTCCTCTATGTCGCCTGTTGGGGCACCGGCGACCTGCAGCAATACGACGTGTCCGACCCGTTCAACCCAAAACTCACCGGAAAGGTGCGGATCGGCGGCATCGTCTCACGCGCCGGCCACCCGGGCGCCAAAAACGGCAAGCTCAGCGGTGGGCCGCAGATGGTCGAGGTCAGCCGCGACGGGCGCCGGGTCTATTTCACCAACTCGCTCTACAGCGCCATCGACGGCCAGTTCTACGAGGGCGGCTTCGACGGCTGGATGGTCAAGCTCGATGCCAACCCCAATGGTGGCATCGCGTTCGACCCGAAATTCTTCGTCGCCTGGCCGAAGGGCCAATTGCCCCACCAGGTGCGACTGCAAGGCGGCGACTGCTCGTCGGATTCGTATTGCTATCCGTGAGTAGCAAGGCCGAGCCCGTCCGAGCCAATCATCCACGCCGGGCAAGATGACGACATCTGCCGAGCTCTGGCCCTGGCTCGCCCTGGTCGGGCTGGGGCTCTACCACGGCGTCAACCCGGCCATGGGCTGGCTGTTCGCGGTGGCGCTCGGGCTGCACCGCCACAGCCAGACGGTCGTGCTGCTGTCGCTCGTTCCGATCGCGCTCGGCCACGCGGCCGCCGTGGCTGTTGTGCTGGTGGCCGTGCTGGCGCTCGGTGTCGTGCTCGATCACACGCGCCTCATCCAGCTCGGGGCCGTGGTGCTGATCGGCTGGGCGCTGTGGCACGCGGTCTATGGGCATCGCCAGCGCGTGCGCGTCGGCATGCAGACCGGCCTCGCCGGGCTGGCGCTGTGGTCGTTCCTGATGGCCAGCGCCCACGGCGCCGGCCTGATGCTGATCCCGGTGGTGGTGCCACTCTGCCTCTCCGATGCGGCTCCGGGGCTGGACAATGCCTCGGTCCCGATTGCGCTGGCCGCGCTCGGCGTTCACACCGCCACCATGCTGGCCACCATCGCGGCGATCGCCCTCGTGGTCTACCACTGGGTCGGCGTCGCCTTCCTGCGTCGCGGCTGGATCAATCTCGATCTGGTGTGGACCGCGGCGCTGGCCCTGTGCGGGGTGGGATTGCTCGTTGCGGCGGCGTAGCGCTGTAGGGTGGGCAAATTCGCCTGTTGCAAC
>Ga0075425_100006277_pt1 | contig 12449 bp, 8 predicted proteins | sample SoiMethybrSBSTD4_FD_75300 | JGI IMG/M metagenome (GOLD analysis project Ga0075425, IMG submission 75300) | Bulk soil microbial communities from a Populus tree surrounding site in Tennessee, USA - Soil MetaG P. TD hybrid SBSTD4 | ecosystem: Environmental > Terrestrial > Soil > Tree plantation...
CCGAACGTCGCCCTCGTGAAACAGTGGTTGGGCTATCTCGAGACCAACCGCCAACCGCAGTAGGTTCGCCATGACGACGAGTGCTTCCGATCGGCCGGCGACGGCCAGCGACGACGAGGTTTTGCTGTTTGGGGCGGTTGCCAGCACCGCGTCGTCGAGTGCGACGCCGGCGCTGATCACCGCGATGCTCGATTCCGGTGATGGGATCAGCGATCTCATCTTCTCGCCCGGACGTCCGCCGCAGGTCGAACGGCACGGCGATCTGGCAACGGTGGCGATCCCCGAGCTGCCGCTGCTGCGGCCCGAGCACACCGCCCGCATCGCGCGCGATCTCATCGGCGGCAATCTCCAGTACCTGCGGACGTTGCGAGAGGAGGGCGCCGTCGATCTCTCGTACGCGATTGCCGAGCGATCGCGGTTCCGCGTCAACGTCTTTCGCCAGCGCGGCACTTACGCCATCGTCATGCGCGTCATCGCCGCGAAGATCCCTTCGCTGGCCGACTTGAATCTGCCGCCGGCGATCGCCGACGCCGCGGCGCTCAAGAACGGCATCGTGCTCGTGACCGGTCCGACCGGATCCGGCAAGTCGTCGACGCTCGCCGCGATCATCGATCTCATCAACGAATCACGCGCCGAGCACATCCTCACCATCGAGGATCCGATCGAGTTCCTGCATCAGCACAAGAAGGGGACCGTTCACCAGCGCGAGCTGCACACCGATACGCCGACGTTCGCTGCGGCGCTGCGCTCCGCGCTGCGGCAGGCGCCAAAAGTGATCCTGGTCGGCGAGATGCGCGATCGCGAGACGATCGAGATCGCGCTCACCGCCGCCGAGACCGGCCACCTCGTCTTCTCGACGCTGCACACCATCGATGCCTCGAAAACGGTCGAGCGCATCGTCGGCACCTTCGAGGCCGGCGATCAGCACGCGGTCCGGACGCGGCTGGCGGCGACGTTCCGCTATTTCATCTCGCAGCGGCTGATTCCGAAGAAGGGTGGCGGCCGCATGCCGATCATCGAGATGCTGAAGTCGACGATGCGCACGCGCGACTATCTCGAACAGGGCGAGAAGGAAGGCAAGACGCTGCTCGACGCGATGAAAGACGGCGAGCTCGACGGGATGCAGCACTTCGACGGCGAGCTGGAAAAACTGGTGCGCGCGGGCGCGATCGCGCAGTCGATGGCGTACCTCTACGCGACCAACCCCGGCAACCTCCGCGTCCAGCTCGCCGACGTGCCGGACGAGGACTCGCTGATTACAAGGTGATCACGAAAAGCTCGAAACCACGAAACGAAGCTCGAAACCACGAAACGAAACGCGAAACCACGAAACGAAACGCGAAACCACGAAAAAGAGATTCTCGAAAATTAGTTTCGAGGTTTCGAGGTTTCGATTTTCGTGGTTTCGTGGTTTCGTTCTTCGTGTTTCGTGGTTTCGTTCTTCGTGTTTCGTGGTTTCGTTGACAGCTATTGCGAAGAGGTCTTCGTCGTGCCCGGTTTGAGGTACTTCGAATACCACGCGATGTAGCGCTCGTAGCGATCCTTCTGGAAGCTGGGCCGGCGGATGCCGTGATACTCGCCCGGGTAGACGACCAGCTCGGTGTCGCGGCCGAGGCGCTTCAGTCCCTGATACAACTGCTGACCGCCGATGATCGGCACGTTCATGTCGAGGTCGCCGCCAAGGACGAGCGTCGGCGTCACGATCTTGTCCATCCGGAAGAACGGCGAGATGCGCATCCACAGTTCGGGCTTCTGCCACGGCAGGCCGAGCTCCGCCTCCCATTGGCGTTGATAGTGATCGTTGCCGTAGTTGGCGAGATAGTTGAACTCGCTCGCGCCGGAGGTCGCCGCCTTGAAGCGCGTCGTCTTCGAGATGACGTGGTCGGTGAGAATGCCGCCGTAGCTCCAGCCGCCGACGCCGAGGCGATCCGGATCGGCGACGCCCATCGCAATCGCCGTGTCCACCGCCGCCATCACGTCGTCGTAGTCCTTGTTGCCCCAGTCGGCCCAGATCGCGCGGCTGAAGTCGCGGCCGTAGCCTGACGATCCGCGCGGGTTCGCGGCGACGACCGCGAACCCCTGCGCGGCGAGCATCTGCCATTCCTGGTTGAAGCCGGTCGAGTACTGGCTCACCGGTCCGCCATGGATCCGGAGAATTGTCGGCAGTTTTCCGGCCGGCGCGTGAGGCGGGCGCGTGAGATACGCGTCGATCATCGTGCCGTCGGCGCTCTTCGCCTTGTAGCGTTCGACGGTGCCGAGGTCGATCTTCGCGAGAAACGCGTCGTTGACGTGACTCAGCTGCGCGGCGACGGCGCTCACCGGTCCCTTCGCCGCGGCCGGAATCCAGAACACCTCGTTCGGCTGCTGCGGCTGACTTTCGAGAAACGCGATGTCGCCCGTCTTCGCGACGTCGTACGCGTTCACGTCGCGTTCGCCGTTGAGCATGCGTTCGATTGCGCCGCCGGAGGCCGGTACTCGAGCGAGATGCACGTTGCCGCCTTCCTCGAGCAGGAACAGCACCTTCCCGTCGGGCGTGAACTGCGGACGCGAGACGCTGCGGTCGAGTCCCGGGGTGAGCATCTTCGCCGTACCGCCTTCGACCGGTATCAGCGCGATGTTGTTCATCGCGTACCAGATGTCTTTCGGATCGCCGCCCTGCGTGTAGACGATCGACTTGCCGTCCGGACTGAACGCCGGCGAGCTGTCCGATCCCTGATACGTCGTCACCGCGCGCGGCTTGGCGCCCGCCTTCGGCTCGACGACGAAGATGTCGCTGTTGTCGTTGGCGTCGGGATTGTCGGTGCGGTTCGCGCCGAACGCGATCAGCTTGCCGTCCGGCGACCACACCGGCGCGCCATCGTCGTAGCGATCGTGCGCGATCTCCACATCGCTCTTGGTGGCGATGTCGAAGACGTGGATGTGGCGCTTGACGTCGGTGAGGTAGCCTTCGCCGTCGCGCATGAACTGCAGCCGGGTGATCACGTGCGGCCGCGGCTTCTTGTCGGCATCCGGTTTTTCGGTGTCCGTCTCCTTGGGATCGGGATCCGACACGAGCACCGCCAGCTTCGAGCCGTCGGGCGACCACGCGACAGAGGAAGCGCCGGTCTTGTAATCGGTGACGGCCTGCGCCTCGCCGCCGCGCCGATCGAGGAGATAGACCTGCGCCTTCTTGCCGTCGCGCGCCGAGGTGAAGGCGAGATAGCGGCCGTCGGGGCTCCAGCGCGGGCCGTTCTCCGGCTTCTTGCTGCTCGTCAACCGGATCGGATCGCCGCCTGTCGTCGCGACCATGTAGATGTCGGTGTCGGAGGTGTCCTCCTTCCGATCCATCGTCGTCACGGTGTAGGCGACCCACGCGCCGTCGGGACTGATCCGCGGATCGCCGACGCTCTTGAGCTCGAAGATGTCGTCGGGTGCCAGCGGGCGGCGGGATTGTGCCGTGAGCACGAACGACGTCGACACAACGGCAACGATCGCGATCAACAGGCGTCTGCTCATCCCGGGTTCCTTTCGCTCGACTGGAGCCGCGGCGGCCCTTGAGGGCCGCCATGGAGCGATGCTGCCGATCAACTCTCTGACTGATCGGTTGCCGTTTGTTTCTTTGCTCGCGTCGATCGCCTCGCCGCGGGTTTCTTCGCGGCGCTCTTGCGCGGCGCTGGCGCCGCGGGACGTTCGATCCGCGACCGTCCTCGTCCGGCAGTCCGTTTCGGCTTCGCGCGGCCGAGAAGCTCCGCGGTCGTGTCGATCGGAATCTGCTCGGGTTCGGGCTCCTCGACCTCGACCGGTTCGATCGCAACCACTTCTCCCGGCTGCGTCTCGACCGGTTCCACGTCGACGACTTCCACGACTTCGAGCGGCTCCGCCGGCAGCACCGCCCGCTGCAGTGACGGACCCTGGAAGACGCGAAGACCTCCACGCCGATCGCGCTCGATGCGGACGTACCCTTCTTTCTGACAGGCCTTCAGAAGATCCATCAACCCGCCGAACCCGTAACGCCGCTCGTCGAACCCGCCGTCCGCCTGCCGCAGGATCTGTTTGACGTTCCTCAAGTACATGGGCCAGCGCGCGCCTGTCGCCGACGCGAGAATACGTCCCGCACGCTGTACACCCTCTGCCATCGTGCCGGCCGGCTGCACCTCCTGCGGCGGGCCCTGTTCTCCCACCGCGGACGGCTGCGGAGGACGGCTCTCGGGACGTGCCTCGTCGGCGCCGACTGACGGTGCGACGGTCGCGCCTTCGTCGAAGCCGTCGTTGAGCTCGACGATCACACTCCGGCCCGTCTGCTTCAGCGCGACCAGTCCGGCCTGCGCGAGCTTCTCGACGAAGTCGAGAAACGACGACGCGCCGTAATTGCGTTCGGAGAACGTCGAGTCGAGCTGCAACAGCGTGCTCTTCAGCAGGCCGGTCTGCGGCGTGACTTCGCGATCGGCGAGAATCTTCAGCGCGCGGCGCACGAGCGGGAAGGCCTGCGCGATCGGCGACGTGGCGGTCGACACCGCCGGACGGCCGCCGGCGATGCGCTGCGACGGCTTTCGCGAGACCAGGTTTTCGTAGGCGATGAACTCGTGGCAATTGCGCTGCAGGATGACGCTCGTGAAGGCGCGGCCGCCGACGACGAAGACTTTCTTGTCGTACTGTTTGAGCTTCTCGACGAGCGACAGGAAGTCGCTGTCGCCGCCGACGATCACGTAGGCGTTGATGTGCGGGTGCGTGAACGACATCTCGAGGGCGTCGAGGGCGAGGTTGATGTCGGCGCCGTTCTTGTCGCCGCCCGGCGTCATGTTGCGCTGAACGAGGCGGATCGCGTGCTGCGTGAGCGCCCGGCTGTACTCGCCGGCGCGCGTCCAGTCGGCGTAGGCGATCTTGGTGACCACCTCGCCGCGCTCCTTGATGGCGTCGAGAATGGTGCCGGCGTCGAAGTGCTCCCCGAGCGTGGATTTGACGCCGATCTCGATATTGTCGAAGTCGATGAAAACGGCAATGTTCAGACGATCTTGGTGAGCCAAAACGATCCTATTGAGAATTCAGATTTCTCTTCGAATGGTCGGTTCGTCCGCTGTCGTGGCTGACGTGCAGGACGACGGCCTTCATGACTGCGGTGATTCTACCCCTGTCAATCGGAACCGGACAACGTCGGCGGGGCGTCCGGCATCGGCCAGATCACACGAGCAAATCCGCCGCGTTGCAGCAGCTCGCGTCCCTTGCCGCCGCGGCCGGTGACTTCGTACTTGGCCGTGCTGATCGTCTGCTCGCCGCCGCGTGTGGTTTCGACGGTCAGCAGATCGCGGTCGCCGCTCGAGGCGATGAAGCCGAGCACGCGGTCGTCTTTGCCGAGCTTGATCAGCATCACGCCTTTGCCGGGCCCGGACAGGTAATTCACTTCTTCGGCGTTGGCCAGGATGCCGCGTGCCTCCGCGGTCGCCGCAATCAGCACTTCGCCGCCGGTCAGCCTGGCGACGCCGAGGATTTCCTTGCCGGCGGCCGGGCGCGCGAATCGACGCCCCGCGCGCGTGCTCGGTTCGACCAGGCCTTCGAGCCCGAAGCGAAGCGCGAACCCGTCGCTGCTGACCGCGATGCCATGAACCGGCGGCGGATCGTCAGGGCGCTTCGGCGAGGCCTTGATGTCGCCGGCTGCGCGTAGATCGAGGCTGAGCGCGCCGACGACCTTCTCGCCGTCCTTCAATTTGAAGAGGCGCTGGATCGGCTCGCCGTATCCGGTCGACGCCGGCACGTCGATGATGCGGCAGGTGTAAGCGACGCCGAAGTTCGAGAAGAACACGCAGGTCGCACGCGTGCTGCCGGCGAACGCCGCCAGCACCGAATCGCCTTCGCGCAGCCGCGTCGTCGACAGATCCTTCACCTCCTTCTGACGTTTCACCCAGCCGTCGCGCGACACGATCACGACGTTGTCCTCTTCGACGATGAAGTCGTCGGCGGAGTATTCCGGCTCGCCGGAGTCGCTGGCGATGGTCGTGCGCCGCTTGTCGCCGTACGTCTTGCTGACCTCCTCGAGCTCGGTGCGGACCAGCTTCCACCGGCTGTCTTCGTCCTTGAGCAGCGCGTTGATCTGCCGCGCGCGCTTGCGCTTGTCTTCGAGCTCCTGACGGATGACGAGGATCTCGAGACGTGCGAGCCGATAGATCTTGAGCTCGAGGATGGCGTCGGTCTGCTCGGCGTCGAGCTTGAACCGCGCCATGATCTTTTCGGCGGCGTCGGCCTTGCCGTCCGACTTCCGGATCATCTTGATGATCTCGTCGAGCGCGTCGAAGACGGTTTCGAACCCTTCGAGAATGTGGATGCGCTTCTTCAGGGCCGCGAGCTCGTGCTCCAGGCGCCTGGTCACCACTTCGAGGCGGAAGTGCAGGAAGTGCCAGAGGATCTGTTTGAGATCGAGCCGCTCCGGACGGCCGACTTCAGGATTCTCGGTCGGGACGAGGCAGGTCAGATTGACGGCGAAATTGATCTGCAGCGTCGTGTGCTTGAAGAGGTACGCCATCACCATCTTCTCGTCGGCGTCCTTCTTCATCTCGATGGCGATGCGGATGTCCTCCGTCGACAGATCCTTCACGTCGAGGAGCTGCGGCAGCTTGCGGCCGAGGATGATCTCGCCGATGCGCTCGACGAGCTGCGCCTTGTTGATCGTGTAGGGAATGCTGTCGACGTAGATGGTCTTGGTCGAGCGCGTTTCGGGTCCGATGTCCCAGGTGCCGCGCAGACGAATCGTGCCCTGACCGGTTTTGTAGATCTGCTTCAGTTCGTCCTGCGAGTTCAGAATCTGACCGCCAGTGGGGAAGTCCGGACCTTTTATGTAGCGGCACAACTGGGCGTTGCCGATGTCCTCGTTGTCGAGCAGCTTGCCGAGCGCCGTGCAGACCTCGGTCAGATTGTGCGGCGGGATGTTGGTCGCCATGCCGACGGCGATGCCGGTGGTGCCGTTGACGAGAAGGTTCGGGATCCGCGCCGGCAGCACCACGGGCTCGGTCTTGGTGCCGTCGTAGTTCGGTCGGAAATGAACCGTCGTCTGCTCGATCTCGGTGAGGATCTCGTCCGCGATGCGCGCGAGGCGGCATTCGGTATAGCGCATCGCCGCGGCGCTGTCGCCGTCGAGCGAACCGAAGTTGCCGGAGCCGTCGACGAGCGGATAGCGCAGCGAAAAGGACTGCGCCATGCGGACCAGCGTTTCGTAGAGCGCCGCGTCGCCGTGCGGGTGGTAGCTGCCCATCACGTCGCCGACGACCTTCGCGCACTTGCGGTGCTTCACGTCCGCGGTCAGGTTCTGCTGCCACATCGTGTAGAGGATGCGGCGCTGAACCGGTTTCAACCCGTCGCGGGAATCGGGCAGCGCGCGGGCGGTAATGACGGAGAGCGCGTAGTTGAGATAGCGCGCCTGCGCCGCCTCGTGCAGCGCGACGTTGTCGGTGCTGCCGGCGGCGCCGTTTCCGCCGCCGCCGAGCAGCGACGATCGGATCGCCGCGGCGCGGCTGGAGCCGGCGTCGGCCGGCTCAATGTTGTCGAAGAGCGATCGCTCGGCAGGCTTGCGTGGTTTGGCCATGAGTGCTGTGGCTTCTCACGGTACCACGATGGGGCCTCCGCCCGCTTACTTGATGAACAACATCTCGCGATACGTTGCCAGCGGCCAGAGCTCGTGCGGGATGGAGAGCTCGAGCTCGTCGCCCGCTTCGCGCAGCGCCGTCATCGCCGGGATGACCTTGTCGCGGAAATGCTTGGCGTGCTTCACCGCGTCGCCGTTGCCTTCGTGTTCGAGCTCGCGCGCGAGCTTGTCGGTGCGCCGTTTGAACTCGTCGGTCATCGAGGTGAGCGCATCGAGCGTCTTCTTGCCCTCGACTGATTTGCTGCCCGCCGCCCTCACCGCCGACACGCTGTCGGCGACGCGCTTCTGATATTCGAGCGCCGCCGGCAGGATGTAGCGGTTTGCCATCAGGACCATCAACTGACCCTCGACGTTGACGGTCTTGTTGTAGGTCTCGATCATGACGTCGTAGCGCGCGTGGACCTCGCGCTCGTTGAGCACCTTGTACTTCTCGAAGATGCCGATCACCTCCTTGGCGATCAGCTGCGGCAGCGCGTCGACGGTGTTCTTGAAATTCTGCAGGCCGCGCTTGCCCGCCTCCTTCTCCCATTCCTTCGAATAGTTGTTGCCGTTGAAGATGATCCGCTTGTGCTCCTTGATCACCTTCGGCAGCAGCTCCGCTACCGCTTTCTCGAGCGACTTGCCGCTGCTCGTCGCCTTCTCGAGCTCGGTCACCATGTAGTCGAGCGACTCGGTGACCGCGACGTTCAGCGCGATGTTCGGATACGCGATGCTCTGATTCGACGACACCGCGCGGAACTCGAACTTGTTGCCGGTGAACGCGAACGGGCTGGTGCGATTGCGATCGCCGGCGTCGCGCGGCAGCTTCGGCAGGACCAGGACGCCGGTGTCGAGCTCGCCGCCGTGCTTGGTCGATCTCGCGCCTCCTTTTTCGATCTGCTCGAAGATGTCGGTGAGCATGTCGCCGAGGAAGACGGAGATGATGGCCGGCGGCGCTTCGTTCGCGCCCAGCCGGTGATCGTTGCCGGCGCTGGCGATGCTCGCGCGCAACAATCCCTGCCACTTGTTCACCGCGCGAAGCACGGCCACGCAGAACACCAGGAACTGCATGTTGTCGTGCGGGTTCGCGCCCGGACTGAGGAGGTTGTGTCCCTCGTCGTCGCTGATCGACCAGTTCAGATGCTTGCCGGATCCGTTGACGCCGGCGAACGGCTTCTCGTGGAGCAGGCAGGCGAGGCCGTACTTCGGCGCCGCGCGGCGCATCGTCTCCATCGTCATCATCTGATGATCGGTCGCGACGTTCGCGTTCTCGAACACCGGTGCGATCTCGTACTGACTCGGCGCGACCTCGTTGTGCCGCGTCTTCACCGGCACGCCGACCTTGTAGAGCTCGCTCTCGACGTCCGACATGAACGCCATCACGCGATCGGCAATAGCGCCGAAGTACTGATCTTCGAGCTCCTGACCCTTCGGCGGTTTGGCGCCGAACAGCGTCCGTCCCGCGTTGATCAGATCCGGCCGCGACAGATAGAAGTAGCGGTCGATCAGAAAGTATTCCTGCTCCGGTCCGCACGTCGTGACGACGCGCTCGGCGGTGGAGCCGAACAGCTTGAGGACGCGGACCGCCTGCTTCGACAGCGCTTCCATCGAGCGAAGCAGGGGCGTCTTCTTGTCGAGCGCTTCACCGGTCCAGCTCACGAACGCGGTCGGAATCACGAGCGTCACCGAGCCGCCGCTGTAGAGCAGCCATGGCGGGCTCGTCGGATCCCACGCCGTGTAGCCGCGCGCTTCGAACGTGGATCGCATGCCGCCCGACGGGAAGCTCGAGGCGTCCGGTTCGCCGCGGATCAATTCCTTGCCCGAGAATTCCAGCACCGCTTTGCCGTCGCTCGTCGGCTGCAGAAACGAATCGTGTTTCTCGGCGGTGATCCCGGTGAGCGGCTGAAACCAGTGCGTGTAGTGCGTCGCGCCGTGTTCGACGGCCCAGTCCCTCATCGCCGCGGCGATGGCGTCGGCGGCCGAGAGATCGAGCGGTACCGCGTGCGTCATCGTTCGGCGCAGGGCGTGGTACACGGGCTTGGGGAGGCGGGCCTGCTGCACTTCGTCGTTGAAGACGAGACTGCCGAATGCCTCGGCTGTCTTTGGTGTGCGTCTCTCTTTCGCGTCGGTCACTGACCAGTCGCGAATCGCGCTGATCGCCTCACTCAACACTGCAGACCCCATGACGTCGCCCCCTTTTCGTCAGCACGACCGAATGCGCATCATAGTCCGGTCATGTAGAAAATCGCATTATCGCTGATTGTGTGCACGAGCGGCAAGATAGCGGGCACTTGGCGCGTCGAAATGGCGACTAAACGTGAGTGCCGATCGAAAAATCGTGCCTAACGCGCACGAAATGCGGATCAGACACCTTTCTGTGCCCGCCACCCCAGCAGCGTGAGGAATTCGGCGAGAACCATCGCCGTCGCGCCCCAGATCTCGTCGTCGCGAACGTGGAAGGCGGGAATCGTGAGCGTTCGGCCGTCGCGCGTGCGTTCGGTCGAACGCACGCACCTCGCATCGAGCAATTCATCCAGGGCGGGCTCGATGATGCGCGCGACCTCGCCGTCCGCCGGCCGCAGCGGCGGCCGCGTCGAGCGGGTTGCCACGATCGGATGGAGACGGAATCCGCTGACGGGAATGTCGAGCGGTGTCAGCGCGCCGATGACGCGGACGCCGTCGAGCGGCAGCGCAATCTCTTCGTGCGCTTCGCGGAGCGCCGCCTGTTCGAACGTCTCTCCAGGATCGACGACGCCGCCCGGCAGCGAGACCTGACCACTGTGCCGGCCGAGCGTGTCGGCGCGGACCGTCAACACGATGTGCGCGTCGTTGTCGATGGGATAGAGCAGCAAGAGTCCGGCGGCGCTGCGGATTCGGGCCGGATTGAAACCAGCCGGCCATTCGCGGCGAGGGATGGGCGCCAACGTGTCCTGCGCCGCTCCGCCGGGCAGCTCACGGGTGAACGCGGTTTCGAGCTGCTCGACCGCGTCCGCGAAGATCACGGCACCAGCGTCATGGCGGCGCAGCTGGCTTGGGGCCTCGGGTAGCTGGGTTGGGTGATCGCCTTCACGATCTCCGATGCGATGAAGGCGTAGCCCGAGTCGTTGGGATGAAAGCCGTCGCCCGAGTAGATCGATGCCTGATAGCTGCGCGAATCGCACATCAGATCGACGATCGCGATGCCGTTCGACGCGAGCGGATTGACGACATTTCGCGTCATTCCGGCCGCGGCGCGCTGTGCTGCCTGCCGCTGCGCCAGCGGCGCGCGGGCGAGGAACGGCAGGCCGGCCAGGTTCGGGACATTAAGAATGACGAAGCGCGCTTGTCCCGCGCGGGCACGCACGCCAGTCATGAGCGTGTTGTAATCGGTGCCGAACGCGGCCACCTGATTGTCGATGAAACCATTCGGATCCGATCCGCCCGCGCCGCCGCCCAGCGCCGCGGTGATCGTGTTGACCTCGTTGCTGCCCGCGAAGATGGTGACGAGCGTCGCGTTCTGCGGCACGAACGGCATCTCCTGCTCGATGAAGTTGCCCACGATCGTCCGGCCGTAGTTGGCGCCGAGCTGCGCGAAGCCCGCGCTGATGACCGAGGTGGCAATGCCGAGATTGGTCAGCCGGACCGTGTATCCCTGCGTCGTCAGCGTCCGCGCGGTAACAGGGACGTAACCCATGCCGTTAGGACAATCGACAAATGGCGCGCACACGACGCTCGATCCGACGCCATTCGCGTCGCTGGCGCCCATCGCGGCGTAAACGACCGTCGACCCTGCGGCAGGCGGACCACTGGGCGCTGTCGGACTTTTGTCTCCGCCAAGGCCTAATTTGTCACAGGAAACCATCGAAAACAGGCAGCCGCCCAGGATCGCGATCCGCAGAATTGGAGAAGTGTGCCTCATACCAAAAAAAGATGGACGCAGGACGCGTCCGAGCTGGGGAGCCCTCACTAGAATGACACGAATCCCTTGAATGTTGTTTCGGCTCCGATCGTTCCTTGCGACAGTGGCAGCCCTTGTTATTGGCGTCACGAATCTGATTACGCGGCGGATGGCATCAGCAGTTGAGCTCGCGCCGGGAGACGTCGCGCCCGACTTCACGTTGCAGGGTTCGGACGGCCGCACGTATCGGCTCAGCGATTTCGCCGGGCGCGCCGTCGTGATTGCATGGTTTCCGAAAGCATTCACGGGCGGGTGAACCGCGGAATGCAAGTCGCTCGGGACGAGCGGCGAGGCCATACACAAGTTCGACGTTCAGATGTTTGCCGCGAGCGTTGACTCGCCGGACGTGAACGCACGATTCGCCGCGTCGCTGGGGCTCACGTATCCGATCCTGAGCGATCCGTCGCGGGACGTGGCGCGGGCGTACGGCGTCTTATCGCGGAGCGGTTTCGCCTCGCGGTGGACGTTTTACATCGGCGCCGACGGCCGCATTCTTGCGATTGACAGACAGGTTCACGCCGCCTCGCACGGCTCCGCCATTGTGGCGAGGCTGAAAGAACTTGGGGTGACCCAACTCACAAGCTGATGCACCGCGCGTCAGGCTGGAGCGCCTATGGCACTGCTCGACAGATTCCGTACTCAGCCTCGTCAGAAACATTCCGACCCGGCGGTCCGGCTGGCGTTCGTCCACGAGATTCCGATCGACGAACGCGAGCTGCTGGCTGAAATTGCGCGCGAGGATCCCGACGCGCGCGTCCGCCGCGCGGCCGTGGCGAAGCTGATGGACGTGTCTGCGCTCGCGGCCGTCGCGAAGGACGACGCCGACGAGAGCGTTCGCACGCAGGCGATGACGATGCTGCGCGATCTCGCGCTCGAATCGTTCGAGGGGCTGGGCGAGGTCGAGAGCCTGGCCGCGGTCGAGGC
>Ga0075425_100006278_pt1 | contig 12449 bp, 8 predicted proteins | sample SoiMethybrSBSTD4_FD_75300 | JGI IMG/M metagenome (GOLD analysis project Ga0075425, IMG submission 75300) | Bulk soil microbial communities from a Populus tree surrounding site in Tennessee, USA - Soil MetaG P. TD hybrid SBSTD4 | ecosystem: Environmental > Terrestrial > Soil > Tree plantation...
TGCCCCGGCTTCGCGAACGTCGATCTGCGGCTCTCCAAGTCGTTCCGCCTCGGCGGCCAGCGCGCCGAGGTGATCGCGCAGCTGTTCAACGTGTTCAACCGCGCGAACTTCAACGTCCCGAACGCGAACATCAGCGCCGGCAACGACAGCAGCGGCCGGCCGCTCTTCGGGCAGAGCACCGGGCTTCTGCCGAACATCAACGCGCCGTCGCGGCAGGCGGAGTTCGCCGTACGATTCCAGTTCTGAGGCGCCGGGGCGCGTCGGTGCAGGGCGACCCTTTTGGGGTCGCCTCGGCGAGGGTGAAAGCCTCGCCCTACAGGCGTGCGACGCGTCTCGCTCGAACGGCACAGCCATGAAACGCATCCTCGCCGCCGGTTTCATCGTCGTCGCGGTCGGCGTTGGTCGAACGGCGCCCGGCGATGCGGTCGCGCCGCTCGCGCTCGCCGACGTCTTCAAGCCGGGCATCGCGCTGCAGGATCGCAATGGCGACGGCGCGATCGACTTCGTCGACGCGCGCATCGTGCTCGCCGGGCAGCCGTCGTCCGCCGAGCTGGCGGCCGCGGCCGACGTCGCGGCGCGCCTCGGCTACGAAACGTCGGCGATGAATCTGCCGGTGCCGCGCGCCGGCGATGCGGCCGCGCCGGGCCTCTCGATCTTCGTCGGCGCGAAAGCGCTGGCGCAGACGGGACTCACCGCCGACGCGATCGGCGTCGGCGCGCTCAAGGCCGGCGACGGCGCCGTCGCGGCGTTCGTCGCGGGCGGGAGATCGAGCGTCGCGATCCTCGGCGGCGACGATGCCGGCGTGAGCGCGGCGGCGGTGATGTTCGCCGGCCATCTGCCGTACGTCTGGGATCAGAAGGGCCCGACGACCGACAAGATTGCCGACGACGTGAAGCAGTTCCTCGCCGGGAAAGGCGTCGACCTCTCATCGGCGGCGGTGGCGGCCGTCCAGGTCCGGGCGAACGGCGACGCCGTCGACCGCGTGATCGTGGCCGCGCAGATGGCTCGCGCGAGCGAGCTCGTGAAGGCGCAGGTCGCGTTGAACCAGCTCAAGGCGACGAGCGCGCGCGACGCGAAGCGCGTCCTGTCGTACGCCAGCGTCCGGACAGTGCAGGTTCGGCTGCGCGCGGCCGGATCCGCCGGCGCGTCGGTCGATCTGGCGCGCGCGCCGGCGGGCGCCGACGCGCCCCCGCCGCCCCCTCCCGGACGCAGGCCCGGCGGCGGAGCGAAGGAGAACTTCGATCTCTCGACGTTCTACGCGATCGACGGCGCGCTCGCGGATACGGACAACAACCTGATCCCCGATCGCGTCGACGTGCTCCTCAGCGCGGACGGCGAGGGGACCGACGGCGTCGTCGATCTTGCGGCGCGGCTCGGCCTCGAGTCCACCGGGATCTCGCTGCCGATCGCGAAGGACGCGGGTTCGATCGCGTCGCCCACGAGCGAGCCGATCCTCGTCCTCATGGGCGTGTCGCATCCGATCGTCGAACAGCTGATCAAGGACGACAAGTGGACGCGCCCCGCGCTGCAACCGGGTGAAGGGTTGATTCAGCTCGTCAAGAAGGCCTTCGGCGAGAAGAGCGCGCTGATCGTCACCGGCGGCGATGCTTCTGGCGTGAGCCGCGCCGTCGATCAGCTCGCCGAACGGTTCCCGCACATCTGGCAGCGCGGCAAGGACCGCACGACGCTCGACGACGTCGAGGACGACGTGCGGCGGTTCATCGCCGCGCGGTCGCCGGCCGGCCAGGCCGCCGCGAGCCTCTACAAGCTGGAGAAGCTCGCCGATCAGCTGAAGGGCAAGGAGCTCGCGTCGGCGAACGTGAAGGTGTTCGTCGAGAAGGCGGCCGACGGCCTCGCGGACGTCGTCAGGCAGGCCGCCGCGGGGCGGATCGCGGCGCCGTCGATCGCCGTCGACGTCCAGACGCTCGACGTGCAGAAAGGACGCGCGCTGGTGAGCGACGAGTTCACGGTACCGTCCGAGGTGGACGACTTCTGGTCGAAGCTTCGGACGCGCGTCGTGCCAGGCGTGAAGAAGCGCGCCGCCGTCACCGTCGAAGCGCGGCTCAGCGAGCCGCCGGAGGTCCGGCGGCAAATCGAGCAGCAAGCGCGCGCGGAGCTCGCGAAGGTTGGCGCCGACGAGGGCAACACGCGCGTCACCGTGCTCTCCGCGTACAAGCAGGGCTACAGCTGGCTCTACGACGTCGTCCGGCCGGCGCTCGCAGGCAAGGCCATCGATCGGATCACGATCAGGTTCGCCGAGATCGGTCCGCCCGCCGGCTGGAAGCAGCAGGGGATGTTCGCGCCCACGCGGTGGCTGCTCGAGCTCTACCCGATCGACGAGATTCTCGCATCGGAGCTGAAGATCGACCTGTCGCAGATTCATTTCGAACAAGCGCCGATCGGATCGCCGGCGTACGAAGTGATCGCCACGGCGAAGGGCGGCGGCGAGCTGCTGCGGCGCACGTTCGAGCCGGCGGTGGTCGAGCGCGCGTTCTTCGATCGCTTTCCCGAGTACGAGCGCGTGCGCGTGACGACCGGCTGGATCAAAGCCGAGGTCGCCGGCCGGACGGCGATCGACGAGCGGATCGAAACCGATCCCGAGCGCTTCTGGGATCACTTCCAGTCGACCACCCTGCCGGCGCTCTACGACCACGTGATGGCGCTCGGCAACGGCAAGCCGCGGCCCGAGGACGCGCCGTTCTTCGGCGAGATGACGGTCGACCTGACGCTCAGCGAGCCCGACTACCGGCTCCCGATCGATCAGGAGCAGATCTCGTCGACCGAGGCGCTGCACGAGGAGATCTACTTCAACACGCTTCACTTCTTCGATGTCATGGGGCGCTTCACCCGAGGCGCGCCGCTCACGTATCCGGGCCGCGTGATTCCGATCGTCCGTTCGAAGGCCGACGGCAAACCGGGCCACGCGAAGATCACGATCAGCGGCTTCGATGCGCCGCGGCCGTCGGTGGCCGTCGAGTACGTCGAGCGCGGCGGACGAGCGGGCGTCGCGCGGCTAGACATCCCGAAGGTGGCGGTCGAGCGCCCGCAGACGCTCGCGGCTGCGGTACGAAGCGGCCGCGACGGCGTCGAACGGCTCGATCTCCGCGTGAAGGTGGACACCGAGAAGGACGAGCGCGCGGCGCTCGTGCAGCGCGCCGACGAGCGGCGCGTCGACACGACGATCATGTCGGCGGAGCAGGCGCGCGCGCTGTTCGGCCATCTCGCGCGCCTGCGCGCGGCCGGGCTGTACCGCGACGCGCTCGCGTACCACGACCTGGGCACGCTGCGCGTCACGATCGGATGGGAGCACGAGAGCCGGCCGGCGACCGAGGTCGTCGCCGTGCTCGATCCGAACGGCGCGCCCGCGCCGTTTCCCGACATTCGAGCCCGCGCTGCAGAGGCCGCCCCTGCGCGGGCTGGCGAGGCGCCCCTCGTTCAATGGGACACGCCGATTCCGCCGCCTGAAGCCGCCGCCATCCTCGCGCGGATGTCGGCGTTCAAGGAGGCGAGCGTCTACAAGGTCGGGCAGAGCTATCTCGGCAAGGACATCTGGGCGATGGACCTGATGCCGCCGATCGAGGCGTCGCACTGGTCGCAGGCGAAGCAGACGACCCTCAAGCCGACGATCGTCTATTCGGCGCGCCAGCACGCGAACGAGGTGTCGTCGACGAGCCATGTGCTGAAGATGGCGGAGCTGCTGCTCACCGATCCTGGGTTTCGCGACAAGCTGAACAAAGTGAACGTCGTCGTGCACCCGATCACGAACGCCGACGGCGCGCAGCTCGCGTACGACCTGCAGAAGATCACGCCGAATCAGATGCTGCACGCCGGGTATCTCGGCTCGCTCGGCGTCGACGTCACCTCGGCGCAGTGGGACGCCGATCCGTTGTATCCCGAGAGCGGCATCCGCCCGAAGATCTGGCGCACGTGGCTGCCCGACATCTTCCTGAACCCGCACGGCTACCCGTCGCACGAGTGGGTGCAGATCTTCTCCGAGTACGCGGCGTGGGTGCGCACGCGATCGGTCGAGACGCGCGACTACTGGACGATGCGCGGCTGGTGGATGCCCGGCTTCGGCTGGCTCGACGACGCGCGGTATCCGCGGCACAAGGACGAGCAGATGAAGCTGCTCGCGATGATCACGGAGTACGCGAAGCAGGCGCCCGGCACGGTCGCGCTGAACGAGCGCGCGTACGCGCGCTACAAGCGCTACAGCTTCGACTTCGATCAAAAGAACTTCAAGCTCGATTTCACCGACGGCGTGCTGATCTACAAGTCGATCAAGGGCGCGCGCGCGAACCCGCAGAGCCAGGACTTCATGACGCGCAATCCGAACGTGACCGTCTGGGACGGCGTCACCGAGGCGCCCGACGAGACCGCACGCGGCGACTGGCTCAAGCTGGTCGCGAACGCCGGGCTGCAATGGGACAAGGCGATCCTCGAGTATCTCGTGCAGGGCCGCCACGAGGTCGAGCGCAAGGTCGATCCGTTCTGGAACGGCGTCAGCCTGACGATGAACCGGCCGCGTCCGCCGAAGAACGCGAAGGACCGCGAAGAGAAGCCGACGACGGAGGCCAGGTAGGCCGGGCGCGCGTCCGCGACGAATGTCACTCTGGTGCCCGTTCGAAGATGGTCGCGTGCGCGCCGACGATCTTGTAGCCGCGGCGATCCGTCGTCGGCTCGTATCGAAGGCCGGACACGACCATCGGGATTGACCAGGCATCCGGCGGGTACTCATGGTGCTCGCTGTGCCAGTCCTGCAGTTCGATCGCCAGGTGTAAGGCCTGGTAGGTGTCGACAAGGTCGAACGCCATCGTCACAACCCCCTCGTAGTGGCTGCCGTCGTCTTCCTGCAGACACTGAGCGCAATAGCCACCCGTTCGATGATTCGTTGCTTCACTGAGAATTCATTTTAGGCGTATCCTCTAAGTCCTCTCTTTCCCGTTGTGTCCTCGACATGATCCGAGTCGACATCAACTCCGACCTCGGCGAATCGTTCGGCGCCTATTCCATCGGCCATGACGCGGGGCTGATGAAGGCGATCACGTCGGCGAACGTCGCCGCCGGGTTCCACGCCGGTGATCCGTCGGTGCTGCGCGACACGATTCGCCTCGCGAAGGCGAACGGCGTCGCCGTCGGCGCGCACCCGGGGTTCCCGGATCTCGTCGGGTTCGGCCGCCGCGAGCTCAACGTCACGCCGCGCGAGGCCGAGGACATGGTCCTCTATCAGGTGGCCGCCGTCGCCGGCGTCGCCGCGGCGGAGGGCGTCCGCGTGCAGCACGTGAAGCCGCACGGCGCGCTGTTCAACATGGCCGTGCGCAACGCGGATCTTTCGGCCGCGATCGCGCGCGCGGTCGCGGCGTTCGACCGCACGCTGATCCTGTTCGGTCTGCCCGGATCGGAGATTCTGAACGCCGGCCGCGCGGCAGGCCTCCGCGTCGCCGCCGAAGTGTTCGCCGACCGCGCCTACGAACCGGACGGCTCGCTGGCGTCGCGCCGCAAGCCCGGCTCGGTGATCCACGACGCCGACGCCGTCGTCGCGCGCGCGGTCCGCATGGCGAAAGAGCACACCGTCGTCGCCGTCGACGGATCGGTCGTTCCGCTCGAGGCGGACACGATCTGCGTGCACGGCGACACGCCCGGCTCCGACGCGCTCGCCGCGAAGATCCGCGCCGGCCTCGAGGCGGCGGGCATCACGGTGAAGGCCATCGGCGCCTGAGCCTAGCGAAGCGATCCGCGTCCGCTCCAGCGCGTCGGCGCCTCGCAGGGCCTCTGCGAAAAACCGCTTGAAGGGGCCTCAGACCCGCTAGGATCAGCCTCTCCATGGCCAACCTGTCCCGGCCGTCCGCCGCCGCTTCGCCCGCCGTCGACGTCGCCGCGCGATCACCGGCGCCGGGTCCCGACGCGTCGCTGCTCGGCTGGTGGCACGACGCGGATCGCCGCGCGCGCAACGCGTTCGTCGCCGCGTCGCTCGGCTGGATGCTCGACTCGTTCGACGTGATGCTCTACGCCATCGTCGTCGCGGCGCTGATCGAGGATCCCGTGCTGCGGCTGTCGCTCCGGACGGCCGGTATTCTCAACTCGGTCACGCTCGTCGCCGCTGCCGGCGGCGGCATCGCCTTCGGCGCGATCGCCGATCGCATCGGCCGCAAGCGCGCGCTGATCGCGGCGGTCCTGATCTACTCCGTGTTTACCGCCGCCTGCGGGTTCGCGCAGTCGGCGCTGCAGCTCGCGATCTTCCGCGTGTGCCTTGGCCTCGGAATGGGCGGCGAGTGGGCGACCGGCGTCGCGCTCGTGTCCGAGACGTTCCCCGCGCGCCACCGTGGCAAGGCGCTCGCGTTCGTGCAGAGCGCGTGGGCGATCGGCTACGGCCTGGCGGCGCTGGTCAACCTCGTCGTGATGCCGATCTGGGGCTGGCGCGGCGTATTCTTCGTCGGCGTCGTGCCGGCGCTCCTTACCATCTGGATTCAGCGCCGCGTCGAGGAGCCGCAGATCTGGCGCGACTCCGCGTCGGCCGATCGCGGGCGCATCGGCATGCTCTTCGCGCCAGGCTTCGCGAAGACGACGACCTTCCTCACGCTGATGAACGCGTGCACGCTGTTCGCGTGGTGGGGGCTGAACAGCTGGGTGCCCGGCTATCTGCGCCTCCCGCCGTCGCGCGGCGGCATCGGCCTCTCCTCGTCGACGATGTCGATGTTCGTGATCGCGATGCAGATCGGGATGTGGTTCGGTTACGTCAGCTTCGGCTTCTTCGCCGACGCGATCGGGCGCAAGCGCACCTACGTCGCGTACGTGCTCGCTGCGAGCGTCCTCCTCCCGCTGTACGGATTCCTCAGGGAGCCGGTCGTGCTGCTGCTGCTCGGGCCGTTCGTCGCGTTCTTCGGCACCGGCTACTACAGCGGCTTCGGCGCCGTCATCGCCGAGTTGTATCCGACGTCGGTGCGCGCCACCGCCGCGGGCGTCTGCTACAACACCGGCCGTCTGGCGAGCGCCGTCGCGCCGTACACGGTCGCGTCGGTCGCCGAAACGAGCGGCTTCGCGGCCGCTTTCGGCGTCGCGGGCGCCGCGTTCCTGATGGCCGCGCTGATGTGGGTGTGGATTCCGGAGACGCGAAACGCCGATCTGACGTGAAGGATTGAGGGGAGGGCCTGGCGAGCCGCCGTCGTCCGATGACCCCGGCGGACCTGTCGGGAAAACGCCGGAACCGAGGACGTTCGGCGGCTCGTCAGGACGCCGTGCGTGACTAGCGGCGTCGCCTGCCGTAATGGCAAGCGCCGTGCCGCGAAAGACGCCTGTTTTTCGCGTATTTTCGGCCGAGCTGAGGTTGAAGCGCTCACAAACTCCGTAAGTATTTACGGGGGTGGGAAGGCGGCCATTTGCGGACGCGCCGCACTTTCGCCCTCCTATTCGATCCGGACGATCCGATCCGCGACGCGGGGGAAGCGGTCGAACACCGCCGGATCGTGTCCCGGGATGAGGTAGCGCGGCTCGCTGGCCAGCGACTTCATCCGATCCTGGGTCCGCAGGTTCGACGCGGCATCGAGCGTCTGCGCGATTGCGGTGTGCGTGTCCAGGTTCTCGTACAGGTACATGTTGTCGGAGGCGAGCACCACGGCGTGCGCGCGCGTTCCGGCGGCGACGAACTGCGACGCCCACGTGTGCTTGCCGCCGACGCCGAACAGGATGCCCGACAGCAGCGCGTCGTCGTCGCCGTGGACGAATGAGACTTTGCCCTGCGTGTTCCTCTTGACGATCTCGAGCACGTCGTCCGGATCGACGCCGCCGTGCGTGGTGCGCGACTGCCAGGCGTCGCCGGCGTAGTAGTCGTACTCGTCTTTCTGAATCCAGACGCGCGCCGACGGAAAGAGATCGATTCCGCCGGCGTGGTCCCAGTGCATGTGCGAGAGGAGGATGTCGGTGACGTCGCCAGCGGCGATGCCGAGCGGCGCGAGCGCGTCCGGCGGCCGGACGTAATCCTTCACCGTGAACTGACGGAAGTACTGCTCGCGGTGAAAGCCGGAGTCGACGAGCAAGACGCGTCCGTTGGCGTCCTTGAGCACCCAGATCATCATCGCGATGTCCATCCGGCGCGACCGGTCGGCGCCTGCGACGAGGCTCGACACAGGGAAGTTCGCGAGCGTCGCGAATCGTACGGCGTAGATCTCGTACTTGTCGGCTTCGACGCGGCCGCTGGCGCGCGGCGCGCCAAGCGCGATCGCAATCGCTGTCGCGAGAAGCGCGTTCGCGCTCACCCGAACCGACCGACGCGCGCGACTCACTGAACCCTACCCGCCTTCTCTCAACGAGCGCCGCAGCACCTTGCCGACCATCGTCTTCGGCAGATCGGAGCGAAACACGACGGCCGACGGCACTTTGTACGGCGCCAGGCGCTCGCGGCAGAACGCGCGGAGATCCGCCTCGCTCACCTGCTGCCCCGCGCGCACGACGACCCACGCCTTCACTGCCTCGCCCTTCGTCGGATCCGCGACGCCGGCGACGCCCACCTCCGCCACGGCCGGGTGCGACGCGATCACCTCTTCGATCTCGCGCGGCCACACCTGGAAGCCGCTGGTCTTGATCAGATCCTTCTTCCTGTCGACGATGAAGACGTAGCCGTCGTCGTCCATGTAGCCGAGATCGCCGGTGTGCAGGAAGCGGTGCGTCGAGCCGTCGATCGTGTGCTCGCGCAGGACCATCGCGGTCTCATCCGGCCGGTTCCAGTACGCCTGCATCAGCTGCGGCGCCGCAATGGCGATCTCGCCGACCTCGCCGGCCGGCACCTCGCGCGTCCCCATCGCGTCGTCGAAGATTTTCACCACGACGTCGGGCAGCGGCATCCCGACCGAACCGAGCTTGTTGGGTCCCTTCACCGGGTTCACGCAGAGCGCCATCATCGCCTCGGTGAGCGAGTAGCCCTCGACGATGCGCGCGCCGGTCAGCGCCTCGAAGCGCGTCTTCGTGTCGGCGAGCAGCGCCGACGCGCCCGAGAAACAGATGCGGATCGACGAGAAGTCCACCTTGCCGCGCTGCACGTCGGGATGGTTCAGGAGCGCGATGTAGAGCGTGGGCACGCCGTTGAAGAAGGTCGGCTTGACGCGCTTGATCGTCGCCACGAGATCCGCGAGATCGCGCGGGTTCGGCACGAGCGCGACCGACGCGCCGTTGAGAAACGTGAGCGCCTGCACGCCGACGTTGCCGTAGACGTGGAAGAGCGGCAGCGGCAGGAACGTGACGTCGTCGGGCCCCTGGAGCACGGCGGCGTTCCACGCGTGAACCTGCGCGCCCGCGATCGTGTAGGCGCCGTGCGTGCCGAGCACGCCCTTCGGCGTGCCGGTCGTCCCGCCGCTCATCAGGAGGACGGCCGGATCGCCCGCCGACGGCGCCGCGGCCGCGGGCGCGCGCCGCCCGCGGTTGACGAGCAGCAGGTGCGCGAAATCGTGATCGCCCGGCGCGATCGTCACGCGATCGCCGTCTTTCTTCTCGCGGAACGCCGTGAAGAGCAGGCGGAGGAGCGGCGGAAAGAATTCCTTAATGTTGGTGGCGATCACGCGGCGGACCGGGGTCCGCGGCTGCACGCGCTTCACGCGGCCGTAGAAGCGCGACAGCGTGAGGACCGTCTCGACGCCGTGATCGCGCAGCGGCCCCTCGAGCTCGTGCTCGGTATAAATCGGATTGAGCGGCGCGACGATCGCGCCGAGCTTCCAGGCGCCGAACTGCGCGATGAAGAACTGCGGGCAGTTGGGGAGCAGCAGGCCCACCCTGTCGCCGCGCGTGATGCCGAGCGCCGCGAACGCCGCCGCGCATGCGTCGCTCAGGCGATCGAGCTCGCCGTAGGTGACGCGCGCGCCCTTGAACAGCACCGCGGGCCTGTCGGGTTGCGTGCGGGCGAACTCCGCGATCGCGTCGACGAGCGTCCGGTTCGGATACGGCGCGAGCGTTGGGGGGACGTCGGGATCGTAATGTGAGAGCCAGGGCGCGGCTGCGGTCTTCACCCGCGGCGATTATAGCGGCGGAGCACGTCGCGGACGGCGTCGCTCACCTCGCCGGGGACGGCCGGCGCCGGCGCGCCCGCGTCGAGCAGCGCCTCGACGGTGGCGGCGTGATCGCTGCCGCTCTCCTGCACTCCGTGGATCGAGCCGTACAGCGCCCACTGCAGCGGCGTGCCCTCGAACTCGGTGCTCTGCACGTCGAGCGGAGGCCGGTGCTCGAGGATCGCGCGCGTCATCGCTAGGTTGCCGTGAAAGCCGGCCCAATGCAGGGCCGTGCCGCCGTGCTGCCCGCGCGCGTCGACCGGCCAGCCGGCCTCCAGCATCAGCCGCACTGCCGCGAGGTTGCCGTCCTGCGCCGCGTCGGCCAGCTTCCGGCGATCATCGTCGCCCAGCGTTCGCGAGAGGTTCGGGTGCGCAGCCGTGAGCGACGCGACGAGCGCGGCGTCGCCGAGCTCGCACGCTACCGCCAGCTGCAGGTCCACCGGCGATCGCGACATGAGCAGCGCGAGCACGTCGTCGTGGCCGAACGCGCGCGCGATCCGATGCGCGCTCCGGTTCGCTCCGAGCGTCCAGATGTAGATCGTGCCGCCGGCGCGCGGATCGCGCTTGGGAAACCAGCGCTCGGAGACGCTCGTCCTGATTGCCGCGGGGTCCGCGTCGAGATGCTTCTGCACGAGCGGAAGATTGCCGAGCGCCGCCGCCATCAGAATGTCGGTGCGGCAACCGCGGGCGACGAGGAAACGCGCGATGTCCTGACGCGACCGGGTGTAGTCGTCCTCGACGACTTCGCCGAGCATCCACTGCGCTGCGGTCGATTCGTGGTCCACGTCGGACGCGTCGATGTCGGCGCCGCGGCTCAGCAGGTAGTCGGCGACGTCGATCGTCGACGCGAAGTGGAGCGGCAGCTGGCCGTCGCCGCCGCGCGCGTGCACGATCGCGGGATCCGCCTCGACGACCGCGCGCAGGCTATCGATCATGCCGAGCCGCGCGGCCGCGTGGGCGGTGAGCCTGGCGCCGCGGTCGATCAGCGCGGGCGCGAGCGCGGGCGCCGCCTCGTCGAGCACGCCGAATCCGCCGGCCCACCAGTGCGAGCGCCCGTTGATGTCGGCCCCCGCGCCGAGCAGCAGATCGACGATCTCCAGGTTGCCGCGTTGGACGGCCGCGAGCATGGCCGTCGCGCCGAACGAGCCGTGCGGCAGCGGCCGATCGAGTGAGGACGTCAGCTCGGGATGTTTGGCGAGGACCACGCGCGCTGCCGCCGGATCGCCGGCGTGGATCGCCGCATGCAGCAGGTCGATCGGCTCGGGCACGCGTGTGGCCTCGTGCAGGGTGAGCGTTCAGCCTCGCCTCGGGGCGCGCAAGGGCCGCCCTACGCGGCAGTCGACGGCGCGAGCAGCATCAGCAGCAGCGCCTTCTGCCCGTGGAGGCGGTTCTCCGCCTGATCGAAGACGACCGAGGCGGCCGACTCGAACACCTCGGCGGTCACTTCCTCGCCGCGATGCGCCGGCAGGCAGTGCATGAAGAGCGCACCCGGCTTCGCGAGCGCCATCAGCTCCTCGCTCACCTGATACGGCGCGAAGACGCCGCGGCGCACCTGGGCTTCGGACTCCTGGCCCATCGACGTCCACGTGTCGGTGTAGACGGCGTCGGCGCCCGCGACGGCGTCGGCCGCGTCGGTGAACAGCCGCAGCCGCGCGCCGTAGCGCGCCGCGCCGGTGGCCTGCTGCACGACAGCGTGCGGCAGCTGATACGCCTCCGGGCTCGCGACGTGGACGTTCACGCCGACGAGCGCGCCCGCGTGCGCGAGCGAGGTCGCGACGTTGTTCCCGTCGCCGACGTAGGCGATCGTGCGGCCGCGCAGCTGGCCGAGGTGCTCCTGCAGCGTGAGAAAGTCGGCTATCGCCTGGCAGGGGTGCTCCTGATCGGTGAGCGCGTTGACGACGTGCAGGCGGCTGGCCGCCGCGGCGAACTCCTGCAGGATCTCCTGCGAGAAGGTACGCACGACGATCCCGTCCACCCAGCGTTCGAGGTTGCGCGCGACGTCGGCCACCGGCTCGCGCCGGCCGAGCGCGACGTCCGGCTGCAGCGCGACGAGCTGGCCGCCGAGCTCGCGGATGCCGATCTCGAAGGTGGTCCGCGTGCGCAGCGAGGGCTTGTCGAACAGCATCGCGATGTGGCGCCCGTTCAGTGCGTCGGCCGTCGGCGCGTGGCGCCCCAGCGCGCGGTCCGCCTTCAGCTGTGCGGCCATCTGGAGGCAGCGCTCGAAGTCGGCGGCGTCGAAGTCGAGAACCGACAGGAAATCTTTTCGCGTGCGCGTCTGCGTCGCTGGCGTCACGGCATCTCCCGTTGGGCGGGGCCCTTTGGGGGCCCGGCCGCGCGGAGCGGCCCGAAGGCCGCCCCTCCAATGTCTACGTCCGGTAATCGGCGTTGATCTTCACGTACTCGGCGCTGAGGTCGCAG
>Ga0075425_100006279_pt1 | contig 12449 bp, 10 predicted proteins | sample SoiMethybrSBSTD4_FD_75300 | JGI IMG/M metagenome (GOLD analysis project Ga0075425, IMG submission 75300) | Bulk soil microbial communities from a Populus tree surrounding site in Tennessee, USA - Soil MetaG P. TD hybrid SBSTD4 | ecosystem: Environmental > Terrestrial > Soil > Tree plantation...
CGCGACAAGGTCTTCGTTCCGTTCTTCACCACCAAGTCGCGCGGCAGCGGGCTGGGACTGCCAACCGCCAAGCGGCTGATCGAAGCCCACAACGGCACCATTGCCATCGACTGCCCGCCTGAGGGTGGCACCCTCGTCACCGTGCAGCTGCCGTTGGCCTCGTCACCATCGTCGATTCCAGGCGCTGGCTCGGTTCTTGATCCTGTGTAGCCCCGTCATGCGTCACGCGTGGCCTGCGGCGCGATTCAATGGTCTTTCGCGACCGGAAGGTTGTCGCCTGCGTGAAAGTTCGCGGCAGATGGGGAATATTTCAATGACGCCGACGCACCACTCGTTGCGTGTACTCGTGGTCGACGACGAGCCGCTGATTCGATGGTCGATCGCCGAGATCCTCAATCACCGTGGGCACACCGTCGTAGAGGCTCCGAGCGCGAGCGGTGCTCGCGCGGTGATGACAGATCTGACGGAGCCCATCGATGTGGTGCTGCTCGACCTGCGCCTTCCGGACTCGGACGATCTGAAGCTGTTGGCGGAAGTACGACGCCGCATGCCGCAGAGCGCCATCATCCTGATGACATCGTTTGGCACACCGGAGTTGGCGCAAGGCGCGCTGCGGCTCGGCGCCCATAGGGTGATCGGCAAGCCGTTCGACATGGACGACGTCGAGACGCTCGTACGCAGCGCCTACCAGGCGAGGCTCCATTAGAGCATTGCAGACTGCACTTCATTTGGCTTCAGATTGCTTCGCGGCGGCGTCCATCAGCGCCTGCGTTTCGATGCCCGAACAATTCAGCGACATGATGCGATCGAACGGCGCCAGCACCAGCGTCTGTTTCGGTGCGTTCCACGGCGCGGTCAGCGCTTCGGGATCTTCGACCTTCGCTTCGATCTCCAACGTGTTGGCGTCGACGCGACGATAGCGTTCGACGACGTGCAAGGCGTCGGAATGCGGCGACACGCGTCCTTCGGCCGACATCCACGTGTTCTCGGTGAAGTTCTTGGTATCGACGACGAACACGTCGCCATCCCAGTGACCGATGGAGTCGCCGCGGTACGACGGCGGCACATCATCGGGATGCGCCCGCCCATCTGTCGGCACCAGACGGAATCCGTGATACGTCTCGGTGAGCATCACCACCATCTTCGGTGTGGAGATGATCTGTCCCACTGCCCCGACGTCGTAGAGGCTGACGTTGAGCGTGCCGAACGCGGTGGGCCTGCAGCGTAGAGTCGGATCGTCCTTGTCGCTCAGCGTCTTCGCTTTCGCAGCCCACTCCGGCTTGTACAAACTCATGAACGTGGGCGGCGGCGTGCCGCGCGCGCCCTGCGGTCCGCGTCCACCACCGCGTGCGCCGCCGCGACCTCGCGCCGCTCCGACGTCAGCGCCGCCCCACCACACTCCGGTGAGATCGGGATGGCCATCGGCCATCCGCGGTGCAGGTGCGGCCGGCGTCTCGGCTTGTCTCGCCGACACACGTTCGACCGGTGGTGCGACCATGGCAAACGCAACCACCAACGCGGCGGCGACGATCGTCGTAATGAGACGCGGCTTCATTGCGCGGCCGGCCCCTGCTGCGACCCGAACATGCCGTACGACGTGCCGTCGGCGAGAATCAGCTCGCGCAGCATCCCCATGTTCTGCGACGGATCTTTCGCATGGAAGCCTTTGATGGTGACGTCAACGCCCTTCTTGATGATGCCCGGCTTGAAGCCATTGCGCACCATGCCGCTCGGCGTGCCGGCCTCGAAGCCCCAGCGCTGCACCTTGCCGCTCGACGCATCTTTGACGTCGAGGAAGAACCACGAGTGCGGGTTCTCGAGACGGATCTCGACGATGGTGCCCTGCACGGTGACCGGCTTGTTCATGTCGAACGCGGCCGCGAACGAATGATGGGCCCACGCGGCCGAGGCAGAACCAAGCAGCACGACGGTCCAGAGCGCGGCGCGGATTGCTCGCGTCATACGAGACCTCCTTCGCGCATTGTGACGCAGACCTGCGCGCAGGGCAAAGGTCAAAAGGCAAAAGGCAAAGGTCAGGGCAAAGGTCTCGGTGCAGGTGCAAGTGGTCGAGAGAACCAGCGGCGGAACCAGCGACGAACGGTTCTGACGATCACCGCCAGGAAAAAGACGATGACTGCGCAGGCGATTACCGTGACCACGAGGGCTGCGACCGGGTATTTCAGTGCGAGATAGCCCAGCCCGACGACGAACACATCCTCGCCGACGCTGAGCGTCCAGTTCGTGATCGGCTCGGGGCTGGTGTTCGCCACGGCGCGGGTGCTGGTCTTCGACAGATGACTGCCGGCGGCGACGGTGCCGCCGAGGAGGGCGACTAGGCCTTGCACCGCGGGAGACGCGTCGCCGATCGTGCTCACGGCGATCAAGGCGCCGCCAATCGGTCGAATCAGGGTGTGGATGCCGTCCCACAACGAATCGAAGTACGGAATCTTGTCGGCCAGGAACTCGACGAGATACATCACGATCGCGGCGCCGATCACGACATCGCTGTTGAAGACCTGGAACTGCGGCGGCAGGTCCACCCAACCAAAGCGCGCGGCAAGCCCCAGAATCGCGACCGTGGCATAGAGATTCACGCCGGCGGCGAGCGAAAAGCCGAGCGTACGACCGAGCGTCACTAGGTCCATGAAGCCGTATACTTCCGCATCATGCGATCAGTTCCCGGGACCATCGTCATCAGCGCCCTGTTGCTGGGGTCCGATGCCTTCGCGCACCACAGTTTCGCTCCCCACTTCGATTCCAGCAAGCCGGTCAGCATCTCCGGGACGCTGACGAAGTTCGAGGCCCAGAACCCGCACAGCTACGTCCACATCAACGCCGTCGACGAGAACGGCAAGACGCACGAGTACGTGTGCGAGTCGCACGGCGTCACGCAGCTGACGCGCAACGGGATCACGCCGCAGCTGCTCAAGACCGGCAGCAAGATCACGGTGACCGGATCGCTGTCGCGTCACAGTCCGTACATGTGCTTCTTCGATACCGTCGCCATCGGTGACGGCACCAAGTTGAGCGTGAACGGACCGACCGGTCCAGCGCGCCCGGCGGAGCCGACGTTGCCCGCCCGCAAAGACATCTTCGGCACCTGGCTGTTGGCACCGATTCCGAATCGCAGCACCAGCGGACCGCAGCCGATGATCACGTTCCTGACGCCCGCGGGTGCGAAGGCGACGGCGGCATACGATCCGTTCAAGGACGATCCGGTGTTCCGCTGCGATCCGGTGGCGGTGCGCCGCGTGTGGGGCGCGCCCGGCACGCCGCTCGAGATCGTGCGCGATGGCAACGATGTCGTGCTGCATCACGAGTGGATGGACGTGCGCCGCGTCGTCCACATGAACATGAAAGACCACCCGAAGGACGCCAAGCGCGGGTCGCTCGGTCACTCGATCGGCCGATGGGACGGCGATGCGCTGGTCATCGACACCGCCAACTATTCAGCCGGCGTGCTCAATCAGTACGTCGAGCAGCCCGGCCAGCCGACGAAGGGACTGCTCCACTCGGCGGCGCTCACATCGGTCGAGCGCCTGCATCTCGACGCCGCGCGTCAGCGTCTCGTCGTCGAAGTCGACCTCGCGGATCCCGAGTACTTCACGCGCCCGTTCGATCGCACCACCTACGAATACGCGGCCTCGGCGCTGAAGATCGAACCGTTCAACTGCTCTCGTGAAGGCGTGACCGGCACGATACGAAAGTGATCGGTCAGACGCTCGATCGCTACCGAATCGAGTCGAAGTTGGGTGAGGGCGGGATGGCAATGTCGCCTTGGGTCTTTCCGCGTCTCGCGACGGCCGCATCATCCTGTTCGCCCGCGTCGACTCGGCGACCGACGACCTGATGCTGGTGGAGAATTTCCGGTAAAGTACGTCAGTTCACGTAGGGGCCGCCTTCAGGCGGCCCGAGTGATCGGACAAGGGGCGTACGGATGCGCTGCAAAAACCCTGGTCACCCTGTGCTCCTCGGCGTCCTGATGGTGGCCCTCGCGACCGCGACCGCCACGCGCGTTGGCACACAGACCGTCTCGAACGACACCGTCGAGGGGTCGACTCCACTCCACCAGGCGATACGCGCAAACGATCTCAAGACCGTCGAGACGCTGATCAAGCGCGGCGCCGATGTGAAGGCGACGACGCGATATGGCGTGACGCCGATTGGGCTCGCGGCGTTGAACGGCAACGCGGCGATCCTGCGCAAGCTGCTCGATGCCGGAGCCGACCCGAACACCGCAACGCCTGGCGGCGAGACGGCACTGATGACGGCCGCACGGACCGGCAATGTCGAGGTCGTGACGCTACTCCTCGATCGCAAAGCCAAGGTCGACGCCCAAGACAGCGTCCACGCACAGACGGCGCTCATGTGGGCGGTCACCGAAAACCACCCCGACGTCGTCAAGCTGCTGGTTGCACGCGGCGCGAATGTCAAGGCTCACACGACGGTCAGCATCCCGAAGGGTGAGTACGTGGCGGCGCGCGCCGGCGGTGCCTCGGGCAACGGCATCATCCGTCAGCGCGCGCTGCCGAAAGCGGACGGCGGCATGACGCCGCTGCTGTTTGCGGTCCGCGACGGCAATGTCGCGATGACGCGGCTGCTGATGGAGCTTGGCGCCGATATCAATCAGACATCCGGCAACCACACGTCGCCGCTGCTCATCGCGCTGCTGAACGGTCAGGTGGCGCTGGCGACCGAGCTGCTCGAGAAGGGCGCCAATCCCAATATTGCCGACGACTATCATCGGGCGGCACTGTTTGCGGCAATCGAGCTGCGCAACTTCAATCACGAGAAGTATCCGTTCCTCTACAGCGACGGACGCGATCCGCTCGATCTGATCAAGGCGCTGCTCGACAAGGGGGCCGATCCGAATCTCCGCACTGACACGACGCCCGTGCACGGGCTGATGCAGTTCGACGGGTCGTGGGTGAACTTCGACGGCCAAACAGCGTTCATCCGCGCCGCCCTCTCGGGCGATGTCGCCGTGATGCGGCTGCTGCTCGAGCACGGCGCCGACTCGAATATCGCGACCAATCAGGGATCCACGGCGTTGATGGCGGCGGCTGGCATCAACTGGATGCCGGGTCAGACCGTCACGCGTTCGGAGGCGGAGTACGTCGAGGCGGTGAAGCTGTGTCTCGAGCGCGGCGCCGACGTGAACGCCACCAACACGCTCAAGCTCGCGGCCATCCATGGTGCGGCCAATCGCGGGTGGGTGTCGATCATTCAGATCCTCGCCGACCACGGCGCGAAACTGGATACGCCCGACGTCGGCGGCCGCACGCCGATGACGTTTGCCGAAGGCACGTTCCTCGCGATCCGACCGCCGGTTGCGAAGCCGGACGCGATCGCGCTGCTGAAGAGGCTGCTGGGTAATCAGGCCGCGGCGACATCGGCCTCGGCAAAATGAAGCGCCAACTCTTTACGTGCGCGATCGTCGTCGTGACGATTGGATGGGCGGCTCTCGTCGCCCAGCAGCCATCATCGCCCGACGTGGGGGCCGCCAACGTAGGGGCCGCCTTTAGGCGGCCCGAAGCGGTCGTCGACCAATACTGCGTCTCCTGCCACAACGACAAGCTGAAGACAGGCAACTTGTCACTCGAGCACATCTCGATCGATCGCGCGGGTGTCGATGCCGAGACGCTCGAGAAAGTCATTCGCAAGGTGCGCGCGGGCCTGATGCCTCCTGCCGGCGCCAAGCGACCCGACCGCGCCACGCTCGACGCCTTCGCCGGATCGATCGAGAGCGCGATCGACCGAACCGCCGCGGGGAATCCGAATCCAGGGAAGGCGCCGCTGCATCGCATGAATCGCGCCGAGTACGCGAACGCGATCCGCGATCTGCTGTCGCTGGAAGTCGATTCATCGACCCTCCTGCCCGCAGACGATTCGAGCCGCGGCTTCGACAACATCGCCGACGTGTTGGGCGTGTCGCCGTCGCTGCTCGAGCGCTACGTCGCCGCCGCCGCCAAGATCAGCAGGCTCGCCGTCGGCGAACGCGACGCGGCACCGCTGCAGGTCACCTACACGGTCAAAGGCGATCTCAGTCAAAACCAGACGCTCGAAGGCCAACCGCTCGGCACGCGCGGCGGGACGACGATCAAACACAACTTCCCGGTCGACGGTGAGTATCAGATCAAGCTGTCGCTGCTGAAACTGAGTTTCGGTCAAGTGTTCGGCGAGGGCGCCGAAGGCGAAGAGCTCGAGGTGACGCTGAACGGTCAGCGCGTCAAGCTGTTCAAGCTCGACGAAGTGCCGATGTTCTTCATGCGCGAGGCAAACGGATCGCACCCGGCGAAGCCGAAGCCGACCGATCCCATCGAAGAGCGCGTCAAGATGACGCCCGACATCCGTCTCGAGTTTCCGCTGAAAGTGAAGGCAGGGCCGCAGACCCTTGGGGTGGCGTTCCTCAACAAGAGTTACACCGCCAACGAAGATCTCGTGAAGCGTCCGGTGTCGAGCACCTACGACGTGTTCATCGGCATGCAGTACGGTTACACGACCGCGCCGCACCTCTCGCGCGTGGCGATCACCGGCCCGTACAAGGCGGCCGGCCTCGGCGATACACCGAGCCGCCGGCGAGTGTTCGCATGCCGTCCCGCATCAGCCGCAGAAGAGACGATGTGCGCGCGCCAGATCATCTCGACGCTCGCGCGACGGGCGTATCGACGCTCAGTCACCGACGCGGACGTCGACTCGCTCGTCACCTTCTATCAGCAGGAGAAAACGAAAACCGGCAACTTCGAGGCGGGGATCGAGATGGCGCTGCGGCGCATCCTCGCCGATCCCGAATTCATCTTCCGTTTCGAGCCAACGCCTGCCGGCGTGGCGCCCAAGACAGCGTATCGCATCGGCGATCCCGAGCTCGCCTCGCGCCTGTCATTCTTCCTGTGGTCGTCCATCCCCGATGAAGAGCTGCTGAAGCTGGCCATCGACGGCAAGCTGCATCAGCCGGGCGTGCTCGAGAAGCAGGCGCGACGGATGCTCGCCGATCCGAAGTCGCGTTCGCTGGTCACCAACTTCGCGAATCAGTGGCTGTATTTACGCGATCTGAAGAGCGCCAATCCTGACGTCACGGTCTTCCCCGATTTCGACGACAACCTGCGTCAGGGCTTTCAGCGCGAAACCGAGATGCTCTTCGAGAGCGTGATGCGCGAGGACCGGTCGGTGCTGGATCTGCTCGACGCCGACTACACGTTCGTGAACGAGCGGCTGGCGAAGCACTACGGCATCCCGAACGTCTACGGGCCCGACTTCCGACGCGTGCCGGTGCCGAGCGATGCGCGCCGCGGTCTGTTCGGACAAGGCAGCCTGCTGCTCGTGACGTCGAACGCGAACCGCACGTCGCCCGTGATTCGCGGCAAGTGGATCCTCGAGAACTTGCTCGGCGCTCCACCCCCGACACCGCCGCCCGATGTGCCGAACCTCGAAGAGAAGCCGACCGCCACCGCGAGGTCGGTGCGCGAGCGGATCGAACAGCATCGCGCCAATCCCACGTGCGCTGGCTGCCACAAGATCATGGACCCGATCGGCCTGTCGCTCGAGAACTTCGACGCCATTGGACGCTGGCGCGCGATGGACGAAGGAGTGAAAATCGATGCGTCGGGTCAACTGGTCGACGGCACGGCGATCGCCGGACCAGCCGATCTGCGCAAGGCGATGCTCGCGCGCGGCGACGTGTTCGTGGCGGCGATGACCGAGAAGCTGATGATGTATGGCGTCGGCCGCGAGACGCACTATTACGACATGCCGACCGTCCGCGCCATCATGCGCGACGCGGCGAAGAATCGCTATCGCTTCTCGGATCTGGTTTTGGGAATCGTGAAGAGTCCGGCGTTTCAGATGAGAAAAGATTCGTAATGCAGTGTCTGCATTCTGCATTCTGAATTCTGAATTACAGAGAGCCATCACATGTTCATCACCAGAAAACACCTTCCCCGCCGCACCTTCCTTCGAGGCATGGGTGTCACGCTCGCACTGCCGCTGCTCGACTCGATGATCCCGGCCGGCACCGCGCTCGTGAACACCGCCGCGCTCCCGAAGAGCCGCTTCTGCGGCATCTACATCCCGCACGGCGCGACGATGGACAAGTGGACGCCGGCGACGGAAGGGCGCGGCTTTGCCTTCACCGAGAGCCTCAAGCCGCTGGAGAAGCTGCGCGATCGACTGGTGATCTGCAGCAACCTCGCGCATCCAATGGCCGGAGGAAAAGGATCGGATGCCGGCGCCGATCACGCGCGCTCGGCAGCCGTGTTCCTCAGCGGCGCGCATCCCGAGAAAGGCACCGTACACGGGGGCAAGACGATCGATCAACTGCTCGCCGATCACATCGGTCAGGATACGCCGCTGCCGTCGATCGAAGTGTGCCTCGAAGAAGTGGCGCTCAACTGCGGCGCCGGCTACGGCTGCGCCTACTACAACACCATCTCGTGGCGGAACGACACGCTGCCGCTGCCGATGGAGAACAGCCCGCAGGTGGTGTTCGAGCGCCTGTTCGGCGATGGCAGCAACGCCACGCTGCGCCTGTCGCGCAAGCAGCAAGACAAGAGCATCCTCGACGCGGTGACCGACAAGGTGTCGCGTCTCTCGAACGGGCTCGACAGCGGCGATCGCGCGCGGCTCGGCGAGTATCTCGACAACGTCCGCGAAATCGAGCGCCGCATCCAGAAGGCGACGCAACAGTCGGCGAACAATCCCGATGTGCCCGAGGCGCCGGTCGGCGTGCCCGAGGCGTTCGAGGATCACATCAAGTTGATGTACGACCTGCAGGTGCTGGCCTATCAGGCGGAGATCACCCGCATCTCGACGATGATGTACGCGCGCGATACGAGCGGCTCGGTGTATCCGGGCAGCGGCGTGCGCGACGGCTTCCACACCGCGTCACACCACTCCAACGCGCGCGCCCGCATGGACACCTTCGCGCAGATCAACCGCTATCACGTGCAGATGCTCGGCTACTTCCTCGAGAAGCTGAAGGCCACGCCCGACGGCGATGGCAACCTGCTCGATCACTCGGTGGTGCTCTACGGCAGCAGCATGAGCAATGGCAACCAGCACGATCACGATCCGCTGCCGATCCTCGTCGCCGGCGGCGCGTCGGGTCAGCTCACAGGCGATCGCCATCTCGCCTATCCAGCGCACACGCCGATGTCGAATCTGATGCTCTCGATCCTCGACAAGCTGGGCGTGCATCAACCGAGCTTCGGCGATAGCACGGGGAAGCTCGAGATCTAACAGGCGCTCGCTCTCGCTCGCGCGGTGCGGGCGGCTCGCTTCGCTCGCCGGTGCGAAGGCTCGCTTTCGCTCGCCGTGCGGACCGCTCGCTACGCTCGCGGGTGCGAAGCGCGCTTCGCGCGCGTGCCTCGCCGAAGGAATCAGGATTCTGGAATCAGGCAATCAGGAATCGTCGTACGAAGAGGAGAAGCCTTAACCAGGCATGATCTCGCACGCGCGGAGCGCACGCCGCACGGCTGGCAAAAGCGAGCCCTCGCACCGCGAGAGCGAGCGTGTGCGATCATGTTGATCCGCGTCCAGTCACTACGTGCTGAAGCCGATAATCCGTGCATGGTCGGCAGTCGAAGGTGGCGATGCGCGTGGTTGCTAGCCGTTGCACTCGGGGTTGCGACGCCTGGCAACGCACAGGATGCCGGATTCTGGTCGTTCCTGACACCGGGCACGCCGCTGCCGCGATGCGTCGAATCGACAGAGGCTCATCGCGACGCGACAGCACGACTCGAGCTCCTGGACCAGTACCTCGATCGTGTTTCTGATTCCACCCCCGTTGCCGCTCCGACTCGTGAACTGCACGCGCTGTTGAAGAGCGAGTGCTTTCTGCCCGCGGCGGAGACCGATCGCCTTCCCCGACCCGACAGCACACTCGCGCTGAAACAGTGGTGGGACGCCGGTGGCCGCGAGTGGCTGGAGACTTATCTGGAGCTGCCCGAGCTCGGAGACGTCACGCATCTGCGTCCGCACGTTGGACTGCCGCCGGACACGCGGCCAACGCTGGCGGCATCAACCGATCGCGATGATCCACTGCGTTCGCTGGTCTGCAGGCTGGACGATGCCGCGTGTGGTGTGGAAACACTTGGCTGGATCCAGAGAGCGGTGCTGGCGTTCGACAGCCATCGCACCGTTCATCTCGAAGACGATCGTCGCGTCCTCAGAAACGACATCACGCCGGTGGCGCGCACAGAAGAAGCGGCCTCAGAGCTCTGTGCAGCTGACATGCGCACTGCTGATGACGGCAGCCGATATCAGACGTGGCGAGACTGTCTCGAAACACAGCGACCGAAGACCACTGCGCTGCCCTTGGGCCGTATCAAAGCTCCAACGACGGGGTGGCTCATCATCTCGGGGCGCCGCGGACACTACGGGTTCTGCGATACGACGAGCGCCTACGATCTCGACAGCGGCGCCGCGTTCGTTCTTGAAAGCTGTTCTGGTCTTCAACTGAACTCCGATGGATCGGTCGATCGGACGTTGACCGATGCCGGTCGTGTCGATCACGTGCGTGCAGGAAAGATCTCAGTCGACAACGTGCGCGAGGCGTTGTGGATGATGCTGCTGCAGGAGAAGACGTCGAGGATTCAACTGCGGGCGGGGTGGTATCCCCTCCCCGACGGCCTCGAGCCACACACCGTCGCGCACGCGCCGATGTTCGACGTCAACGTATTCAACACTGCGATGTCATCGACCGCGCAAACTACCCTCGCGTGGCGTTGGCTACCGATCACGGGATCGGAGATTACCGGCGAGGTGATCTGGCCGTTCTCTTACGATGCCGCCGAGGATCATGCGGCCTCTCTCCTCGACGTGGCCGAACGCGGTCTCGTTGCCGGCTGCGTCCCACGCCGGCCGCCTCCCGAATCGCAGCTCGGCCTGCCTGACATGCGTGTCAACCCGGGCGATGCACCTCCGGAGCGTGCGTTCTATCGCAAGGTGCAAGCTGCGTACAAGCAGTGGGCCCGCGCTCCGCTCTGCACGAGCACTCCGCGGACGGGCAAGTAGCAATGGACACATGTGGGCGTGGATCTCGAACCTCTTGGAGATGATCAGACGCGCGCGACGCGCGCCTCGCACCGCGAGCGCTGCGAGCGGCCGCACCGCGAGCGCTGCGAGCGGCCGCACGGCGAGCGACGCGAGCCTTCGCACCGCGCGAGCAAGAGCGAGCGCCCGCACCGCGAGCGAACGCGAGCGCCCGCACGGGTAGGCCATGGCCCTCACCGCCACCATCTACAACTTCGATGTCGAGCTCGCGGACACCGATCGTCACGTCTATGAATCGCTGTCGCTCCGTCTCGCGCGGCATCCGTCCGAGTCCGAGGAGTACCTGATCGCGCGGCTCCTCGCGTATCTGTTGGAGTTCACTCAGGGGATCGAGTTCTCGCGCGGCGTTTCTACTCCGGACGAGCCGACGATCGCGATCCGCGATCTGACCGGTGCCCTGAAAACATGGATCGACATCGGCACGCCGGACGCCGACCGGCTGCACAAGGCGAGCAAGCTCGCCCCCCGCGTGGTCGTGTACACCCACAAGGACCCAGCGCAGTTTCTGAAGCAGCTCTCGGGACGGAAGATTCACAACGCCGAAGCCCTTGAGCTGTATGCGCTCGATAGGTCGCTGGTCAGCGCGCTCGTGGCCCGTCTCGAACGCCGCGTGGCGTTCAGCGTGTCGGTGACCGACGGGGAGCTGTATCTGTCGATCGGACCAGACCATCTCACCGGAGGCGTCCTCCGACTCAATCGCGACGCGTGAGGCACGGGCCGATCCCCGTCGCCGGCGCCCACGGGTCGCCACAGTCAAGAGCCGAGCGAGATCAAATCGGCGGCTATGTGCCTTCCCTGTAACGCGTTAACCGGACAACGAGAGATGACGTAGAAATGACTGGCCGTGCATGGACGCCTCCTAGCATGGGCGCTAGATTCCGCGCCGTGTCCATCGGGTGCGCCGCAAATAGCTTGCGGCCTCAACCGATGCTGGAGAACGTTCATGAAGAAGACCATCTGCTCCCTCCTGACCGGCGCCGGGCTCACCCTGGTTGCCGCATCGACCGCCCAGGCCGACTGCATTACCGGCGGCAAGCAGGCCGGGCATTCACCGCTGCAGGCACTCGCCCACCCGCGCGTCCTCGCCCACGACGGCCGGCCCGGCTCGATCGAAATCCCTGACTCCATCGTCGGCATGTGGGTCGTGACCTTCTACTTTGGCGACGGCCCCGATGTCTTCGACCACGGCTTCGAACAGTTTCACGCCGACGGAACGGAAATCACGATGGACGTGGCCGTGCCCCCGGCTGCGGGCAACGTCTGCCTCGGCGTGTGGGAGAAGACCGCTCCGCGAACGATCAAGCTCCACCACTTGGGGTTCAACTGGGATACCAGCGCGAACCCGGCCGCGCTTGCCGGCTTGTTCGTGCTCGACATGACCGTGACGCTCGGCCGCAATG
>Ga0075425_100006280_pt1 | contig 12448 bp, 10 predicted proteins | sample SoiMethybrSBSTD4_FD_75300 | JGI IMG/M metagenome (GOLD analysis project Ga0075425, IMG submission 75300) | Bulk soil microbial communities from a Populus tree surrounding site in Tennessee, USA - Soil MetaG P. TD hybrid SBSTD4 | ecosystem: Environmental > Terrestrial > Soil > Tree plantation...
GATGCCGGCCAGGCTGCCGAGGATGTTGATCGTGTAGGCGGCGATCGGACGCGGGTGCTCCTCCATCCACCGGCCCAGGAGCTGACCGAGGGGCGGGAACGCCAGGGCGACCGCGGCGAGCAGGCCCAGGGTGACGCCGGCGGCCAGACTGATGGGGACGAGCCGCGCGTGCTGAAGGCTCTGATCGCCCGCGCCCCAGACGACGGAGTCCTGGAACGCGGCCAGGCCCTGCGTGACCGCCTCCCCGAGTCCCCAGCCCAGCGGATCGCGAATGAAGAGGCTGATGGCGACCAGCGCGAGGACGGCCGGGCGGAAATCCACCGGCCGATCGGCGTTGCGACACCCGAGGCCGAGCCCGAGGAAGGTGGCGACGAGGACGCCGTTCTGCAGGTAGGCGAAGATCCGGACCTCGGTGCCCACCCAGCGCACGAGCAGCATCTCGAGGAAGAGCGCCACCGCCGAGACGAGCGCGATGCGCAACGACAGCCCGGAAGGCGGTCTCAGTGGCGGAAGTGGCGCACGCCCGTGAACACCATGGCCAGCTTGTGCTCGTCGGCGGCGGCGATGACCTCTTCGTCCTTGACCGAGCCGCCGGGCTGGATGACGGCGGTCGCCCCCGTGCGCGCGATCTCGTCCAGGCCGTCGCGGAACGGGAAGAAGGCGTCGGACGCGGCCACCGTGCCCTTGAGCGGGAGCTGGGCCTTCAGGGCCGCGAAGCGCGCCGCGTCCACCCGGCTCATCTGGCCCGCCCCTACTCCGACCGTCTGCAGCGCGGTCGCGTAGACGATCGCGTTCGACTTGACGTGTTTCACGACCGTCCAGGCCAGCATGAGCGCCTTCCACTCCTCGTCCGTGGGCTTGCGCTTGCTCACGACCTCGCAGTGGCTCCGCTCCAGCCGGTGGAGGTCCCACTCCTGCGCGAGCACTCCCCCCATCACGCGCCGCAGGTCGAAGCCCGTCACCTTGTGGATGGCGGTCGTGTCCATGTCCAGGACGCGCAGGTTCTTCTTGGCGGCCAGGGCCTTCTTCGCGTCCGGCTCGTAGCCGGGCGCGATCACCGCCTCCACGAACTTCTCGGCCAGGCGCTGCGCGGTCGTCCCGTCCACGCGGCGGTTGAAGGCGAGGATGCCGCCGAAGGCGGACATGGGATCGCACTCCCAGGCGCGCGTGTAGGCCTCCAGCGGGTTGGCCCCGATGGCGGTGCCGCAGGGGTTCGTGTGCTTGACGATGACGCAGGCGGGATCGGGCAGCTCCGTGGCCAGGCGCCAGGCCGCGTCCAGGTCGAGGATGTTGTTGAACGAGAGCTCCTTGCCCTGCAGCTTGCGCGCGGAGGCGACGGAATAGAGGGTCGAGCCGAGATCGCTGTAGAACGCGGCGCGCTGATGCGGGTTCTCGCCGTAGCGGAGGTCCTGGACCTTCTCGAAGGAGAGGGCGAGGCGGTAGGGGAAGACCTCTTCCGTCTCGGAGACCGCGAAGGAATCGCCCTTGGCCTCCACCTGCGCGAAGTAGCCGGCGATGGCCGCCTCGTAGCGCGAGGTGTGGCGGAAGGCCTTCTGGGCCAGGTAGAGGCGGGTGGCCGCGTCCGGGCCCGCGTCGCGGTCGAGCTGCTCGAGGAGCAGCGTGTAGTCCGCCGGATCCACGACCACGGACACGTGCGCGAAGTTCTTGGCCGCCGCCCGCAGCAGCGTGGGCCCGCCGATGTCGACGTATTCGAGCGCCTCCGCGAAGGGCACACCCTTGGCCACGCGGTCCTCGAAGGGATAGAGGTTGACCACCACCACGTCCACGGGGGTGACGCCCTGGTCCTTCAGGGCCTGCTCGTGGCCGGCCACGCCGCGCTTGGCCAGGATGCCCGCGTGCACCTTGGGGTGCAGGGTCTTGACCCGGCCGTCCAGGATCTCGGGGAAGCCGGTCACCTCCGAGATGCCGGTGACCTTCACGCCCTCCTTGGCCAGCTCCTGCGCGGTGCCGCCGGTGGAGACGATCTCGAAGCCGCGCGCGCTGAGGCCGCGCGCGAGCTCGACGATGCCCTCCTTGCGGTAGACGGAGATGATCGCGCGCCGTGTCATTGCGGTTCCCTCGTAGCCGTCTGTGGTGCGCGCCCCGCGCCCGGGATGGGGGGCGCGTCGCTGGGATGGACGGGGAGCGGGCTGGGGATGCGCGTGAGGTCCCCGCGTGCTTCGCGCCACACCGCGAGCCAGGTGGCGGCGATGGCCGTCACCGCCCGCGAGTAGGACAGGGAGGCGACGCCGAACACCGGCGACCGGTAGTCGATCGTGCGATGGTCGATCACGCGGCCGCGCTGGAAGAGCTCGGTGCGGATGACGCCGGACTGGACACGGCTGCGCCCGAGGAGCCCGTTCCAGTAGCGCGGCAGGTCGCGCCGCTGCAGCTTCAGCGCGGGCGGGTCGTCGAGCACGACCGGGATCTTGTCCAGGCTCTCCTCGATGAACGCGTAGTACTCGCGGGTCACGCCCGCGGGATAGCCCTCCGGTCCGCCGGTGAGGACGGGATCGGAGAGATCGGCGGGCACGCGCAGGAGCGCCCCCAGCCTCACCACGCCTTCGCTCACGCGGCGCTGGCGGAAGAGCTCGAGCGCTTCGGTGGCGTTCGCTTCCAGGACGGAGACCGTGGCCGGGCGCAGCTCGCCCGCGTTGAAGTCGGTGGCGAGGGCGAGACCGAGCTCCGGCGGCATGGCGCGCGAGGCCTCGAAGATCTCCTTCTCGCGGTCCGCCATGAGCTGGGCCAGGCTGCGCGGCACCAGCCGCCGCGCATCACGGGCCAGCGACTCCACGATCGCGGCCGGCCAGGCCTGGGCGGCGGGCGGGGCCAGGAGCGCGAGGAGGGCGGCGCAGATCGCGGGGACCGTCGCGGAGGGCCTCTTCATTTCACGGGCTTGGCCTTCAGGCTCACCTTGCCGTCCTTGGTCTCGAGCCGGAAGTCCACCGCTTGTGCCCCCTTCTCGGTCAGGATGCGCGCCGCCTGCTGCGAGATGATCTTCTGGAAGCTCTCGAACTTGACCGGCGCCGCCTCGCCCGCGGCCTTGCGCGCCTCCAGGAAACGGTCGAAGAGCGATCGTACGGCGGCGGTGTCCCCTCCGGGGTCCTTCACCCGCACCTCGCCCGACCCGGCGCCGGGCGCGCGGGCCGCGGGGGGCGGGGGCGCGTACACGGGAGGCGGAGCCACCTTCCGCTCGTAGATCCCGTGGATCCCCATGGGCCGCCCCTCCTCGATGGCCCGCATCCGCTTGTTCCAGAGCTCGTTGAAGGTGGCGTAGCGCGTGCTGAGGGTCTGGTAGCGGAACCGCTCGCCGTTGTTGCGGATCTCCGCGTACGCGTACTTCTTGATCAGGGCCTCCACCCGGGCCCGGAGATCCGTCGGCGGCTTCTTCTCGACCCCGCCGAAGAACTTCTCCCACTCGATCTGGAGCTGGCGGAACGACCTCTCGAGGATGTCGAGGTCGTCGTTGATCGGAGAGGAGGGCGGCACGTCTCAGGCTCCTTCGCCGACGAAGAGCCAGAACAGCGGCAGCCAGAGCTCGGTCGCGTAGGGAACGCGCTTGCCGTCGACGAGAACCTCCGTGCCCGGCCGCGCGCCCACCATCTGGAACAGGGCGCGCATTGCCGAAGCCTGGCCCGTCTCGAAGGCGGCGTGGTGTACGACGCGGTCCGCTTCCGTCTGCTCGCGATACAAGGGCGAGCGGCGCGCGAGCTCGAGCGCGCGTGCGCCCTCCGGCCCCTCGAACCGCTCGAACTCGATGGCGACGCGAAACGGCCGCGGGCGGCGGCCCGGATAGAGGATGTCCGCCATCTCGTCCGGGAGGTGCGCGATGTCCGGCTCTTCGCGCGGGAGCACGGGCGGGAGACGGTCGGCGAAGGTCTTGGCGCGCTCCCGACCCATGGCCGCGAGAATAGGGCACGCCCCCGGAATCGTCAACGCGGGACCTATACTTCACCGCATGTCCGCCGACCCCGACCTGCGCCGCCTCCTGCCCTCCGTCGAGCAGGTGCTGCAACGCACGGAGGTGCGCGCGCTGGAGGCGCGCCACGGCCGGGCCCTGGTCGTGCGCGAGCTGCGCGCCCTGGTCGAGGACGCGCGGGCACGAGCCGCCGCCGGCGATCGCGTGGCCGTGGAATCGGTGGCCGCCAATCTGCCCGCGCAGCTCGCCGCCCGTCTCGACCGGGCCCGCGCCGCCTCCCTGGTCCCGGTGATCAATGCCACCGGGGTCGTCGTCCACACGAACCTGGGCCGCTCGCGCCTTCCGCCGGAGGCGGCGGAGCAGATCGCGCGCATCGCCACCTCGTATTCGAACCTCGAGTTCGACCTCGCCCACGGGGAGCGCGGGCAGCGCGAGGTGCACGCCGAGACCCGCCTGCGCGCGCTCGTCGGGGCGGAGGCGGCGGTCGTGGTCAACAACAACGCGGCCGCCGTGCTCCTGGCCGTCAACACCTTCGCCGAAGGCCGCGAAGTCCTGGTCAGCCGCAGCGAGCTGGTCGAGATCGGCGGCTCCTTCCGCATCCCCGACGTCCTGCGCAAGGGGGGCGCGCGCCTGCGCGAGGTCGGCACCACGAACCGCACCCGCATCGCGGACTACCGCGCGGCCCTGGGCCCGGAGACCGGCCTCGTGCTGAAGGTCCACCCCAGCAACTTCCGCATCGTCGGCTACACGGAGGCGCCGACGCGCCCCGAGCTCGTCGCGCTGGCCCGGGAGGCGGGCGTGCCGATGGTCGAGGATCTGGGCAGCGGGCTCCTCGCCCCTCTCGCCGGCCTGGACGAGACGACGGTGGCGGAGAGCCTGCGCGGAGGCGTGGACGTCGTGACCTTCAGCGGGGACAAGCTCCTCGGCGGGCCCCAGGCCGGCCTCGTGGTGGGCGGGGAGTCCCGCGTCGGCGCCATGCGCGCGAACCCGCTCTACCGCGCCCTGCGCGTGGACAAGATGACGCTGGCCGCGCTCGACGCCATCCTCGTCATCCACGAGTCGGGACGCGCCACGACGGACCTTCCCACCCCGCGCATGCTCTCGGCGAGCGTGGACGAGGTGCGCGCGCGCGCGACCGCATTCTCCGCGCGCCTGGGCACGGCGGCGCCGTCCCTGACCGTGGCCATCGTCGACGGCACCTCCGCCGCCGGTGGCGGCGCGGCGCCCACCGCGGAGATCCCGACGGTGCTGCTGCGCGTCGTCGCGCGCGGCCGGAGCGCCCAGCAGCTGGCGGCGGCGCTGCGCAGTGGCGAGCCTCCCGTGGTGGCCCGCGTGGCCGACGACGCGCTCGTGCTGGACTTGCGGACGGTCGGCGTGGAGGAAGAGGAAGCGCTGGCGGGGGCGCTCACGAGAGCGGCATCAACGGCAACGGAAATCGATCGACACGATTAACAGATAAGAGGCTGTGGCCAGGTCGGTTTGCCATCGAACAACAACGGATGGCATCATCCGGCGCGATGATCACCATGCGCGCCTTCGCCGTCCTTGCCTTCGTGACGCTGGGATCCCGCGCCGCCTATCCGGAAGAAACCACACGTCAGATCGGGCGGCTCAGCGTGGCCGTCGACGAGTCCGCGGCCTATCCGGGCGGGCTGCTCACCGTGCGCGTCCGCTCCGGCATGCGCTACGGCGTCGCGCACGCGATCCTCGAGGGGCGGCGCTGCCCGTTCCTGCCCTCGCACCGCGGCCTGCGTGCCCTGGTGCCGGTGCCGGTGGACGCTCTACCCGGACCGATGACGCTCGGCATCGAGGTGCGGTCAGGTCGCGGGCGCCAGCGCTTCGCGGTGCCGGTCACCGTGGGCGAGCGGACCTATCCGGGGCGCACCGTGCTGCTGCCGGAGGTCAAGAAGGCGATGCTCACGCAGCCCGGCGGGGTGCGCGACGGCCGGCTCGTCCAGCTCTACCTGCGCACCGTGAGCACGAAGCAGGAGTGGCACGGGCCGTTCCACGCTCCCGTGGCCGCTCCCCCCGAAGCCAGCTTCGGCTGTCCCCAGACCTACGACACGCCGGCGCCGGTGGAAGCGAAGACGGACGCGATCTGGGGCGAATACCACCGCGGCCTCGACTACCTGGTGCCGCCCGGCACGCCCGTATCGTCACCCGCCGCGGGCAACGTCCTCTTCGCAGGGCCGCTCGTGCTGACGGGCGAGACGGTGATGGTCGACCACGGCCAGGGCGTGATCAGCGTCTTCTACCATCTCGCCTCCACGCCGGTGCGCAGCGGGGACTGGGTGGAAGCGGGGGCGCCCCTCGGCCTCACCGGTGACACGGGGATGGCGCCCGTGCCGCATCTGCACTGGGGTGTCTACGTCCACGGAGTAGCAGTGGATCCGCACGTCACGGAGACTTTCGGAGACTAGGTCTTCGGCGTCGCGCCGGCGAGGCCGCGCTAGCGGCGACGTGCCGCCGAGGCACGAGAGCGGCGGCACGGCGCCGCTTTCCGTTGTTCGTTGTTGTTGTCGTTCGTTTGTTCGTCAGCGCAGCGACGCCGCCGCCGCTCTCGCCCACGCCATCAACGGCCCCGGATACACGCCCAGCACCAGCACCACCGTCGTGGAGATGCTGAGGGCGAGGGCGGCGCCGGCGCCGATCGGCGACCAGGTGTCCTCACCCACGGGCCCGTCCATGTACATGGCGACCACGACCCGGAGGTAGTAGTACGCGGACACGACGCTCATGAGCATGCCGATGATCGCGAGGTGCGCGTAACCCGCGTTCACGGCGGCGCTGAACAGGTAGAACTTGCCCACGAAGCCGCCGGAGATCGGCACCCCGGTGAGCGAGACCAGGAACACGGTGAGGGCGGCGGCGAGCAGGGGACGGCGCTCGGACAGGCCGGCCATGTCGCTCAGGGTGACCGGCTCCCGGCCGCTGCGGGCGAGCACGGCGAACGCGCCGAACCCGCCCAGGTTCACGGCGGCGTAGGTCACCAGGTAGAAGAGGATGGCCTCCGTCCCCAGGCCCGGAGCCGCGACCAGCGCCGTCAGGAGGTAGCCCGCGTGGGCGACGGACGAGTAGGCGAGCATGCGCTTGAGGTTCGACTGCGCCAGGGCGCCCAGGTTGCCGATGACCATGGTGACGATCGCGAGCACCGCCACCGCCGGCTGCCAATGTGCGGCCAGGCTGGGCAGGGCCTGCAGGAACACGCGGAGGAAGGCCCCGAACGCGGCCGCCTTCACGCCCGCGGCCATGAGGGCGGTCACCGTCGTGGGCGCTCCTTCGTAGGCGTCCGGCGCCCACATGTGGAACGGCACGCTCGCCACCTTGAACCCGAAGCCGACGAGGAGGAAGCCCGCTCCCACCAGGGCGAGGGCGGTGGCGGCGCCCACGGAAGGGACTCCGGCCGCCGCCGCCGCGGGGGCGACCACGCCCGTGCGCAGGCCCTGGGCGATCAGGGCCATCGACGTGTGGCCGGTGAGGCCGTAGAGGAGCGCGACGCCGTAGAGGAAGAAGGCGGACGAGAACGAGCCCGTGATGAAGTACTTGAGGGCGGCTTCCTGGCTCTCCGCGCGGTCGCGGTGCAGGCCGGCCAGCGCGTAGACCGCGACCGACATGATCTCGAGGGCGACGAAGACGGCCACCAGCTCCAGGGCGGAGACGAGGCCCAGCATTCCCACGATCGCGAACAGGACCAGCGCGTAGTATTCGCCGCGATCGATGCCCGTCTCGCGCAGGTAGGACGGCGAGAGGAGCACGGCCACGATCCCGACGGCGAGGATGAGGCCCTGGAAGAACAGCGCGAAGTCGTCGGCGGCCACGCTCTGGGCGAGCACCGTCCCGCGGCCGGAGCCGTTCGCGAGCACGATCACCGTGGCCAGCGCCGCGGCCAGACCGAACAAGGAGAGGGCGGCGGCCGGGGCGCGTCCGCCCTTGGGCGTGAAGGCCTGGGCCAGCAGGACCACGATGCCGCTGATCGCGACCACGATGGCCGGGAAGAGAGGGCGGAGGTCGAGGGTGGCGGGCGTCATCGGCCGCCTCCCGCCGCCGGCTCCGCGAGCGCGGCCGCCGTGGCCGGTGCCGCCGGCCGGTGCATGCGCGCGTTGGTCTCGGAGACGAGGCTCTGCACCGAGGGCTCGATGAGGCGCGTGAACATCGGGCTGGCCACGCCCATCACGATGGCGAGCACGACCAGCGGGATCAGCACCGCGAACTCGCGCACGGAGAGGTCCGGGAGGGAGCGGTTGACGGCGTGCGTGACCTCGCCGTACAGGACGCGCTGGACCATCCACAAGATGTACCCCGCGGCCAGGACGACGCCCATCGAGGCCAGCGCGACCATGGAGTGGCTCAGCGGCCACGAGCCCAGCATGATCAGGAACTCGCCCACGAACCCGTTCAGGCCGGGTACGGCCAGGGACGAGAGGCACACGAGCAGGAACAGCGACGAGAACCAGGGCATCACCGACTTGAGCCCGCCGTATTCGGCGATGGCGAAGGTGTGGCGCCGGTCGTAGAGCATGCCCACGCAGAAGAACAGCGCGCCCGTCGAGATCCCGTGGTTCAGCATCTGGTACACCGCGCCCACGACGGACGTGGTGTTGAAGGCCGCGATGCCGAGCATCACGAACCCGAGGTGGCTCACGGACGAATAGGCCACGAGCTTCTTGAGGTTCGGCTGCACGAGCGAGACGAGCGCGCCGTAGATGATCCCGATGACGGCGAGGGCGCCGATGTAGGGCGCGAAGCGGTGCGCGGCATCCGGGAAGAGCGGGATGGCCAGGCGCAGGAAGCCGTAGCCGCCCATCTTCAGGAGCACGCCGGCCAGGATGACGGAGCCGGCGGTCGGGGCCTCGACGTGGGCGTCGGGCAGCCAGGTGTGGAACGGGAACATCGGGACCTTGATGGCGAAGGCCAGGGCGAAGGCGGCGAAGAGCCACATCTGCAGGCCGGGGGCGACCGGCTGCTGCGTGAGCAGGAGGATGTCGAAGGTGTGCGCGGTGGAGGTCTTGTAGAGCGCGATGAAGGCGACGAGCATGAGCGCGCTGCCCGCCATCGTGTAGAGGAAGAACTTCACGGCCGCGTAGATGCGCCGCTCGTGCCCCCAGATCCCGATGAGGAAGTACATCGGGATGAGCATCGCTTCCCAGAAGATGTAGAAGAGGAACAGGTCGAGGGCCACGAACACGCCCAGCATCCCCGCTTCCAGCAGCAGCATGAAGATCTGGAAGGCCTTCACGCGCGAGTGGACGGAATTCCAGGAGCCGAGGAGGGCGATGGGGGTCAGGAAGGTCGTGAGGATGATGAGCCAGAGGGAGAGCCCGTCGATGCCCACGTGATAGCGGATGCCGAGGGCGGGGATCCAGTCCTTCGAGACCTCGAACTGCATGCCGGACACGGGCTGGAACCCGTCCACGAGCGCGAGCGACAGGACGAACATGGCGGTGGTCAGGACGAGGGCGAAGACCTTGTGCGCCCGCTCCGCGTGGCCGGGGATGAAGGCGTGCACGATGGCCCCCGCCACCGGGAGCACCACCAGCACGGCCAGGATGTCGAACGTCATCGCGGCCACAACAGGTAGGAGAGGACGGCCACCGCGCCGCCCAGGATGACCAGGGCGTATCCCCGCACCCGCCCCACCTGGACCGTGCGCACGGAACGGGCAATGGCGGCCGTCAGCGAGGCCGCCCCGTTGACGGCCCCGTCGATGAGGCGCACGTCCACCCCGCGCCAGAGGACTTCTTCGCTGCCCCCGACCACGACGCGCGACGCGAACCGGTCATAGACGGCGTCGAACCCGTATTTGTTCTCCAGCACGCGGGCCACGCCCCGGGCGGAGGCGTAGATGCGTGAAGGGATCTCGGGGAAGGCGAGGTAGAGGTAGTAGCCGAGCACCATGCCGGTCACCGCGACCGCGGTGGCGAAGATGGGCAGCCACTGGCCGTGGGGGGCGGCGTGCGCGCCCTCGCTCACGCGCAGCGCGGGCTCCACGAATTGCGGGATCTTGACGAAGCCGACGGTGGCGCTGCCGATGGCCAGGATCACCAGCGGCCCCAGCATGATCCAGGGCGACTCGTGGATGTGCGACCCCGTCTCCGCGTCTCCCCGATAGGAGCCGAAGAAGGTGAGGATCAGCGCGCGCGTCATGTAGAACGCGGTCAGGAGCGCGACGATCACCCCCATGACGAAGAGGCTCTTCCAGCCCGCCGAATAGGCCCCGGCCAGGATCTCGTCCTTGCTCCAGAAGCCGGCGAGCGGCGGAATCCCGGCAATGGCCAGGGTGCCGATGACGAACGTGCCGAACGTCCAGGGGATCCGGCGCCAGAGCCCGCCCATCTTCCGCATGTCCTGCTCGCCGCCCAGGGCGTGGATCACGGAGCCGGAGCCCAGGAAGAGAAGCGCCTTGAAGAACGCGTGCGTGAAGAGGTGGAAGACGCCCACGCCGAAGGCGCCGACGCCGCAGGCCAGGAACATGTAGCCGAGCTGGCTGACCGTGGAGTAGGCCAGCACCTTCTTGATGTCGGTCTGCACGAGGGCGATGGTCGCGCCCAGCACCGCGGTGGCCGTGCCCACGACCGCCACCACCGTCATCGCCGTGGGCGACAGGCTGTAGAGGGCGGCCAGGCGCGCCACCATGTACACGCCCGCCGTCACCATGGTCGCGGCGTGGATGAGGGCGGACACCGGCGTCGGGCCTTCCATGGCGTCGGGCAGCCAGACGTGGAGCGGGATCTGCGCGCTCTTGCCGCAGGCGCCCACGAACAGCAGGAGGCAGATCGTGGTGATGGGCCCGAACTGCCAGAGCCCCTCCTCCGTCCCCGCGGTGGCGTTGCCGACGAGGTCCACGAGGTCGAGGGTCCCGAAATGATAGAAGGCCAGGATCATGCCCAGGATCAGCCCGACGTCGCCGATCCGGTTCACGATGAAGGCCTTCTTGCCCGCGTCGGACGCACTCTTCTTGGTGAACCAGAACCCGATGAGGAGGTACGAGCAGAGGCCCACGCCCTCCCAGCCCACGAACATGAGGGGGAGGTTGCCGCCCAGGACGAGCAGCAGCATGAAGAACGTGAACAGGTTCAGGTACGAGAAATAGCGGACGCGTTCCGGGTCGTGGGACATGTAGCCCACGGAATAGAGATGGATGAGGGAGCCGACCCCCGTCACCACGAGGATCATCACCGACGAGAGGTTGTCGATGAGCAGGTTCATCTGGACGCGGAAGGGGCCGGCCTCGATCCACTCGTAGCCCAGGTACGGCTGCGTGAAGCGCAAGCCGGTCTCGCCGCCCGGGAACTGCATGACCCGGTACACGGCCGTCACCGCCAGCGCGAACGATGTGAGCACGGTGAAGCAGGCCAGCCAGCAGGCGCCCGTCCCTTCGCCCTGGTCCCGGATGGCGTCGCCGAAGACGGCCAGCACCGTGAACCCGAGCAGGGGAAGGAGCAGGATCGCGAAGGGCAGCGCGTCCGGGAACGACTTCAGGAGCAGTCCGCCGCCCGCGGCCAGGAGTATCCAGGCCGCCAGCACCAGCCACGGCGACCCGGCGAAACCCGGTTCCGGCGGGTGCCCGTGCCCTCCGCCGTGGCCCGCACCGTGCGCGGCGGGCGCGTGGGCGGCGGCGGCGTGGCTCGAATCCGGCTCGGGTTGGGAGTGTCCGGCCATTACCACTTCATGATGTTGAAAGCGTCCACGTCCAGCGTGTCTTTGTGCCGGTGGATCGAAATGATGATGGCGAGGCCGACCGCGGCTTCCGCCGCCGCTACCGTCAGCACGAAGAAGACCAGCACCTGGCCGTCCAGGTTGCCCCAGGCCCGGCTCAAGGCGATGAAGGCGAGGTTGACGGCGTTGAGCATCAGCTCCACGCACATGAACACGGTGATGACGTTCCGGCGCAGGAAGACGCCGACCACGCCGATCGCGAAGAGGGCGAGACTGAGGAGCAGGGCGTGCTGGACGATCGTCGGGCTCATGGGTTGGGATCCCGTTTGGCGAGGGCGATGGCGCCGACGAGGGAAGCCAGGATCAGGATCGAGGTGGCTTCGAAGACGTACAGGTAACGGGGTTCGAAGAGCACGTGCGCCACCGCGCGCGCCGACGCGTCGAAGGCCCCCGCCATCGGGGTGCGGACGGCCACGAGCACGGAGCCGACCTCCCCGGCCAGAACGGCCCCGAGGGCGAGCGCCACCAGCGTGAAGACCCGCCCCTCGCCTTCCGCGCGCAGCTCCGCCTTGACGTTGAGGAGCATCAGCACGAACAGGAAGAGGACCATGATCGCGCCCGCGTACACCACGATCTGCAGGGCGGCGATGAAGGGCGAGCCGAGCAGCCCGAAGACCGCGGCCAGCGACACCAGGGTGACGATCAGGGCGAAGGCGCTGTAGGTCGGGTTGCGCTGGGTGACCATGGCCAGGGCCGCGCCCACGGCCACGGCGGCGAACATATAAAAGAGGATGGCGTGGAAGAGGGCGAGGCTCACGATTGCCGCCAGAGCACGAGGGCGGCGGCCACGAAGATCCAGGCCATGGCCACCGG
>Ga0075425_100006282_pt1 | contig 12448 bp, 13 predicted proteins | sample SoiMethybrSBSTD4_FD_75300 | JGI IMG/M metagenome (GOLD analysis project Ga0075425, IMG submission 75300) | Bulk soil microbial communities from a Populus tree surrounding site in Tennessee, USA - Soil MetaG P. TD hybrid SBSTD4 | ecosystem: Environmental > Terrestrial > Soil > Tree plantation...
GTCGACGATGCCGCCGATCTCCTCCATGCGCTCGGCGCCGCTCACGCGCTGCAGCACGCCCGCGGCGTCCAGCTGTGCGAGCCAGTCTCTCAGGTCCGGGTTTGCCATCGCGGGCTCCTGTGCGAGTATTTCGAACTAGAATACCAACAAATCTCCCGATCATGACCGAACAACTCTATGCGCACGCGGCGGCGGTAGCCGGCCAGCCGGGCAGCGGGCATTCGCCGGCGGCGTGCCCGGTCGAGGAGAGCTTGTGCCCGGTCGTGGCCCACGAATGGATCAACGACGAGTACAAGCACCTCGTGGTCAAGGCGACGCCGAAGGCGCTCGCCGCGCAGCCCGGCCAGTTTTTTCATCTGCTGTGTCCTTCGCCCGACCAGGGCGAGGTCTGGTTCCGCCGGCCGCAGAGCGTCTATCGCGTCGGGCGCTCGAGCGGCCGCATCGAGTTCCTGTACAAGATCGCCGGGCGCGGCACCAGGGGGCTGGCCCAGCTGAAGCCGGGCGACACGCTCAACATGCTGGGCCCCCTCGGCGTCGGGTTCAGGCTGGATCCGCAGTGGAAGAACGTCGTCGTGCTCGGCCGCGGCGTGGGCCTCGCGACGATGGCGCCGATCTCCCAGCTCGCCGGCGAGCGCGGCGTGCGCGTGACCGCGATATTGAGCGCCCGCCGCGAGGACCTGGCGATGGCCGCCGACCTCTTCGAGAGCGTCGGCACGGTCGTCAAGGTGCTCGACACCGACGGCACGAGCGCGGTCGGCAACGTCGAGGCGATCCTCAACCGGCTGATCGCGGAGCAGCGCGCCGACGCGTTCTTCACCTGCGGCTCGAACCGCCTGATGCAGCTGATGAAGCGGCTCGGCAAGGAGCACGGCATTCCGGGGCAGATGGCCATGGAGCAGATCATGGCCTGCGGCCTCGGCCCCTGCTACATCTGCGTGCGCACCTTCGAGGTAAAAGGCAAGCTCGAGATGCGGCGGGTGTGCGTGGAAGGTCCGGTGTTCGACCTGCAGGAGTGCCTGGGATGGTAGACATGTCCGTGAGGATCGGGAGCGTGACGCTGCCCAATCCCGTGCTGCCGGCCTCGGGCACGTTCTCCACGGAGCTCGCCCAGGTCATCGATCTCAACCGGCTCGGCGGACTGGTCACCAAGACCCTCTCGCGGAACTACCGCGCGGGCAACCCGCCGCCGCGGGTAGCGGAGATCGAGGCCGGCATGATCAATTCGATCGGCCTGCCGACCAAAGGGCTGCAGTACTTCCTCGACGTGCAGCTTGCCGAGTACCGGCGCTTCACGCCGCCGCTCGTCGCCAGCGTGACCTCCACGGACATCGACGACTTCGCCGCCATGGCGCGCGAGGTGAGCGTGCCGGGCGTGGCCGCGATCGAGCTCAACATCTCGTGCCCGACGCGCGAGCCGGGCGGGGGCAACTTCGCGTTGAACGAGGAGCACACCTACAAGGTGGTGAAGCGCTGCCGGGAAGCCACGCCAAAGCCGCTGTGGGCCAAGCTCTCGCCCAACGCCGGCGACATCTCCGCCGTGGCGGAGGCGGCGGAAAAAGCGGGCGCGGACGCGGTCACGGTGTCGAATACCATACTCGGCCTCAAGATCGACCTCGAGACGTTCCGCTCCTCGATCGGCCAGGGCTACGGCGGGATATCCGGCCCGGGCGTGAAGGCGATCATCCTGCGCATGGTCCACCAGTGCGCGAAGTGCGTGAGGATTCCGATCATCGGCTGCGGCGGCATCATGAAGCCGGAGGACGTCGTGGAGTACCTGCTGGCGGGCGCCAGCGCGGTGGAGGTGGGTTACCTGAATTTTCGCAGCCCCACCGGCATGGTCGCCCTCATCGAGGGGCTGGAGAAATGGTGCGAGCGGCGCGGCGTCGAGCGCGTTGCCGGGCTGACCGGCGCGATGCTCGACCATCCGCCGCGCGACACCTACGAGGCCGGCAAGATGGGCATCAGCTGACCGGCCAGGAGCCCCCACCCTGACCGTTCCCTTGAAGGAGAGGGAATGGATTGAATGCGCGGGAAAGCGATGGAGTTCGACAACACGCTCGAAGTGCCGCTGCCGCCCGCTGAAGCGTGGCGGGTGCTGCTCGACATCCGGCGCATCGCAGCCTGCATACCCGGAGCCGAGCTCACGGAAGTCGTGGACGAGCGCACTTACAAGGGCAAAGTCGCCGTGCGCATCGGGCCGGTGGCGCTGTCGCTCGTCGGGCAGGCCCGGCTCGAGGAAGTCGACGATGCAGGCCATCAGGCGCAGGTCAGGGCGCACGGGGCGGATCCGAAGGGCCGCGGCAGCACCGACTCGGTAATCCGCTTCCGCCTGGAGCCCGCCGGGGATGCCACCCGCGTGCTGATCCACGCCGACGTGAAGCTGGCGGGCTCCATCGCGCAGTACGGCCGCGGCGCCGGCATGATCCAGAGCGTCGCCTCGCAGTTGATCGCCCAGTTCGGCGAGACGCTCAAGTCCCGGCTCGCCGAATCCGCGTCGGGCGGGGAGGAAAAGCCGGCTGCCGGCGCGGCGCAGCCGATCCCGGGACTGACGGTGCTGGGAAAGGCGGCGTGGGACTCGATCACGCGCGGGGCGGAGAAGCCGCCCTCGAAGCCGTGAAGCCCGCGCCGTTCGAATACCATGCGCCGCGGACCGTGGAGGAAGCGGTTACGCTGCTCGCCGAGGTCGCGCCCCGCGACGGGCGCGTGCTGGCGGGCGGCCAGAGCCTGGTGCCGGCGATGGCGCTGCGGCTCGCGCGACCGGCGCACCTCGTCGACATCAACGCGGTAAGCGGCCTCGACCGGCTGAGGGTGGAGGCGGGTGACCTGGTGATCGGCGCCTGCGTGCGCCACGCGGCGTTCGATCGACCGGCGGCCGGCGGGCCGCTGGGCACGCTCCTGGCGCAGGTGGCCCGTCACATCGCGCACTGGCCGGTCCGCACGCGCGGCACCTTTTGCGGCAGCATCGCCAACGCCGATCCCGCGTCGGAGTGGTGCCTGCTTGCCGCGACGCTGGACGCGACCATGGTGGCGCGGAGCGTGCGCGGCGCCCGGGCCATCGCGGCGGCCGGATTCTTCCACGGCGCCATGGCGACGGCGCTCGCAGCCGACGAGTTGCTGGTCGAGGTGCGCGTGCCCCTGCTGGCGGCTGACGCCCGCTGCGGATTTTCCGAGTTCAGCCGGCGCGCCGGGGATTTCGCGATCGCGATGGCGCTGGCGACGTATCGGCTGGAGAACGGCGTGATGACGGATGCGCGCGTCGGGATCGGGGCGGTGGAGAGTGCCCCGCGACGAGTCGGTGAGGCCGAGGCCGCGTTGAACGGAAAGCGTCCGGGGGAAGATGCTTTCCGCGACGCCGCCGCTGCCGTCGCGCGCGCGGCCGCGCCGGTCGGCGACATCCGCTATCCGGCCGGCTACCGGCGCGATGTCGCGGCGGCGATGGCGCAGCGCGCCCTGGAGGGGACCGTCCCATGAAGCGCGGCATCACGCTCAACATCAACGGCCGGGATCACCCGGTCCAGGTGGAGCCGCGGCGCACGCTTGCCGACGCGATCCGCGAGGATTGCGGGCAGACCGGAACGCACACCGGCTGCGAGCACGGCGTGTGCGGCGCCTGCACCGTTCTCCTCGAGGGCGAGCCCGTGCGATCCTGCCTGATGTTCGCGGTGCAGGCCGACGGGCGCAGGCTCCGGACGGTCGAGGGGCTTGCGCACGACGGGCAACTGCACCCGCTGCAGCGCGCGTTCATCGAGCACCACGGCCTGCAGTGCGGCTTCTGCACGCCGGGCTTCCTGATGCTGGCGGCGGCGGCCCTGGAGCGCGATCCGGCCATCGGCGATGCGGCGCTGCTCGAGGTGCTTTCGGCGAACCTCTGCCGCTGCACCGGCTACAAGAACATCGTCACGGCCGTGCGCGCGGCGGCGGGCGAGATGCGGATCAAAAAATGAAGACGAAATTCGTCGGCCAGCCGGTCGAGCGACTGGAAGATCTGCCGCTCGTCACCGGCCGCGGCCGTTACGCGGCGGACATCAATTTCCCGGACCAGCTTCACATGCGCGTCGTGCGCTCCGGCCACGCCCACGGCGAGCTCGTCTCCATCGACACCTCGCAGGCGCGGGTGGCCGCGGGAGTGGTCGCGGTCTGGACCGCGGCGGACGTGGCCGGGCTCAAGCCCATTTCCCTGCGCGAGGGACCCGACGCGAAGCTCGATCCCTATCTCCAGCCGGTACTGGCGGCGCGGCGGGTGCGCTACGTCGGCGAGCCGGTCGCGGTGGTGTTCGCCGAGGACGCGTACCTGGCGGAGGATGCGGCGGAGCGGGTCGGCGTCGAGGTGCGGGAGCTGCCGCCCCTGCTGGAAGCATTTGCCGCGCCGGTGGAATTCGAGCCGGGCCGCTCGACCGAGCCGCTCGTCATCCGCAAGGGCTTCGGCGACGTGGACGCGGCGTTTCGCGCGGCGTACGCCGTCGTCGAGCTCGACCTCGCCACCGGCCGTCACTCCGGGGTGCCGCTCGAGACGCGCGGCGCGATCGCCCGCTACGACGCCGCGCGCGACATCATCGAGATGCATGGCGCCGCCAAGGTGCCCCACCGCACCCGCGACGGCATCGCGCGCTCGCTCGGGCGCGATCCTGCGACCCTCCACCTGTGCGAGGGACACGTGGGCGGCGGGTTCGGCATCCGCGGGGAGGTCTATCCCGAGGACGTGCTGGTATGTCTGGCGGCGCTGCGCCTCGGCCGGCCGGTCAAGTGGATCGAGGATCGCTACGAGCACCTGATCGCGGCGAACCACTCGCGCCAGCAGCGCCACCATGTCCGCGCGGCGGTGGACGCGGCGGGGCGGCTCCTCGCGCTGGACGACGAGTTTTTCCACGACCAGGGCGCCTATCCCCGCACCCACGGGGCGCGCGTGGTGGACCTCACGGCCGGCATGCTGCCCGGCCCCTATCACGTGCCGGCGTACCGCGCCGTAGGGCATTACCGCCTGACCAACAAGACGCCGGCCGCGACCTACCGCGCGCCGGGCCGCTTCGAAGGCGGCTTCGTGCGGGAGCGGCTGATGGACGCCATCGCGCAGCGCCTGGGCCTCGACCGGGTGGAAGTACGGCGCCGCAATCTCATTCCGCCGACGGCGATGCCCTACCGGCGCGAGATGAGCGCGATCGGCGACGACGTGGAAATCGATTCCGGCGACTACGGCCGGCTCCTCGACAGGACGCTCGCGCGCATCGCCTGGGACGCGCTGCAGCGCAGCCTGGAGCAGCGCCGCGCCGCGGGCGAGATGGTGGGCGCCGGCATCGCCATGTTCCTCGAGAAGAGCGGGCCCGGCCCGCGCGACACGACCTACGTCACGGTGGAGGAAGACGGCGGCGTGGAAGTGCTCACCGGCTCCGCTTCGGTCGGGCAGGGCGTGGAAACGGCTTTTGCGCAGATCTGCGCGGACGCGCTGGGCGTGGATTACCGCCGCGTGCGCGTGGTCCACGGCCAGACCGCGCGCATCGCCAACGGGGTCGGAGCCCATGCGGCGCGCGCGACGGTCCTGACCGGATCGGCCGTCCACGTCGCCGCCTCCAACGTTCGCGCGAAAGCGATCGCGGCGGCGGCAGACCTGATGCAGGTCCCGGCCGAGGCATTGGACGTGGTCGAAGGAAAAGTGGTGCGCAAGGACAGCGCCGATGCGATTGCGCTGGATCTCGGCGAAGTCGCGCGCGCCGTGGCGGGGACCGCGGCCGCGCTCACGGCCGAAGGCACGTTCACGACCACGCACATGACCTACCCGTACGGCGCGCAGGTCGCAGTCGTGCGGGTGGACCGGGATACGGGCGGAGTCGCGGTGGAGCGCTGCCTCGTCGCCTACGACGTCGGGCGCGCGGTCAACCCGATGATGGTCGAAGGCCAGCTCGCGGGCGGCTTCGCGCAGGGCCTCGGCGGCGCGCTCTTCGAGGAATTCCAGTACGACGAGCGCGGGCAGCCGCTGTCGGTCACCTTCGCCGACTACCTGCAGCCCACGGCGAGCGAAATGCCCGCGCTCGACATCCTCGTCTCGGAAGACGCCCCGAGCCCGTTGAACCCGCTCGGCATCAAGGGGGCGGGCGAGGGCGGCGTTCCCGCGGTAGGCGCGGCGGTGGCCGCGGCGATCGACGATGCGATCGGCATCCCGGGCGCGGTGACGATCCTGCCGGTCACGCCGGTGCGGCTGAAGGAAATCCTCGACCGGGAGCGCCAGGTAGAGATGCGGAGAAAGATTTAGAAGCCTTACCGCGAGGGACGCGGGGGACGCGAAGCGAGGCGCGGCAAAGCTTTGCCGCGAAGGCCGCAAAGAAGGGATAATGAAGTTCATCCCGAGTCCGCCAAGACAACGCCAAGGGAGGTAGTGGCTTCGCGTTCCGCTCTCGGGGTTGATTCTATTGTCGTTCCCTTGGCGCCCTCGGCGGCCTTGGCGGTATTGCTTTTCTTTTCCTTCGCGGGCATGGCGGCCTTGGCGGTGAGGCTTTGAAGGAAGTTCATAACAGCCTCTAGAATCCATGAATCCAGCTCGAGATCGTAGAAAGGCACGAAACTGCCGAGGAACGCAGATAGGACCGCTGCCATCAATGGGCCCTGGAAGCCGATCATCGGCGTTTATCTGCGGTTGCATTTTGATTTCCAGGGGTTGACCCTGAGCCGATGAAACCGCCGCCGTTTTCCTATCACGATCCGCGCACGGTCGCCGACGCGGTCGCGCTGCTCGGGCGCGTCGAGAACGCGAAGCTCCTGGCGGGCGGCCAGTCGCTGATGCCGATGCTCAACATGCGCTACGTGCAGCCGGATCACGTCATCGACCTGAACGGCATCGCGGGGCTCGCCGGCGTGCGCGAGGCCGGCGATGCGCTCGAGATCGGCGCGCTGACGCGCCAGCGCGACCTCGAGTTTTCCGGGCTGGTGCGCCGCCGTTGTCCGCTCATGCACGAGGCGATCCTGCAGGTGGGCCATCGCCAGACGCGCAACCGCGGCACGCTCGGCGGCTCCCTGTGCCATCTCGATCCCGCCGCGGAGCTGGTCGCGGTCGCAGCCGCTCTCGATGCGACCGTCGGCGTTGCCGGCCCCGGCGGACGGCGCGAGCTGCCGTTCGCCGCGTTTCCGGCAGGCTACATGACGCCGGCCCTGGCGCCGGACGAGATGGTGACCGACGTGCGCTTCCCGCTGTGGCCGGCGGGGCACGGCCACGCGTTCGTGGAGTTCTCCCGGCGGCATGGGGATTTTGCCGTGGTATCCGCGGCCGCGCTGCTCGAAGCGGACCGCTCCGGCAGGATCACGCGCGTCTCGCTGACGATCGGGGGAGCCGGCCCGGCGCCGTTCCGCGCCCGGGATGTCGAGCGCGCGCTCGTCGGGAGCGCCGGCTCCGCGCCGCTGTTTCATGAGGCGTGCGAAAGCCTGCGCTCGATCGATGCCACGGGAGACGTGCACGCGCCCGCTTCCTACCGGCAGCAACTGGCGGTGACGCTGGCGAGCCGCGCGCTGAAAAAGGCGCATTCCCGGATCTCCGCATAGAACCTGGCGATGGCGGAGACGAGAAAGATCGCGCTCACCGTGAATGGCCGCCGCCACGAGGTGGAGGTCGAGACGCGTTACACCCTCGCCGACTTTCTGCGCCAGCAGCTCGGCCTGACCGGCACCCATCTCGGCTGCGAGCAGGGCGTCTGCGGCGCCTGCACCGTGCTCCTCGACGGCCAGTCGGCGCGTTCCTGCCTGATGCTCGCCGTGCAGGCGCACGGGCACGAGATCACGACGGTGGAGGGCCTCGCGCCCTCGTCCACCGGCCTGCACCCGTTGCAGGAGGCGTTCCGCGACCATTACGGTTTGCAATGCGGGTTCTGCACACCGGGGGTGCTCCTCACCCTGGTGGAATTCCTGCGCGACAATCCGGACCCGACGGAGCAGGAAGTGCGGGTGGCGCTGTCGGGCAATCTCTGCCGCTGCACCGGATATGCCGGCATCGTGGCCGCCGCGCTCGATGCCGCGAAGCGCCTGCAGGGAGGCGCGCGTGGCTGACGCGAAGGCGCACACCGTCATCGGCAGCAGCGTGCCCCGGCTGGAGGACGCCGCGCTCCTGACAGGGCAGGGGCGCTACGTCGACGACATCCGCTTGCCCGGCATGCTCCACGCGGCGTTCGTGCGCAGCCCGCACGCCCACGCGGCGATACGCGGCATCGACAAGAGCGGCGCGCTCGCGCTCGCCGGCGTGAGATCGGTATTGACGCTCGAGGACCTGCGTCCCTGGCTGCGCAACGAGCGGCTCGTCGTCGGGCTGCCCAGCCCGAGCTACCGGCAGGAACGCAACCGCCCGGCGCTGGCCGGCACCGAAGTGGTCCACGTCGGCGAGCCGGTGGCGATCGTCATCGCCGACGATCGCTACCTCGCCGAAGACGCGGTCGCGCGGGTAGCGGTCGATTACGAGCCGCTGCCGGCCGTCGCGGATTGCCGCGCCGCGCTGGCGCCCGGCGCGGCGCCGGTGCACAGCGACGCCCCGCATAACCTGCTCGCCGAGTTCGCGATGGGCTACGGCGACGTGGACGGCGCCTTCACCGCCGCGCCGCACGTGTTCCGGGAATCGCTCTGGCTGCACCGCGGCGGCGGCCACTCGATCGAATGCCGCGGCACGGTCGCGGTTCACGACCCGCTGGAGGACAAGCTGACCCTGTGGTCCTCGACCCAGATGCCGCACGCCCTGTTGCGCGTGCTGGTCGACATGCTGGGACGCGACGAGAGCCGGCTGCGCGTGGTGAGCCCCGATCTGGGCGGCGGCTTCGGTCCCAAGCTCGTGAGCTATTCGGAGGACGTGGTTACCTGCCTGGCGGCGCTCGTCACCGGCCGGCCCGTCAAGTGGATCGAGGACCGCCGCGAGCATTTCATCTCGGCTACGCAGGAGCGCGACCAGTACTGGGAGGTGGAGATCGCCGTCGACGCCGACGCGCGCATCCTCGGCGTGCGGGGCTCATTCATCCACGATCACGGCGCGTACACGGCGCGAGGTGTCAACCTCGGAACCAATTCGGCGGAGACCGTCACGCTGCCCTACGAGGTGCCGGCCTACCGCATGAGCGTGCGCCTCGCGCTGACCAACAAGGTGCCGGTCACGCCGGTGCGCGGCGCCGGGCATCCGCAGGGCACCTTCGCCATGGAGCGGCTGCTCGACCGCGTCGCGCGCGAGCTCGCGCTCGACCGCGCGGAGGTGCGCCGGCGCAACCTGATCCCCGCCGCCCGCATGCCCTACACCAAGCAGCTCAAGACCCGCGGCGGCATGCAGGTCGTGCTCGACAGCGGCGACTATCCGCGGTGCCAGGCGCAGGCGTGCGAGCGAGCCGGCTGGGACGGCTTTCGCGCGCGCCAGGAAGCCGCGCGGCGGGAAGGACGGCACATCGGCATCGGGCTCGCCAACTTCGTGAAGGGCACCGGCCGCGGGCCGTTCGAAGGCGTTACGGTGCGCGTCGGCCCTTCGGGAAGAATCCTCGTCTATTCCGGCGCGACGGCGATGGGCCAGAGCACGCGCACCATGCTCGCGCAGGTCGTCGCCGAGCAGCTGGGCGGCGACCTGTCGAACATCACCGTGACGACCGGCGACACCGACGGCATCCCGCTGGGTATCGGCGGCTCCAACAGCCGGCAGACGGTCACCGCCGGTTCGTCGGCGCATCTCGCCGCGCGCAAGGTCCGGCAGAAGGCGATCAAGGTCGCGTCGCTGCTGCTCAAGGCCTCCGAGCAGGATCTCGAGATCGTCGGCGGCGAGGTGCGCGTGAGAGGTGCTCCGGATATGAAGATCGGGTTGGGGCGCGTCGCCCACGCCGTCGCCGGCACGCCCGGCTACACGCTGCCGGGCGAGGTCGAGCCCGGCATGGAGGCGACCGAGTACTTCGTCGTGGACGAGATGGCGTACGCGAACGGCTCGGCGGTGGCGGAAGTGGAGGTGGACGTCGAGACCGGCGGCGTGCGGATCCTGCGCTACGTCATCGCGCACGACTGCGGACGCATCCTGCATCCGGCGATCGTGGACGGCCAGATCTTCGGCGGGGCCGCGCACGGCATCGGCAACGCGCTCTACGAGTGGATGGGCTTCGATGACGACGCGCAGCCGGTGACCACGAACCTGGGCGAGTATCTCCTCGTGACCGCCACCGAGATGCCGCCGGTGGAGATCATCCACCTGGAATCGCCTTCGCCGTTGAATCCCCTGGGCGTGAAAGGAGTCGGCGAGTGCGGCGTCGTGCCGGCGCCAGCGGCGATCGTCTCCGCCGTCGAGGACGCGCTGGCGCCGTTCGGCGTGCGCCTCGCGCAGGCGCCGGTCTCGCCGGCGCAGCTCTACGCGCTCATCGCGGGAGCTCGCGCCGGCATCCGCGCCCGGTAACTCACCGCTTGCGCGCCGTCTCGTAGAGGGGCATCACGGTCGGCAGCAGCGACTCGATCTGCTTCACGCGGGTCGCTTCGGCCGGGTGGCTGCTCAGGAATTCCGGCGGGCGCCCGCCCTGGCTGGCCTTCATCATCTTCTGCCACAGCGACACGCCGGCGCGCGGGTCGTAGCCCGCGCGCGCCGTCAGCTCGAGGCCGATGGTATCGGCCTCGCTTTCGTCGACGCGGCTGAACTTGCTCGCGACGAGCGCCTCGTAGGCCGAGTTGCCCAGGTCGGCCCCGGCATCGCCGAGCCCGAGCAGAGCGGCGCCGATCCCGATCGCGGCCTGCGCCGCCATGGCCTGCGACACCTGCTCGCGCGAATGCTCGCGCAGCGCATGCGAGATCTCGTGCCCCATCACGACCGCGATCTCGTCGTCGGTCAGGTTGAGCCGCGTGACCAGTCCCGAATAGAAGACGATCTTGCCCCCGGGCATGCAAAACGCGTTCAACTCGTTGCTGTTGATCGTGTTCACTTCCCACTTCCACCCGGGCGCGTCCTTGCGGAACACGGCGGTCTGCGGCTGGATGCGCGCGGCGATTGCGCGCACGCGCTGCGTCAGCACCGGATCGGCATTGAGGGTGCCCTTGCTGGTCGCCTCGCCCCTCAGCTTGGTGTAGCTCTGCGCGGCCATCTTCTCCAGTTGCGCGGAGGAGACGAGGAGCAGCTGCGTGCGCTGGGCGCCGACGGCGCCGCCTTCCGTGGTGCTGGCGCAGCCCGGGAGCTGCGCTGCGGCGGCGGCGAGGAACGCCGTTCCCAGCATGCGGGTCATGGAGTTCATGCGCACCCTCCCATCTGCTTGTAATGTGCGGGTGAACTGGATTCTCGCGAATGATGCCACAATCCCGGCATCATGCCCGAGCTGCCCGACGTCACGGTCTACTGCGAAGCGCTTGCCGCGCGCGTGCGGGGGGAGCTCCTGCAGCGCGTCGAGCTGAAGAACCCGTTCGTACTGCGCACCGCCGTTCCGCCGCTGGCGGCGGCGGAAGGAAAGCGGGTGCGCGAGGTGCGCCGTCTCGGCAAGCGGATCGTGCTCGCGCTCGACGACGCCCTCTTTCTCGTGATCCACCTGATGATCGCCGGCCGCCTGCGCTGGCTCGACGCCCGGGCGAAGCCGCCGGGACGCAACACGCTGGCGATCCTCGAGTTCTCAAGCGGCAGGCTGGCCTTCACGGAGGCCGGGACGAAGCGCCGCGCATCGCTCCATCTCGTGCAGGGGGAGGCAGCGCTCGCCCAGTTCGACAGGGGCGGCCTCGAAGTGGGCGAGAGCACGCTCGCCGACTTCGCCGGGCGGCTGCGCAGCGAGAACCACACGCTCAAGCGCGCGCTGACCGATCCGCGCCTCTTCAGCGGCATTGGCAACGCGTATTCCGACGAGATCCTGCATCGCGCGCGGTTGTCACCGCTCAAGCTGACGAGCAAGCTTGCCGAGAGCGACATCACGCGGCTCTTCGAAGCGACCCGCAGCGTGCTCGACGAATGGACGGAGCGGCTGCGCGCCGAAGCGCAGTCGGGATTCCCGGAGAAAGTCACCGCCTTCCGGCCGGAGATGGCGGTCCACGGCCGTTTCGGCCAGCCGTGTCCGGCCTGCGGGTCGCCGGTCCAGCGCATCGTGTACGCCGAGAACGAATGCAACTACTGCGCCCGCTGCCAGACCGAGGGCGTCGTCCTGGCCGACCGCGCGCTGTCCCGGCTGCTTCACGACAGCTTTCCGCGCGCGCTGGAGGAGGGGTGAGGGGTTTTGCTAAAGTATCAGGCCGGAGTTGTCCGTGGCCTGCGCCCGCAGGGCCACGTGGGCGCGATCGAAATCCTCGATCGCCTCGGCCAGCCGGTGCTTCTGTCCCTCGTTTCCCGACTGCACCTGCTTGAGGACTGCATACAGGAAACCCGCCGCGCGCAGATAGTCGCGGTAAGCGGAGTCCAGGCTGGTCGATTTGTCGGTTGTCGCCGGTGTTCTCGCCACCAGGACAAGTTAGCATCCGCGGCGCAGACTGCAAGTCAGGAAATTCCTGACAGCAGGGGCGGAAAGTG
>Ga0075425_100006283_pt1 | contig 12448 bp, 11 predicted proteins | sample SoiMethybrSBSTD4_FD_75300 | JGI IMG/M metagenome (GOLD analysis project Ga0075425, IMG submission 75300) | Bulk soil microbial communities from a Populus tree surrounding site in Tennessee, USA - Soil MetaG P. TD hybrid SBSTD4 | ecosystem: Environmental > Terrestrial > Soil > Tree plantation...
CGCATACCGGACGCAAATGCTTGTACGTCATGCGCGACGATTGCACCGGCATCGACGGGATCTCAGCCGAAGAGGCCGACGCGCTGATTTGTGCGCTCGCCGACCACATTGTGAAGCCGCAATTCATTTACCGCCACCAATGGCGGCCGGGCGACCTGCTGATGTGGGACAATTGCACCGTGCAGCATCGGGCGATCCAGGATTACGATCTGCCGCGCCGACGGCTGATGCATCGGACAACGATGGGCGGCGCCGTCCCGGTTTAGCGGTCTCGGCGCACAACCGGCCAGATAGATCTTTTGTGAACTCCGCTACGTCAGAGTTCGCCAGAACTCCACGGCGACACGAGCGCAGCGCTCCGGCTGCAGCAGATTGACCCCGTGGCCGCAATCGGCAAACAGCTCGACGCGCCCGTTCGGCAAGGCGTCCGCGAGCGCCTGCTGCTGCGCCGAGGCGATCGGGCTCTTGTTGCCGCTAATCAAGAGTACGGGGGCGGCGATGCTGCGCAGCAGCCGGCTGGTGTCGGCACCCTCGAAGCACTCGTGCATCGCTGCCGCGACTGCTGCAGGCGTCCTGTCCATCTCGCGCACGACCCACTCGCGAAGTTCCTCGCTCGCCCGGTCGAGGTCGAGCCGGTGATCCAAAGTCTGCCGGCACCAGGCCCCGACCCCTTTTGCGAGCATGGCATCGGACGCCGAAGCCTGACCCAGGGCGTAAGCGTGGCGGACCGCATCGGGAATGCGCGTCGGGGTATTGCAGAGCACGAGGCTCTCGATCCGATCCGGCGCCGCAGCAGCCAGCATCAGCCCGATGATGCCGCCGGAGGATTCCCCAACACAATGCACCCTCGATAGCGACAAGCCATCGAGCACGGCAAGGATCTGGGCACGGATCGCCTCGAGCGTATAGCGGTAATTGGCCGGCGGCTGGTCGGAAAGGCCGCACCCCAGAAGATCAGGGCGATAGACACGATGCGACACGGCGATGGCCGGCACCCAGCGGGTCCAGAATGTGGCATTGCGCGCAAACCCGTGCATCATCAGCACCGGGGTCGAGCGCTCCCACGGCCACAAATAGTCGTCAACGACGCAGTGAACAAACGATCCGTCCGGGAGCGCAATACGCGGCATGAGATTTCCTCCTTCCCTGGTCGAAGACGATCGCCTATGCAGATGAGGAAGACGCAGCCCTCCTGGTCGACCGGCACGCTCAACGACGCGCAGTGTGCCGAGGCCCACCACGGCAATCAATTGCTCACACCGTTACGCTTGGCCCGCGTCCCTTGGCCGGAGACACAATACCGCGGTGGCATCGGCGACGACATTTCAGACCTGATAATCGAGGCCAATGTCGAGGGCGGTGACGCTGTGGGTCAGCCAGCCGATCGAGATCAGGTCGACGCCGGTGGCGGCAATGGCCGGCGCCGTCGCCGGCGTGACCCCACCCGACGCCTCGGTGATCGCGCGGCCGTCAACCATGGCAACGGCCCGGCGCAGCTCTTCGGGATGCATGTTGTCGAGGAGCAAGGCATCCACACGCACAGCCAGGGCCTCCTCGAGCTGAGCCAGCGTGTCGACCTCGACCTCAACCTTCACCAAATGGCCGATGCCGGCGCGCACCCGTTCGACCGCCGGTCTGATGCCGCCAGCCGCGGCGATATGATTGTCTTTGATGAGCACGGCGTCATCGAGACCAAAGCGGTGATTGGCGCCACCGCCCACCCGCACGGCGAACTTCTGCACGGCCCGCAAGCCCGGCGTGGTCTTGCGCGTGCAGGTGATGCGCGCGCGATGGCCCCGCACGGCCTCGACGATCTTGGCCGTCGCCGTGGCGATGCCGCTCAGATGGCACAGGAAGTTGAGCGCCACGCGCTCGGCGGTCAGGATGCCTCTCGCTGGCCCCGCTACGCTGGCGATCACATCGCCGCTTGCGAGGGAACTGCCGTCAGGCCGCTGGACGTTCGCTACGATCGCCGGATCGACGAGCTTGAATGCAAGCAGTGCCAGATCAAGCCCTGCAACCAACCCAGATGCTCGCGCGACCAATGACGTTTCCGCCGTCGCATCACCCGGCACGACCGCGTCGGTGGTGATGTCACCAGCGCGGCCGAGGTCTTCGAGCAGTGCTGCGCGAACAATCGGTTCGATGATCAAGGTTGACAGTGCCGGTACAGACATGTCTCACGCTCCAACAGCAATGGGAGTGGAAATGGCCGGCACGAAGTGTGCCGCGATGTCACCTTCGCTCACAGCAAGGCTCAGCCGGGAATCCAAGTACGCTGGACCGGGAAAATCCGTCCGATAATGGCTGCCCCGTCGTTCCTTCCGCAGCAGCGCGGCGGTGGCAATCATGAGGCCGACGAGCGCGGGATCGGCTGCTGCATGGTCGCCGAACGCAAGGGGCCGCAGCACTTCGATCGCGGCTCGCAATCCGAAGCGATCCCGCAGCACACCGACGTATCGGGCCATGATATCCCGCATCGGGTTCGCATCGACCATATCGCCAGGCGTGGCGGTAGGCTGCAGGTTCGAGCGACTGCGTGCCGTCGTGCCGGCAACACTCGTGGCGACCCAGCGTGCGCAGCAAGCAGCCTCAAGGAGGGAATTGCTGGCGAGGCGGTTGGCTCCGTGCAGACCTGTGGCGGCTGCCTCTCCGCAGGCCCACAGCCCTTCGACCGACGTGCGGCCTGTCTCGTTCACGGTGATACCGCCCATGTGATAGTGCGCGGCCGGTCGTACCGGGATCGGCATGGTTGCGGGATCGATGCCGGCGGTGTGGCAGTACGCGGCGATAGTGGGAAAGCGCGCCGTAAAATGCACGCCGAGCGCCTTCCGGGCATCGAGAAACACGCGATGCCCTTCGGTGATATGCCCCCACACGACGCGCGTCACAACGTCCCGAGGCTCGAGCTCGCCGCGGCCCTGCCCCGCCATGATCCGCTCTCCGGCCTCGTCGACGAGAATGGCGCCTTCCCCTCTCACGGCCTCGCTAACCAGCGGCATTGGATCAACACCAACGTCGAGTGCTGTCGGGTGGAACTGCACGAATTCCATGTCAGTGAGAACTGCACCGGCGCGGGCGGCAAAAGCCACCCCCTGTCCGATCGCGCCGAGCGGGTTGGTCGTATGCCGGTAGAGCCCGCCGATCCCGCCAGTCGCAATCACAACGCGTGAGCTCGGCAACACGAGCGGACCGGCCCCGGTCTGCGCCAAAATACCCGCGAGCCTGCCGTCAGCCATGAGCAGGCGACGAGCCTCGACACCTTCCAGCACGGTAATCGACAGCGTCTGCCGTACCGATGCGATCAGCATGCGCAGAATCTCGCGCCCGGTACCGTCACCTCCCGCATGCACGATGCGGCGGCGACTGTGCGCCGCTTCGAGCCCGAGATTGAACCGGCCGCCTGGGCTGCGATCGAACGCGATACCGCGGCGAGCCAGGTCGTCGACAGCGCCGGGGGCAGCAGCAGCGATGCGCTCGACGATCGAGGCATCACACAACCCGTCGCCGGCGGCGATACTGTCCGCTGCATGCAGAGCTGGATCATCGTCCGCGCCGACCGCCGCTGCGATGCCACCTTGCGCCCAGGCACTGGCCGCGCCCGAGGCGAGCGGTGCCTTGGCAAGCACGATAACGGGCTCGGGCGAAAGATAGAGGGCAGTCAGCAGCCCAGCGAGTCCGGCACCGATGATGATCGGCTGGCCGCCAAACGTATCGATTTGTTCCACGAGGACCCGCATGAGGTTATCAAATCGCCAACATGCGCTCGACGGCGCGACGTGCGCGGTCGACCACCTGGAGCTCGACCGTGACCTCTGGACCCATGGTCTCCAGCGCGCGGCGGATCTTCCCCAGCGTGATCCGTTTCATGTGCGGGCAAAGATTGCACGGCCGCACGAACTCAACTTCGGGGTGTTGTACCGCGACGTTGTCGCTCATCGAGCACTCGGTGACGAGCACGACCTTCCGGGGCCTATTGTCGGCAACATATTTGCCCATTGCCGCGGTGGAGCCGGCGAAGTCGGCCGCGGCCACGACCTCGGGCGGGCACTCCGGATGCGCCAGTACCGTCACGCCCGGATGCTGTTCGCGCAGTTCGCGGATCTCGGCGGCAGTGAAGCGCTCGTGCACCTCGCAGTGGCCGGCCCAGGCGATGATCTCGACCCTGGTCTCGGCGGCCACGTTCTGCGCCAGATACTCGTCGGGCAGCATGATAACGCGCTCCACTCCCAATGATTCAATCACCTTGCGCGCATTGCCCGAGGTGCAGCAAATGTCCGACTCCGCCTTCACCGCGGCGGACGTGTTGACGTAGGTGACGACCGGAACGCCGGGATAGCGCTCCCGCAACAGGCGCACATCGGCTGCAGTGATAGAGGCGGCGAGCGAGCATCCGGCCCCCAGGTCCGGGATCAGCACGGTCTTGTCAGGATTGAGCAGCTTGGCTGTCTCAGCCATGAAGTGCACCCCGGCGAGCACGATCACATCTGCTTCAGTCTTCGTAGCCTCGCGCGCCAGCGCCAGGCTGTCGCCGACGATGTCAGCAACGCAGTGGAAGATTTCCGGTGTCTGGTAGTTGTGCGCGAGGATGACGGCATTCCGCTCACGCTTGAGCTCGAGGATGGCGGCGATATCGTTAGCAAAGCCCGGCCATTCGATTGCCGGGATGACGTTCTGCACGCGTTGATATAGCCGTGCGGTAAGCGCGGGCAGGTCAGCGGACTGTGCGGCAGTAACCATGGCACACCTCGCTTATGCTCAGACTGAGCATTTCTTGCTTTGGAAAAACGAGGCGCATCGGCCCCGTCTTACAAATACATAATTACCAACCCGTCGATGTCAAGTACGCCCGGTTGCGTTTGCAAGGGGCGGCACACAATCCAACAAGCAAAGATTGGCGCCATCCCGCTTGCCGACGAACATCGAAAACCAACGCAGCGCCGCCGCGCGCATTTCTCGTTGCACTCTTGCAGGGGTGAAGGAGAATGCCATCGAACAGAAGTCGCTGCGCCGCGAGTGCGCCTCTGCTATGGGAAGTTGCTCAATCCGAGCGTGATAGGGGTAGCTTGCTTCCGATCACCGCCCGCTCGAGAACGACCTCGCGGCGGAAGCGGAAGAGCTTCGCTGGTCGGCCGCCGGTCTCGCTCAATATCTCGCCCGTTTCCTCAACGAGTGCCTGCTGCTCGATCAGGCGGCGAAAGTTCTGCTTGTGCAGCCTTCGACCTGCCAGGGCCTCAACGGCACGCTGCAGCTGGAGCAGAGTGAACGTGGGCGGCATCAGCTCGAAGACGATCGGGCGGTATTTGATCTTGGCGCGCAGCCGGGCGATGCCGGTCGCGAGGATGCGGCGGTGATCATGGTTCATGCGCTCGCCCGGCGGCAGAGGCTCGACCACCGGCCGGCGCCGAGCCGCCTCCCGCACCAACCCAGCCTCGTAGAGCAATTCATAGCGCTGCAGAACGAACTCCTCGTTCCATCCCTGCTCGTCCGTTCGGAACGTGGTCGCCACGCGATGCGTGCGCTCCCGCCGGATGGTGGGTTCGGATGCATCGCTCACCCACCGCCGCAAGCGCGGCAGAATCGCTCGCGCGATGACTGCCGACGGTCCATCACGCCAGTCTTCCCACGGAAAATACCGGTACCAGTCGTGCCAACGGGGGCCATGCTCTCCTGACACGCCCGCCTCCCGAGTGAGACCGAGGTAGCTGATAGACACCATGCGCTGCTCGCCACCCCCATGCATGCGGTCCCGGTCGGCGAAGGTGTAGAGCTGTTCGAGGTAGCCCAGAGGGTGGTGTGTCTGGTGCTCTACCCAAGCGCGTAGGCCCATCTGTAGGCTGCGGTGCGCAGAGGCGAACGGGCCCGTCGGCAGCGCCCTACCGTTCTGGATCGTGAGCACGCGCGGCTCCTCATTAGTTACCGCGACCAAAACCGCCGTGAGTTCGATCGACTCCAGTTTCGCCTCCATGCGATTGCGCGCCATCACCACCACAGACGGTGCGCTTGATCCCTCCCTAGCACATACCAGGACAGAACGAATGTTCTAGCCAAGCCAGGCATGTACCCGCCAAGTTGGTTGGCTGCTCGCCGCGGCGATCATGGGCCTTACGCGAGCGGTTCAGGAAATGAGCATTTACTCGGGCTCTTTTGCGATCTCGAGCTGCATCTGCCCCCGAAGCGATTTGTCGAGAGCGCCGAGCGGCTCATCCATGGGGAGTAGCGAGGGACCAAAAGCCGGGGCGCGGGCTAGCGCCACACGCTGCTGTTTGGCCGCCGGACAATTGTGAAGGAACTTTGTGTGCGTGCTCGCTGAGCCGCACCAGTTCGAGGGCGGCCGCCCTCCTTGCGGAGACCTCGGCAGCAGCGGCGCGGTGTATCTTCAGCGGAAAGGCTATATTCTTGGCGACCGTAAGGTGCCGAAACCGGGCCTAGCTCTGGAGCACGATGCGCATATTGCGCTGGTGCGGTGACATGTAAGTGATGTTTCGTCCGCGGAAACAGACCACGCCCCTCGTTGGATAGTCGAAGCCGGCGATTATCATCAGAGTGGGTGTCATATCGGACCCACTTGCGCCCAAGATCGTGATGAACTCGCCCTTCTTGTCGGACAGCGAGACGACTGCTCTGAAGCTCCCGAAGTGCTTGCTCAGTCCGCGCGGGTCCAGCTCAGCCTGGCCGGTCGCTTCGCTAGCCGTTTTGATGACGTCCGATCTCCTACGGAAGCGACCCGATTTCATATTTAAACCAGTATCTCGCTTGAGGGTATACTGGGCAACTGTTCAAGACCGTGTCTTGCCACCATCCGCCTGGATCAAGGCCAGCGATATTGGCCGGAAAGTATTTTCCCACGACTTCCACTGGTTCTATGCAAAGTGCGATATGGCTGACGTCCGTGACGGCCAGAGATCCTGAGGTTGCGGCCCCTCAAGCGTGTGCTCGAGCGCTCCCACTGGGCTGATCGCACAGGTACTGCAGGATGCGGGCGGTGGTTCGGTGCCGCTCAATCCAATCGTGTCGGTGAGATAGTGGAGGTTGAGACGTCCTCTGATGATTGACTATCGCTTTCGCCAATCGTGCGATTTCCACCTGCGGGCACAAGGCGCTGGGGACACGCATCTGACCAACTATCCGTGGCGGAAACTCAGGCGGGCATCGTACTCCCTTCCTTCCCTTGCTCGGCAACTCAGAATGGCCGACACGAGAGTAACCGGCGCGCCGTTCTTTACTCTGCGTCCAACGTTCGAAATTGGCTTTGTGACATCGCTAATTGCGCAGCGCGGATACGTTTTGCTGCCATTCCCGCCCAGGCACGGCAGCAAGAAGCGCCTTCGTGTACTCGTTTCGCGGCGTGGCAAAGATGTCGGCTGTGGCACCCCGCTCGACGATCAGCCCATCCTTCATGACCGCAATCTCCTCGCAGACGTGTGCGGCAACCCGCAAATCGTGTGTAATGAACAACATTGACAAGTCGAAAGTCGTGCGCAGCTCATCCAGCAAATCCAGCACCTGCTTCTGCACGGACACATCCAGCGCGGACACGGGTTCGTCGGCAATGATTAGCTTCGGCTTTACTGCGAGTGCGCGGGCGATGCAGATACGCTGGCGCTGGCCGCCTGAGAATTCGTGTGGAAAACGGCGCGCGGCCTTCGGGTCGAGACCGACAAGGCGTAGCAGTTCCGCGGCTTGCCCGAGCGCCGTCTTGCGCGGGGTGCCATTAATAATTGGTCCTTGGGCAATGATGTCAGCGACGCACCAGCGCGGATTGAGTGAAGCGAATGGGTCCTGGAAGATCATCTGAAACGCCTTGCGATAGGGGCGCAGTTTGGCCCTCGACAGGCCGGCAATGTTAGTCCCCTCGAGCACGATCGCTCCGCGATCCGCCCGCTCCAACCCCACAATGCAGCGCGCGAGTGTAGATTTTCCGGACCCCGACTCGCCGACGAGCGCCAAAGAGCGTCCTTTAGCGATTTCAAGACTCACACCGGCCACAGCCGATACTCGGCGCCGACTGAGGGAGAATTGGCCGCCTCGGGCAGGATAAGTCTTCTCGACACCTGAGACCGACAGGAGCAAGGGCCCGGCGGACTGGCTCGGACTTCTGTGCGCGATGCGGCGAGGCGTGAGGCTCGGCACGGCAGCGATCAGCGCGCGTGTATACTGGTGCCGCGGATGCAGCAGGACATCGTTGACCTTTTCCTGCTCGACCAACTTACCCTGGTGCATTACCGCCACGCGGTCCGCAATTTCCGCCACCACACCGAAGTCATGCGTGATGAACAGAATGGCGGTGCCGTGGCGATCCTGCAGCTCTTTGAGGAGCCGCAAGATCTGTGCCTGGGTCGTGACGTCCAGCGCAGTGGTCGGCTCGTCAGCAATGATCAGTGAGGGTTCAAGTGCGAGCGCCATAGCGATCATTACTCGTTGGCGCTGGCCGCCGGAAAGCTCGTGCGGGTAACTTCCGACAATATGTTCGGGTTCGGGCAAACGCACGTCGCCGAACACCTCGATGATCCGCTTTCGGCGCTCGGCCGCACGCATCCGAGTGTGCACCTCGAGGATCTCGTCGGTCTGCCGGCCGATGGTCATGAGAGGATTAAGCGCTACCATCGGCTCCTGGAAGATCATGGCGATCCGCCCGCCGCGGACGGCGCGAATGTCTTCTAGCGGTAATGTCAAGAGGTCCTTGCCCTCATACATGATGCGACCGCCCGCGACGCACACATGCGGCGCGGGCAGCAGTCGCAAGATCGACTTGGCCATCACCGATTTTCCGGAGCCCGACTCTCCCACGACACACAGGATTTCCTTGCGCAAGACTTTGAGCGAGATGCCGTCGATAGCGAGTGGCCTATCTGCCCACGACGGAAGTGCCACGCTGAGGTTTTCGATGGTGAGGACCGGCTCGCTCATAGGTCGCGCAGCCTGGGGTTGAGCGCGTCGTTGAGGCCCTCGCCAACCAGGTTGATCGCAAGCACCGTGAGAAGAATCGCGACGCCCGGTACAGTCACCAGCCACCAAGCATCCCTGAGGAAGGCGCGGCCGGCCCCAATCTGGAAACCCCAGCTCATGAGGTTCGGCGCGCCAAGGCCGAGGAACGAGAGCGCAGATTCAATCAGTATCGCATTGGCGACCAGCAGCGAGCCGGTGACGATCAGTGGCGAGAGGGCGTTGGGAAGCACCTGACCTACCAGGATCGCCACGTCGCGCTGCCCAATAACGATGGCGGCTTGCACGAACTCGCGAGATTTTATGGACATAACCTCGCCGCGCACGACGCGGGCAATCGGCGGCCAGCTCACGGTGGCGATGGCAATAACGAGACTATCTGCCGATGGAGAAAGGATGGCGACGAGCACAATGGCAAAGATGAACGAAGGGATGGTCTGGAAGAATTCGCTTAGCCGCATGAGCACGTCGTCGATGATGCCGCCGTAGAAGCCGGCGACCGACCCAATTAGCGTCCCGAACGCGACCGCCGCGAGGGTGGCGATGATTGCAATTAGCAAAGAGGTGCGCGCGCCGTAGATGAGACCGGCGAGCAAGCTGCGCCCCAGCGAGTCGGTGCCAAGTAGAAACTCACCAAATGGCGGGGAGAAGGGTTTGGAAACGATGGCGAACGGGCTAGTGGGCGCAAGCAGCGGCGCCGCGGCGGCCACGGCAACGATGAAAAAAAGCCACAGCAGACTCAACGCCACGCGCGGGTTACCTAGGAAGCGCTGCCAGAAGCCCTGCATCAGCCGACCCTGACGCGCGGATCGAGTAACACGTAGACGACATCCACGACGATGTTCACAATCACAACCAGGCAGGAGGAGATGAAGAAAATGCCGAGTAGCAGATTGAGATCGCGGGCAAACAGTGATTGAAACGCGAGCTGCCCTAGGCCTGGCCAAGCGAACACTGACTCGACCACCACCGAGCCGCCGAGTAATCCGCCAATCTGCACACCCGCCACCGTGACCACCGGCATCAACGCGTTCCTCACCACGTGTCGTGTTGTGATCTGCCGCTCGGTGAGGCCCTTGGCCCGCGCGGTGGTGACGTACTCGAGGCCGCGCTGTTCGAGCATGGTGGCGCGCATCAGGCGCGCGTAGAGCGCCATGTAGAAGAGCGAGAGCGTGATGGCGGGCAGAATTAGATGCCTTGCGATGTCGACGACACGTTCCCATCCTTCGTAGAAAGCTGCCGCATCCTCCATACCGGATGTTGGTAGCCAGTCGAGCTTAATCGCGAACAGCAAGATGAGCATCAACCCGATCCAGAACAGCGGCATCGCATAGGCGATGATGGCGGCGACCGAGATGACGTGATCCTTCCAGGTCCGCACCCAAACGGCGGCAAGAAGACCGAGAAGGACGCCGCCTCCGAGGGAAAGCCCAAGCGTCGTTCCCATCAGAAGGAGCGTGGCAGACAAGCGCGCCAGGATCAGCGGCAGCACTGGGCTTTGGTTGCGGAACGAATAGCCGAGGTCCAACGCCAGGATGTTTTTGACGTAGAACGCGAGCTGGACCGGCACTGGCTTGTCGAGCCCAAACCGCGTGCGCAGCGCCTGGACGTACTCGGCTGGCGCTCCGCCAGCCTCACCCGCGAGCACGGTCGCTGCATCGCCGGGCGCGAGCTGCAGCAGCAGAAAGTTGAGGATGACGACTCCGAGGACGACAGGGATCGCCTGCAACAGACGCCGAAGCACGTAGCGCAACAGCCGCCTGCCGCCCATGGTTCATCCTCTGGTCAGTTTCGGCCCAGACATCGGCACTATTCGCGCCACACTGTTGCGAAGTTGGTGTAGATGCCTAGCGGGCTCGTGATCACATCGTGATATTGTTTGTTAACAATGGTCGGGAAATTCAATTCGAACACCCAGACGATGGGCGAACCATCCACGACGATCTTCTGGACCTCCTGATAATATTCAGCTCGCTTCTTAAGATCGGGCTCGATGGTCGCCTTGTCCATCAGCTCGTCGGCGACTGGATTGCTCCATTGCGAGCCGTTGACGAACACTGTGCCTTGCTTGATTAGCCGGCCGTGGATGGCGCGGTGCACGCCGATCACCGGGTCGGGTAGGTTGTAGAGAAAGTTGGAGGTCAGGAAGAAATCATAGTCGCTGTATACGCGCTTGAGCCAGGTCGCCACGTCCTCATAGCGCAGCGTCGCCTTTATGCCGATCTTGGCCAGCTGCTGCTGCACGACTTCGCCGAAGCGCTGCCATTCCGGCCCGTAGGGCGTTATGTCGTGCACGATCTCGAAGCGCACGCCACCCTCCTTGCGAGGAAGGTCGGCCTCGTCGAGTAGCTTGTTGGCTTTTTCGATGCCGTCTGGCGTCTGGTAGTTCGTGACGTTGGGTGTATAGATACCGGAGGGCGCGAAGTTGGAGCTGATCGGACCCGTCGCAGGCTTGCCGTAACCGAACCAGATGTTGTCGATGATGAACTGACGGTCGATCGCATAGGCAATGGCCTGACGGACCTTCTGATTGTCGAGCGGAGGCCTCTTCGTGTTGATCAGGAGCTCCACCACGGGGCTGATCATCTCGTAGCCCTTAGTCGTCACCTCGATGGACGGTAGCTGCGCTAACTTCTTGGCATCGCTGTAGGGCACCGCTCCAAAGCCCGCCACATGGGCTTCCCCCTTCTCCAGCGCCGCGGTTCGCGTGGTCTCGTCATTGATGAAGCGCACAACAACGCGATCGAGATATGGAAGGCCTTTGCGCCAATAATTTGGGTTCTTGTCGAGGCGTACGAGTTCGCCGCGTCGCCACTCCACGAACTTGAATGGGCCAGTGCCAATCGGGCTGTTGGCATTGGGATGGGACTTGATATCGCCCTGGCTGAAGATGTGCTTAGGAAGCATCGGGCTCTCATAGCCGGACAACGCTGCTAGCATGTAGGGGGCGGCATTGTTGAGCTTAAAAATTGCCGTGTAGTCGTCCGGGGTTTCGACCGCTGTGACGTCGCGGAACGTGCTGATACCGCGCGGATGCACCTTCTTCAGCACTTCCATGATAGTGAATTGGACATCGGCCGATGTGAAGGGCTTGCCGTCGTGGAAATTCACGTCCTTGCGCAGTTTGAAGGTCACCGTCTTGCCATCAGGGGCAACCTCCCAGCTCTCTGCCAGACTCGGTTTGGGCTTCAAGTCGAATCCATACTCGAGCAACCCCTCGTAGACTTTGGCCGTAACCTGCCCGATCGGCGCCGAGGTCGAAATGTAGGGAGCAAGATTTGGTGGCTCTGGCTGCGTGATCTGCACCAGCGTGCCACCAGGCTTTTGTGCAGACGCTGACGTCTCGGCAATTGCCAATACCAGTAGGCCAGACAAAGCGACAGCGATCCAACGCAACATGGGCATGGCGGGTCTCCTGTTGGGATCTGTTCAAAGATCGCGCGAAATGGCGCCTTAGTCGAGGGCGACCGTGCAAGCTGGGTCAAAAAGGGTGCCTCGGTAA
>Ga0075425_100006285_pt1 | contig 12443 bp, 14 predicted proteins | sample SoiMethybrSBSTD4_FD_75300 | JGI IMG/M metagenome (GOLD analysis project Ga0075425, IMG submission 75300) | Bulk soil microbial communities from a Populus tree surrounding site in Tennessee, USA - Soil MetaG P. TD hybrid SBSTD4 | ecosystem: Environmental > Terrestrial > Soil > Tree plantation...
GTCCGTCTCGCCCTCGAGTTCAACTCCCAGTGCGAGCAGTTCAACACCCTCGCGCGCATCCGCGAGGTGCTCGGCCGGGCGCGGCATCCCCACGTGGGGCTCCTCGTGGACGCCTATCACATGAACCGGAGTGGCGGGCAGCCCGCCGATCTCGACGACGTGCCGGCGGCGGACATCGCCTACGTGCAGTTCAGCGACGTGCCGCGGGACGGTCTCGTGCCCGGGCAGGCGCTCAATCGCCTCCCTCCGGGGCAGGGGAGCGTGCCCTTCCCTGCCTTCTTTGAGGCGATCCGCCGCAAGGGCTACGCGGGCTACTGCTCCTACGAGGCGCCCAATCCCGCAGCGTGGGCACGCGATCCCGTCGAGGTGGCGCGGGAGGCGCTGGAGGCGACGAGGGCGGTGGCGCGATGAAGTGGATCGAGGTGGGGCAGTCCCTCAAGGCCAAGCTCTCGCTCCTCATCACCGCCGACGAGGCGCCCAATTCCACGGCGTGGACACGGGAGGGGCTGGAGGCGACGAGGGCGGTGGCGCGATGAAGTGGATCGAGGTGGGGCAGTCCCTCAAGGCCAAGCTCTCGCTCCTGATCACCGCCGACGAGGCGCCCAATTCCACGGCGTGGGCACGGGAGGGGCTGGAGGCGACGAGGGTGGTGGCGCGATGAAGTGGATCGAGGTGGGACAGTCCCTCAAGGCCAAGCTCTCGCTCCTCATCACCGCCGTTCTCGTCCTCGCCATCGTGCTCGTGGTGATCGTGCTCCTGCGCCAGCAGCAGTCGAGCCTCACCGTGGAAATGACCAAGCGCGGGCGTGCCATTGCGGAGAACCTCGCGGCGGGGGCCAAGACCTCGCTGCTTCAGCGCGACGACCTCACCCTGACCGTCCTCGTCAAGGACGCCATGAAGGACAGCGACATCACCTACGTCGTCATCACCGACGAGAAGGGGCAGATCCGCGCCCACTCCGACCTGAACAAGATCGGCGAGGACCTGGAGCGGCCCGCGCCGCTCGCTCCCGCTCGTGACGAGATCACCGTCACCAGCTATCGCTCGCCGCGCGGGGGCATTATCGACTTCGCGGTGCCGTTGACGTTCAGCCGCGTGCGGCTGGGGGCCCTCTACCTGGGCTTCAGCGAGGAATCCATCGTGGCCGCGGTGCGAAAAGCGCGGCGACAGGCCGCCCTCGTCACCCTCGGCATGGTCTCCCTCGGCGTGGCGGCGGCGGTGGGTCTGGCCACCCTGCTCTCGCGCCCCATCTTTCGCCTCGTGGGGGGCACGCGCGCCATCGCGGCCGGCGACTTCAACGTCTCGCTGCCCGTCACCTCGCACGACGAGCTCGGCACCCTGACCCAGGCCTTCAACCAGATGGCCAAGAGCCTGCGCGAGAAGGAGATGATCAAGCGCGCCTTCTCGCGCTACGTGGCGCGCGAGGTGGTCGAGGAGGTGCTCAAGGATCCCGAGCAGCTCCAGCTCAAGGGGGAACGGCGCGAGGTGACCGTGCTCTTCTGCGACGTGCGCGGCTTCACCCCCATGTCGGAACGCCTCACCCCCGAGCAGGTAGTGTCGCTCCTCAACGACTTCTACACCCTCATGATCGACCTCACCTTCAAGCACGACGGGACGTTGGACAAGTTCCTGGGCGACGGGGTGATGGCGATCTTCGGCGCGCCCATCGCGCATCCCGACCACGCCCTGCGCGCGGCCCGGGCCGCCCTGGCCATGCAGAGCGGGATCGAGCGTCTCTCCGCGGCGCGGGTGGCCGAGGGCAAGGAGCCCATCGTCATCGGGATCGGCGTCAACGCGGGCGAGGTGGTGGCGGGGACGGTGGGCACGGAAGACCGCATGGAGTACACCGTCATCGGCGACAACGTCAACCTCGCCTCGCGCCTCACCTCGAACGCCAAGCCCGGGCAGATCCTCATCAGCCGGCGGACCCTCGATCTCGTGCGCAATTCCGTCCAGGTGCGCTCGCTGGGCGGCATCCAGGTGAAGGGCAAGGACGGTGAGGTTGAGGCCTACGAGCTGGTGGGGCTCAGGGAAGAGCTAGCGGGAGGCAAGAGGTGACGAGAGGATCGCGTCCGGAGTGGCGAAGCGTGCTGTGGCTCGTGGTGGTGGCGATGGTGGCCTGGGGGTGCGCCTCTGCGGCGCCGCCTGCTCCGCCCCCCGCCCCGGCGGTGACGGGTCCACCGCCGCCTGACGTGTTCGAGTCGCCGGACTTCATCGTGGTCATCCCCAAGACGCCCGAGACCTCGGCGAGCCTCGCCGCGAAGTACCTCGGAGACGCGGCCAAGGCCTGGATGATCGAGGAGTTCACGGGAGCGGGCACCTTCGCCCCCGGCCAGCAGGCGGTGATCCCGCGCAAGGCGTGGAATCCCGCGGGGGTGACGGCCTCCGGCTACCGTCTGGTGCCCATCCTCGTCTATCACAACCTCGACGCGCAATCGAAGGGCAAGCTCGTGCAGTCGGCGGCGAGCTTCGACGCCCAGATGCGCTACCTCAAGACGGAGGGCTATCACACCCTCACCCTCGCGGAGTTCCTCGAGTTCACACGACTCAATCGCCAGCTCCCGCGGAAGTCGGTGGTGCTCACCTTCGACGACGGCTACAAGTCGTTCAAGCAGTACGCCTATCCCGTGTTGAAGGAGCTGGGCTTCACCGCCACGCTGTTCGTGTACACGGACTACGTGGGGGCGGGGCGCAGTGCCCTCTCGTGGGCGGACATCAAGGCGCTCCAGGCCGAGGGCTTCGACATCCAGGCGCACTCCAAGACCCACGGCGACCTCCGTCGGGCGGCGGGCGAGAGCATCACCCAGTTCGACCAGCGCATGCACGCCGAGCTCGCCCAGCCGCGCGAGCTCTTCCGGCGGCAGCTCGGCCAGGTGCCCGACACCATCGCCTATCCCTACGGGCGCTGGGACAACGACGTGCTGAGGCAGGTCAAGGCCACCGGCTACGTGGCCGCCTTCACCGTGCGGCGGCAGGGCAATCCCGCCTTCGTGTCGCCGCTCACCATTCATCGCAGCCAGATCTACGCCGACATGTCACTCGAGGACTTCGCGAAGAACCTGACGCTCTTCCAGGAAGAGGACCTCCGGTGAGAGCCCGTCGCCTCCTGCTCCTGGGCGCGGTGGCCGCCCTCGCCACCGCCTGCGCGACCGCCGAGCCGGAGCGGGCTCCCACCGCCGCGCCGCCCAAGCCCGCGGGCCCCTCGCGCGCGACCCTGGCCGCCCCGTACAACGATCGCGCCCAGGCGCTGGAAAGCGACGGCCGGCTGCGCGAGGCGCTCCAGGCCCGCCAGATCGCGCTCACCATCAATCCCGACGACGCCGCGACCCAGGCCGCGGCGGCGGCGCTCCAGAAGAAGATCGACGAGCAGGTGGCCGTCCAGATCAAGGAAGGCCGCGCGGCGACGCAGCGCGGGGCCCTCGTGGTGGCGCGTCGCCACTACCTCACCGCGCTCGCCCTCGACCCGACCAACCGCGCCGCCTTCGAGGCCCTCCGCGAGCAGCCGCAGGAGATCGACGCCATCTCCCACACCGTGCGGGCGGGGGAGACGCTGCCGGGCCTCGCCGCGCACTACTACGGCAATCGCGCGCTGGGGGAGATCATCGCGGAGACGAACAAGCTCCAGCCCAACGCACGGCTGACCGCGGGCATGGTGCTGAAGATTCCCGACGTGCCCGGCGTCACCCTGAACCGGCCGGGCGCGCGTCCGCCCGCTCCGCGCCCAGCCGCTCCCGCGGCTCCCGGCGCACCCACTCCGGCCCCGCCCGCCACCGCGGTGGTGGCGACGCCGCGAGAGGAGCCGCCCGAGATGAATCCGCTCCTCGCCGAGGCGCGCGAGGCCGCCGATCGCAACGACTACAACCAGGCGCTGAGCGACCTCGACCAGCTCCTCACCTCGTCGCCGCGCAATGCCGACGCCCTCACCCTGAAGAAGCAGGTGCTGTACAGCCTGGGCAAGCAGCAGCTCGACCAGCGGAAGTACCGCGACTCCTACGCCACCTTGAACCAGCTCTCCAAGCTGGCGCCCAACTACGAGGACTCGGGGACGCTCCTGCGCCAGACGCGGACGCGCCTCGTCGACGAGTACTACAACGCGGGCATCCGCTACTATCGCGAGGAAAAGCTGCCCGAGGCCATCGCCCAGTGGAAAGCGGTGCTGGAGATCGATCCGCAGCACGTCAATGCCCGCAAGAATCTCGACCAGGCGGAGCGGCTCCTGAAGCAACTCGACGAGCGCCGCAAGTGATGCCGCCGGCATGAACGGCTTCTCGAACGACCGGAAGCGCATCATCATCGTGGCCGGGGCGGTGGTGGTGGTGGCCGGCCTCCTCTACGGCGGCTGGATATGGTGGCAGTCTCGCACCCAGGTCACCACCGACGACGCCTACGTCGAGGGCGCGGTGGCCGTGGTCAGCTCCAAGGTCATGGGCAACGTGGTCGAGCTCCTCGTGCAGGACAACCAGCAGGTCAAGACGGGCGACGTCCTCCTGCGCCTCGACCCGCGCGACTTCCGCGCCAAGCGCGATCAGGCGGCCGCCGCGGTGGCGGTGGCGGAGGCGGCCCTGCTCGCCGCGCGCTCCGAGCTACCCATGACGCGCGGGGTGACCGAGGCGCAGGCCGAGGAGGCGCGCGGCGCCCTCGAGGGCGCGCGGGCGGCGGAGGCGGCGAGCCAGGCCGCGGTGAAGGAGGCGGAGGCGGTGCTGGAGGCCAAGCGCGCGGCGGCGGCCGCGGCCGCCGCCGACGCCACGGGGGCCAAGGCCAACGCCGTGCAGGCCGGGCGCGAGATGGATCGCCAGCGCAAGCTCGTCCAGGCCGGCCTCGTCGCCCTGCGCGACTTCGAGCAGGCGGAGACGGCAGAGGGCGCGGCGCGTGCCGTCCAGGACGCCACGGATCGCCGCAAGGTCCAGGCGGAGCGCGAGGTGCAGCAGGCCGAGGCCTCGCTCACCACGAAGACGCTCATGGTCCAGCAGGCGAAGCAGCGCGTGGCCGAGCTGAGCGCCACCGTGGCCAAGATGGAGAGCCAGCGCCACCAGGTGCCGATGAAGGAAGCGGACATCGTGCGCGCGGAGGCGGCGCTCGCCCAAGCGCGGGCCGATCTCAACTTCGCCGAGCTTCAGCTGCAGTACACGGAGGTGCGCGCGCTCGTCGACGGCGTGGTGTCCCGCCGCACGGTGGAACTCGGCCAGGTCGCCCAGATGGGACAGCCGCTCCTCGCCATCGTGCCGCTGCACGAGGTATGGGTGCTGGCGAACTTCAAGGAGACGCAGCTCGCCCGCATCCGCCCCGGCATGGCCGCGGACGTCCGCGTGGATACCTTCACGGACCGGGTCTTCCGCGGCAAGGTCGACTCGCTCTCCGCGGGCACCGGCGCGCGCTTCTCGCTGCTGCCCCCGGAGAACGCCACGGGCAACTGGGTCAAGGTGGTCCAGCGCCTGCCCGTGAAGATCCGGCTCGATCCCGGCCAGTTCAGCAATCCGCACACGCTCCGCGCGGGGATGTCTGCGGTGGTGACCGTCCAGCTCCGCTAGGCAGGCCACTGAAAAGGGGCCATCTGCTTCAACTCAGCTCTCGTCTCGCGTCGGCTTAGCCGCCGCTCAACTCGAAAGGCGGCGCCCTCGGCCGCACGCTCAACGTAGAAGGACTACGCCTCGCGTGCGGCCGTCGGGCGGCGCCTCGCATCTGGACCCTTTTTGAGCGGCCTGCCAGGGTTTCGAGTTCCGATTTGTGTTGGGCCGCCGACATTTTGTGGCTCTTCGGGCCGCCGATCACTCCGCCAAGTGATTGATTCTGCGTGAGAGGGAGGGTGGAGCGGGTTTTGCTTCCTAGCCCGGCCGGAGGTGCATGCTCACATGCTCCAGCGCAACCACGTGGCGGTCCCCGGCATCCATCTGCCCCTCAGGAAGCTCGCCCTCTGCCTCGACTGCGACGAGTGCTTCACGCTGGGATCACAGCGCTGTCCCGCCTGCGGGAGCGGCACCTGGACGCCCGCCGCCCGCTTCCTCGACCTCATGACGGCCTCGCAGACGCTGCGCCCGGAGGCGACGGTGCGCAAGCTGCCGCCCCGTCGTGCCGCCGAGGAGGAGATGGCCATTGCCAAGCACCTCCTCATCGTGGCGCGCCACCGTCGCGAGCTCTACGAGGAGATCAAGCGCGCCTTCGCGGGACACGAGAGCGTCCAGGTGGTGCTCGATCGCCGGGTGGGCGAGCGGCGCCAGAGCAAGGGATCGGCCGCCGTCGACCGGCGCCGCCGCAGCCGCCGCACGCGCTCCGGCATCGACGAGCAGCTCCGGACCATCGGCTGGTCGCTGGTGCTCCTCGACCTGACCAAGTCCCGCCAGCGCTGAGGGCGGCGCGTCGCTCCGGGACCGCCGGCCCCGCGCGGAGGCCGCTGACCGCGTCCACGCCGTAGCCGTCACGCTGGCTGATCATGTTCGGGTAGGATGGTCGGCGATGCGCGGCATGGCTCGACGTCTCGTCCCGTGGTCCTTCCTGCTCCTCCTCGCCTCGATCGCCCTCGGCTGCGCGCGGGCGCCGGGGAGCGTGGCGCCCGACGTGCGCACGCCGCAGGTGGTCGTGGTCGAGATGCTCCGACTCGCCCAGGTGACGCCGAACGACGTGGTCTACGATCTCGGCTCGGCGGACGGGCGCATTGTGATCACCGCCGCCCAGGAGTTCGGGGCGCGCGGGGTGGGGCTCGAGATCGAGCCTGACCTGGTCGCGGAGGCCGAGCGCAATGCGCGGCGCGCGAAGGTCGCCGATCGCGTGCGCTTCGTCCAGCAGGACATCTTCGAGGCTGACCTCAGCGAAGCGACGGTGGTGACGATCTATCTGAGCGCGGAGGCGAACGCGCGGCTCCGCCCCAAGCTGCTCGCCCAGCTCAAGCCCGGCTCGCGGATCGTCTCCCACGATTTCCCCATGGCCGACTGGAAGCCCGACCGCGTGGTGAACTTCAAGGGGCCGGAGCGCACCCACGTGCTCTCGCTCTGGATCGTCCCCGCGCGCTGAGCCATCGCGCGCCGCGCTCTTTCCGCTCGCGCGAAGGGCGCTCCGGTGGATACAATGACGCAGTGGGCTGTGCTATACTCCGCGCGGTTTTCGACCGAGTCTGGAGGTGTGCGTGACCGGGTATCTGCCGGTGATCATCTTTCTGGTTCTCATCGTGGCGTTCGCCGTGGTCTCGCTCGTGATGGCGTCCGTGCTTCGGCCTTCCCGTCCCACTCCCACCAAGCTGGAGAACTACGAGTGCGGCGCCGAGCCCATCGGGCAGGCCTGGGTGCAGTTCCCCGTGGGCTTCTACCTGGTCGCCCTCATCTTCATCGTCTTCGACGCCCTCGCCGTCTTCCTCTTCCCGTGGGCCCTCGTGCTCAAGCCGCTGGGGCCGGCGGCCGTCGGCATCATGGCGCTGTTCGTGGGCATCCTCGGGCTGGGCTGGTTCTACGCGCTTCGTGAAGGCATCCTGGAATGGAAATAAAGGCGCCGACTCCGCAGATTCCCCCCGCCGTCTGGACCGAGTTCAAGGACCTCCAGGAGTGGGAGAAGCTCCACAAGGAGCGGCCGGAGGGTGACAAGCACTCCCGGCTCTTCGAGAGCGTGGAAGAGGGCATCTACAACTTCCCCGGCGGCTTCATCGTCACCACGGTGGCCGACGCCTTCCTCAACTGGGCGCGCAAGTCCTCGGTGTGGCCGGTGACCTTCGGCCTCGCCTGCTGCGCCATCGAGATGATGGCCACCTTCGCTTCACGCTTCGACGTGGAACGCCTCGGCATGGTCCCTTTCGCCTCCCCGCGCCACTCCGATCTCATGATCGTTTCCGGCACCGTCACCATCAAGATGGCGCCCATGCTCGAGCGGATCTACGAGCAGATGCCCGATCCGAAGTGGGCGGTGTCCATGGGCTCCTGCGCCAACTCGGGCGGCCCCTTCCGCCATGGCTATCACGTGGTCAAGGGCGTGGACCGCGTCATCCCGGTGGACGTGTACGTTCCCGGCTGCCCGCCGCCGCCCGACTCGCTCCTGTACGGACTCCTCAAGCTCCAGGAGAAGATCGCCCACTTCCGCCAGACGGGCCAGCGCGCGGCTCCCAGCGAGAAGACCGACTAGTGCCGGGCCAACTAGCTTCGCCAGATCGACTCAGCCCTCGCCTCGCCGCCGAGCGGCTCAGCTCGAACTGCCACGTTCTCGGTCGGCCGCAGCCCTCAACGTACACCCACGTACGCCTCGGACTGCGGCCTCTCTCGGGCCTCGTCTGGCTCGCTATTTGGCCCGGCATTCGGTGCTGACGCACGCGCAGGCTCGCCCCCTCGTGCAGGAGCGGCTCGGGATCGCCGCGGGCGGAGAGGGCTCCCTCCTCGTGGTGGAGACCACGCCCGACCGCTGGCTGGAGGTGGGACGCTTCGCCCGGGAGACGCTCGGCTGCGTGTATTTCTCCTTCCTCTCCGCGGTGGACGGGAAGGAGCAGGGGCTGGAGGTGGTGGCACGCGTGGAGAACCTCGACGCCAACTTCGCCGTGTTCATGAAGGCGAAGCTGGGGGCGGGGGAGACGCGCTGCCCGTCGCTCTGTCCGGTGTGGCGCGGCGCCGACTGGATGGAGCGCGAATGCTACGACATGTTCGGGATCCGCTTCGAGGGACATCCGGACCTGCGCCGCATTCTCCTGCCCCACGACTGGGAGGGTCATCCGCTGCTCAAGTCCTACGCGGTGGACACGCCGCACCCGCCGTACCGCTAACCGGCAAGGGGGCCTTTCATGATCTACGAGCTTCGCACCTACACGCTCCAGCCCGGCACGCAGGCGCAGTACCTGAAGAACTCCGCGGAGATCGGCCGGAAGATCCGCGGAGACAAGTACGGCAAGCTCGAGGGCGGCTGGTACACGGAATTCGGGACGCTGAACCAGTACGTCCACCTCTGGATGTACGAGAGCCTGAATGAGCGCGAGCGGCTTCGCGGCGAGCTCGCCAAGAACGAGGACTGGACGAAGGGGTATCTGCCGCAAACTCGAGGTGCTCTCCTCGCCCAGGAGAACAAGATCCTTTCGCCCGTGCTGCCGCTGAAGCCGCCGCCGGACGCGGGCCACGTGTACGAGCTGCGCTGGTATCGCGCCCACGTGGGGCGCCTCGGCGAGTGGCTCGGGCACTTCAAGGCCATCATGCCCACGCGGGAGAAGTACTCGAAGAACGTGGGGGTGTTCCAGACGGAGGCGGGCCAGCTCAACGAGGCCGTCCACCTCTGGGCGTACAAGGACCTGAACGACCGCGCGGCTGTGCGGGGCAAGGTCCTCCAGGATCCCGAGTGGCAGGCCTTCCTCGGCAAGTCCGCACCCTGCCTGGCCGAGATGAAGTCGATCATCCTCAACCCCGCGTCGCATTCGCCGATGCAATAGCTAACTCAACGGAGCGCATGGACCTCGAATCCCGGAAGGTTCTCGAGATGGGCTACGGCGGGGCTGAGCGCCTCACCATGAACATGGGGCCTCAGCACCCGTCGTCGCACGGCGTGTTCCGGGCCATCCTCACCCTGGAAGGGGAGACGGTGGTGGCGGTGGACGCCGTGATCGGTTACCTCCATCGCTGCCACGAGAAGCTCGGGGAGTCGCTCACCTACACGCAATACCCGTCCATCGCCTCCAAGACCGACTACGTGGCGGCCATGACGAGCGAGCTCGCCTACGTGCGCGCAGCGGAGATCATCGGCAAGATCGACGTGCCGAAGCGCGCGCAGTACCTCCGGGTGGTGGCTGCCGAGCTGCAGCGCATCGCCTCGCACTGCCTGTGGCTGGGCACCTGGTGCCTCGACATGGGCGGGGCCCTGGGGGGCGGAGCCACCGTCTTCCTCTACTGCATCCGCGAGCGCGAGGACGTGCTCGACCTCTTCGAGGCGCTCACCGGCGCGCGCCTGCTCTACGGCCTGCATCAGGTGGGGGGCGTCCGCTACGACATTCCTTCGGAGTGGGCGAAGAAGTGCCGCGCCACCATGGACAAGATCGACGGGCGCATCAGCGAGTTCGAGGAGATGCTGGAGTCCAACGCGTTCTTCCTCGCCCGCACAGTGGGGATCGGGGTCGCCTCCCGTGAGCTCGCGCAGGAGGTCGGCATCTCTGGCCCCCTGCTGCGCGGGTCGGGGGTGAACTACGACATCCGCCGCGCCGAGCCCTATTCCTCCTACGAGGACTTCGACTTCAAGGTGCCCGTGGAGGACGCGGGCGACTGCTTCGCGCGGTATCGCGTCCGGATGGTCGAGTTCCGCGAGTCGATCAAGATCGTCCGCCAGGCGCTGGACGGCCTGCCCGCGGGGCCCATCTCCTCGCGCCCCGGCGTCAAGTCGGTGGGGCAGGTGCGCATTCCCAAGGGCGAGGCATACGCGCGCGTGGAAGGCGCGCGCGGCGAGGTCGGCTGCTATCTGATCGCCGACGGCTCCGCCAAGCCCTACCGGATGAAGTGGCGGGGGGCGTCCTTCTCCAACCTCGCGCTGTTGCCCCACATCATCCCGGGGCACAAGGTCGCGGACGTCGTGGCCATCATGGGCTCCGTCGACCCTGTGTTCGGCGAGGTCGACCGTTGAGTCCCGGTGAAACCACCCCCTCACCCTGCCCTCTCCCCTCGAGGGGGAGAGGGTGACGCGCGCCTGATGCTGTCGGCTATCTACTTCTTTGTGGTGGGCTTCATCGTGCTGAACGCCATCATCGGCATGGTCACCTACGTCACCCTGCTCGAGCGAAAGTTCGCCGCGCGCATGCAGTCGCGCATCGGCCCCTATCGTGTCGGCCCCCACGGGCTGCTCCAGCCCATCGCGGACGCGCTGAAGCTCATGATGAAGGAGGACGTGGTCCCGCGCACGGCGGACCGCGCCGTGTACAACCTCGCCCCCATCGTCTTCCTCCTGCCCTGCATGCTCATCTTCGCCACCTTGCCCTTCGCGCCAGGGCTGGGGGTGGCCGATCTCAACATCGGCATCCTCTTCTTCCTCGCGGTGTCGGCCATGGAGATCGTCGGGCTCTTCATGGGCGGCTGGGGCTCCAACAACAAGTACGCGCTCCTCTCCGTGATGCGCGCGGTGAACCAGATCATCTCCTACGATCTGCCCTTCGTGTTCGTGGCCCTCGTGCCCGTACTCCTCACCGGCTCCCTCAAGCTCTCCGACATCGCGGCCGCTCAGCCCGACCTCCTCCACTGGTTCATCTTCTATCCCGTGCTGGGTCAGCTCGCCTTCCTCGCCTACATCGTCACCACCCTCGCCGCGGAGAACCGCGTGCCCTTCGACATCCTCGAGGCGGAGTCCGAGCTCATCGCGGGCTTTCGCGTCGAGTACTCGGGGATGAAGTTCGCCCTCATCCAGCTCGGCGAGTACGCGCACGTGATCGGCACGTCGTTCCTCGGCGCGCTGCTGTTCCTGGGCGCCTGGGGCGGGCCCGGCCCCGCCTGGCTGGGGCCGCTGTGGTTCCTCCTCAAAGCGATGTTCGTGTTTCTCCTCGTGACGTGGATCCGCTGGAGCTTCGTGCGCATCCGCGTCGACCAGATCCTCGCCATCTCCTGGAAGCTCCTCCTGCCCTTCTCGCTCCTCCTCCTCATGGCCACCGCGGTGGTGGTGGCCTGGTAGGGCGCCCCCGTTGGCTAGAGCGCTCGGCCAGAGCTTCTGGAGGGACCTGGGCGACCTCTTGGGCGCGGTCCGGCGCGCCATGGGCGTCACCCTCCTGAACTTCATCCGCAAGCCCGTGACCGTGCACTATCCCGAGGAGAAGCGCGTCTATCCCGACCGCTTCCGCGGCCTGCTCGCGCTCACCTACGACAAGGAGACGGGCGAGGAGAACTGCATCGGCTGCCGCCTCTGCGAGTACATCTGCCCGCCCCAGGTGATCAAGGTGGAGATGCTCAAGGCGGAGAAGCGCAACTTCGCCAAGACCTTCACCCTCGAGCTCTACGCCTGCGAGTTCTGCGAGCTGTGTGTGCAGGTCTGCCCCACCGACGCCATCATCATGATGAAATCCTTCGACCTCGCCACCAGCGACCGGCGCGAGCTCCTCCTCGACAAGGATCGCCTGCACACCATCGGGTTGCAGTTCGACCCCTCGTGGGCCACCGGCAACGGCCTCCGCGACATGCAGACGCCTCCCAAGGCCGCTCCCGCCGAGCACGCCAAGGCGGACGCGCCGGCCAAGACGGAGGGCAAGGCGGAGTGACCCTCGACGTCGTGGCCTTCTGGGGCCTGGCCGTCCTGGTCATCGGCTCGGCCCTGGCGGTGGTCCTGACCAAGAATCTCTTCCACTCGGTGCTCTGGCTCGCCCTGTCGCTCACCGCCGTGGCGGGCATCTTCCTGTCCCTCGACGCGGAGTTCCTCGCCGCCGTGCAGCTCCTTCTCTACGCGGGCGGCGTCATCACCATCGTGGTCTTCGCCATCGTGGTCACCGAGCGGCTGGTGGGCGAGCGGCTTACCCAGGTCAGCCGGCG
>Ga0075425_100006287_pt1 | contig 12441 bp, 15 predicted proteins | sample SoiMethybrSBSTD4_FD_75300 | JGI IMG/M metagenome (GOLD analysis project Ga0075425, IMG submission 75300) | Bulk soil microbial communities from a Populus tree surrounding site in Tennessee, USA - Soil MetaG P. TD hybrid SBSTD4 | ecosystem: Environmental > Terrestrial > Soil > Tree plantation...
GTCGTTGTTCTTGGACGACGGAGAGGAGGGAGAGGTGCGCGACGACCACCGCGAGGATCGCCACGAACACCGTCACGAAGACCGCCACGAAGACCGCCACGAAGACCGCCACGAAGACCGCCACGAGGACCGATGGAGGATCTGGCGCGTGACCGAGCCGGAGCCGGAGTACCTGCGGACGATGACGAGGTCCCGCGGGGGCGGTCGGCGCGATCACCAGGTGCGCAGGTGGTGGCTCGTGTGATCCGTCGGCGGCTCCCGCCGTTCGAGACGTTCTTGGAGGAGCAGCGGACGATGGTGTACCGCTACCTCGTCGTGGCGGTCGGGTCGGACGATGCGGACGACGTGTTCCAGGAGACGTTCCTGGCGGCGCTCCGTGCGTATCCCAGATGCACGGAGCCGGATCGGCTCGACCGCTGGGTCCTGCGGATCGCGTCGCGCAAGGCGATCGACCACCACCGAGGGGCGGCGCGGCGACCGGTCCCGGTCGCCGCGCCGCCCGACCGGACGGCATCCGGCGCCGATCCGGCGTCCGACGGGCTGGCGGTCGCGGCGGAGGCGGTCCGCGACCTGCCGTCGCGCCAGCGCGACGCGGTCGCGTACCGCCACGTCCTCGGACTCAGCGTCGCCGAAACGGCCTCGCTGATGGGGACGACCGAAGATGCCGTCCGGGCCAACGCCTACCAGGGCATCAAGAAGCTGAAGGAGCGAGCGACATGGATGAGCGACTGACGATCGCAACGGCGGAGGCGGAGCGTCGCTCCCGCGACGCCGTCGAGAGGTTCCGCGCCGCCGCGCTCGACGATGGGCTCGTCGACGTCGCCGTCGGGACGGTCGACTCGCCGGTCGGCGAGCTGTTCGTGGCGGTGACACCGCGCGGGCTGGCCTCGATCGCGTTCGAGGGGGTGGATCGCGACCGGCTGATGGCGAGGTTCGCTCGAGAGCTGTCCCCGCGCGTCGTCGCGGCGGCGCGCGCCACCGACGACGTTCGCCGCGAACTCGACGAGTACTTCGGTGGCGCGCGCCGCCGCTTCGACCTCCCGCTCGACCGGCGGCTGATGAGCCGGTTCATGCACGACGTGCTCGGGGCGACGTCGAGGGTGACGTTCGGTCACCTGGCGACGTACGGGGAGATCGCGGTTCGGATCGGGCGCCCGAGCTCGGCCCGGGCGGTCGGCGCGGCGCTCGGCGCCAACCCCATCCCGATCGTGGTCCCGTGCCACCGCGTCGTCGGGGCGAACGGGAAGCTCACCGGCTACGGGGGTGGCCTGCCACGGAAGGAGGCGCTCTTGCGTCTCGAGGGAGCACTCTTGTGACGTGACCGAGGTCACGGCCCCGTCGCCGGGGCCGTGGTTCCCTCCGCGGATGTCCATCGCGTCCGAGACGGTGATCGTCCTCGACCCCGAGCTCCTCGACCGGGTGCGTGCGCTCTCCAGGCGTACGGGTCGTCCGTCGAGCATCTTGGTCCGGGAGGCGATCGTCGGCTTCCTCACCGCCCGAGAGGACTACCGACTGCCGTCGTGGGTCGCGGCCTCGGTCCGGGGATCCGATCGGCCGGTCGGATGATCACGCTGGACACCAGCGCCGTCGTCGCGCTGGCGGTGCGCGACGACCCCAATCACGTCGCGGCGATCGGCGAGCTGATGACCCGGCGCGATCGCATGGTGGTGCCCGCCGCGATCCTCACGGAGGTCGACCAGGCGCTCCGCTCCCGTCGGGGCGACCCGTCCTGCATCCCGCTCCTGAAGGGGATCCAGCGCGGCGACACCTTCCTCGATTGCGGGGACCGGGATCTGCCGCGTGTCCTCGAGCTCATGGTCGGGTTCGGCGAGATCGCGCTGCCCCTCGCACGGGCCGCCGTCGCCGCGTGCGCCGAGCGGAACGGTGGCTCCCTCCTCACGTTCGATCGCCGCACGCTCGGCGTGCTGGCGCCTCAGATCCCGATCACGCTGGTTCCCTGACGCCATCGGGCAGCGCTGCCGCCCGGCGCCCGGTCCCTCGGTACACTGAAGCTCTCGTGGGCGCGGAGTCACCGAAGGAGGAGTGCGGGCTCTTCGGCGTCTGGGCACCCGGCGACGACGTGGCTCGGCTCGCGTACTTCGGTCTGTTCGCCCAACAACACCGCGGCCAGGAATCGGCCGGGATCGCCGTCTCCGACGGCACCAACATCCTGGTGTACAAGGACCTCGGGCTGATCAGCCAGGTCTTCAACGAGGCGACCCTCACCACCCTCTACGGCGACCTCGCGATCGGGCACACCCGGTACTCCACGACCGGCTCGACCACCTGGGACAACGCCCAGCCGGTGTTCAAGACCGACGGGGTCCACTCGCTCTCGCTGGGCCACAACGGGAACCTCGTGAACACGTCGGAGCTCGCGGACGCCGTCGGCCGCGGAGGGCTCGCGACGACCGACTCCGACATCGTCACGACGATGATGGCCGACGCGGCTCGGGAGACCGGCGGGATCGAAGCCGCAGCGATGCGCGTCCTGCCGTCGCTCCGCGGCGCGTTCTGCTTCGTGTTCATGGACGAACGGAGCGTCTACGCGGCCCGCGACCCCCACGGCGTGCGGCCGCTCTCGATCGGTCGCCTCCCGAACGGCTTCGTGGTCGCGTCCGAGACGTGTGCACTCGATATCGTCGGCGCGACGCTCGTCCGGGACGTCGAGCCCGGGGAGCTCGTCCGGATCGACGACCGCGGGCTCCACGCCCAGCGGTTCGCCGAGTCGCCCGCGCGGTCGCTCTGCATCTTCGAGGTCGTCTACCTCGCGCGGCCGGATTCGCGGATCGACGGTGGCTCGGTACACGAATCCCGACGCGAGATGGGCCGCCGGCTCGCCGAGGAGCATCCCGTGGACGCGGACATGGTGATCGCCGTGCCGACGACCGGCCATTCCGCCGCGCAGGGGTTCAGCGAGGTGAGCGGCATCCCGTACGGCGACGGCCTCTACAAGAACCAGTACGTGGGCCGCACCTTCATCCAGCCCTCCCAGTCGCTCCGCGACCGCGGCGTGAAGCTCAAGCTCAACCCCTTGCCGGACTCGATCCGCGGGAAGCGCCTCGTCGTGGTCGACGACTCGATCGTGCGCGGCACCACGACGAAGCAGGTCGTGCTGGCGCTGCGGGAGGCCGGCGCCACCGAGGTCCACATCCGGATCACCTGCCCGCCGATCCAGTGGCCGTGCTTCTACGGCATCGACTTCCCGACCCGTCAGGAGCTGATCGCTGCGGACCTCACGATCGAGCAGATCAGGTCGTACGTGGGCGCGGATTCGCTCGGCTACCTGTCGCTCGACGGGATGGTCGCCGCGGCGGGGCAGGGCAAGCAGACGTACTGCCGGGCGTGCTTCGACGGCGAGTACCCGATCGAGGTCCCCGAGGGAGCCGGCAAGTACGTGCTCGAGGACCAGCTCAGCCTTCCGACCGGCTGAGGTCATGGGCGATGCGTATCGCGCCGCCGGCGTGGACACCGAAGCCGCTGCGAAGGCCGTCGCGCTGATCGGCGACCTCGCGGCGACGACGCGTCGCCGCGAGGTCGCCGACGCCGTCGGCGGGTTCGCGGGACTCTTCGACATCGGTGGCGGCCGCCTCCTGGCGGCCGCCACCGACGGCGTCGGGACGAAGCTCGAGATCGCTCGCACGACGGGGCGGCTCGACACCGTCGGCGTCGATCTCGTGGCGATGTGCGCCGACGACGTGGTGTGTACCGGCGCCGAGCCGCTGTTCTTCCTCGACTACCTCGCCGTCGGGCGGGTCGTCCCGGAGCGGATCGCGACCATCGTCGGCGGGATCGCGCGAGGATGTCGCATCGCCGGGTGCGCCCTCCTCGGAGGGGAGACGGCGGAGCATCCCGGCGTGATGGCCGACGACGCCTTCGACCTCGCGGGCTTCTGCGTCGGCGTCCTCGGCGCCGGTGACCGGCTCGGCCCGGAGCGTGTTCGCCTGGGGGACGTCCTGATCGGGCTGCCGTCGAGCGGTCTGCACGCGAACGGATTCTCGCTCGTCCGGCAGGTCTTCGCCGGCGACGACCTCGACGTGGTCGTGACGGAGCTCGGGCGGTCGCTCGTCGACGAGTTGCTCGAGCCCTGCCGCATCTACGCCGGCGAGGTGCTCGGGGTGGCTCGGCACGGGCTCCTCCACAGCGCCGCGCACGTCACCGGCGGCGGGTTCCTCGAGAACATCCCACGGGCGCTGCCGCCGGAGCTTGGCGCGCGTGTCGAGCGGGGAGCGTGGCCTGAGCCGCCGATCTTCGACCTGCTACGCCGGCGCGGGGACCTGACGGTCGAGGATCTGTTCGGGACGTTCAACATGGGGATCGGGATGGTGCTCGTGGTCGATCCCGGGATCGTCGAGGACGTCCTCGGGCAGCTCGACGACGCGGTCGCGATCGGCGAAGTCGTCGATGGAGCCGGCGTCCGCGTTGAAGGGCGCGTGCTGCCTCGTCCTGACTAGGCGGCATCACCCGGATCCATCGACCTCTGCCGCCTCGTCGGCTCGTCGGGCGAGCGGCGGAACGCGACCGATGACGCATGCAGCGGGCGGCCCGTGGACCCGTTACTAGCACCATGGCCGGAGATGGCATCGGGGAGGCCACGCACCGGGTGCTCGTCGTCGACGACGAGCCGCAGGTCGTGTGGGTCCTGCAGCTCGCGCTCGACGCGGAGGGCTACGAGGTCCTCACCGCGCGCAACGGGATCGAGGCGATGGCGAAGATCTCGGAGGGTCATCCCGAGCTGATGGTCCTCGACGTGATGATGCCGAGGATGGACGGGTGGTCGGTGATGCGAGAGGTGGCGAAGCTTCCGGCCGACGAGCGACCGCGCGTCGTCATGGTCACGGCCCTCGCCTCAGGGCGGGATCGCGAGACCGCGCAACGGCTGGGCGTCGATGTGTACCTGCCGAAACCGTTCGACGTGGATGCCCTCCTCGGCGTCCTGCACGGATTGCAGCGGGCCAGCTGACGCCGGTCCCGCGGGTTCTCTCCTGAGTTCCGCGAAACGCTTGACTACCGAACGTATGTTCGATAGCTTTCCGGTGTCGTTCGCTCGTTTCCTCCCCCGGGAAGAGCAGATGTGGACCTGACGCACGAACCGACCACGGCGCTGATCGATCGCGCCGCGGAAGCATGGCGGAGCATCTCCAACGCCCAGCGCGAGCTGCTCCGGATCCTGACCGAGCTCGATCGGCGTGACGTCTGGCACGACGCCGGCGCCCACGACATGGCCCATTGGGTCGGCAACGCGTTCGGCCTCTCGCGTTACCGCGCGGCGCGCTGGCTCGATGCGGGGCGCTCACTCGAGGAGCTCCCTCGGATCGCGGATGCGTTCGAGCGCGGCGATCTCTCCGTGTACAAGGTCGAGGAGCTCGCCCGCTTCGTCACACCGGAGGACGAGGACGCCGTGCTCGAGTGGGCCATGGAGGAGTCGTCCGGCGCCATCAAGGCCGAAGCGGACCGGCGCCGTGGCAACGACGCCGAGGAGGCCGCCTCGATCGAAGATCGACGATGGCTCGGCTGGCGCTACGACGACGACGGACGGAGCTTCCACCTCCAGGCAGGTCTGTCGTCGGCCGATGGAGCCGTGGTCGCGGAGGCCTTGGACGCCCTGGTCCGGGAGATCCCGCCCATGCCGGACGACAGCGGGGACCAGTTGGTCGGCGCCCGCAGAGCAGACGCGCTCGTGACGCTGTGCTCGACCCGGCTGGGACGGGACGAACCCGACCGCGCGACGCTCGTCGTGCACGCCCAGCTCGACACGTTGCTCGATGCCGAGGCCGTCGCCTCCACCTCCGACGGCGCGATCCTCCCTGCGCCGTCGATCCGCCGGCTGCTGTGCAACGGAACGGTCCGTGCGCTGATCGAAGATGCCGGCGGGACGGTCGTCGGGGTCACCAGGACGACGCGCGATCCGTCCCCGTGGATGATGCGGCAGCTCAGATACCGCGACGGGACCTGCCGCTTCCCCAACTGTCATCTGCGCCGCTACACGCAGGCGCATCACCTCGAGTGGTGGTCCAGGGGCGGGAGGACGGAGCTGGACAACCTCGTGCTCGTCTGCACGTTCCACCACAAGCTGGTGCACGAACGCGGCTGGGGACTGAAGCGGCGAGAGGATGGAACCGTCCGGTGGTTCCGGCCGGACGGGACCCGCTACAGGGCCGGACCGGCCGCCGCGTGATCCGCCCGTCCTCAGTGCGCGTAGCGCTGGTGCTCGTGCGGGACCACGGTGGTGCCGACCGCCTGGAGGGTGAGGATCGGCTCGTCCAAGAACTCGGCCGCGCTCTCGGAGATGTCCGTCCGTGCGGTCGCGATCTTCCAGACCTCGAATTCGCACCGCCGCGACGTCGTCCCGACGCTCACGATCCGGCCGTTCGCCTCGACCCAATCGCCGGCGTAGAGGGGGGCCAGGAACTCGACCGACTCGTAGGCACGGAACAGTCCTTCGTCCCCGTCGTATCGCATCGCGAGCTCCGTGATGAGGTCGCCGACGATCCGCAGCTGCGTCGCACCTGCTACGAGGTTGCCGCCGTAGTGCGCGTCCTCCTGTCCGAGCCGCAGCCGGATATGTGCCGTCGGCAGGTCGGCGCTCATCGCGAGACGACCTTCCCGAAGATCACGCCGCGCGCCGGGACCCGCAGCTCCGAGCCGTCGCTCGTCCGGACGAAGTACGTCTGCGCCTCTTCGTCCCACCGCTCGAAGATCCCGACGGCCTCCGACAGGTACCCGTTCGGGAGCTCGAACTGGAACGACACCCGCGCGCCCAGGTCGGTCGGGGCTACCTGGTTCACGCGCTTCATGGCGCGCGTAGCCTAGCGAACCGCCGGGACGCGTCGGGCGTCGTCACGCCGGAAGCTCCAGCGCGGCCTCGGCGGCGAGCCGGAAGAGCTGCATCCGGCCGCTCTCGTGCGCGTCCCATCCCCGCGCGTCCCACTCGTCCCCGGACAGGTCGTCCCCCGCATACAACACCTGTCCGAACGTGATCCCGCGGAACTTCGCGACCGCGAAGAAGGCGGCCGCCTCCATCTCGACCGTCAGACAGCCCTCCTCGACGCGCTGCTGCAGCTTCGACCGCGTCTCGCGGTAGAGCGCGTCCGTCGTCCACGTCTTCCCGGTCACGAACGGCACGGCGCGCCGCTCGAGCGTTGCGATCAACGCCTTCACGGCGACGTCTGACGGCTCGACCTCTCGGGAGGGCGGCAGGTAGTGGTAGCTCGTGCCCTCGTCCCTGATCGCCGCCGTCGGGACGACGACGTGGCCGAGGGCCACGTCGGGGACGAGCACCCCGGCGCCGCCGCAGGCGATCACCCCCGCGACGCCGCGAGCGATCAGCTCCTCGAGGAACGCGGCGGCGAGCGGGGCGCCCACGCCCGGGTGCACGAGGGCGAGCCGTGACCCTTCCACGCTCACCTCGTACACCGGGACGAGGCCGATCTCGGAGCGCACCTCGTCGATCTCGCGTCCGGCGAACTCCTCGACGGCCTGGGCGATCACGTCCTGGAAGAAGCACAGGACCGCGCGCCGGGGGATGTCCGTCGGGTCGATGTGGCCGGTCGGCTCGATCACCGCGGTCGGCGAGGGATCGAACTCCAGGATCGGGGCGTCGTCGCTCCGCATACCGCTCAGCCGAGCTTCGCGATCGTCCCGTCGGGCGGCGGAGGATACGAGTCGGGGTGGACGGCCCACGCGAGGATCTCGAGTCCGTCGACGATCCTGGGTCCCGGCCGGGAGAAGTACGAGGTGGCGTCGACCGCGAAGACGTTGCCGTTCCGGACGGCGGGCGTGTCCGCGAAGTCCGCCTGGTGCAGGAACGAGTCGGCTTCCTCTTCTGCCTCCTCGAGGTAGTACCCGCAGGGCATGAACACGGCGACCTCCGGCCCGGCGACCCGGACCTCGTGCCAGGCGACCTCGCGGCTCGGCTGGCCCTTCTCGGCGAGCACGGGCGTCGCGCCCACGATCTCGATCATGTCGGGGACCCAGTGCCCGGCCGCGAAAGGCGGGTCCGACCATTCGAGCGCGAACACGCTGACGGTCGGGACGCGCTTGGCCGTGTCGCGGACCTTCTCGATCCGATCGCGCATCGTCGACGTGATCACGGCGGCGCGGTCGGCGCGATCGAGGATCGCGCCGACCGCGCCGATCTGCGCGACCACGTCCTCCAGCGTGTTCGGATCGAGCGAGACCACCTTCGCGTCGGGAAGGCCGATCTTGTCGAGTGCCTCCGCGACCTGCCCCGACGGCACGGCGCAGACCCGGCAGAGGTCCTGCGTCAGGATCACATCGGGGCGTTCACGGCGGAGCAGGTCGGTGTCGAGGATGTAGAGCTGTCCGTCCTGACCGACCTTCTGACGGACCGCTTCGTCGATCTCGCGCGGGGTCTGGATCCGTCCCTGCGGCAGCGCGCTCCGCGAGATGACCGGCTTCGTGACGGCCTCGGGTGGGTAGTCGCACTCGTCGGTCACGCCGACGAGGTCGTCGCCGAGTCCGAGCGCGTAGACGATCTCGGTCGCCGACGGGAGCAGGGACGCGATCTTCATCGCGGCAAGTCTCGCAGGGCCCGATCCGACTGCAACAGGTCGACGAGCGTCGTGAGCGCGCGGCCGGTCGCGGCGCCGTCGAGCACGCGGTGATCGAACGTGAGCGACAGCGTCGCGGCCGGCCGCGCCACGACGGCACCGTCCACCACGAGCGCCCGTTCGGCGATCACGCCGATCGCCAGCGTCACGCTCGTCCCGGGCGAGAGGATCGGTGTGCCTGCTTCGCTGCCGTACGAGCCCGTGTTCGACACGGCGACGGTAGCGGAGGGAACGATGTCCGCGATCGCGAGAGAGCCGGAGCGCGCCGCATCCGCGAGCCGCGCGATCTCCGCGCCCAGGTCCGAGATCGCGCGACGCCCCGCGTCCTGCAACACGGGGATCATCAACCCGCGCTCGGTGTCGACGGCGATCGCGACGTTGATCTTCCCGCGGAGGTCGACGTGATCCGCCGACCATCTGGCGTTCACGAGCGGATGCTCCCGGATCGTCCGGCAGAGCGCCGCGACGACGACCGGCAACGGTGACACGCCGAGCTCCGTGCGGAACGCCTCCAGCGCCGTCGCGTCGAACGTTCGGAACGTCGTGACCTGCGGGATCAGGGCCTGCTCCGTCAAAGTCTCCGCGATGCTGCTCCGGATCGGATCGACGGGAAGCGGCTCGATCCGCAGGTCTTCGTGCACGTTCACGGCCACGGCACCCTCCGGTGCGCTCGCGATCCGGTCTGCGACGCGCCGAACGTCGTCCTCCATCACCCGCCCGTTCGGCCCGGTCCCGCGGACGGTTCCCAGGTCGACCCCGAGATCCTTCGCGAGCTTCCGGACGGGCGGCGTCGCAGCGACCGATCCTGTGGTCCCGCCCCGCTCGGCGAGCGGCGGGGCGGGACGAGCCTCCGCGACCGGCGCGGCCTCGACGGTCCCAGGGTCGATCGCCCCCTCGACCTCGAACGTTACGAGCGCGCCGCCGACCGGCACGTCGTCCTCTTCGGCCCCGTGGAGCGTCACGACGCGCCCGGCGAACGGCGACGGCACCTCGACGACCGCCTTCGCCGTCTCGACCTCGACGAGCGGCTGGTTCAGCCTGATCGTGTCGCCGGCCGCGACGAGCCAGCGAACGATCCGACCCTCCTCGAGGCCCTCGCCGAGGTCCGGCATCGCGAACACCCGCTCGGCCACCTAGTAGCTCACCGCCGCCTGCGCCGCCTCGCAGATCCGTTCCACGGTCGGGAGGTAGTGCTGCTCCAGCGCGGCAGGCGGATAGGGGACGTCCCACCCCGTCACGCGTCCGACGGGCGCCTGGAGGTGGTCGAACGCGAGCTCCATCACGCGCGCGGCCACTTCCGCGCCGAGACCTACCGACCGAGGCGCTTCGTGCACCACCACGACGCGGCCGGTCTCGCGCGCGCACCTGGCGAGCAGGTCGTCGTCGAGCGGCGCCAGGCTCCGGAGGTCGACGACGCGCGCGGAGACCCCTCCCTCGGCGAGCGCCGCCGCGGCGTCCAGCGTCCGCGTGAGCATCCCGCCGTACGCGACGAGCGTGACGTCGTCGCCGCTGCGCACGATCCGCGCCTCCCCGATCCCGGGGCCGTCGGCGGAGAGCTCGCCCGTTTCCTTCGACCAGTAGCGCGCCTTCGGCTCGAGGACGATCACGGGATCCGGGTCCTCGATCGCCCGGCGCAGGAGCCGGTACGCGTCGAGCGCGGACGAGGGCGCGACCACCTTGAGTCCCGCGGTATGTGCGTAATACGTCTCGGGGGATTCCCCGTGGTGCTCCTTCCCCTTGATCCCACCGAACGAGGGGATCCGGATGGTGACGGGGATGTCCACGCGGGCGCGCACCCGCATCCGCATCTTCGCGAGGTGATCGACGATCTGTTCGAAGGCGGGATAGCTGAACGCGTCGAACTGCAGCTCGACGACCGGCCGCCAGCCCGCGAAGCACAGTCCGACGGCAGCGCCGACGATCCCAGCCTCGCTGATCGGCGTGTCGAAGACACGTCGGTCGCCGAAGGACGCCTGCAGCCCGTCGGTCACGCGGAACACGCCACCGGAGCGACCGACGTCTTCTCCGAAGACCACCACGCGAGGATCGTCGTCCAGGGCATCCCGGAGCGCGCGGTTCAGCGCGCCGGACATCGTCCACTCGGTCATCGGAGCGCCTCGTCCCGCTGCCGCTCGAACGCCTTCGTCGGCGCCGCGTAGAGCCAGTCGAACATCCACTCCACGGGCGGCGGCGGCGTCGCGATCACCCCCGCCCGGACCTGCATCGCGAAGGCTTCCGCCTCGTCGTCACAGGCGGCGACGAACGCATCGTCGGCGACGCCGGTCGACACGAGCCACGTCCGGAAGCGCCTGATCGGGTCCACCGCTCGAGCGGCCTCGACCTCGGTCTCGTCGCGGTACTTCGACGCGTCGTCGGCGGTCGAATGCGCCCCGATCCGGTAGGTCATCGCCTCGATCAACGTGGGACCCTCGCCGCGGCGCGCTCGACTCACCGCGTCGCGCGCCGCCGCGTAGACCGCGAGCACATCGTTCCCGTCGACGCGGACCCCGGGGAAGCCGTATCCCTCCGCGCGACGCCAGATCTCGCCCGCCGTCTGCTCCGCCGTCGGAACGCTGATCGCCCATCCGTTGTTCTGACAGAGGAGCACCAGCGGGAGCCTCCAGACGCCGGCGAGGTTGGCCGCCTCGTGGAAATCGCCCTCGCTCGTCGATCCGTCGCCGAAGTACGCGAGCGTCACGGTATCCGTGCCATCGAGCAGCTGCCCGAGCGCGTACCCGGCCGCGTGCGGCAGCTGCGTCGCGATCGGGATGCAGATCGGTCCGAACCTCGTGGCCCGCGGGTCGTACGGGCCGCCGTGCCACGTTCCGCGGTGGTACTGGAGGTACTGGACGGCGTCCACACGTCGGACCAATGCCGCGGCCAGCTCCCGGAAGGTCGGCCAGACGAAGTCCTGGGACGCGAGCGCCCACGCGCTCCCGATCTGCGCGGCCTCCTGTCCTTCGAAGCCGGGATAGACGGTCAGCTCACCCTGTCGCTGCAGGGCGATGCACTCCCGATCGAGGCGTCGCGCCACGACCATCCATCGCAGGAGCTCGCGCAGGTCGTCGGGCCCCAGTCCCACGTCGACGTCACCGACGGGGTCGCCGTCGACCGACAGGATGCGGGCAGGCGCCGCGCCGGATCCGGCCTCCGAGACGTGCGACACGCGTGAAGCTCCTTGCCGAGGATGCCGAGAGGATAGGGGAAGCCCACCTCGCTAGACTCGGAGCGCCATGGTCCCCTCGGCCTACCTGCGTGTGTTCCAGGCCCTCGACCGGTTCGAGCGGGACGAGCAGCTGCACTGGGAGCGGTACCTCGTGCAGCCTAGGATGCAGCCGACCGCCCCCCCGCGGTACGCCGATCGTGTGACGACCGAGGGGCTCGGGCTCCTCGCGCCCGCCGGGCGCGAGGAGGCCGAGGTCCGGCTGATCGAGGGCAAGACCTACCTCAGCCCGCACCGGCTGCGTCTCCGCGTCCTCGAGGCGCTCGTGGATCCGGCCGGCAGCGACCCGATGGAGCTCTGGGAGCTCGTCGTGCCGAAGAAGGAAGCGCGCAGGGCGCGCCGTCAGCTGGCCAAGCACCGGCGTCGGGACCCGCACGTCCGGAGCTTCGTGCATCAGAGCCCGTGGCACGTGCCGATCCGATGGTTCGCGCTGTTCCGCGACGACGAGCGGCGCCTCGGTGACGACGAGCACGGGAGGCTCCGCCTCCGATACCGGACCACGACCCGTCGGGCGATGCGCCGGGCCGAGACGGCGATCCCCGTGCTCCGCCGATCCGACCTCGGTCCGATCGGCGAGCTGCTGCTGGACCTCCATCAGTGGATGGCCGGCTTCGACGGGCGGGCGTTGATCGAGCTCGACTACGG
>Ga0075425_100006288_pt1 | contig 12440 bp, 11 predicted proteins | sample SoiMethybrSBSTD4_FD_75300 | JGI IMG/M metagenome (GOLD analysis project Ga0075425, IMG submission 75300) | Bulk soil microbial communities from a Populus tree surrounding site in Tennessee, USA - Soil MetaG P. TD hybrid SBSTD4 | ecosystem: Environmental > Terrestrial > Soil > Tree plantation...
GTCGACGATGTCAAACGCAGAGACCAACAAGGCACTGTTCCGCCGGTTCATCGAATGCATGGATAAGCAGGACTTCGCATCTGTCCGCGCGATGTTTGCTCCGGAGTTCCGAGCACACCCGAGCGGTCAGACCATGCCCGCGGGGGGGTATGAGCAGATGTGCCGCATGTTCTACACCGCGTTTCCGGATGGCAAGCAGATGACGCGACCCCCGGAGCTAGACGCGCTCGAGATCTTCAGCGGAACCATCCAGGGCAAGGGGCGCGCCGCCGCCGGCCCTTTCGGGCCTGAGCAGACGTTTGGCACCTCAACCTCGGCAAAGGGTGGATCCAATTGATGGAGATGACGTTCACGTGAGGGGTGACCTCGGCCGACGCACTCGTTCGCTCGAGACATTTCGGCGAGCCTCTTGTGTGATCTGGCACTTCTTGTCGTTGGTCGTGGTGGCGCTGGGTTGCGCCAGAGCGTCGCGCAATCCGTCTGTCAACACCGCGACGTCGGCCGTATCGGAGAAAGGTGCCGAAAGGAACAACATGTCCGTCCAGAAGTTCGTCTCGAAAGATGGGACTCCGATCGCGTGCTTCAAAAGCGGGGCCGGGACTCCTCTCGTGTTGGTGCACGGCACGACAGCCGACCATTCACGTTGGGCACCGGTATTGGCGGCGTTCGAGAAGCATTTCACCGTATATGCTTGCGACCGTCGTGGGCGCGGCGAGAGTGGGGATGCTGCCGGATACGCGATGGACCGAGAGTTCGAGGACATCGCTGCCGTCATTGACGGCATCGGGGGACCGGTCGACGTGCTAGCGCACTCGTACGGGGCGCTTTGCTCGCTCGAAGCGGCGGCTCGTGCGCGGAATCTGCGGCGGCTCGTGCTTTACGAGCCGCCCATTCCCGCCGGTGTGAACATCTACCCACCGGGCGTCATCGACCGGCTGCAGGCGCTACTCGACGCCGGTGACCGCGACGGGGTCGTTTCGATGTTCATGGCCGAGGTGCCGCGCGTCCCGCCGGACCAGCTTGCCCTCATGAAATCGCTTCCGGCATGGCGGGCGCGCGTCTCCGCTGCCCACACGATCGTGCGCGAATTGCGAGCAGACGAGCATTATTCGTTTGACCCATCCCGTGTGGGAGGGGCGCGAGCTCCGACGCTCCTGTTGCTCGGTGGAGCAAGTCCGCCGTTCTTCAAGGCGGCGATCGATCGCGTTCATTCGGCGCTGCCGCAATCGCGAATCGTCGTGTTGCCAGGACAGACCCATGTTGCGATTGATACCGTCCCCGAGCTATTTGCCCGGGAAGTCCTGACCTTCCTCCAATAGCCGCGAGGTTCCGTTCACCTGATATTAAGATCGCGCCCTCGAGATGCTTCGTTTCGTGGCTCGCCCTCGGGAGGCCTTCTTTCCAGGCAATGAAGCCACCTGCTTTGCGCCCTGCTCGATCCAGTTCGCGAGTGAGGCGCCGCGACACCCCGCCTCCGATACGTAGACGTAGCCGGGCAGAGGTCTACCGGTGAAGTCCATCGGACGGGTGTGGGCTTTGCGCAGCGCCGCTTCGTAGGTCGCTCCCGACGATGCCGCAAAACATCTTGCCGTTGAGCAGGAAGGCAATACCGCCGAACATTTTCTTTTCGGTGACATCGTCCCGCGGGCCCACCGCTCGGCGGATCCTGTCGGCCGGCGTCTCGTCGTACGCCATGGCTAGGGCAGCTCCTTGGTTGTCGCATGCTGGCTGGACTCGACGTACTGCTTCAACCCGCCAAAGAAGCCCTTGATACCGGCATCCCACTTCTTCCGTAGCATCATCGCGTCCATCAGCCTGCCGATGGTTCCGAACTTGTTCTGAAACTTCTCCCGCCACTCGTTGAACTTCGCGTACATCGCTTGCATCTGGGCGGGCGATGGCTTGTCTGCGTCTTTGCCTTGTCCGGGGAGCGCGCGCTGCAAGCACAGGTACTTCGGCATGTTCTTCTCCTTCAGTCGTTGAGTGTCGACCAGCATGGTGGACAGACTATGACGCGCTGACGCACCTGTTTTGGACACTCGCGGTCCGATTTTTCGCAATCCAGCTTCCGGGCGGACGGGTCTGCCTGACTTGCACCGCCTCCGGTCTCCGTCACCTGCGTCCTCCAAAGACGGCACAAAGCAAATGGCCGTCCTCGCGGAGTTCCAAGCGTACCTCGGCGTCTCGGAAGGACCAAGCCATGGCCCCCCATCCGCCCGGTGAATGATGCTACCTATGCGGCTCCTTTCGACCTGGGAGAAAGACCATGCGGTCTACTGCACCGGCGACTGGGACGAGGCGCGCCGGGCTGCGCATGCGCGCGAGATCAAGCTGCTTCGTCCCTGATCAGTCGCGACCGCGAAGCCCCCGAGGAGTGGCGCACGAAAAATGAGGTGAATGCCTCATGCGTTCACCTGACCCGAGTCCTTAGGCTGGGACGCATGAACACGGAGACATCCTCGGTGAATCAAAGCGTTCTCGAGCAACTCAAGAAACATGCGCGCGTGGCGTGGTCGGCCGGCGACTACCCCGCCGTGGCCAGGCGACAACTTTGGCCCGTGGGCGAGCGGATCGTTCGCCGGCTCGGCGTCAAGCCCGGCGAGGAAGTTCTCGACGTGGCTTGCGGTACGGGTAACGCTGCCTTGCGCGCGGCGAGCGCAGGCGCTCGAACCGTCGGCGTCGACCTGACGCCGGAGCTTTTCGAGGCTGGCCGAACGCTCGCAAGCGAAGCCGGTGTAACCGTCGACTGGCGAGAAGGCGATGCCGAGTCGCTGCCTTTTTCGAGCGAGAGGTTCGACGTCGTGTTGTCCGTATTCGGATGCATGTTCGCGCCGCGGCACGACGTCGTCGCTCGGGAGCTTACGCGTGTGCTCCGCCGCGGTGGTCGCCTAGGAATTTGCGCCTGGACCCCCGAAGGCACGGTCGGAAAGTTCTTTCGCGCGATGGGCGGCTACATGCCGCCGCCGCCTCCCGAGTTCGCCACGCCGCCGCTTGCCTGGGGCACCGAGCAACATGTTCGACGACTTTTCACCGGCACGGGCGTCGATCTCGAGTTCGCGCGCGAGACGGTCGATTTTCCCCGGCTGCAATCGCTCGAGGCCGAAGTCGAGTTCGCGACGACCAAGTTCGGTCCCCTCATCATGGCGCGAAAGTTCCTCGAGCCGCAGGGGCGATGGCCTGCGCTGGTCGCCGATCTGGCCAAGCTCATGGAACACCAGGAACCGAGCGAGTACTTGATCATTCTGGGCCGCAAGTAGCCGAAGGGCCCCGCAAGGGGCTAACCTGCGCGCTCTACCTGATGAAGCACGCGCAGGTTTCCGATTCCCTTCGGCTGGCAGAGCTCGTCGCCGCTCTTTCGCTTGGCATCGACCTCGGGTTTGGACAACCGATGGAGCATGTGCTCCGGCAGTGTCTCATCGCGCTCCGCATTGCGGAGCGCTTGGGGCTCGACGAACAGGAGCGCGCGGTCGTCTACTACACGGCCTTGCTGATCAACGTGGCGTGTCATTCCGACGCGCACGAACAGGCGAAGTGGTTCGGCGACGACATCAAGATGAAGTCGCAAAAGTATACGACGGAGTTCGGTACCGTCCGCGCGGCGCTTTCCGGTCTCGGGCTCATCGGAGCGGGAAACCCGCCCCTTCATCGCTTTCGCATCGGACTCGAGTTCGTTCTGTGGGGACACCGCGACGTCGACAACATGATCGCGTCGCATGCGGCACTCGCACAGGATCTGGCCAAGCGGCTCGGCTTGCAGGAGAACACCGTAAGGGCCATCGGCGCCGCGTACGAGCATTGGGACGGGAGTGGATGGCCCGGAAAGCTTGTCGGAGCCGCGATCCCGCTCGCTTCGCGCATCGCATCTCTCGCCGAATTCGTGGAAGTCGCTCACCGCAGCAGGGGGTTGACGGGCGCGGTCGAGGTCGCCCGCGGGCGAAGCGCCCGCCAATTCGATCCGAAAGTCGCGGCCACGCTCGTCGACAATGCCACCGAGATTCTCGACGACTTGGACGGAGTGCGTGCGTGGAGCGGCGTGATCCAAAGCGAACCCTCTCTCGCGGTCATGCTGGACGCCGACGCGTTCGACGCGGCGCTGCTCGCCGTGGCGGATTTCGTAGACTTGAAATCTCCCTACACCCTCGGCCATTCCGGTGCGGTCGCGGCGCTGGCGGAAGCAGCAGCCACTGCACTAGGCCTCGAACCCCAGACGCTTCGACGCGCCGGACTGCTTCACGATCTGGGACGACTCGGCGTTTCCAATTCGATTCTCGACAAGCACGGTCCGCTGGGGATGGGCGAGCTGGAACGCATCCGGATGCAGCCGTACTTCACGGATCGCATGCTCAAGCAATCGACCGCGCTCGCGCCCTACGCCGATATTGTCGTGCAGCATCGCGAGCGTCTCGACGGCTCCGGATATCCAAGAGCCCTCGCCGGCGCAGCGATATCGGTTCCGGGGCGCGTCCTCGCCGCTGCCGACGCCTATCAGGCCATGCGCGAACCGCGTCCCCACCGTCCGGCGCATTCGGCGGAGCAAGCGGAGGCGCTACTGCGCGGCGAAGTACGATCCGGTCGGTTCGATCGCGACGCAGTCGAGGCCGTCCTGGCAGCGGCTGGACACCGCGTGGGACGCCGCCGAGAAGGGCCGGCCGGACTGACGGGGCGCGAGGTCGAGGTTCTTCAATTGCTCGCCCGCGGTCTCTCCACGAAGCAAATCGCCGGACGACTCTTCGTTTCGCCCAAGACTGCCGGCAACCACATCGAGCACATCTATTCCAAGATCGGCGTGACCAATCGTGTCGGTGCGAGCTTGTTCGCTGTCCAGCATGGCCTCTTGCCGGAAACATAAGGTGAGGGTTTCGAACGCATCGCGCTCAAAATGAGGGGAACTCCTCATGACGAGAGGAGGCGTCGAACCTATCCATGAGTTCGAAGGTCGCGCATCTCGGCGGCGTTGGATGGAGGCTAGGATATGGGCTTGTACGAAAACTGGGTTCTCCCGCGATTCATGAACCTCATGATGGACCAGAAGGTCGTCGCCGAGGAAAGGAAGAAGTGCCTCGCGACCGTCGAGGGAACGGTTCTCGAAGTCGGCTTCGGTTCCGGGCACAACCTGCCGTGGTACCCCGGGGCGGTGCGAAAGTTGGTGGCCGTCGATCCATCCAAGCAATCTGCCAAGCTCGCGCGCAAACGAATCGCCGAGGCGCCCTTTCCGGTCGAGTACGTCGCCGTTTCTGGCGAGTACATCGATGCACCCGACGCGAGTTTCGACTCGGTTGTATCGACGTTCACGCTCTGTACGATTCCGGATCCGCTCGCGGCTCTCCAGCAGATGAGGCGTGTGCTGAAGCCTGGCGGCCGCTTCTACTTCGTCGAGCACGGGCGGTCGGCGGAGCCCGAAGTGCTGCGCTGGCAAAATCGCCTGAACGGGTTCAATCGGACGATCTTCGGCGGCTGCCACCTGAACCGAGACGTCAGTCGGCTGGTTCAGGAGGCCGGTTTCGAGTTCGACGACGTCCAGCAGTACTACCTCGAAGGTCAACCGAAGTTCGGCGGCTTCGTGACGCGAGGTGTCGCGCGTGCCCTAGCTCCTCGAGATCTCGCCACGCATTCGCCTCCCGAAGCTCGGCCGAAGCGGCGGTCCTGAGCGACGAATCCTTGAATCGAACGGTCGAGAATCGAAGTGCTAGATCGATGCCCTCCGCTACGAGATCGACGTTGTCGTTCGTCAAGCGCAGATCGACCTCCACCGCCGGATAACGGGTGACGAATCGGGTCACCACCTCGGCGAAGAAGTCAGCCATGTCGACAACCGACGTGACGCAAGAACGTCCGGACGGCGCATCCTCGATCGTGGGCGTACGTAGACGTACAAAGGGCTCGAACGGACTAACTGGGTCGTCGGACGAGAGCGAAACCAATCGACGATTCGAGGTGTTTTCATGCAGCGCCCGAGACCCGAACAGCCTTATGATTCGCCGACGGACCACGAGCAAGGGAGGCCTCATGTCCACCAAGACCGATTGGATTGCCATCGCGCGCGAGCTCGCTCCATCATTCGCGGAGCGCGCCGCCGAACACGACGCTGACGACTCGTTCGTCGCGGAGAACTACGCGGCGCTGAAGGAGCGAGGCCTCTTCGCCGCCGGCGTCCCCGGTGAGCTCGGCGGTGGCGATGCGTCGCACGCAGAGCTGTGCGCCGTGGTCCGCGAACTCGCGCATTACTGCGGTTCGACCGCGCTCGCGTTCTCGATGCACACGCACAACGTCGCAACGCAGATGCTGAGCTGGCGCGCCGGCAACAAGGCGCCCGAGCCGTTCCTCCGCAAGGTCGCCGCCGAGAAGCTCGTCATCGCCACGTCGGGCGGCTCGGATTGGATACATGGGTCCGGCAAGCTCGAGAAGGTCGACGGAGGTTTCCGGATGAGCGGACGCAAGATCTTCTCGAGCGGAGTCCCGTCGGCGACCGCCTTCACGACCATGGGCATCTACGACGACCCCCAGAATGGGCCGACCGTGTGCCACTTCGTGCTGCCGCTGCCCGTCGAGGGTTTCAAGATCCTCGACACGTGGCGCACGCTGGGCATGCGCGGCACCGGCTCGACCGATGTCGAGCTGAAGGACGTGTTCGTCCCCGATGCCGCGATGGGCGGCCTGAAGAGGGCCCCCGGCAAGTGGCACCCGTTCATCCACCTCGTCACACTCTCCGCGCTGCCGATCGTCTACGCCGCGTACCTCGGTGTCGCCGAGGCTGCGCGCGAGATCGCGCTCGGGATGGCCAAGAAGAAGAAGGACGATCCGCACGCGCCGTACCTCGTCGGTGAAATGGACAACCAGCTGACGCTCGCGCAGATCGTACACGCGAACATGGTGGAGTTGACCAAGACCGCGAAGCCGAGCCCAGAATCGACGAGCGCGATGACGTCTCGGCGGACAAGCCTCGTGCAGGCGCTACTCGGCACCGTCGACAAGGCGCTGGAGGTCGCGGGAGGCGGAGGTTTCTTTCGCAGCGCGCACCTCGAGCGGTGCTTCCGCGACATCCAGGCAGCGCGGTTTCACGTGCTGCGCGAAAAGCAGCAGCTGTGGCTCTCGGGCCGGCTCGCGCTCGGGCTGGAGATCGACGGCTAAACGGCCAGAAGAGGCCGTCTCGATTCGCGCATGGCCCAAACACCGGTCGCAATGATCGCGGTGTGCAAGACGAGCCAGGTTATCGGTGCGCGCGAGTCGTACCCGCGCGCGAGCTTGTAGATGTCCGCCATCATGCCAGCAATTTCCATCGCGCAGACGGTCCCGACGAGGGCACGCGCCCTCTCAGCAGCTCGGGAGGCGACGAGAAGCGCCACGCCCACGGCACCGAACTCGAGCCCCAAGGTCACCCAAGTGTCGACGACGAACCTGGCTACGGCGTCACCCCGTGCGGCCAGGTCGAGCACGCCGGCGGGCCCTTCTTCGCGAATGGGCGTCTTGACGATCGCGGCCATGACGAACACGAGTAGATAGAGAGAACCCACTGCTCGCATCCACCATTTCGAAAATGTCATAGCTGCCTCCTCGGCCAAAACCAATCGATGGAACTCAGTCGAGCGAGAGTCGTACATCGACCTCGCGGTCGACGAACGTCTTCATCGAAGCGGAGCGTCTGCTCGCCGGCCACTCGAATATCGCTGTCACGCAGCGCTACATGCACGCGACGGCGAACGATCTGAAGGAAGCCATGTCGAAGCTGAAGAAGTAGGCTTCGAAGTGGTAACTGGGTGGAAACGGCGGGGGCTTGTCGAAGTAGGTGATTGAAAGGACATCGTTTTCCGACCTTGCGGTCGGGGCGAGAGGATTTGTCTCCTTCGAGCGAGCGGGAGCGAGTGAAGCAGCTAAAATCCTCTCGAACCCAGAGCAAACCCCCCCGGGGTTTGGTCGGGGCGAGAGGATTTGAACCTCCGACCCCACGGTCCCGAACCGTGTGCGCTACCAGGCTGCGCTACGCCCCGTGACGCGGTTCTTCTCGATGTCTCCCGAGAGAAACGCGGCGGCGCAGCATGGTCCCCAGGGGGTACCAAAGTCAAGGCGCTTCACATGGATTTGACGCGGCGAATCTCCGAAACGAGCGCTGGTACCGCTTGAAATAGGTCTTCGACGAGCCCGTAGTCGGCGACCTGGAAGATCGGAGCTTCGGGATCTTTGTTGATGGCGACGATGACCTTCGATCCCTTCATGCCGGCGAGGTGCTGGATGGCGCCCGAAATCCCGATCGCGACGTAGAGCTTCGGAGCCACCACTTTGCCCGTCTGGCCGACTTGAAGGTCGCTCGGAGCGTACCCGGCGTCGCACGCGGCGCGGCTCGCGCCGACGGCAGCGTTCAACGTGTCGGCGAGCGGATCGAGGATTTCCTTGAAGCGCTCTTTCAACGCTCGGCCGCCGGACACGACCACCGATGCCTCGGTGAGCTCGGGACGACTGCTCTTGACCTGATCGAACGAAACGAATTCGACGCGATCGCCACCGGCGGCCGGCGGTTCCAGCTTGACCACTTCGACCGGCGAGCTTCCGCCGGCCGCCTGAGCCGCGGCAAATTCGCTCTGGCGCACGCTCACCACCTGAACGGGCGTCGTGATCTCGCACCAACCGTACGCGTTGCCGGCAAACATCGGACGCTTGTAGGCGATCTTGGCGCCGTCCACTTTCACCTGCGAGATGTCGTTCGCGTAGCCGGCGCCGAGGGCCGCAGCCACCCTCGGCATGAGGTCCTTGCCGTAAGCGCTCGCCGCGGTGACGACGACGTCGAACCCCTTTTTTGCGGTCGCGACGACGGTCGGCGCGAAGCGCTCTGCGACGTAGTTCACGAGGCTCGCGTCGTCGGCGACCAGCACCTTGGCCGCGCCGAGCCCCACGAGCTCGTTCGCGGCGGCTTTCGCTCCGGAGCCGAGGAGCAGAATCGAGAACGCGCCGCCGCTGCCCTTTGCGACGGCCTGCGCAAACGTGGCGGCGGAGTGCGTCGTCTTTTTGACTTTGCCCTCCGCGAATTCCGCAACGACCAAGACGTTCGCCATGATGGTGCCCCTCTCAGAGAACTTTGGCTTCGTTCACCAGCTTGTCGACGAGCTCGGGAACGGACTTGACCTTTACGCCCGCCTTTCGCGCGGGCGGGGGTTCGAAGGAAAGGTAGCGGATGCGAAGACCGGTGTCGGGGGTGAGCTCGGCGAGCTTCACCTCGGCGAGCGGCTTCTTCTTCGCCGACATGATGGCCGGCAGGGCGGCGAAGCGAACCCCGTCGTTGTACTTGAACGTCGCCGCGGTCTGCTTCGAGTACACGCTCGCGGGCGCGACGATGCGAAGATCGACGGTGACGACCGCGGGAAGCTTCAACCTGAGGGTGAGCACGCCCCCGTCGACCTCGCGTCCGACGAGCAGCGAACCGCTCTCTTCCTTGATCGTCGCGGCGAAGGTCGCCATCGGCCAGCCGAGCAACTCGGCCAGCATCTGTCCGACCTGGTTCGAGTCCCCGTCGACGGCCTGCTTGCCCATCAGGACAAGATCGGGTTTTTCGCGGTCGACCAGGGTCTTAAGGGCGCGAGCGACGAGGCTTCCGTCGAGGGCGTCGTCCTGGGCGTCGACGCGGATCGCGCGATCGGCCCCCGTCGCGAGCGCGGCGCGAAGCGTCGTCTCCGTTTCTTTGGGGCCGAACGTCACGACGATGGTCTCGCCGCCGCGTTGTTTGGGCGTCGCGCCGTTCTCGGTCAATCGGAGCGCCGCTTCGACAGCGTATTCGTCGAACGGGTTCGGTTTCCACTCGAGCCCGGCGGTGTCGATCTTCGCGCCCCCGGACGGAATCTTGATCTTGTTGGCGTTGTCGGGGTCGCTTACCCGCTTCACCGGCACCAGGATCTTCACGTGTGGCTTTCCTCCGAAAGGGCCCCCGCCCGGGACGGGAGGGGTGCGCTATTCATAGGCCAGAACCGTCCGTTACGACACCCCGAATTGGTCGGCACGTGCTCCTCGAGCCGCGCTCGGCACCGGCAACGGGGAATTTGAACGGATGGCTGGTCGGGCGGCGCGCCGACTTGGGACGCGGGGCTGCGGCGTGCTAAAGCGGGGCTGGCAGATGCCACTGGTTTGCGACTACCTGGTTCTCGGCAGCGGCATCGCTGGTTTGAGCTTCGCCCTCGAGGCTTCGTCGCACGGCGACGTCGTCATCGTGACCAAGCGGGGGCCGGACGAATCGAACACGAAGTACGCCCAGGGGGGCATCGCCAGCGTGCTCAGCGAGGGAGATACTTTCGCGGCGCACATCGCCGACACGATGGCCGCCGGGGCGGGGCTTTGCCACGACGTCGTGGTCGAGCGCTGCGTGCGCGAGGGGCCTGCTCGCATCGCGATGCTGCGCGACATCGGCGTGCGGTTCACGAGCCGAAGCTCGGACGAGACCGGCGTCGAGCTCGATCTCGCACGCGAGGCAGCACACAGCGCGAGGCGCGTGGCGCACGCGGCCGACATGACCGGCCGCGAGGTCGAGCGCGCGCTGCTCGAGGCCGTCGCGCAAAACCCACGCATCCGCGTACTCGAAGAGCACACCGCGGTCGACCTCATCTTGATGTCGAAGTTCGGCGGACCCGACCAGTGCGTCGGAGCGTACGTGCTCGACAACGCGACCGGAGCGATCGAGACGCTGCTCGCGCGTGCGACGGTGCTCGCGACCGGCGGCGCAGGGAAGGTCTACCTCTACACGACCAACCCCGACGTCGCGACCGGTGACGGCGTCGCGATGGCATTTCGCGCCGGCGCCGAAATCGCCAACATGGAATTTTACCAGTTTCATCCGACCTGCCTCTTTCACGTGCGGGCGAAGAATTTCCTCATCAGCGAGGCGCTTCGCGGAGAAGGCGCCGTCTTGCGTGGGCTCGACGGCGTCCCTTTCATGAAGCGGCACCACGCGATGGGTGATCTCGCGCCGCGCGACGTGACGGCGCGCGCGATCGACTTCGAAATGAAGCGCACCGGCTCCGAGCACGTGCTGCTCGACATCTCGCACAAGCCGGCTTCGTTCGTTCGCGAGCGCTTCCCGAACATCTACGGCGAATGTCTCAAGTTCGGCATCGACATCACGTCGCAGCCGATTCCCATCGTGCCGGCGGCGCATTACATGTGCGGCGGCATCACGACCGACCTTCACGGCCGCACGACGCTGCCCGGGCTCTGGGCGATCGGCGAGTGCGCGTGCACCGGGTTGCACGGAGCGAATCGACTCGCGTCGAACTCGCTGCTCGAGGGGCTCGTCTTCGCGCACCGCGCGGCGCTCAAGCTCGCCTCGCAGATCGAGGAGCTTCGTTCGGCGCCGTTGCCCGACGTGCCCGCTTGGACGATCGGCGCTGCGGCGCCGAGCGACGAAGCCGTCGTCGTGACCCACAATTGGGCCGAGCTGCGCCAGCTGATGTGGAATTACGTTGGAATCGTGCGCTCCGACGGTCGCCTACGCCGCGCCGCGCGCCGCATTGCCGTGCTGGAAGAGGAAATCCGAGATTATTATTGGCGGTACCTCGTCACGCGCGATTTGCTGGAGATGCGTAATATTACGACCGTGGCGGAGCTCATCGTGTCGTGCGCCTCGTCCCGTCGCGAAAGCCGCGGACTTCACTTCACGATCGACTACCCCGACCTCGACCCGAGGCAAGCGCGCGACACCGTCGTCAAACGCGGGGTGATCCCGCACTTGCGAACGTAACCGCGGGCCTCTCACTCAAAGTTGGTGTATCCTCCCGGCGGTCATTTCACCCCGTCTGCAAGGAGCACCTATGCTTACGAATCACTCGCCTCGGGGCTCGCGACACGTAGCTTTTTTGATGGCTGCTGTTGGCATCGGAGCCATGACGGCGACTGGCGTTGCCGATGCCCATTTCGATCTCATCGCTCCCCCGAATTGGATGATGCAAGCAGCCGATGGGAGTCCTCAGAAAATGGGACCCTGCGGAAACGAGGCGCCGCAGACTCCCAGCAACATCGTGACCCCGTTTCGGCCAGGTCAAGTCGTCACGATCCAATTCATGCAGACCGTGCAGCATCCCGGGCACTACCGGGTCGCGCTCGCGACAACCTCGCAGAGCCAACTGCCGGCAGAGCCGGCGGTAACGCCGTCGGGGACGGACCCATGTGCGAGCGCCGCGGTTTCTCCGAACACGTTCCCCATCTTGGTCGACGGGGCACTCGACCACACAACGCCGCTGAATGGAATGCAAACGATTCAAGTGACGCTACCGACCAACGTTACCTGCACGAACTGCTACTTGCAGGTTCTCGAGTTCATGTCTTCTCACGCGGCCCCGTGTTTTTATCACCACTGCGCAGCGATCTCGATTCAAGGCGCGCCGTTGGACGGAGGCACAACAGTAGACGCAGGAAGGGACGCTTCCGTTGGCAGCGCGGGTGGGGCAAACGGCGGCGGGGGCTCGCCA
>Ga0075425_100006289_pt1 | contig 12440 bp, 9 predicted proteins | sample SoiMethybrSBSTD4_FD_75300 | JGI IMG/M metagenome (GOLD analysis project Ga0075425, IMG submission 75300) | Bulk soil microbial communities from a Populus tree surrounding site in Tennessee, USA - Soil MetaG P. TD hybrid SBSTD4 | ecosystem: Environmental > Terrestrial > Soil > Tree plantation...
CTGGTGGCGCACTTCTACCTGCGCACGTTTTGGCGGCAAGTGCTACTGGTCTGTGCGGGCCTTTTTGTGATGATTCTGAAAAACGCCATCCGCATCGTTACGCTGACCCTGTTGGCCAGCTATGTCGATCCGGGATTTTTGTATGGAAACCTGCACCGCGAAGGCGGGGTGGTTTTCTTTCTTCTCGGCTTGGCTATTTTGGCTCCGCTGCTATGGTGGCTCGAACGCCGCGAAGGCAAACTCCCTGCGGCGCCTGTCGGAACCGCTTAATCCTTCTCGCCGCCCGCTGGGTACCCGTAGTAATACCCGCCGTAGCCGGCTCCATCTTCCACGCGGTTTAGCACCACTCCCAGCAAATTCCGATCCTGAAACTCTGCCGTCGCTTTGGCCGCCATTTCGTGGTTGGTCATTCCAGCGCGCACCACAAATAGCACTCCGTCGCAAACATCCGCCATCATGCTGGCATCATGAACCGGTAATACCGGCGGCGTATCCAGAATGATCCAGTCAAATAGTGGAGTCATGAGCTCCAGCAGTTTCTTCAGGCGGTCGTTCATCAGCAATTCGCTGGGATTCGGAACTTCCCTCCCGCCCGGGATAAAACACAGGTTCGCGTCCGAGCCCTTCTGTACGACTCGGAACTCGTCTGCCTCACCGATCAAATAGTCGGAGAGTCCGGGTGACCGTGGCGCTCCCAGCACCTGATGCAGGCGCGAAGCGCGCAAGTCTGCATCGATCAGAAGCACTTTGCGATCCGGCTGCCGCACGATCGATTGCGCCAGGTTCGCCGCTACGAACGTTTTTCCTTCCGCCGGCACGCTACTCGTCACCATCACCCGGCGCAGCGGCCGGGTTCCTGCAATCTGATACAGCCGCGACCGCAACGTGCGGAATCGCTCCGCACCCAACTGTGTGTCATCGTTTCCTTCAAACATGCTCAAGCGCCCGTCGATTCTCCATCTGGGCGTTGCACACTTCTTCACCAAATCCTCATAACGCAGATAGGTGAATGTGTCCGGCGCTACCTCCGTCCGCGCCATCGTATCTTCTATCTCCGGTAGCGGCATAGCCGCTGCCGTCGCGGCGCTCATCGGCGAGGTTGGAGCCGTCGCCAGCTCTACGAAGGGAGTGTCGCCGCCTTTTGCCAACTGCGCGGAGCGCTCTTGCGCCGCCTTTTTTAGTGCCTCATGAATTCGACTCATGGATGTCTTTTGTTCCTTATCGGCTTACGTCTTTAGTTCCGCGTGCCCGCAACGTCCAATTCTCTGCCCTTGCCGTTGCTCCGACCTACCACGGATGGATCCATTGTGGGCACCAGCGCCAGCACCGGCAGCTTTAAGCAAACTTCCACGTCCCGCTCCGAATGCATTGACGAATCAAGCGCAGCCAGCAAATACAACACGGCAAATCCCAGCGCTAGTCCGCCCGCCAATCCGCCTCCTGCAAATATCGGCTTCTTCGGAAACGACGGCGTCATCGGCAAGCTCGGCGGGTCTTCCATGCTGAACTGCTCGCCTTCTTGCTGTCGGTTATAGTCCGTGGCAATCGATGCCTGGTCGTGTTTCTTCAAAAGTTCGTTGTACGAGTCGCTGGCGCTCTGGTAGCCGCGCATCAGTTCTTTAAACTGCTGTTCGACCGCCGGGCTTAGCTGCAACCGCCCTTGCATCACACCGATCTGTGACTGAATCTGGCTTTGCCGCTTGATAAGGTCCGCGATGTTTAAATCATCCTGTTTCAACTTCGCCCGCAGTTGCTGAATCGCCGCCGGTTCAATTTCGCCTGCAGCCGCGCTCGTTGTCGTCTGACTTGCTTTGGGCGCCTCTGTAATCCGTTTTTTCAGTTGCTCTATCTGACTCTTGGTCTTGATCACGTCGGGATGCTCGGGCGTGTAGCGCGATTGCAACGACGACAACTGCTCCTGCAACGTGGTCAGTTGTTCCTCAAGAGTCTCGGTAGGCGTCCCACCAGTCTTTGTGGCTTTCCACGTCCCCAGCTGCGCCGCCAGCAACGACTCGTTCATCGCTTTGTCCTGCTGCGCCCGGCTGATCGCCTGGGTGTTGGCTTCCAGTTGTGAATCCATCGTTTGCAAAAGGCTAAGGTTCGCCCCTTGCTGGTCCGGCAGCGATCCCATGTACTTCTTCTTGAACTCCGCCAGCTTCGCGTCCTGTTCATCCAGGTTGCGCTTCGCCTCCTCCGCCTGGTCCGCCAGGAACTTGGTTGTTCGGATTCCCCCGTCATTAATAATCTTTGCGTTCTGCTCCATGAATTTCGTCGTGATTTCGCTGCAAATTCGCTGCGCGACTTCCGGATTGTCAAAAGTCACATTGATGTAGAACCCGGGCAGCTGCCGGCTCTGGACACCTAGCATGGTTTCCGGCGGGGTTACGTCGATTGCGGACCGCAGCTTCAGCACCAGATCTTCCATGTGCAACGTTCCGCGCTCTGACTGATATAAACCGAACTTTTCTATGATCGCCTGCAGCTGCGTGCGGCTTAGGATCTTTTCTTGCATTCCTATAAGTCGTTGATTGGTGGCGTCTGTTAGAACCGGCTTAAGAATTTCCGTCGATACCGTCTGCTCGTGAATTTGCACTCGCGACTGCGATGTGAATTTCTTCGGCAGCACCATCGTGGCGCCTAGTCCCAACACGCCCCCGCTCACCACGGTTAGCGGCAAGATCCACCAAAATTTCCTCAAGATCCTCTTCACTTCAGACATGCTGATTTCGCCGTTTCGAATCATCGCTATCCCACCAATCTATGACACCCACGGACGCATAGACTCCCGAGCCTTGGGGGCACTTTCCTATGTGCACGCCCACTGCCAGCATACTGCGCCCGGAGTTCACCGAGGCTACAAAGTAAACGCATTGTTTTCTATAAGTTACACGCCAAGATAATCGCCCCCGAAATTTTCCTCCTAACGGCAGACTTTTGGCCAGTTCGCGAAAGTGGAACTATTCTATCCACCTTGTCCCTAATTTTAGCCCTTTCCTCTGCTCTGTTCGAGGTGTGCCTTAAGCAGACCTCGACTGCTACCCAAGAACCCACCTTGGGCCCTTTCTATCTCATTGAATCTACAGTGTTTACACAAATGCAAAATACTTTCAAGGACTCTGGGGTTCAGGAGAGAAAATTGCACCCTGTTGCGTCCGGCAAACGTGTGTCTATACTCATCACTGAGTTTTTTTGACATGCGTGTCTCTTATCTGCGTTTCTTTTCAAGGATGAACTACTTGCGCCAAAAGTCCCCGCAATATTTCGCTTCTGTTCTTTGCCTCGTCCTCGCTGTCGTTGCAGCTGGCTGCTTTCGTGACCCTAACGTCCGCAAGCAAAAATTCGTCGACCAGGGCGATGCCTACTTCAAGGACGGCAAATACTCTGAAGCGCAAATTTCCTACGCCCGCGCGCTCCAGCTGGATCCTCGCTTTGTTCCCGCGCTCTACAAAAGCGCGCAGTGCAGCATGCGTCTCGGCAACTGGAATGCCGCGTTTCAGGAACTCTCTCGCACGGTGGCGCTCGATCCGCAAAATTATCCGGCGCAGCTCGAACTCGGAAAAATCTATCTCGGTGCCGGCAAGCTGCAAGACGCTAAAGACCGCACGCTAACGGTACTTGAGAAAAATCCTCAGGACGTCAATGCCAAGATGTTGCTCTCTTCCGTAGAAGCCGCCCTCGGCAACCAGAAAGACGCCCTGTCCGCCGCGCGCGAAGCCCTCGCCATGGCTCCAAACAATTCCGCCGTGTATGTCAATCTCGCAGGCCTTCAGAAGAAATACGGCGCCTTTGCCGAAGCCGAAGCCAATCTGCAAAAGGCCCATGCTCTCGATGCCAATTCTCCCGTTCCCGTCCTGCTCCTTGGCTCTCTTTATGAAAGCCAGAAACGTTTCGACGACGCGCGCAAGCAATTCGAATCGGCCATCCAGCTGGATCCTAAAAACCCCTCTCTACACAAGGCTTTGGCTACGCTTTACTTCGCGCAGGGACAGATCGAACAAACCGAAAAAGTTCTCACCGATGCCAAAAAACAGATGCCCGATGTTCCCGCCGGCTATCGCATGCTCGGTGACTTCTACCTGGCTCGCGGCGACTCCGCCAAAGCTCTCACCGAATTCTCTGCGCTGAGCGCCAGCCACGCGAATGATCCGGGCGTGCAGAAAACTTATGCTGAGCTTTTGATCCTCGATCGCAAGGCCGACCAGGCCGCTCCACTTGTCGATAAAATATTGAAGGCCAGTCCCGGCGACGTCGACGCCCGCATTCTCCGCGGCCAGATTTTCCTCCAGCAGAAAAAGAGCGACGACGCGATTTCCATTCTGCAGACAGTCGTGAAGGATGCGCCAGAGAACGCCGCGGGTCACCTGCAGATGGGACTCGCCTACCAACAGCGGGGCGACATCAATCAAGCGGAAGGCGAATGGCGGCAAGCTGTCAAACTGCACGAAGCATTTCCCGAAGCCTGGCGTGCTCTCGCCGGACTGGCCGGACAGCGCAAGGATTGGAAAGAACTTGAATCTGCTTCCAATCAGCTCATCAAGTTCAATCCCAACAGCGCCGAAGGCTACATCCTGCGCGCCTCTGCTCGCGCCAATCAGGGCGATGCAGCAAGCGCCGAAAAGGATCTAAATCGCGTGATCGCTGCGTCTCCGCAGAGCTCCATCGGCTACATTCAACTCGGCTTGCTGCGCACCCAGCAAAAGCGTTGGGCCGACGCTGCCAATCTCTTTCAGCAAGCGCTCGCTCGCGATCCGTCTTCTCTGCAAGCTCAGGAAGCTCTTTCGCAGCTCGATTTCCTGCGCGGTCAACCCGGTGCCGCCATCACCCGGCTGCAACAACAGGTCGAGAAATCCCCCAACAACGCGGGCTATGTCTACATGCTCGGTCAGGCACTTTTGCGCAACAACCAGCCGGCTGAAGCGGAAAAATATTTTGCCCGCTCTGCTGAACTCGATAAGTCGAACCTTGCACCAATCGTAGCTCTTGCCGCGGTTCAGGCGGCGCAGGGCAAGAACGATGAAGCCATCGCCAGCTACAAGCGCTCCATCGCCATGGCTCCCACCAACGCGCAGTTGCTCGTTTCCCTTGCCTCCGTCTATGAAACCAAAGGCGACTGGCAACAGGCACAAACTATCTATCAGCAGGCCTTGAACATTCAGTCTGATAACGCCGCAGCCGCGAATAATTTGGCCTATCTGCTTCTCGAGCACGGCGGCGACCCTAACCTCGCCCTTAGTCTCGCGCAGACCGGTCGCAAAGGCCTTAGCAATTTGGCAAATTCCGCCGACACCCTCGCCTGGGCTTATTACCACACGGGTGCCTACTCCAGCGCCGCTCCTCTTCTGGAAGACGCGGTTAAGAAAGTTCCGAACAATCCCACCTATCAGTATCACCTCGGCATGGTCTATCAAAAGCTGAACGACACCGGCAAAGCGAAGAGCGCTTTTGAAGCAGCCATCAAAGCCAAGCCGGACAGCCCCGCCGCCGAGTCGGCCCGTAAAGCGTTGAGTGAACTCGCGGGCACCTGACCTTCACAAGCTCCTTTACATGCAAGCATTTCGAGCTTTGAATGATTAGAGAGAGGAAATCTCATGGCGGCTGAAATGACCGCAACGCAACAAGCGCAAATCGTTCCGCTCGGCACCCGCAACGGCATTGAGATGGGAATTTTGCGCCGCGACGCAAAAACGCAGGGCAAAATCATCTCTAGGTCTGATTCGCCCGATCTCATCGAGGGCGTGCAGATCGCACCGCTCGCAATTTATCCCGACGACCGCGGCTTCTTTACCGAACTTGCGCGCCTGGGCAAGGGCCTCGCCGCAAAAATGGTTCCGGATGTCGCGCGGCAAATCCAGGTTTCTCTTACGCTCACTTATCCCGGCACCATCAAAGCGATTCACTATCACGCGGAGCAGACGGATCTCTGGGCGCCGTGCTCCGGCATGGTGCAGGTTTTTCTTTACGACCTTCGCGTACACTCCAAGACTTTCGGCGTCATAGACACTATTTTTGCGGGACGCTTTCAGCCGTGGGAAATTCTGATTCCTCCCGGTGTGGCGCACGGCTATAAAGCGCTCGGCGTCGAGCCCATTCAGTTGGTGTACTTCACCGACCGTCACTACAATCCCGCCGATGAACTGCGCCTTCCCTACGATCACCCCGACATCGCCTACGATTGGGAAACGCAGCACAAGTAAGCCATGCGCGTCCTCGTTCTGGGTGCTACCGGCATGCTTGGCACCGACCTCCTAGACGAATGGCACAAAGCGGAGCCCGGTAAACAAGAAGGCCAGCTCGACGAATTGATTGCCGCCGACTCGGCCGACGCCGACCTGCGCGATGCCGCTCAGGTGGACCAGATAATCCAAAAATCGCGGCCCAACTGGGTGATCGTGTGCGCGGCATACACAGACGTCGACGGCTGCGAGAAAAATCGCGAACTGGCGTTCGCGGTAAACGCGACGGGCGTCGCAAACGTGGCGCGGTCGGCGGAAACAATCGGCGCGCGGGTTTTTCTGGTCAGCACCGACTACGTTTTCGACGGCGAGGGCACGCGTCCTTACGAAACCAACGAGCCAGTTGCGCCGATCAACGTGTATGGCGCTTCAAAAGCCGCCGGCGAAGAAGCCCTGCGCAAAAATTCTCAAGCCTGGTGCATCGGCAGAACTTCCTGGCTTTTCGGAGTGCATGGCCCGTCGTTTCCGGAAAAAATCCTGAAAGCGGCGCAAACGCGGCCCGAACTTTCCGTGGTCAACGATCAGGTCGGTTCGCCGACGTACACGCGCGACCTGGCCCAAGCCATCCGCGATTTGGTCCGCAAAGACGCTCGCGGAATCGTCCATATCAACAACGAAGGCCTCTGCTCGTGGTTCGATTTCGCCAAGGAAATCCTCGCCCAAAGCGGTCGCGGATCGATCCCCGTACATCCAATCTCGACCGATCAATCCGCACGTCCGGCACGTCGGCCCAATTATTCCGTCATGTCTCCGGCGAGCCTACATGCGTACGGGATTCGCCTGCGCCCGTGGCAGGAAGCCCTCACCGCATTCCTGAAAGAGAGCCGATAGGGTCGGCGAAAACGCGTAACGAGTGGCGAATGGATCGATCGTCGCCGTTTCCCGAGGTACCCCAGGCCCCGGCCGGAGAGCTCTGCCGAAGAAGGTACAACTTGGGTGACCTCTTCGAAGCGGGGCGATGTGACAGATAGGGGCAGCTGCTCGCCACAAAAATCACGGCAAAAGCTACTGCAGATGCCATTCGCAAGCATCAGAATCCTGGCAAGACTGAAAAGAGAGCTCAATCGAAACTTCATGGTTGATCTCCTGGCTTTGTAATTCTAGGTAGGTCGCTCGTCCATATTATCTGGCCGCTATCTTGATGACGGATTTTGAGGCCCTTCAGGTGCGGTATTTTCTACTCTGTCTTCTGCAACGAACGCCCCTATAAGTTTTCGACGATAGCCTGTCCCTTTAAAAGTGTGGGTCGTCCCCCAATTCGGCCCGGACGAGTCCAAGCGGTTCGTGCGCGACCGTCTCTTCCTGATTCGGACCCGGGATTCGCTCTGCAGCGGTGCTGCCGTCCGACCAGAGTTACGTAAATACCTGTTTATGGCAGCGGTTTGGCGAGTTTTTTTGCGATCCGCGGATGGAAGTCGAGGAAAAAATCCCTCGAAAAAAAACGGGGAGGAGCTTGGCTCCTCCCCGGAAAAAATTCGGACTTACTTCGTTGAAGGACTCTACTATGGAACGATCGCAGGCACTTCGTTGGAGTAGACGCTTTCGTTGCCGCTGGCGTCCACCGCGGTGGCCACGTAGTAGTAGGTCTGACCTGTCTGTACGTTGGAGTCGGTGAAGCTGGCGCCTCCCACGAGCGAAGAGTTGACCTTGGCGTAGGAGCTGCCGCTGACTGAGCTGCGATAAACGTTGTAGCCGGCGACGGAGGAAGAGCTGGCTCCCCAGTTGAGCGCAACCGTGTGGCTGACCTGCGGAGCGACGCCCGTGCCGCTGAGCGTAACGCCGCTGGACCCGGTGGCATTGCTGAGGATGCTGACCGCGCCGCTGACGGAGCCGGCGACGGTCGGCGCAAACTGCACGCTGACCGAGGCGCTCTGGTTCGGCGAGAGCGTAACCGCGGAGCCGCCGCTGACGATGCTGTAGCCGGCGCCGGTGGCGCTCATACCGGAGATGGAAACGTTGGAGTTGCCGGTGTTGGTCACAGTGAAGCCCTGTGAAGCCGTGGAGCCGTCGTTGACCGAGCCGAAACTGAGGTTGCTCGGGCTAACGCTGAGCGTGCGCGTGGCGTCTACTCCGGTGCCACTGAGCGAAACTGCCGCTGGCGAATTCGGAGCATTGCTCACAACCGAGACGGAGCCGTTGACGGCTCCCGCGGTGGTTGGAGCGTACTGCACGTTAAACGTGCTGGTCTGGCCCGGAGCGAGTGTAAGCGGCACGGATGCGCCGGAGACGCTGAAGCCGGAGCCGGTGGCCGCAACTTGCGAAACGCTAAGGCTGGCCGTGCCCGTGTTTTTCAGCTGAATTGTTTGGGAGTTGGTGCTGCCGGTTACTACCGAACCAAAACTGACGCTGGTCGGCGTTGCGCTGAGTCCGGCTTGTACACCGGTGCCGGTAACGGCTCCTACGACGTTGACGCCGCCATCGTTGGTCACGGTGATGCTGCCGGCAACCGCGCCGCCCGTTGTCGGCGCAAAAGTGACGGTAAGAGGAACACCCTGCGAAGGAGCGATCGTCGCGGGAACAGCCAGTCCGCTAACGGAGACGCCCGCGCCCGCCGCCGCTACTTGCGTGACGGTGAAGCTGGTATTGCCGGTGTTGGACAGTTGAACAGTTTGTTTAGCGGTGCTGCCAACGTTAAGATTGCCGAACACGACGCTCGTTGGATTCAGTACCATGGTGTATGTGGCGTTCACGCCCGTGCCGCTGAGCGCAACGCTGGATGACGTAGTTTGCGCATCGCTGGCTATGGTGACCGACCCGGTAGCCGCCCCTGCCGCCGCCGGAGCAAACGTAGCTTGCAAAGCCGCAGATTGTCCCGCTGGCAAAGTGAAGGGAACCGCAACTCCGCTGACGCTGAAACCAGCGCCGCTCACACTGAGTTGCGAAATGTTCACGTCGCTGCTGCCGGAATTCTTCAGGGTAACCGCTTGCGTGCTGCTGCCATGTACCAGAACGTTGCCATACTTGAGACTGGTAGTGCTCAAGGAAAGTTGCGAAGAGGTTTTGCCGGCGTTGCCGTTGAGCTTAACTTTGGTGGAGCCGCCCCCGCGCGACGTCATGGCGCTGAGCGTTCCAGAAATGGTGCCGGCAGTCGAGCTCTTGAACGAAACTTTGAATTGTGTGGATTGCCCGGGGCCGAGGGTCAACGGCGTCGCAATGCCCGTCGCCGTAAATTCGTTAGAGGACACGCTCAGTTGCGTGATGCTGACGGACTTGCTACCGGTGTTGGTGAGCGTGGCGACTTGCGTAGCCAGCTGCCCGACGCTGACATTCGGAAACGTCAGCAACGCCGGTGTGATTTGTACTTCCTGCGGTGTGAGATTTGCGTTGGAAGTGTTGGCCAAGCCCGCGCAGCCGCTCAGAAATCCTGTGCCCGCGAGCACCACACCTAACAGCGCGCCAAGGCCCCCCTTGCGCGTGCGAACTTCCCCTGCAAACGTCTTCGAAATCCCGTCTACTGCTTCCCCTCGAGCCATCGTTCTGCCCTCCACTTCGGTCCTTCTGTCCGAGGGCAGAGTAAGGTTTCGGTGCGCGTAAGAAATACTGGTGAAGGGTTCAAATTAGGGACAGGCGTTCTCCTGTCCCGCGGAACATGCCGTGCAGCCGTACCTTTTCCTGCGCTAGAAAACAGCTGTACGAAGGGACGAGAAAAAAATCTTCAGAAACTGAACGAATGGGCGGGCTAATGTACGTCGGGACAGGCGAGCAGGTTTTGCGAAAATTTCGCGACGCGAAGAATTTTTCGGAGTAGGCGAAATCTTACGATTGCGAAGCGAACGGTTCGGGTTTTCGGGCCGCTGGACGGCGCACTACCAGACCGGCATCGCGAATTTTGTAAATCATGGCGCGATAGCTGATCTTCAAAGCCTGCGCGGCCTTGCGGCGGTTCCAATGATTGGCACGCAATGCTTCGACAATGGCGTTGCGCTCCATTTCCCGGATCGCCTCTCTGGTGATTTTTTTGAGCGGTACTGGTTCGCCATGTGCGCCGGGTGGCGAGTAAGCAACTGGCCGCGGGCGGACCGCCTCGCGCTGCGCCAGACTTTCCGGACCAATAACAATGTAGCGCGCGATGCAGTTGGAAAGTTCCCGCAAGTTGCCCGGCCAAGTCAAGTTTTGCAAGTATCCGATTAGCTCCGGCCCGAATGGGTCACATTCTTTGTCAAACTGTTGCATGTGCAGCCGGCGAAAATGTTCCGCAAGTCGCGGAATGTCCTCGCGGCGATGCGCAAGGCGGGGCATCTCGATCTTCAAAACGTTGATTCGATAGAAAAGATCGGCGCGGAAGCGTCCGGCGGCAATTTCATCATCAAGACGCCGGCCGGTGGCACACATGACGCGCGTGTCCACCATGCGTTCGCACTGATCGCCGAGGCGCGAGAAGTATCCGTCCTGGAGAAAGTGGAGAAGTTTGCTCTGCAGTGCGGAATCCAAGTCGGCAATTTCATCCAGGAAAAGGGTGCCCTGGTGGGCGCGCTCCACGCGTCCAGGCTTTGCCGCATGCGCTCCGGTGAAGGCGCCCTTTTCATGGCCGAAAAGTTCGCTCTCCAGCAGGCTGCCGGGGATGGCCGCGCAGTTCACTTTAACGAACTCGCCAGCGGCAAAAGCCGAGTTGGCATGAAGCCAGCGGGCCAGGATCTCTTTTCCAGTGCCGCCATCACCTATTAATAGGACCGGGACGTTAGTGCGGCAGATCTTGAGCGCCCTCTGGCGAACCTCCCGCATAGACGGGGAGATGCCGAAGACAATATCTTCCGGTGGAACCGCGTTGGCGTCCACCCTGACCATTTTGGTTGCAGCTCTCGAGGACATGATGTTCCGACTAGCACTAATGCATTCGAAACACCAGCTGTTAGGGGGCACTACACGGCACGACGAGAGCCTAATCGTAGGTTAATCGACTCATTTTAAATGCTTTAACGGATGGCGATTCTCGTCGGTTATAGTACTAAGGTAGGAACAGAGTAGTCCAATCGTTTCCCGCGAAGAGAAAGAATCTGCCTCAGGGAAGAACCACTCTTCCTGTGGCCGCGGCCATTAAGGCTAGTGTTTTCAACTTGAAACAGGGTTAGAGAGCAGACTAGGCCGAGGGCGACCCGCGCATAATATCGTACCGCTCAATGATGGCAGCGACTCCCCGCCGCAGCGACCCATCCTCGAGCCGTTCTTCAACACGGACCACCTTACCAGAAGCCTTCACCAGCACTTCGTCGCCGTTGGTCATTTCTCTAGGCAAGGTGAGCATGATGTCCAGCTCTGAACCGTCCCGCAAATCCTGATCAATCACGAAATATAAGCCGCGGGTGGAAATGTCACGCGTCTTGCCTTTTTGCGTCTCCGCCATGCCCTGAGCGGCGGCCCGAATCATGATCGGCAGGGAAAGATCGTAGCGCCGTGCGTTGCGACGTTCGGACATCAGCCCCATTACCCACCAAACACGCGAACGTTCCGATGAAGTCCGCGGTCCTTTCGGAGTAAATTTTCGAGCGACGAATTGGCGAAAGATTTCAACAAAATTCTAGCACCGGCCAAGGCGTCCGCGCCTGGAGCTTTCCGCCAAAACAGGCCATCGCTCCATGCCGACTGGCACGGTCTTGCCTCACCGGACCTAACCGATGGAAGTTAAAATACTCTGTCCGAGGCCCGCCACCTAGCAAAATTTGCTGGTGGGTGTTTGAAATGTATCTCTACGCCGTTAAGTGCTATTCCGCCGAGGCAGCCGGCACTGGCACAGTTTCCTTGGCTGCCGCAGGCGAACGCCGGTTGCGCGGCGTATCCAGATTGAATTGCCGCATCTTATAAAGGAGCGCTTTGTAACTGATGCCCAGCATCTTGGCGGCATCCTTGCGGCACCACCGGGTTTTCTCCAGTGCGTCGGCGATAGCTTCCATTTCGGCTTCATCTTTCAAGCCACGTACCAGCGCTTTGAGCCCCTGCTCTTTTGGAATCACCGGCTCTTCGCGTGGCGAGGTCCGCTGCCGTGTGGCAGACATCTCCACCAATTCGCGCAAGCTGCCTTCATCGTCTTCCAGAATGACGTAGCGCTTGACGAAATTTTCCAGTTCGCGCAAATTTCCGGGCCACGGATAGCTCAGCGCGGCATCCAGCAAATGCTTGGACGGCTCGGCGGGTGGTTTGCCAAATTTCTCACTATACTTCTCCAGGAAATGCCGGAACAGCAGCGGAATTTCCGCCGTACGTTCGCGCAGC
>Ga0075425_100006292_pt1 | contig 12432 bp, 13 predicted proteins | sample SoiMethybrSBSTD4_FD_75300 | JGI IMG/M metagenome (GOLD analysis project Ga0075425, IMG submission 75300) | Bulk soil microbial communities from a Populus tree surrounding site in Tennessee, USA - Soil MetaG P. TD hybrid SBSTD4 | ecosystem: Environmental > Terrestrial > Soil > Tree plantation...
TTCCCTACGACTACGCCGCGCTCGAGCCGCACATCGACGAGGCGACGATGCGCCTGCACCACGACAAGCACCACCAGGCGTACGTGGACAAGGCGAACGCGGCGCTGGAGGGGACCGACTGGGCGAACGAGCCGGTCGAGCAGGTGCTGACGATTCTCGACACGCTGCCCGAGGACAAGCAGACCGTCCTCCGCAACAACGCGGGCGGGCACGCGAACCACTCGCTGTTCTGGGAGATCATGAGCCCGGACGGCGGCGGCGAGCCGGAGGGCGACCTCGGGAACGCGATCACCGACACCTTCGGCTCGCTCGACGGGCTCAGGAAGGCGGTCAACGACGGCGGCGTGAACCGCTTCGGCTCAGGCTGGTCGTGGCTCGTCCACGACGGCACCGGGCTCTCCGTCTACTCGACGGCGAACCAGGACTCGCCGATCATGCAGTCGCACGAGCCGCTGCTCGGGATCGACGTCTGGGAGCACGCGTACTACCTCAAGTACCAGAACCGCCGCCCCGACTACCTCGAGGCCTGGTGGAACGTCGTCAACTGGCATGCAGTCGCCGAGCGCTACTCAAAGGCGACCGGCAAGGTCAGAACTGCGTCCTGAGCCAGACTAAGCCGCCGGCGGGACCCCACCGCCGGCGGCCTAGTAGGTCCGTCGCCCTAACGGCGCCGGAAGCTGAGGCTCGGGCTCGGGCCGTGGAAGTAGCCGGAGCCGGCCTGATTGGTGGTGATGAACAGCCGCAGACGGTTCAGACCGTGCGGCAGGTTGCGCAGCTTGAAGCGCGCGGCCGACTGGCGGTTCAGCGTGACCTTCTTCAGGCTGACCCACTCGCCGAACGCGTTCGCCCGCTGAACGTAGACCCAGTGCCCGGCGTACTTGGTGGGCTGGGCGTGTGCGACGAACCAGCTTCGGACATGACCGAGCCGGAGCCGCGGCTGCACCGCGACGCTGATGATCGCGCTCGACTTGCCCTTCCAGACCGCCTTGTACGAGGTCAGGACCTGTGGCGCCGTCATGTAGTCGTAGACGCCGTTCGTCGTCGTCTGAACGTCGTTGAGCTTGACGAACGAGGCCTGGCCGGACGGTTGCGCCCAGATGGACACGGTGTCCCCGACCGCGGCCGGCGAGATCGCTCCACCGATATGGATAGCGGAGCCGTACACCGCGATCCCGGTCGACGCTCCGATCGAGACCGACGGCGGCGCTCCGGTCACCTTGACGGTGCCCTTGAGCGTCGGATGAAGTGCGTCGTGGTAGTTGTACGTGCCCGGCGTGTCGATCCGCTTCGCGTAGATGCGGCTCGGGGCGATCTGGCCCGACGCGAATGCGCCGTTGTTCGCCACGACCTGGTGGTTGACGGTGTCGACGTTCTTCCAGGTCACCGTGTCGCCGCCGGCGATCGTCACGGTCTTCGGCTTGAACGCCGTTGACGTGATGTTCACGGTCTTGTTCGCGGCGAGACCCGCAAAGGCGAAGCCGGCCACCGCAAGGGCACATGCCGCAGTGCCTAGTGCTAGAGCCTTCTTCATTTGGCGGTTTCCCCCTCAGTTTGTTTGACGGCTATGTATGGAACGGCCTGAACGTTCAGAAGTTGCGTTCCCGCTGTAAGGATTTTGGAAAAGCGGCGCTCGCCAAATCGGCGAAGCGCCTGGCTAAGCGGGTCAGGCCCGGACGACTGCGCTGCGCGTGGCCGCGTAGCACGCGCCGACCTGATCCTGGGGGAGGAGCAGGCGGAGACGCACCCGCCGTGGAACGGAGGCTCCGAAGCTCGCCGAGCTGACGAGCGTCGGCGCGATGCCTGGCTTGGCACTGGCGAGCCTCACTCGCTTCACGTTCTTCCACATCCGCTTGCCCAGGTAGTAGCGCTGGAGGACGACGAACTTCCCGACGAACCCCTGGGCCGCGGTCACGCTGACCGCAAACCGGTGCGCGCGCGTACGCCTGAACGAGAGCTGCGGCGCGACCTTGGCGGCCAGCTGGACGCTCTTCGCGTTCTTCCACGTTGCCTGGTAGGTCGTGTTCACGGGCGGCTTCGCAGGCGTCCTCCATGCGCCGTTGGCCGCGCTCGTGACCTGAGCGAGCCGAGCGAATGTGGTCGAACCGCACTGCATCGCGTCGACCGTGATCGTCTCGCCGCCGGAGCCGCTCGAGACCAGGCCGGAGACCGTCGTCGACGAGCCGTAGACGGTGAGCGTGGGCACGGCCGCGATCGAGACTCCGGTGCGCACGACGACCGTTCCACGCCTCTTGGTGTTGAGTGCGTCGCGGTAGCCGAAGCTGCCCGACTTCAGGAACGTGTACGAGTACGTCTGATTCGGGGTGAGGACCGGAGAAGCCGGGAACTCGCCACGATCGGAAACGACCTGATGGTCCGTGTTGTCACGGTTCGTCCACGTGACGGTGTCGCCGTAGTCGACCGTCATCTTGTTCGGCGTGAATCCGGCGCGTGTGACCTCGACGCCACCCGTGGCACCGAACGTCGGCGCGCCCGCGAAGACGGCGACAGCGCCGATTCCGAGCAGCAGCTTTCGCATGCTCGAAGGTGTCGGTTTGCGGGGGCTTTTCCGCGACCCCTGTCCGGGGAAACTTCTACGCGCGGATGGCCGCGCTGTGCGAGGTGACGTAGCAGGCGCCGGCCTGGTCCGCGGTCAGCAGCAGTCGGAGGCGCGTGCCGCGCGCGACCTTCGCCCTGGTCGTGGTCGAGCTGACGACGGTCGGCGCGACACCCGCAGTGGCCGTTCGCAGCGTGACGCGCTTGACCGTCCTCCAGGCCCGCTTGGCTTTCGCGTAGCGCTGCAGGACGACGTACTTGCCCGTGAGCGCCTGCGCCGCGGTGAGGGCTGCCTTGTACCGGCGGGAGCCGACCCGCTTCAGCACGAGCGCCGGTGCGACCTTGGACGTGAGCTGAGCGCTCTTCGCGTTCCGCCACGACGCCTGGTAGACCGTGTTCAGATTCGGCTTGACAGGCGAGCTCCAGGCACCGTTCGCCGCGGTCTTGACCGACGCGAGCGGCGCGAAGGTCGTCTTGCCGCACTCCATCGCGCCGATGCTCACCGTGTCGCCGGCGACGCCGCTCGAGATCGAGCCGGACAGCGTCGCAGGCTTGCCGTAGGAAACCTGGGCCGGCGCCGCGGTGATCGACAGCCCGGTGCGGACTACGATGGTGCCGCGGCGGTTCGTGCTCAGCGCGTCCCGGTAGCCGAAGCTGCCCGACTTCGTGAAGGTGTACGAGTAGGTCTGGTTCTGCGCGAGGACGGCCGAGGTCGGGAACGCGAGCTGGTCGGCGAGCACCTGGTGGTTCGCGTTGTCCTTGTTCGTCCACGTGACGGTGTCGCCATAGTCGACCGTGAGCTTGCTCGGCGTGAACCCGGCCGCGGTGATGTCGACGTTCTTCGTGGTCGCGCTCAGAGCCGACGGGATCGTCAGGAGCGCGAGGGCGAGGAGTGCGAACGGAAGTCGTCTCATGGCGGAAAGCTTCGGTTCGCGGGCGAGAATCCCTATCCCCTGTCCGGTGGAATGGCGGCGATCCTTACACTCCCCGAACAATGCGCGCGCTCGTCACAGGGGGGACTGGGCGGGTTGGTTCCTCCATCGCGGAGCGCTTGCGCTCCGAGGGCTGGTCGGTGGTCGCCGCCGGGCGCGCGGACGGGGACCTGTCCGACGCGGACGCCGCTCGTACGCTCGTCGAGCGGGCGGCGGACGAGCTCGGCGGGCTCGACCTGCTCGTGAACGCGGCGAGCGACGGCTTCGCGCCGAAACCGGTCGACGAGGTGACCGAGGCGGACTGGGACGCGGCCCTGGGCGCGACGGCCAAGGGCAGCTTCTTCGTCACGCAGACCGCGGGACGGCATCTCCGCGAGTCCGGAGGCGTCGTCGTGATGATCGAAGACGTCGCCGCCTACGAGCCGTGGCCGTCGTTCGCGCCGCATTGCGCGGCCAAGGCCGCACAGGCCATGCTCACGAGAGTCTTCGCGCGCGCGCTCGCCCCAGAGGTGCGTGTGTGCGGGATCGCGCCGGGGCCGGTCGCCGTCGAGCCGGGCCAGGAGGAACGCCGCGCCGAGGAGACGCTCCTCGGCCGCATCGGCACGCCCGGCGACGTCGCGGAGGCCGTCCTCTACCTCGCCGGAGCATCGTTCGTGACCGGCACCAGCCTCATTCTCGACGGGGGCCGAATGTTGCAATCCAGGCGGCTCCAGGAGGCGTAGAACTTGGTACAAGGACGATGTCTGCAGAGCTTGCACTCAGGACCGGGTTGCCCGGTCAGTCATCACTCGCCACCATCTGGGCCGTGGAACCAGCAACCGACGGCGAACTGATCGCGCGAGTCGGCGAGGGCGACTCCGGCGCCTTCGAGCAGCTCTACCAGCGCTATGCGCGTCCCGTTTTTGCGCTCGCGCTCCGACGTCTCGGAGACCGAGGCCGGGCCGAGGACGCGGTGCAGGAGACGTTCGCGTCGATCTGGCGCTCCGCGAAGAGCTATCGCAGCGATCGCGGCCCCGGCGCGCCGTGGCTCTACGCGGTGGCGCGGAACGCGATCGTCGACCGGCGCCGGCAGCAAGGGCCGATTCCGGCCGAGCCGGTGGACGAGCCGTCGAACGACGCCGGCCCCGACGAGCGTGCCGAGGCGAGCTGGACGGCCTGGCGCGTGCACCGCGCGCTCGCCGAGCTTCCTGAGCAGGAGCGAAAGCTCATCGAGCTCGCGTACTGGGGCGGCCTCTCCCAGAGCGAGATCGCAGACTTCGTCGGAATTCCCCTCGGAACAGTCAAGACGCGAACGAGGAGTGCGCTCTCCCGGCTCGCAGATGTACTGGAAGGAGAGCTGTCGTGAGCGACGCACCCAACTTCAGAGACCTGGTCGGAGAGGGCCTGCCGCCCGCTGAGCAGGAGCGCCTCGAGCGCGTCCACGAAATGCTGATCGCGGCCGGGCCGCCGCCCGAGCTGCCACCCGAGCTCGAGGAGCCGCCGGACGAACGAGGAAACGTCCGCGAGCTGGAGCCGACGGGCCTCCCGCGCCGCCGGGTCGGCGCGGCGCTCGCCCTCGCGGCGGCGATCGCCCTGATCGCGTTCCTGGGCGGCTACCTCGCCGGCTACAAGCACACGAGCAACGGCTTCGAGTCAGTGAAGACCGTCGCGCTGACGAACAACCAGGCGCAGGCGACGGTGCGCTTCGGCGCGCGCGACGCGAACGGCAACACGCCGATGGAGGTCAAGGTCGAGGGCCTGCAGAAGCTTTCAGGGCAGGACTACTACGTCCTCTACATGACGAAGAGCTCCAAGCCCGTGGCGGTCTGCGGAAGCTTCAACGTCCGTGGGCCGCAGGCGACGACGCTCCGCTTCCCGGTCGCGTACGACCCCTCGGAGTTCGACGGGCTCGAGCTCGCGCGCTGGGACAGCACGACGCACAAGACCGTGCCGGTCGCGAGCGCTCAGATCAGCCAGGCTTAGGGCGCAGTCCGGTCGTTCGCGACGAAGGCCGCGTGCGTGATCGGCATGGCTCGCTCGAGGAACGACTCGGCGGCTGCCGCGTACTGCCGGATCTCGAACTGGGCCGCCTCGTGATTCCGGAGCGAGCAGAAGTGCATGAGGCTGCGCGGGTTGCAGCTCCAGTAGTACTTCGTGTACGTCGAGAGCGGCAGCACCGAGCGGGCGACCTCCTTCGCAACGCCCTGCTCGAGCATCCGCTCGTACGCCTGGAAGGCCCTGGTGGCGGTCTCCTCGATCTCCCGCTGCGCGTTCTCGCGCACTTCGTCCTCGACCGGCTCGAACGAGTAGGCGCCCGGCTTGCCGACCTGCGTCCTCACGTTCTCGGGCACATAGAACTCCGGCTCCATCTTCGAATAGCGCCCGCTCCACTCGTTGTAGGAGTGTCCGGCCCGATGCCGGTGATGCTCGCGGACGACGAACAGCGGAGCCTTGACGACGAAGCGGAAGTAGCCGTGCTCGAACGGGCTGCCGTGCCGCTCGCGGATCAGGAAGCGGATCAGGCCCTCGTCTCGCTCCGTCATCTCGTCCGAAGCCTGGTTGAACGAGACGCGCGCACCGTTGACGACCGCGAGGTCGGACGCGAGCGACCCGTCGAGCGCGAGAAAGCCGTGATCGAGGACCGGGACGACGTTCTCCGCTAGGACTTCGGGCGTGACGGCCACGAAGTCGAGTGTACCGGGGGCCTATGTCGGCACCTCCGGCTGGTCCTACCCGAAGTGGCGGCCCGGTTTCTACCCGGCGGGAACGAAGCCTGCGGACTTCCTCGCGAACTACGCGACGCGCTTCAGGACGGTCGAGCTGAACACGACCGGCTACCGGATCCCGAGCTCGGACCAGTTCGGCCGCTGGGCCGAGCAGACGCCCGACGGGTTCCAGTTCGCCGTCAAGCTCGACGCTCACCGGCGAGGCCAGGCCGCGGCCTTCGAGGACGGAATCGCGCGGCTCGGCGACCGGCTCGGGCCGATCCGGGTCGTCGTCATCTCAACACGGGACGAGGGGCTCCTCGCCCTCATCCTCGGCACGTTCGGGGACGAGCGGCGCTACGCGTTCGACTTTCGCCACGAATCCTGGGACGGCGTCGACCTGCCCGCCAACGCGGTCCGCGTCGGTGCGCTCGAGGCGGACGCGCCGTTTCGCTATCTCCGCTTCCGTGACCCGCCGTACGACGACAACGCGCTTGCGGAGCAGGCCGCCTCGATCAGGCCGCTGCTCGCGGACGGGATCGAGGTCTACGCCTTTTACCGCCACGAGGACGAGCCGACCGCGCCGGCCTATGCCGAGCGGCTGCTCGAGTTGCTCTAGGCCGCTCGCCGCTGCAGCGCCTCGACCACAGCGGCCATGTCCTCGTCGCCGTGTCCGAGCTCGACGGCCCGCACGAAGGCCTCGCGGACGGCCTCGACGAGCGGAAGCTCCAGGTCGGAGCGCTCGGCGGCCTCGAGCACGAGCCGCGCGTCCTTCTCGGCGAGGGCCGCTTTGAAGCTCGGCTCGAACTCGCGCTCGATCATCAGCGCGCCCTTGGACTGGAAGTAGGGCATGTCGAGCGGTCCTCCCGACACGGCGTCGAGGACCTCCGCCGGGTCGAGCTCCAGCGACTCAGCGAGCGAGATGGTCTCCGCCGCTCCTTCGACGGCTGCGAGGAGCCACGTGTTCACGACGAGCTTGAACCGCTGGCCCGACCCGGCCTCGCCGACCCAGCGCGTCGCCTTCCCGATGACCTCGAAGATCGGCTGGCACCGCGCTCTGGCCGCTTCCGGGCCGGACGCGAAGATGACGAGCTCGCCCTTCTCGGCGGGCTCCTTCGTCCCCAGCACGGGAGCGTCCACGAAGACGAGGTTGTGCTCGGAGGCGATCTCGGCCAGCCGTTCCGTCGCCGGGACGCCCACGGTGCTCGACTGGATCCAGAGAGCCCCGCTCGAAGCCGCGGGAGCCGCCTCGTCCATGACCTCCTCGACCGCCGATCCGTCGGCGAGAAGCGTGATCAGCACGTCGACGTCTTCGACCGCGTCGGCTATGGAGCCTGCGACGGTCACGCCGTCCTCCGCGAGCGGCTGCGCCTTGTCGGGCGTCCGGTTCCACGCGCGCACCTCGAAACCGGCTCGCGCGAGATTGCGTGCGACGGGAAGCCCGAGGGTCCCCGTTCCGAGCAGCGCGATCGTTGGTCTGGCGCTCACGTCGTCGGTCTTCCCGGACCATCGTCTGCGAAACGAGGCAAGGCGTTTGTCAAAAACGCGCGAGCGGGTACGCGGACCCTGCAACCACAACCGAACCGAGGAGAGGGGTCATGGCAGAACTGACGACGCTCGAGGAGAAGCTGGCGGAGGTCACGGGCCTCGCGATGGCCGCGCAGGGAGCCACGGACAAGGTGTCCGGGCTGGTCGACGACGGCGACCTCAAGCAGATGCTCGGGCAGATGAACGCCGAGGCGAAGGAGACCGAGGAGCGCTGCACACAGCTCGCCGAGGAGCTAAACGGCAAGAAGACGGCCGTTCTCGACAAGGCGCGCGAGACGAAGCAGGAGGCGACCGAGATGATGCGCACCTATCTCGGCAGCGACGCCGAAGCGCTCGACGGCTTCGAGTTCCTGACGATGGCCGAAGCGGGCGAGGTCGGGCACTGGGAGATTCTCGGAGTGCTCGGCGAGCGAGCCGGGATGCAGGACGTCCAGGCGCTCGTCGACTGGGCGGTGCCGATCCAGCAGCGCCACTTCCTCGAGGCGCGCGCCGGGTCGCTCAAGCTCGCGGCCGACGAGGATCCGAACGAGACGAGCTGAGGGCGGTTACTCGTACTGCAGGGCGCGCAGCACGTTCAGCTTGCTTGCGCGCCTTGCGGGAGCCACCGCGGCCAGCACGCCGGCGATCATCGCGACGATCGCAAACGCGATCAGGTTCTTCCAGGGCGGCAGGAACTCGACGTTGAACTGGGATAGCGCCTTGGTCACGAGGACCGCGAGGAAGACGCCGAGCGGCAGCCCTAGCGCGGCGCCGATCAGCGCGGTGATCACGCTCTCCTGCCGCACCATTCGCGAGACCTGGAGGCGGGTCATCCCGACGGCACGGAGCATCCCGAGCTCACGGGTGCGCTCGAAGACGCTGAGCACGAGCGTGTTGATCATCCCGACGAGGCTCACGATCACCGCCAGCGCCAGCAGGACGTAGAGCAGGAGCAGGAAATTGTCGAAGTCCTTGTCCTGCGCGTCGATCCATTCCCCTCGCGTCTGGACCTTCGCGTCCGGGAAGTTCGTCAGCTCCTTCTCGAGGGCCGCCTGGGTCGAGTCGCTCGCGCCGCCCTTCGCATTGAGGAACGTGTACAGGTTCTGCGGTCGCTCGTAGAGCTTGTCGAAGAACGGAAGCGAGATGCTCACCTCGCCCAGAAGAGGGTAGAAGGGCGGGGCCTTGTAGATGCCTTTCACCTCGAGCGGGACGGTCTTGCCGTTCGACGTCAGGAGGTTGAACCGCGAGCCGACGGAGAGGTTCTTCTTCTCGGCGAAGGCCTTGTCGACGATCGCCTCGTACGGGCCGAGCTTGTCGATGGACGCGTTCGACCCGTCCTTCCATTCGAAGTTGTAGACCTGCGAGATCGTCTTCGGGTCGAGGCCGGTGATCTGCTGCACCGACCCCGAGGCCTTTCCGACTCCCGAGCGCACGTTCGAGGCGACGGCGACTTCGGGCGACTTGGAGATCGCATCGCCGGCGCTCGGCGAGATCGCGTCGAAGCCGTTCGCCGACACGAGCATGTACGACGACTTCACCTGCCGCTCGATCGCGCGGCGGTTCGATTCCTTCATGCCGTTCGCGAGGACCGCGATGAAGGTGACGAGGGCGAGGCCGATCATGAGCGCGGCGGCGGTGGCGGCGGTGCGGCCCGGGTTGCGCCGCGTGTTCTCGCCGGACAGGCGGTCGGTCGCGGGGTCGAAGCGGACGCTGGGCTGGTCGCTCGCGAAGCCCCGCCCGCGGAGGCGCCGGAACACCGACAGCAGCACCCAGACCACGAGCACGGCCTCCGTGACGACCACGGCCAGGATGAAGCCCCAGCCGATCGCGGTGCTCAGGTAGCGCATCAGCCACGCCGAGGCGAGCAGCAGCCCGGGCCCGATGACCAGGAGCAGGAGCAGCCCGCCGACAACCGCTCCGGTCCGCTGCAGCGCGGAGAGACCGCGCGCATGGAGGCCGCGCTTGAAGTAGAAGGCGCCGAGCCGGGTCGGATAAACGACCAGGCTGACCCCGAGCATCACCCATTTCGCGATCGGGCGGACGATGCGGGACAGCGTCGGCACGAGCCGCGGCGAGAGCAGCGCGACGCCGATGAAGAGCACGAGGCATCCGAGCGCGAGGGAGAGCAGCCGGATCGCCGTGGCGAGGGAGCCCGCGAACATGCCGTAGCCGAGCAGCGCAACCGCGAGCACAACCAGGGCGAGCGCGATGAACGGCAGGAACGGAGAGAGTCGGCCCCGCGGTAGCGTCGCGCCCTCGCGCACCGCGGCGATGGGCGGCACCTTGGTCGCCTTCACCGCGGGCGCCAGCCCGGCCACGAGCGTGACCACGACCCCGATCAGCAGCGAGACGATGACCGTCCGCGGCGCCACGATCAGGCCCGTCGTCGGCAGGTCGTTGTTCACGGCCTTGAAGAACGCGTTCAGCCCCAGCGCGAGCCCGATCCCCGCGAAGAGCCCGATGATGGCGCCGATCAGCCCGATCACGAACGCCTCGATCGTGACCGAGGTCAGGAGCTGCCGCCTCGAGGCGCCGATCGTCCTCAGCGTCGCGAACTCGCGGATCCGCTGCGAGACCGTGATCGACAGCGTGTTGAAGATGACGAAAGCCCCGACGAAGAGCGCGATCGTCGCGAACGAGAGCAGGAAGTACTTGATGATCTTCGTGAACGAGGCGGACTTCTTGGCCTCCTTCACCTGCTGCGCGCGCGTGCGCACCTCGACCTTGTTCAGCGGCACGACCTGCTTGATCTGCGAGACGAGCTCGTTCTGCGAGACGCCGGGCTTCGCCGACACGGAGATCGCGTCCAGCTGCCCCTTGCGGTCAAGGAGCTCCTGGGCGGCCGGAAGCGTGAACGTCGCGAACGTCGCGCTCCCGATCGAGCCCACGGTCCCGTACTGCGCGATGCCGACGAGCTTGAACGGGCGGACGGGCTCGAGCGTCGCGACCCGCACGGTGTCTCCGACCTTGAAGTTCTGGTCCTTCGCAGTCCCGCTGTCGATCACCACTTCGTTCGGCTTGCTCGGCCAGCGCCCGGACCTCAGCTTCAAGGGATTGAATTGCGGAAGCGAGTAGTCGAGCCCGAAGCCGAACGTCGGCGCGCCGCTCGTCGTGATCGGCTTGCCCTTGCGGTCGATGATCTTCGTCACGGACGTGTCGGCCACGGTCGCGCCGGCCGCCGCAACGTCAGGGAGCTTCTGCACCGCGGGCAGGACGCTGTCCGGGAACGACGGCGCCGCCACCTGGTCCCCGTTGAACGTGAAGTCGGGCGACTTCCCGCTGATGTAGGCGTCCGTGTTCTCGTACGACTGCGTGAAGATGTCGTTGAACGCCTTGTCGATCATGTCGGTGAGCACGAACGTTCCGCTCACCATCGCCACGCCGAGCACGATCGCGAGCGCGGTCAGGAACGCGCGGAGCTTCCGCCCCGCGAGACCGCGGAGCGCAACGCGGATCACGTCAGGGTGACTTCGCGGACGGTCTCGAGGATGTGCTCCTCGTCGGCGCGTCCGATGTCCCGGACGATGCTCCCGTCGGCGAGGAACAGGACCCGGTCCGCGATCGTCGCGGCCTTCGCATCGTGCGTGACCATGACCATCGTCTGGCCGTAGCCCTGAACGGCTTCGCTGAGCAACTGCAGGATCTCGGCGCTCGTCTTCGAGTCGAGGTTCCCGGTCGGCTCGTCCGCGAACACGACCGTCGGCTTCGAGACGAGGGCGCGCGCCACCGCGACGCGCTGCTGCTGGCCGCCCGAGAGCTCGGCCGGCCGGTGCGTGCGCCGGTCCTGAAGGCCGACCCGGTCGAGCAGCTCCTCGAACTCCGCCTTGTCGGGCTTCTCGCCCGCGATCGAGAGCGGCAGCAGGATGTTCTCCTCGGCGGTCAGCATCGGAAGCAGGTTGAAGAACTGGAAGATGAAGCCGATGTGCTTGCGGCGCAGCTTCGTGATCTCGGTGTCGCTGAGCGTCCCGAGCCGCGTCCCAGCGAGCGTCACGTAGCCGGAGGTCGGCAGGTCGAGCGCTGCCAGGATGTGCATGAGCGTCGACTTTCCGGAGCCCGACGGGCCCATGATCGCCGTCAGCTGCGAGGGCGAGACCTCGAGCGAAACCCCGCGCAGCGCGTCGACGGCGGTATCGCCTTCGCCGTAGCGGCGCGTGACCTCGGTCGCCGTGACGACGGCGCCGTTCTCCGAATGCGCCTCGGGGTGCGCCTGTCCGTCCACTGAAACGTCCATCCTCCGTCGAAGCTAGAGGAACCGGACGAACTGCGCAAGCCGCGCGGGCTAGGCGGCGAGCCTGAGCCGGTCGCCGACGGCGATTCCGCGGCGCGAGCTCTCACCGGCCGGCAGCTCGAGGACCGCCTTCGCGCCGCGCTGTGAAGCCGCGCGCCACGGGGCGATGCTGTCCTCGATCCCGACCACCGCGAGCTCCCGGTCGAGGAAGACGGCGTCGATCGGGAACCGCATGAAGAACGTGTGAATCGACGAGGCGGGCCGGAGCAGGAGACCTTCGCCCTGATCCAGCCCGTCCCGTCCGAGCAGGCCTCTCATGCGGGTCAGCGGTGAGTCGGCGAGCGAGACGCGCTCGCAGACAACTATCCCGTCGGCCCGCATGAGAGTCGTTTCTTTCATCGGGTTTCTCTTAGTACCCCACGTGAACGTGGTCGTAGTGGTTCGCCAGCGGGAACGACGGTCCTCCGAGGCCCAGCAGCGAGATGACCTGTCGCGGCTGCATCTCGGC
>Ga0075425_100006294_pt1 | contig 12431 bp, 13 predicted proteins | sample SoiMethybrSBSTD4_FD_75300 | JGI IMG/M metagenome (GOLD analysis project Ga0075425, IMG submission 75300) | Bulk soil microbial communities from a Populus tree surrounding site in Tennessee, USA - Soil MetaG P. TD hybrid SBSTD4 | ecosystem: Environmental > Terrestrial > Soil > Tree plantation...
CTGAGGACGGGAGTAGGGTGGGGACCATGAGCTTTCCTTCGGCGAGGGGCGCACCAGGCGGCGACACCGCGAGCTTCGGCTTCAAGACGGTGCCGGTGGCGACGCGTCAAGGCCTCGTCAACGAGGTCTTCGCCAGCGTGGCTGATCGCTACGATCTGATGAACGACCTCATGTCCGGTGGACTGCACCGGGCCTGGAAGGACGATCTCGTTTCCTGGCTTGCGCCTCCGAAATCGGCCCGCCCGTTCGATCTCATCGACGTGGCTGGAGGGACGGGCGATATCGCGCGGCGGTTTCTCGATGCTGGCGGTTCGGGCTGTCGTGCGGTCCTGTGCGATATCAGCCCGGCCATGGTGGAGAGAGGACGCAGGCGTTGCGCGGGCGCCCAATTCGCCCAGCGCATCGCCTTCACCATCGCTAACGCTGAGACGCTGCCGTTTCCTGACAAGTCGTTCGACGCCTACACAATCGCGTTCGGCATCCGCAACGTCACGCGCATCGACCTCGCGCTGGCTGAGGGCTACCGCGTCCTCAAGAGGGGCGGACGATTTCTATGCCTGGAGTTCTCGGCCTGTGAGGTGCCACTGCTCGACCGCCTCTACGACTTCCACGCATTCGAGATCATTCCGAGGCTCGCCGCCTTGGCCACAGGCGCGTCCGAGCCCTACCGCTATCTGGTCGAGAGCATCCGCCAGTTCCCGCGCCAGGAACCTTTCGCAGCGCTGATCCAAGCGGCCGGTTTTGCCCGCGTGCGCTACCGGAACCTTACGGGCGGGATTGCCGCGGTGCACTCGGGTTGGAAGATTTAGCCCGCGAAACTGGCCCGGGGGATGGCGTGGGGTGCCGGGGTGGCTACCAATCCTCGCGCGTGTGATGGCGTCGCTTGCGCTTGACGGAGACACCCTTTTTGGGTCCCGGCGGCGGGCTGGCGGATTGCTCCGGCGGCTCGGGCGGGGGGGCTGGGGCTTGTGCCGGTGACGGTGCGGTTTCGGTTTCGGGCGCCGAGGGCAGGGCTTTGTGCACCACGATGGGCCGATCGGGTTTGTATTCGGGGGCGGCCCGGAGCTGATCGCGTGTCATGTCGAGGATGGCGACGGTCTGCTTGCCTTGGTTCTCGAGCCGCAAGGCTGACCACTCGATCGCGATCTTGCGGCTGCCCATGCCGAGAAACCCGCCGAACTCGATGACGGCCGCTTCGACCTGCCCGCTGCGGCTGGCGAGGAGATCGACGATGCGACCGACGTTCTGCTCCCGAGTGGTGCGCACCTCGATGCCAAGCACGCTGCCGAGCTGGCGGGTCTCAGCGGGAGCCTCAGTCTTTGGAATGGTCCGGGCCGGGGTATCTTCGGCCAGCGCGCGCGATGCTGCCTGGGCGGCAGGCGGCGGAAGGCCAATTGCCCCCACCACCGCAAACGTCACCATCGCCGTGAGGGGGGCGCAGAAGTGAATTCTCATGGCATCCGCCAACTGCCCGTGCGCCCTCCGTAAATCCCCTCGTCACGTTTAAGTTCCAGGGATCGCCACCTCTTCGGGTGGCCCTTCCCGCGCGCAGAGTTCCCTCTACTCCACGTACTCAGGCTCCTTGCGGTCGAGAATGCGCTTGAGCGCGTCGAAATGGCGCTCGGCCGGCGTTGGGCCATCATAGAAGCGGGCGCCGCCGATGTCGTTGATGGTCTTCTGGACCACCGGCTCCGGCAGCTGCTTGAGCCTCTGGCCGGTCCACATGGCGTAGACCTGCACCTGCGCCGCACGCTCCACATAGTAGAGCCGGTCGTAGGCCTCGGCCACGGAGGCGCCGACGGTGGTGATGCCATGGTTGGCCATGAACAGGATGCCTTTGTCGCCCAGGATCTTGGCGAGCCGTTCGCCCTCCGCCGGCTCGAAGGCTGGGCCCGTATAGGTGTCGTCGTAGGCTATCTCACCCGCCAATCCGACCTCGGTTTGGCCGATTTCCTTGATGCGCGGGTCCTCAAGCCGTGTCAGCGCGCTGGCGAATGGCATGTGCGTGTGAAACACCGCGGCGGCGGTTTTGGGCTGCAGCTTATGGATGGGGGCGTGGATGCAATAGCACGAGCGCTCCACGTCGCCGGCACCACGCTTCGCCTTGCCGTCGTCGATGCCGACCTCCATGAAGGTGCTGGCCTTCACCTCCGACCAGTGCAGCCCGAAGGGGATCTGATAGTAGCGGTCAGCTTTGCCGGGTACCGCCAGCGTGAGGTGGTTGAAGATGCCCTCGTGGAAGCCGTGCATCACGGCCAGCCGGTGCGCTGCGGCCAGATCGATCCGCGCCTGCCATTCCTCGGCAGAGCATTCCTGGCGGCTGATGGGCGAAACCTTGAGCTGCATGGGGGGTCTCCTCGGGCGATCGGCTTGCGCATCCACTCTAGGCTTGTTGGCGCCACCGCGCCACGGCGGCAAGATTAGGCCCGTGGGACGGCAGCTATGCCCTCCCCGCAGACCGAGGGCCCGGCGGGCGCCGATCGGGCCGATTTTGGCGAGCAAGATCGGATCGCCTGCAGCCGGCGTCAGCCGCCGGGGGCGCCCTGCGTGTTGACGTAGAGCGCATAGAGCGACTGGCTTGCCGCCATGAACAGGCGGTTGCGTTTGAGCCCGCCGAAGCAGACGTTGGCGGAGCGTTCGGGCAGCGCGATGCGGCCGATTGGCTTGCCGTCGGGCGCGAATACCATGACGCCGTCGAGTTCAGTCGACCCCATTCCCCAGCCGCACCACAGGTTGCCGTCGACGTCGCAACGCATGCCATCGGGCGTACCCGGGCCCGCGTCGATGTGCACGCGCTTGTTGACGAGCTTGCGCCCGCCATCGACCACGTCATAGGCCAAGATCTTGCGATTTGGCACGCCTCGGCTCTCGACCAGGTAGAGGATTTTCTCGTCGGGCGAGAAGGCGAGCCCATTGGGCCCGAGCACGCCCTCCGCAACAATGGAAGCCTGCAGCGTGTCTGGGTCCAGCCGATAGACGTGGGGCTCGATCTCGGGCTCAGATTGGTAGCCCTCGTAGTTGCCGAGGATGCCGAACGTGGGATCGGTGAACCAGATCGAGCCGTCCGATTTCACCACCACGTCGTTGGGGGAGTTGAGGCGCTTGCCGTCGAAGCGGTCGATGAGGACCGTAACGGCGCCGTCGTATTCCGTGCGGGTGACGCACCGGCCGCCGTGCGAGCAGCCGATGAGGCGGCCCCGGCGGTCGCGCGTGTGGCCGTTGGCGAAGTTCGACGGCTTGCGATAGACGCTGACGGCACCGGTCTCCTCCTCCCATTTGAGGATGCGGTTGTTGGGGATGTCGCTCCACAGCAGATACCGCCCGTCGCCGAAGTAGACGGGCCCCTCCGCCCAGCGGCAGCCGGTGAAGAGTCGCTCCACGCACGAGAGCTTGATCCAATATTTTTCGAAGCGCGGGTCGAGCGCGACGATGGCGGGATCTGGATAGCGCGTGGCCTGTTGCCAGCCGTTGGCCAAGGCGGGGTCGGACGGTGTGGACATGGGCTTTCCTCCTCGAGTGGCTCAATAAGGGCCATATTGGGTGCGCTGCGCAACTCGGCTAACCTGTTCGCAAAGGATTATCGACTAGCTTGCTTGACCCGCGGCCCTACCGGCGCAATCTCCCAACGCTTCTTTTTGCAACCCAACTGGCAACCGCCGGCACCATGGCATCCAGCATCGGCAACATCCTGCGCCTGATGCGCGCCGGCATCGTGTTGGCGCAGCACGGCGTGCGCTTCGTTCCGGCGGGGAGCCCGGTGCCCCTCAGCCTGCATTTGGCGCGGGCCGCCACGGGGCCGATTCGTGCCCTGACCTGGCCATTCCACCTGCGCCAGCCCAAGGAACGGCGCGTTGCCGGTGCACTGACCAGCCTCGGTCCGAGCTACATCAAGCTTGGCCAATTTCTTGCCACCCGCCCCGACCTCATCGGGTCCGAGCTCGCCCACGACCTCGGCCACTTGCAGGATCGGTTGGCACCCTTCGCCATGCCCCAGGCGCGCAAGGCGGTCGAGGCGGCGCTTGGCGGGCGCCTCGAGGACCACTACGTCGACTTCGGGTGCCCGATCGCCGCCGCTTCCATCGCCCAGGTGCACAGGGCCGTCGTGATCGATGGCGGGGCGCCGCGCGACGTTGCCGTGAAGATCCTGCGCCCGGGCATCGAGCGCCGCTTTCGCCGCGACCTCGACAGCTACTTTTTCGCCGCGCGACAGATCGAGCGCTGGCATTCCCCCGCGCGGCGCCTGCGCCCGCTCGCCGTCGTTGAGACGCTCGCGCGCAGCGTAGAAATCGAGATGGACATGCGCCTGGAGGCGGCCGCCATCTCCGAAATGGGCGACAACATTGCGTCCGACCAGGCGCTGTCCGATGGCCGCTTCCGCGTGCCCGGCGTGGACTGGCGTCGCACCGCCAAGCGCGTGCTGACGCTCGAGTGGATCTCGGGCGTTGCCATCTCGGACCGTGCCGCGCTGAAGGCCGCCGGCCATGACCTCAAGGTGCTAGGCCTCACCATCCTGCGCTCGTTCCTACGCCATGCCATGCGCGACGGCTTTTTTCATGCCGACATGCACCAGGGCAACCTGCTGGTGGACAGCGAAGGCTGGGTCGTCGCCGTCGACTTCGGCATCATGGGCCGGCTCGGCCCCAAGGAGCGCCGGTTCCTGGCCGAGATCCTCCACAGCCTCATCACGCGCGACTATCGCCGCGCCGCGGCTGTCCATTTCGAGGCCGGCTACGTGCCCCCGCATCATTCGGTGGAGGTGTTTGCGCAGGCCATGCGGGCGATTGGCGAGCCGATCCATGGCAAAACCGCCAATCAAATCTCGATGGCCGATCTGCTGGGTCAGCTCTTTGCCTACACCGAGGTGTTCGACATGCAGACGCGGCCCGAACTCTTGCTCTTGCAGAAGACGATGGTCGTAGTGGAGGGGGTCGCCCGGTCACTTGATCCCGAGCTTGACATCTGGACCGCGGCTGAACCCATTGCCAAGGAGTGGATCGCTGCCAACTACGGTGTGAGCGGGCGCCTGCGCGAAGCGGGCGAGGGCGCCGAGCTCATGGGCCGGGTCATCGCCGAGGTGCCGCGCCTGCTGGAGCAGGCGGAGCGAACGGCCCTGGCGCTCGCCGATATGGCCCGCGGGGGCCTCAGGCTCGACGACGACACGCTGGAGCGCCTCGCCGCCGCCGAGGCGCGTCACGGCCGCTGGACGCGGCTGGCCCTGTGGCTGGGCGCCCTGGCGCTCACCGCCATGGCGCTTTGGCTGATCCTGCCGGACGGATAGCCGTTGGCGTTCGTGCGAGGCGCGCCCGTGCGCCCCGGCGCGGCCGGCCCCGCACAAGCCCCGCGGCCCCTCAGAGGCACTTCAACAGCTGCGAGCCGCAGGTATAGAGGTTAAAGAAGTGGTTGACGCAACAGGGCTGATCGGCGCCGCAGGTCCACGTCTTGATCGAGCCATCCGGCCTTTTTGAGCGACAGAGCTTCTGGTTCTTTGCCAGTTGCAGCGATTTCGTCGACTGCGCGTAGATGGGAGCCGAGACCCCCACCAGAGCCAGCGCGGCGAGGAAGGCAATTGCTCGCTTTTGCATGATGCACTCCCCTCAATGACGCCATTTTCTCGCCGGGGGTAGTGCCACAACTAACGGGCGGCGCTAAGACGCTGGGGACTTAAGCACAAGAATTTTCTTCCCCGCTGGCGTGTTCCCCGGCACCGGCTTTGACGAGGGTCGCGCACGGCTCGGTCGGTTCAGCGGCGCTGCTTTTTTTGATCGAAGAAGGCGCCAATGGCGGCCTGCGGCTCGCCTGTCCTATAGGCGTCGGACAGCGCGTCGATGCCGGCCAGCACGCCTTCCTCCACCGAGACCCGCTCCCAGCGGTTCATCAGCGCCTTCTGTGCGCGGACGGCCTGTGGCGCGGCGCGGCAGATGGCGGAAAGCCAGGTCTCCACGGCCGCGTCGAGTCCGCCGGCGGGCACCACTTTTTCAAGGAAGCCCATGGCGAGTGCCTCGGCCGCGGTGCTCAGTTCTCCCGTCAGCAGCATCTCGCGGGTCTTACCCCAGCCGATGAGGCCTGGCAGCAGGGCCGCCTCAATGACCGAGGGTAGGCCCATGTGCACCTCCGGCATGCCAAAGCGCGCCGCATCCGTGGCCGCCCGCATGTCGCAGCTCGCCGCCACCTCAAGGCCAGCGCCCAAACAAAAGCCGTTGATGCGGCCGATCACCGGGACAGGGCAGTCGCGGATAGCCTTGCACGCCCGATGCAGGCGCGTGATGAAGAGGCGGGCACTGTCGGCGCACAGTCCGCCTAACTCGTTGAGGTCGGCACCCCCGATGAACGCGCGCTCGCCGGCTCCCGTGAGCACGATCGCCCGAAGCGTGCGGTCCTCTGCGAGCTTCGTGAAGACCTCGGTCAGCTCGACGATCAGCGGCGTGGAGAGGCAGTTGAGCTTCTTGGCATGGTCCAGCGTGATGCGGGCAATCGGCCTGTCCTGGTGTTCCTCAACCTTCACTTTGACACCGGAATCCACCATGGTCCTCTCCAGGATCGCTAGCGGAGCGTCAGTGTGGCAGATCGGGGCAGATCAAGCGATACCCCTCCCGTGGCACGTTGACAGCTTGCCAACGACGAAGGCGGCGGATGGGCGGGGCGATGTTGCCGAAAAGAGAGGGGACAAGGACCGTTCAAGGATCGACCAGGGCGGCGTCCCTCGCCAAGTGGATGACCCGCGGCTTGGCACCAGGTTAGCTTATCCACGCATTGCCTTGGGATACCCTTGAGCGCCGTGGCCCATCGTGATGCCCAGGAGAAAGCTCGCATGAAGGCCGAGCACGACAAGAGATGGTTCTTTGCGCGCCGTGACGTCCTTAAATTGGGCGCGACTTTCGGCGTGGCCGCCGCCTGCGGTCTTGCACCGACCAAAGGGATCGCCCAGGTCGTACCGTTGCAATTCGACGGTTCAAAGTTCATGCTCAAGCCCGCCGAGGCCAACGCCAGGCGCGGCGGCGTGCTGCGGATCTGCGTGCTTTCGCGCCAGCCCCACTTTGACGTGCACCAGTCGGGGACGTTTGCCAACATCTCGACGCAAGCGTGCATGTTCGACAACCTGATCCGCCGTGATCCGCGCGACAGCGGCAAGTCGATCATTCCCGATCTTGCGCACAGCTGGGATATCAGTGCCGACGGGACCAGCTATACGTTCTTGCTGCGTCAGGGCGTGCAGTTCCACGACGGAGCCGAGCTCACGGCCGAGGACGTCAAGGCCACCTTTGATCGCATCGCCAAGCCGCCGTCCGGGATTGCCATCCCACGGTCGAGCCTGTTCCGGGCGGTCGAGGAGATCCGCGCCCGCGACAGATACACGGTCGAGTTCAGGCTCGCCGAGCCCCGGCCCGTCAACTTCATCATGTCGGCCATTGCCTCGGGTTGGAACGTCATCGTGCGCAAGAAGGTGCTCGAGGACAACAACTACAATCTGCGCCGCGTCAGTGCGCTGTCCGGCACCGGGCCGTTCGTTTCGCGCAAGCGCGTTGAGAACGAAGTTTGGACGTTTGAGCGCAACAAGAACTACTGGAACAAGGATCTGCCGCTGATCGACGGTCTTGAGGTCTACCACGCGCTGCCGTTCTCACCCGAGATGGCCTCGGCCTTGCTCTCCAACCGCGTCGATTACGTGCGCGTCACCGATCCCGCCACCATGCAGCGGGTGGCGCAGACCCCGGGGATGAGCGGCGCCCAGTACTACCAGAGCGTCATCCACGCGATGTGGCCCAACACCAAGAGGAAGTCGTTCAGCGACCCGCGCGTGCGCCGGGCAATGCACCTGGTGCTCGATCGGCCGGTGCTTGTCGAGATCGTGAAGGACCTGGCCCCGACCATGGTCGGTGGCTTCATCTATCCGTTCTCGGAGTTCGCAACCCCGAAGGACGAACTTGCGAGGCGCGTTGGCTATCAGGCCGATCCGACGGCCGCGATCAACGAGGCGCGCGCGCTGCTTCAGGCAGCGGGCGCCGATCAGGGCCTCAGGGGCCTCGATTTCCTGGTCCGCGACTTGCCGAACACGAAACTTTGGTCGCAGGCGGTGCAGGGCATGCTGCAGCAGACGCTCAATATCGAGACGAACCTGCGCATCGCGCCGGAGTCGACCTGGTTCGACGACGCCAGGTCGGGTAACTTCGACATTCTGATCGGGGTCATCGTCTCGTCGCTGCTCGATCCGTCCGACTATTTCCGCGCCTGGTACAGCGCCGACGGCCCACAAAACTACGCGTTCTGGAACAACTCGAAGTTCGACGAAGTGCTTTTGAAGATCGACCGCGAGGTGGATGCCGCGCGGCGGCTCGTCTACATCCGTGAGGCCGAGCAGCTCATGGAGGACGATCCGCCTCTGCTGCCGATGGTCTGGGAGAAGATCAACGACGCTTGGTACAACTACGTGAGGGGCCTGAAGCCGCAGGAGTATTTCGGTCTCTACGACGTCAACCGCTATGACGTCGTCTGGCTCGATAAGTAAGACGCAAGGCTCCTTGCCTCGGGGGTGGCGACCGTGCTTGCAAAGGAATGGTCATGAACGTCTTGATGCCGACGACGCTCGTCGGAAGCCTCCCGCAGCCGGACTGGCTCGTGAGGAAGGACGTCATGCTCGCCAGCGCGCCGCCGCGGGTGCGATTGCATAAGATCTGGCGCGTCGAGGCGCCCTATCTCGAGGAGGCTCAGGACGACGCGACGGCCGAGGCGGTGCGCATGCAGGAGGCCGCCGGCGTCGATATCATCACCGACGGCGAGATTCGGCGCGAAAGCTACTTCAACCGTTTCGCCAACGCGCTCGGCGGCATCGACATCGACAATCCGGCAGAAGTCGAGGGGCGTCACGGCACGCGCCAGATTGTGCCGCGCGTGGTCGGAGAAATTTGCCGCACACATCCCGTGCAGGTGCGCGATGTCGAAGTCCTGCGGGCGTTGACCAACAAACCGATCAAGATCACGTTGCCCGGTCCGTTCACCATGATGCGCCTCGCCAAGGACGAGTTCTACGGTGACAAGCGCGCACTGCTGATGGCGTACGCCAAGGTGGTGAATGAGGAGGTCCACGACTACAAGAAGGCAGGTGCCGACATCGTCCAGCTTGATGAACCGTTCATGGAGTCATTCGTCACTGAGGCCAGTGAATTTGCGGTCGATGGCATCAATCGGTCGCTCGAGGGCATCACCGGAACTACCGTCGTGCACCTGTGCTTCGGCTATGCGCATTACGTCAAAGTTGACAAGCCAAATACGTACAGTTTTCTCGCGCCATTAAATACTTGTGCCGCGCACCAGATCTCGCTCGAGGCCGCACAGCCAAACCTCGATCCGAGGACACTTGATATACTGCCCAATAAGGGCGTCATGTATGGCGTGCTCGATCTCAAGGACCACAGGGTGGAGACGCCGCAGATCGTAGCTCAGCGAATACGGGGCGCACTTGGCCACGTCACACCCGAACGGCTCGTCATCGCGCCCGACTGCGGCATGAAATACCTGCCGCGCGCTGTGGCGTTTGCAAAGCTCGAGGCGATGGTGGCGGGCCGCAACATCATACGCGCCGAACTCAAGGTCTAAGACCCTGGGCCTGAGACCTGGGCCTGAGACCTGGGCCTGAGACCTGGGCCTGAGACCTGGGCCTGAAACTAGCTCGACAGTACGCCAGAACTACCCGAGCGGCGGCGCAATGCCCTCCGGCGAACGCGGGCTCTGATAGGACGCACCCTCCGGGCCCCCCAAGACGACCCCCGTACCCGGAGTACAGGATCGATGTGCCGGACGGCCGCGGGGCTTATTATGGCAACCGGCATTCAATTGCGCCCCGTGTTCGCCCGTTGGACGAGCATGAGACGCGGCGCATGTTATCGCTGCGTACCGTGCCGGCCCTAGCCTTTCGGCCGGCGACGACGTGGGGTGCCAAGCACCAGTGCCTGAGTTCTATCGAGCGTAGGTGTCATCCGTCGACATCCGAAATCTTCTCCCAGTAAAGGACGCGCTGCTCGGGTGCACGGCCCACGTAGGTGCGCAGTGGTGGCCGCAGCACCATGAGCCCGCCCTCCTGGCCGACCTCGCGCACTTGCTCGGTACCCATGTAGGCTGGATTGGAGCAGCAATCGACACGGGTGATGAGCCGCTTGCCATCGAATGTGTAAGTGCCGGCGTAGGTATTGTACTCGCGGACCTGGCCGGCGTGCGCGTCCTGGCGACCATCACCGGTCATGGCCATCATGCGACCGCTGCTCGTGAACATGACGCGGCCGACCGGTGTGCCGCCATAGGGAACGGGCAGCGGCTTACCGTTCGTGTCGAATGCTTCGGCGCGCACAAGGCGCCAAGTCCCAACGATGTTCGTCATTTGGCTCTTGCTCCTTTTTTGTGGAGGCATCACGCCGTGGGCATCGATCGTGTGCCGCCACACGCGGAAGGCTTTGACCTGGTTCCCATCGGATATAAGCTCTCCGGGCGTCAAGGAGCACGAGTGAAGGAACCGTCCATGGGCAACTGCATCGTCGTCGTCCAGTTCGACCTGCCGAAGCGCACCGAGGAGCAGGCGGTGAAGGGTGCTACCTCGACTGCGCCCATCTATCGCGGTCTTGCCGCGAAGGGTCTGATCCGCAAAGACTACCTCAACGGCGATGCTGGCACCGGCGGCGTCTACCTTTGGGAGACGCGTGCCTTGGCCGAGGCTTGGTTCACCGAAGATCGCATGGTCGAGTTGACCAGGCGCTTCGGCGTCAGGCCGAGGCTCAGTTGGTACGACACCCACGTCACAGTCGACAATCTCAAGGGCGAAACGCGCGTCAACGGCAAGGCGCTGGCGGAAGCGGGCTAAGTTCGCCGGCCATCGGCCGGGACTTGCGCTCTCATGCGACCGCGGTGGATCGTGCGCTTCGTGAGTCCCCCTCTGTGCCAACTATCTGCCAATGCCCGCGGTGATCCGACCCTTGTCCTGCGCGCGAGGTGACAGGCCAAGTCCTTCGCTCCAGAAGCGGATCGGGGCGCTTTGGAGGCTACGACCCAATCTATCACCCGACCGCGACGGCCACGGTTCCAGTTGTAGATCGATCCGCACCGGGGTCCCGGCCGGCAGCGTTTCGCCGGCAATGGCAAATGTCTCGGCGAGCTCCGAGGCGACAATTGAGCCCAGCACCTTGAACGCCTTGCTGTTTAGAGGGACGCCGCGGACGCGGATCGTCTGCCCGTGTCCCGAGCCTATGCTGACGAGCCGCCCGCCGTTGGCAATCGAAAGCGTGACCCCGGGCGGGGCAGTGGTTGCCAGCGCTGCTATGTAGACGCCGGCGTTGGCCGGCAGAAGCACGCTCCAGGGCCTATTTTCGTTGCCGCGTGAAATCGTCGTGCCACGTGGGAGCATTAATCCGAAGTGCTCATGCTCGATCGCCAGCGTGCATCTGTGAACGGTTCCCACCACGTCGAATAGGATACGACCGAACCTATCGAACGCGTATGGACCTGCACGGCACGGTAAGCCGTCGAGACGTTGATCCAACGCGAGAATTCCACCCCAGACCTCTTCGGCATCGCCCCACTTTCCCCCAGCGTCTCAGGGCTCCTGTCAGACGCAGCCCGCGAATTTCAGTCGCGTGCGGCAGCTCGACCGACACGGGGATGGAATGCTCTTTGTCGGCGAAGCGGACCTTGCTGCCAGCAGGCACAGGCAATCGGCAATGGATTGGGCGCTATCGAGTGTGGGCCAGTAGCGGGTCGCGTCGATCCTTTGGAAGATCACAGTGCGGCCGCGGCTGGATACGGCAATGTCAAGACGATGAGTGCAGCGATCAAGATCCAAACCAGTCTGCCAAGCCAAGGCGCGCCATACCACGCAGCCAAGGCTAATGCGACTGCCACCGGTATGGTCACGAACCAGAACTTGACGTCCGCGTAGGCGAGCCGGACCCACAAGGGCAGTCTCATGGTCAGACCTCCTCCCCTCAGTCACTGACGGCGCGCAAGAGAATAATGAACGCGCCGAGCGGCAGTGCGTAGAGGGCGGAGAGAAGCAAAACAACGATTGCCAGATTGGTTCTCCATCGCAGCAGGCTGAGGCCCGACCAGACCACGGCCAGCAGCAAAAACCACAGGAAATAGAGCCCCCACGGCGGGTAGCTATCTTCACGCGCGAGATCGCTCACGACCACCGCGATGGTCCACATGGTGAGCGCCGAGGCCGTGCTGACAGCTGCCGCCATGGACCATCCGCGCAGCCAACTTGGTATCATGATGCTGCAATCCCTAAACCTCGACGGTGCGACGGGGGTCAAGTCGATCCCACGACATTGGCCGCCTCCGCAAACCCCCGCGTGTGCTCTTGTCAGATTCGCAACGGTCGAGGCAGGACGCGGTCCCGGTCTGTAGCTACTTCCTTGCCCGATGGGTGACCCCGATCAATCTTCGGCCAG